>Ga0187893_10002730_pt1 | contig 37961 bp, 26 predicted proteins | sample MA1701074metaG_FD_139574 | JGI IMG/M metagenome (GOLD analysis project Ga0187893, IMG submission 139574) | White microbial mat communities from a basaltic lava cave in the Kipuka Kanohina Cave System on the Island of Hawaii, USA - MA170107-4 metaG ... | reverse complement strand
ACTGGCACGCTTCACGGAATCCTCACCGAAGTCGCTCTTATGCGATCAATCACGGTTGAATCTCTCGCCCAACTGCTCTGACGCAACCTGTCGCGGGTGCCGAATCCGGGAATCGCCGAACGGGTGCTATGCGCAGATCTACTTGCAGGTTCCGTCCGGATCGTCGGCCATTCGGAACTTGGGCCACTTGGCTGGTTTGTCGGCATACCCGTGGAAGTGCCTGCGACGGGTGCCTGGCCGGTGATCACCTGCTGGTAGTTGCCAAGCGTTAGCCAATGCAAGAGGTGCGGGCGATGGGTCCCAACAGGGTTCGAAGAAGCCGAGTATAAGCCTCGGAATGTAAAACTCACTTTCTCCTTGGCTGGTTTCGCCGTCCAAAGCCGATGGTGACGGTCACAAGTGAATTCAAAATATCTTTCGCCCTATTTTCATCAACTTCCCCATTTGACCCAGCCGGAATTCCTTGACCTCCGTGCTACTTCTTGGGCGAAGGAGATTCTCAATGCACGACTCTATCCTTTCCCGTAACCGCGCCAATGCGCAGAAATCGACTGGACCTAAAACCGAGGACGGCAAAGCCCGCTCCTCTCTCAACCGGCTCGACCACGGTCTTGCCGGTCGCTTCCGCCTCCTTCCGGGCGAAAGCCAGGAAGACTACACGCAACTCCAGACTTCCCTCGACTGCGAGTGGAACCCGCAACACGCCACCGAGCAAATCCTCGTCACTCAGATGGCCGAAGCGCACTGGAAACTCCGTCGCATCGGCAACTGGCAGGACGGCATCTTGCAAAAATGTCCGAATCCGTTTGACCCGGACATTCCCGCCGAGGTCTCGAAACGGATGATGCTCCTCCAACGCTACGAAGTTTCCGAGCGCCGTGCCTTCCACAAGGGGATGGAAGACCTCCGCCGCCTCCAAAACGAGCGCCGCAAGCCCATCGAAGAAGAGAATCGGGCGTTGAGTAATGCGCTCGATGAGCTTTACCTGAACACGGAAGACGAGGTCAACGATTCGAAGCCACATCGCGTAAACGAAGCCAAATCAAAGGCTTCCACGGAGGAAGTGGTCGCTCGCATGTCCGCCAAACTGGAAAAACTCGCTGCCGGCCTCGACCCCGAGGCCGGTCAGGCTCTCCTGGCTGCTCTTCACCCGGAAAAGGAGGCCACCGAATCCGGTGACAACTGATGTCGGGCTGCTAATCCTGGCGCAGTAGGCCGTCTGGCCGGCTCCATAATTTCTGCACGCTGAAGAGAGCAGGACGTTTGCGTCCTCTTCCGTGTCTTATGTATACTTAGCCCAAATTGAAAGGGGGGCGCTATGCCACGATTGCCTTTCTTCCTTGCGGCACTTTTGTTTCTGCCGGTGGCCGCCTGGCCACAAGCGAGCAGCAGCACGGTCCGAGGCACGGTCCAGGACGAAGCGGGCGCGGTTATCCCCAAGGCGACCGTCACACTCACCAATACCGCCACGAATGTTGCCCGAACCACGCCCACGAACGAAGCGGGCCTCTACGTGTTCCCAGGGGTGATACCGGGACCGTATGTCATCTCGGTCGAATTTCCCGGCATGCAAAAGTTCGAAGGATCTCTCACCGTGCGTGTGCAACAGGACGCGGCTGTGGACGCGGTTCTTCAGATTGGTCAAACCGTGACGCAGGTGGAGGTCCGCGATGTCACTCCCATGGTGCGGACGGATTCCCCCACGCTGGGCCACGCTCTCGAGCGCCAGCGCATCGAGCAGTTGCCCATCAACGGGCGCGGCTACCAGGCGCTGCTCGCGACCGTTCCAGGAATCGATTCCACCGGCATCATACAGGCCTACGGCATGCGCACGAATACGAGCAGTACGCTCTTTGACGGCGCGCCGATCAACGAGATCTGGGAAGGATGGGACTTCGGCCGCCCGCCCGGCCTCGATTCGATCCAGGAGTTTCAGGTCGAGCTGAACAACTCTTCGGCGAAATTTACCCGGCCGGCCACGGTCATCCTCTCGAGCAAGAGTGGCACGAATGAGTTGCATGGAGCGGCGTTCGAGACCAACCGCAACAGCGGCTACGGTGTAGCGCGCCGGCGTCAGGATACCTTCACCAAGGCGCCTTTCTTGAATCGCAATGAATTCGGCGTTTCGCTCGGCGGTCCAATCGTGATTCCCAAACTTTACAACGGGCGCAACCGGACCTTCTTCTTCGTCGGTTGGGAATCGGCCAGGAGCGTCACGTATACGACGAACCAATATACGATGCCGACCGAGGCGATGCGGAACGGAGACTTCCGCGGCTTGGTCGACAGCCAGGGTCGCCAGATCACCCTTTACGATCCGTTCACAACGGACCCGGTGACCTTCCAGCGGCAGCCTCTGAGCTACCGCGGCATTCCCAACATGATCGATCCCGCGAGGATCAGCCCCGTGGCGAAGTTCATTTTCAACGCCACGCCGCTCCCGACCCTGCCGCAGGTCAATCCGCTCATCGATAACAACTGGGTGGGCGCCACGCGCATTCCTAACAAGCAGAACACGACCAGCGTCCGCATCGATCATCGGTTCTCCGACAAGGATCTACTCTACGGACGCATCACTTATGGGCAGAACGATCACTGGTTGGGCAACTCCGTAATGCTACCCATCAACATCGGTAAGAACCCGTTTGCGGTGGCTGTGTCGAATCGCCACTGGCCCAATCACACCGGGTCGGCAACTTGGGTGCGGACCTTCTCGCCGACAATGACCAATGAGCTCCTCCTCTCCGCGTCCCGCGACTATCACCGCAGAGGATCGGGCGACTTCGAAACCAACTACGCGGCTGCGCTGGGCTTGCCCAACCCGTTTCAGGCCGCGAATTGGCCGGCGATCTCCGGCTCCGATATAGGCGCTTACCCGTTCGGTTCGGCCGGTCTGTTCTGGCTCGTCACCAACTACGGACTCATCCAGGACAACGCGACCAAGATCGTGGGAAAGCATGAGCTCCAGTTCGGTTTCCAGGTCCGCCATGAGATCATCGACAAGTCCGCGAACTCCCTCGCGGGAGGATTTGACGCCGGGACGCTCGCGACCTCGTTGTACGACCCGGCTTCCACACCCCAGAACCCGATTGCACGGCCACAAACGGGGTTTGGTCTTGCTAATTTCTACCTTGGCGTCATGAATTACACCGCCCAATTCCGGCGCCCATGGTTCCACTTCCGCAGACAAGAGTACTCGCCATACTTCCAGGACAACTGGAAGGTTACGCCACGGCTGACGTTGATGCTGGGGCTGCGCTATGAAATGCGCACACCTATCTATGACCGCGACGGCACGCTTCTCACATTCGACTTCAATAAGCGCGCCTACGTAACTGGCACGAGCGTAGACAATTTCATCAATCGCAACGTCACGCTGCCCTCGATCCTGACTGCTTTGCGAGGGTTTGGCGGCAACATTATTAGTTCCAAAGACGCTGGCCTGCCCGAGAGACTCGTGTATACCAACTGGAAGCAGTTCGGGCCGCGGCTGGGGTTCGCCTATCGCGCGATGGATGGACGCAAGGCGTTTGTCTTGCGTGGCGGCTACCGCGTTTCCTACTATCCGCAGAAGCTGCAGGACTGGGTGGGTTCTCAGTCCTCCTCCGTGCCGGTCGGAGCGAATTTCACCAACAGCGTGACCAACACGGCGTTGTCGCCCGATGGCCTGCCCAACTATGGTCTGCGGACCAGGCCAACCTACGTAGCAGGAGTGAACACCCCCGATTCGATCATCAACACCAACGACACCCGGCTGCTGGCGCGAGGCTTCAGTGCCCAGTTTCTCGATCCTCATCATGCCGACGGCAGAGTGCAGGACTGGAATTTGACGATCGAGAAGGAAGTGATGGCCAACACACTGGTGCGCGTGGCCTACGTCGGCAACTATGGCGACAAACAGCAGCAATGGATCAATTACAATGACGAGACTCCCGAATACATCTGGTACGCAACCCGGAAAGAGCCGCTGCCGACCGGCCCCTTTGCCTCGGTCGCAAGGCGGCCCTACGATCAGCAGGCCTACGGATCGATCAATCTTTTCACCGCCAGCGGTTACGGCCGCTACAATGGCGTCCAGTTCGAATTGGAACGCCGGTATAGCAATGGGATCGGGTTCCAGGTGTTCTGGGTCGTCGGCAACACTCTGTTGGTCAACCGCGATACCGACGGAACGCAGACCGCTGATGGGGTACCGAGCCTAAACACCTTCTTGCCCGGCGCCGTGCCCACCGATGTCGGAGAGCGGAACCGCTTCTTGAACTATAAGCGTGACCCCAATACTCCCAAGCACCAATTCCGATGGAACTTCATCGCTGATCTTCCGTTCGGCCGCGGCAAGAAGTTCAGTGGCGGTGCCAACGGCGCGCTGGATAAGGTGATCGGTGGCTGGCAGGTCGCCGGCCTGGGCAATATTAGGACTAACTACTGGACCCTGCCAACCAACATCTATCCGACCTCGGGACAGAACTTCGAAGTGTATGGCTACAAGTATCCGATTGAGGATTGCCGTAGCGGCATTTGCTACCCGGGCTATCTGTGGTGGAACGGCTATATTCCAGCCAACCGGATCAACAGCCGCGACGCCAGTGGACGACCCAATGGAGTGATGGGCGTCCCGTCCAATTACAAGCCCGCCGCTCAGCCGTTGATCCCCTGGGGCTCGACGGCCTTGCCGCCGAACGCGCCGGCGGGCACAGCGATCAGCGGATTCTGGGATACGAACACTGTGTGGGTCCCGTTGAACAATGGAACCGTGCAACGGACTACGTTCAATGACAACCTCCACCCTTGGCGGAATCAGTACATGCCCGGCGTGCGCCAGTGGTTCCAGGATGCATCGCTGTTCAAGTTCACGAAACTCACCGAGAGAGTCACCCTGCGGTTCAACGTGGACTTCTTCAACGTGTTCAATAACCCGAATGATCCAAACACGATTGGCGGAGACGGCGTGCTGGCCACGCGCAACTCCGGCAGCGGCGCCCGAACCACGCAATTGGGCCTGCGCCTGATCTGGTGAGTGGAGCAGGATGGCATCCTGCGCGGCGGTTGGTAACCGCCGCATGATCGGAACAGACGCTTGCCTAAGCGGTTGCATCCGTTGTATGATCTCGGTAACCGAGGATAATCGTGAGCAAGCCTGCTGATCTCGTTCAAGGCACCTTGGACCTGTTGATTCTCAAGATTCTGGCTTTAGAGCCGCTCCACGGTTGGGCGGTCAGCCAACGTTTGAAACAGGTTTCGGGCGATGTTCTGCAGGTGAGTGATGGATCGTTGTATCCGGCGCTGCACAAGCTGGAGCAAGAAGGCTGGATCACTGCGGAATGGAAGACGAGCGAGCTTGGACGCCGGGCCAAGTTCTACTTCCTGACTCGGATCGGGCGACGGCATCTGGAGAAAGAGACCGCCGATTGGGAACGTCTTTCCACGGCGATCTCGCAGGTCGTCCGGCTCAAGGAGGCTTAAGCCCTATGCCTCGACCGTGGATTCATACACACGAGGATGCTCGCCATTCTCGGCATCTCGGCCGTCTTGGCCCGGTGACGAACGGTGGCACTGGCTAACCCCGTCAAATTCCGTTCTCGAATTCAGATCACGCTTCCTGCCCTTGGACTTCGCGAAGCCGCCGCTCCAGAAATCGGCGCTCGCTATCATTGCTGACCAGCGCGAGCGCCCGCGCATAGGCTTTAGCCGCTTCCTCTGAGGATCCGACCCGTCGTAACAGATCGGCGCGTGCGGCATGCAGCAGGTGGTAACTGTCGAGATCGCCGGCTGCGGCGAGTGCATCGATCAGCGCGATGGCCGGCTGAGGACCGTGGACCATCGCGACTGCTACCGCGCGGTTTAGCGACACGATCGCAGTGGGATGGAGGCGCTCGAGGAGGTCGTACAGCCGAAGGATCTGAGGCCAGTCCGTATCTTCGGCCCGCGCCGCCTGACAATGCAAAGCCGCGATGGACGCCTGCACGGCAAACGGACCCGCCCCGCCGCGAAGTGCCTCCGCGGCGAGTGGCAGTGCCTCGGCGATCTGACCTTGATCCCAACGGCGGCGATCCTGCTCTTCCAGAACAACGAGATCGCCGGCGTCGTCAAGACGGGCATCGCGCCGCGAATCCTGGAGAAGCATAAGGGCCAACAGCCCGGTTGCTTCGGCCGGCGGTCGCGGCGGCATCAACGTCCTCACGAGGCGCCCAAGACGGATGGCCTCGGCGCAGAGATCGGTCCTTACCAGTGGCCCGCCTTGCGTTGCCGCGTAACCTTCGTTGAAGACGAGGTAGATCACCGTCAGCACCGCATCGAGCCGCTCAGCCATATCGTTCGTGCCGGGCACCGTATACGGAATACGAGCGTCGCGAATCTTGCGCTTCGCCCGCACGAGCCGCTGCGCCATCGTTGCCGTCGGCACGAGAAAGGCGCGCGCGATCTCGCCCGTTTCGAGGCCGCCTAGAGTGCGGAGCGTCAGCGCGACCTGCGCTTCGGGGGCAAGCGCCGGGTGACAGCAGGTGAAGATCAGGCGAAGACGATCGTCGGGGATTTCGGCGGCGTCCGGCTCGTCCGGCGTGCTCGGCGGCTCGATGGTCTGGCTCAACTCGGACGCGTATAAGTTAACCCTTTCATTGAACCGCGCCCGGCGCCTGATCACGTCGATGGCCTTGTGCCTTGCCGTCTGGATCACCCATGCGCGAGGAAACTCGGGGACGCCGGATGTCCGCCATTGGTTCAGGCCGGCTGTAAAGGCTTCCTGCGCCGCCTCTTCGGCAACCTCGAAGTCACCCACGAGGTGAATTAGGGTCGCGACGATCCGGCCCCAATCGGAGTGATAGAGCGCCTCCACAGCCTCATCGGCATCCGGGTGCATGCACCGATGGTAAATAATTCCTTAGGGGGATGTCGATTCGGGCGGCCCCGTTCGTTTTAAAGGATGGAGGCACACGGATGCAATATATGCTGTTGGTTTACCTCGACGAGCAGGCATTAGACCAGACCGAGGGGGAGCAGTGTTACGCGGAGTCTGTACGGCTCACGCAAGAGCTTGACGCGACTGGACATTATTTGGCCGCCGCTCCGCTGCACCCGACGTCCACGGCGACCAGCATTCGGGTGCGCGACGGCAAGCGGCTCGTGACCGACGGGCCGTTCGCGGAAACCCGCGAGCAGCTCGGCGGCTACTACTTGATCGACGCTAAGGATCTCGACGAGGCTATCGCCATAGCCGCTCGGATTCCAGGAGCACGCCGGGGCACCATCGAAATCCGGCCGGTGGTCGAGCTGGTGGGGCTGCCATCTGATCCCGGAACCGCACGGGTGGCGGCGCCTGGCAAATAGTTTCCGCTGGAGTGTCGATCCAGGTAAGAGCCATTCGACTGACTGCTGGAGGAATACTTTACTGATGGAGAAACACTCATGAAGGACAAGATGAGCGGCGTGCGAGTCCTGGTCGGCACGCGCAAGGGCGCGTTCGTCCTGACGTCGGATGCAAAGCGCCAACGGTGGGATGTCAGCGGTCCCCACTTCGCTGGATGGGAGATCTACCATGTCAAAGGATCACCGGCTGACTCGAATCGCCTCTACGCGTCACAGTCGAGCGGCTGGTCCGGGCAATTGATCCAGCGCTCTAACGATGGCGGCAAGACCTGGGAAGCCATGGACAATAAGTTTGAGTACGACGGTGTCCCCGGCACTCACCAGTGGTACGACGGCACGCCGCACCCTTGGGAATTCAAGCGAGTCTGGCATCTCGAACCATCGCTCACAGATCCGGACACAGTCTATGCCGGAGTTGAAGACGCGGCCTTGTTCCGCTCAACTGATGGTGGGAAGTCGTGGCAGGAGCTCTCCGGCTTGCGCGGCCACGGTTCAGGGCCCCACTGGCAGCCCGGAGCCGGCGGCATGTGCCTGCACACGATTCTGCTGGATCCGAGCGACCAGGGACGGATGTTCATCGCCATCTCGGCCGCGGGAGCCTTCCGTTCCGACGATGCCGGTAAGACATGGCGCCCTATCAACCAAGGATTGCATTCCCAATACATCCCGGATCCAGCGGCCGAGGTCGGACACTGCGTCCACCGCATCGCCATGCACCAGTCGCGCCCGGGGACGCTGTTCATGCAGAAGCACTGGGACGTGATGCGCACCGATGATGCCGGCGAGTCATGGCATGAGATCAGCGGGAACTTGCCCACCGACTTTGGATTTGTGATTGACGTTCACGCACACGATCCGGAAACCATCTACGTCGTCCCGATCAAAAGCGATTCCGAGCACTATCCGCCCGAGGGCAAGCTGCGCGTGTACCGCAGCCGGACAGGCGGGAACGAGTGGGAGGCGCTCACCAAAGGTTTGCCACAGCGCGACTGCTACGTCAACGTGTTGCGCGATGCAATGGCCGTCGATTCACTCGATTCCTGCGGCGTGTATTTCGGCACCACCGGCGGGCAAGTGTATGCCTCGGCGGATGCCGGAGACAAGTGGGCTCCCATTGTTCGCGATCTGCCGGCCGTACTTTCTGTTGAGGTCCAGACGCTCTGATGATCCGAGTCGAGCTCCCGGCACATCTGCGAACGTTGGCGCACGTCGGCGGCGAGGTGAAGCTTGACGTCGCAGGCCAGGTCACGCAGCGCTCTGTTCTTGACGCGCTGGAGGCCCGTTATCCGATGCTGCGCGGTACCATCCGCGACCAGGTAACGCACCAGCGCCGGCCGTTCATCCGTTTCTTCGCCTGCCAGGAGGATCTATCTCATGAGTCGCCGGACGCGCCGCTGCCAGAAGCGGTCGCGTCCGGGACGGAGCCCTTTTTGATCGTAGGAGCCATTGCCGGCGGTTAGAAGGCGTGTGCGCCGCGATCACGCGGCCGCCGCTTGGCGCAAATGTTCAGCCGATTCCACAACGACGTACTTACGCCCCAGGCGCAACAACCCTCGCCGCTCGAGGACGTTCAGTGTGGTGCACACAGTCTCCCGCGTGGCGCCGACGAGCTGCGCAATTTCGCTTTGGGCCAGTGGAATCGTCGCTCCACTCATCGCTCTGGCATCCCTGTTCAGGGACACCTCAGCCAGATCGGCCAGCAATAACAGGACTCTCTGCTCTACCCGATAGAACGAAACGAGTTGAATCCGCCGCTCCACATCTTCGAGGCGGCTTTCTAACTGCTGGGTGACCCACTCCCACAGGCCGGGCATTTTCTCGAATTGGGCCTGAAACTCCTCGCGTGGGATCTCATACACCACGCTTTGGCACAGCGCCTCAGCCGTGCTTTCGCGCTGCGGCCCTGCTGACAGCAACCGGTCGCCAAACAGCTCCCCCGGCCGTACCACGCGTAGCACCGCCTGTCGCTGGTCATCGAGGGCCCGTGTGAGCTTGATCAAGCCCGCTTCCAAAAGAAAAACGCTCGAAGAAAACTGTCTCTCCTCGTAGAGGATGTCTCCCCGAATCAAACGGTGACTCTTTTGAAATCCCTCCGATCCGTCCTTCAGACCGCGGGTAACTTCTTCTGTGTATGCAACTACTGCCACTGCAATATCTCCTCCCCCATCAAATCTGGCCAATTGTACCTTTAGTTTCTATTCTTGCGCAATGCTTGGGCGAATTGATCCGCAATTTCAAAATGGGCGCCGAGTCCGCCCTGGCCCATTGCTTCCCTCATTTGTTGCAGCTCCTCGATGTAAAGACTCAGGGCCCGGCGGATCGCCTCCCCATTGCTGGCCAGGATGTCTCTCCAGATCTCGTGTGAGCTCATCGCCAGCCTGCTCATGTCCAGCAAGCCAGGACCCGCGGCCATCGCCGCCAATGGCTCGTCCAGCACTTTCGCCAATGTTCCGGCCAGTCCCGTCGATGCCAACTGAACCAGGTGACTCGTCAATCCTACGAGTCGGTCATGATCTTCCGCTGTGATCGAAACGGGAAGCGCGCCCATGCGCTCGAGCCAATCCACCAGCTCTTTCACTCGATATTCCTCTTCAATTGTGGTCCTGCTTGCGGCCAGGAAGTAGGTGCGGTCCCGGAATAATTCCGCATCGGACTCCCCGACCCCGCGTCTTTCCTTCCCTGCCATTGGATGGCCGCCCACGAATCGCCTATTCCCGACGGTGGCGGCGGCCTTGCCAACGATCATGCTCTTGGTGCTTCCAGCGTCGGTCACAAGCGCGTCCTGTCGCAATAGTGACGGCAACCGCTCCAGCGTTTCCAGAATCTTCGTAATGGGTTGGGCCAGATACACGAGATCGGCGCGCGGAATCGAATCCTCCAGCGAGCCTCCTTCGTCAATGGCGCCTATCGCCAGAGCTTCCTGTAATGCCGCGGGACTGCTTACACCGGTGATTTTCCCGAGGAATCCCGCCTTGCGTATGGCAAGGGCGAACGATCCACCGATCAGGCCCACCCCGACGATCGCGATTTCCTGGATCGGTTCCGGCACGGTTCCGTCCTAGATACGCCTTCCCAACGCAGCCGCGACAGCCTTCAACTGACCCGCCAGCTCAGCGAACGTTTCGAGCCGCAGCGTTTGGGCGCCTTCCGCGCGCGCATGATCCGGGTCCGGATGAATTTCGAGCATCACTCCGTCGGCCCCGGCCGCGACGCCAGCGCGCGCCAGCGCCGCCACCATATCCCTGCGTCCACCCGCGTGGCTCGGATCCACGATCACCGGCAGGTGAGTCAATCGTTTTAGCAAAGGGATCGCGTTGATGTCCAGCGTAAGCCGCGCCGGGCTCTCCATCGTCCGGATGCCGCGTTCACAAAGAATGACGTTGCAATTACCCGCAAGAAGTATTCTTTCCGCGGCCAGGAGCCACTCCTCCACCGTCGCCGCTGCGCCGCGGTTCAACAAGACCGGATGGCCGGCCTTCCCGATTTCGCCAAGTAAGTGGCAATTCGAGGTGTTTCCTGATTCCACCATCAACAGATCCACGTATTTCACAAATAACTCGATGTCATTCGCGTCAGCTACTTCGCTTGCCACAGCGAGTCCATGACGCCCGGCTGCCTCCCACAACAGCCGCAATCCCTCTTCCCCCAACCCGGCCGGCGCCGGTGCATGCAGCCGGGCCTTCTTTACTCCGCCCATAAGAACTTGCGCACCGGCCCCGGCCGCCGCCTCCGCCACCTTCTCGATCTGGTCCTTGTTCTCCACCAGACCCGGACCGGCCATCATCACAACGGCATCCCCACCGAAGGAAGCGCCTCCCACTTTCACCTGCGTTCCCGAAGGGCGGAAATGGCGGCTGGCCAGCTTGTAGGGCGAAATAATCCGGCGGCACTCTTTGACGCCATCCATTACCTCAAACTCGGACGGCTCGACTACTTCCTCGGGACCAACCCCACCCAATACCGTGTGCACCATCCCGGTTGACCGGTGCACCGTGAATTCCAGCTCGACCAAGCGGTCAATGACAGCCTGCACCTGAGCTTCGGTCGCGCCTTCGTCCATGATCACGATCACCGGTCACCTCCCCGCGGGTTCATACGGTCCCGCTGCAGCGTCCGCATCTCATCGATGATTCGCTCGTAGATCCGCTTCAGCGCGTCACCCTTCAGTGGGCCCAGGTTGGACGAAAGAATGTTGGCATAGACCGCATCCTCGCGCTTGGGCTCGTAAACACGCATCTCCGCCCGCTGTTTGACATCTCCGATTACCTCGACAATTCGAGCTCGCTCGTTCAACAGCTCAACGATTTTCTTGTCCACTTCATCGATCTGGCCGCGGCAGGCGTCGAGCGCCGCGGAGGAGTCCTCAGGACTCATAAGGGACGCTCCAATGGAGCCTTTAGCGTACGCGCCAACTGCTCGACCCGCGCTTCCCCATTTGGTCCGTCCTGCTCGATCGCCCGGACAAACGCGCTTCCGACAACAATCGCGTCCGCCATCCGGCCCGCGGCGTCCGATTGTTCCGCCTTCGAGATTCCGAAACCCACCGCCAGCGGCAACCTCGTGATCGCGCGCATCGCATTTATCAGAGGTTTCACACTTTCGGAAAGCTGGTCTCGTTCTCCCGTGACTCCTGTTCGCGATACCAGGTAGACAAACCCGGTGGAGTATCGCGACACCAGCTCCAGCCGACGCGGCGGACTCGTCGGAGCGGCCAGAAACACTGTATCCAGACCGGCCGCCCGCAAGCGAGCCACCGGCTCTTCGGCCTCTTCCACGCTCAAGTCGGTGATGAGGCATCCATCCACGCCGGCGCGAACTGAGTCGCAAGCCAGCGCGTCGAAACCGTAGCGCAAGAGCGGGTTCAGGTAGCTGAACAGCACGATCGGAATCTCAGACTTCTCCCGTACCCGGCGCGCAATCTCGAGCACCGCCCGCAATGTCATCCCCGCCCGCAGGGCACGATCGCTGGCGCGTTGAATCACCGGCCCGTCCGCGATCGGGTCAGAAAACGGGACGCCTAACTCGATGACATCCGCTCCGCCTCGCTCGAGCGCCCACACGATTTCCGGCGTTCGCTCAGGACTTGGATCCCCCGCCGTCACATACGCGACCAATCCGCGATGGCCCTTCGTCCGTAATTGACCAAACCGCGTGCCGATGCGGCTCATTCCTGATCCAGCTCCGGAAAGTTTTCGCGATAAATGTCCACATCTTTGTCACCACGCCCCGACAGGTTCACGACAAACACTTGCCCGGCTCCAGCGGGCGCCCGGCGCATCGCTTCCGCCACGGCATGCGCCGACTCGAGGGCCGGGATGATCCCTTCCAAGCGCGCCAAGGTGCGTGCCGCCGCGAGCGCGTCGGCATCGTTACAGGAAACGTACTCCGCGCGTCCCTGATCGTGTAACAGCGCGTGCTCCGGACCCACCAGCGCGTAATCCAAGCCCGCCGAGACCGAATGCGTCAAAGCGACCTGCCCATCCTCGTTCTGCAGCAAGTAGCTCCGAGCCCCATGCAACACGCCGGAGTATCCGCCGGAGAATCGTGCCGCATGCTCACCGAGTCCAGGACCGCGACCGCCGGCTTCTACTCCAATCATTTTCACGCTGGAGTCCGGCAGGAACGCGTGAAACAATCCGATCGCGTTGCTGCCGCCGCCAACACAGGCGATCAAAACATCCGGCGACCGGCCCTCGGCTTTCTGGATCTGTTTGCAAGCTTCCTCACCGATGCAGCGGTGAAAATCCCGGACCATCGCGGGATAGGGGTGCGCTCCCAACGCCGACCCCAGCAAGTAATGAGTCGTGGCGACATTGGTCACCCAATCCCGCATAGCTTCGCTGATTGCGTCCTTTAACGTCCGGCTTCCGGCGTTCACCCCCACCACTTTGGCCCCCAGCAGCCGCATACGGAAAACGTTCAGCCGCTGCCTGCGCATATCTTCTTCACCCATGTAGACGATGCATTCCATGTCGAACAGCGCGCAGACTGTCGCTGTCGCCACTCCGTGCTGCCCCGCGCCCGTTTCGGCGATAACTCGCTTCTTCCCCATCTTGCGCGCCAGCAGGACCTGTCCCAGGCAGTTATTGATCTTGTGTGCGCCCGTATGCAGCAGATCCTCACGCTTCAGATAGATCCGCGCGCCGCCGAGCGACTCGCTCAACCGCCGCGCGAAATAGAGCGGTGTCGGCCGTCCGGCGTACGTTTCGAGAAGCTCGCGCAACTCGGCTTGAAACCCCGCGTCCGTCCGCGACTCGATCCACGCCTGTTCGACATCCTCGAGCGGAGCCATCAGCGTCTCAGGCACAAACCGGCCGCCGTAGCTCCCAAAATGTCCTTGTGCATCAGGTTGTGTTGCGTTCATGAATTTTCCAGAGCAGTCCGTACAAAAGCCGTCATCTTCGCATGATCCTTCTTCCCCGGCGACAACTCCAGCCGCGAGCAGGCATCGACTCCCCACGGCCGGGCGGCGGCAATGGCCGCGGCAACGTTGTCGGGGCCAAGCCCACCCGCCAGCACGATCCGCGCAGTCGTTCCTCGCAGAAGCGACCAATCGAATGTCCGTCCCGTTCCGCCATACTGCTCGCCCGAAAGCGAGTCCACAAGAAAGGCTTCCACATCTTCGCCCGGGAGTGGTTCTCCGGCCGACACAGCGCGCCAAACCCGCCACCCTTCGGGGCGTTCGCAATCCCCGTGAAGCTGAACCACATCCAAGCCCACCACATTTGCGATGCGCTCCACTTCCGAGGCGGGCTCGTTGACGAAGACTCCAACTTTCAGAACGGCCACCCGGTTCGCAATCATGGCGGCTTTCGAAGGCGTCAGATACCGCGGACTCTTCAGGAAGAAATTGAAGCCCAGGGCCGAAGCCCCAGCTTCGCACGCAACCCGCGCGTCCTCGCTATTGGTTATGCCGCAAATCTTCACAATCACGAAGGGCCTCCAGAGCCGCCACCGGGTCGCCGGACTTCATTAGATGCTCGCCCACCAGAAACGCCTGATACCCAGCGTCCTGCAACCGCCGTACGTCCTGTTGGCAATGAATCCCGCTCTCGCTCACCTTCAGCACCTCCGGCGGTATTCGCTCCGCAATGCGAATCGACGTCTCCAAGGACACTGAAAAATCATGCAGATTCCGGTTGTTTACGCCAACGATCCGCGCTCCGGAATCCACCGCCATCGCGAGCTCGGTTTCATCGTGGACCTCCACCAACGTGTCCATGGCGTACTGCTCAGCCAATTCGCGATAGCGCCGAAGCTCGGCGACTGTCAGAATCGCCACGATCAGCAGGATTGCGTCCGTGCCGTGCGCCGCAGATTCCACGACATGGAATTCATCGAAGGTGAAGTCCTTCCGTAACGCCGGTAAGCCGGCTTCGGCTCTCGCTTCTTGCAGATCGGCGAGGCGGCCCTGAAAAAATTGCTCATCGGTGAGTACTGACAACGCGGATGCTCCTCCACGCCGGTACATCGCGGCGATTCTTCGAGGATCAAAGTCATGACTCAGGACTCCCTTGCTCGGGGACGCCTTCTTCATCTCCGCGATGATCGCCGGACGAGCAGTTGAAAGCGCTTCCGCGAACCGCCGCCGATCCGCCAGATTCGTCTCGGCCTGCCGCTCGAATTGTGAACGCAAGTGCTTCCGCGTCTCGAGTTCCACTCGCTTGCGCTCGACAATTTGCGCGAGCACACCTGGAATCGTCTGGACCATATGGGGAAACTTCCATCCTATCAAGGAGCCGAGCTTTCCAACAGGATGCGGAAATGGCAAGACCGCGTTGCTGAGAAGCCGGGAAGAAAGAGCAGCCACGAACGCACACGAATGAGCACCAATTGAAAATACGTGGCGAATTCGATGCGTCCGGTCGAGCCAGCTCAATCCCGATTTACGGATCGAACGTACGAATGAAGGAGAGCTTCTCATCACGCCGGGCGCAGGTGGAGCAAGCTTCAGCCGCTTGGCGAGTTTCAACTCGCCATCGGGACCGTGTCCTGAGGCCAGCGGCGATATGACATACTCGCAGCTGGACGGGAGCGACTCATCGATGAACGTGGAAGACTTTCGACGCATCGCCCTGAGCCTGGAGGGTGCGGAAGAGGGTTCACACATGGGCGCGCCCGATTTTCGAGTGGGCGGCAGGATATTTGCTACGCTTGCCTCGCAAAGTCAAGGGTTCGGAAACCTGATGCTTACGATAGAACAACAGGCAGCGTTTGTCGAGGAGATGCCCAGCGTTTTCATGCCCATTCCAGGTGGATGGGGACGGATGGGAATGACCCATATCCGCCTGGCCACCGCTAGCGAGGATGTCCTGGCCGGCGCCCTGCGTGCAGCCTGGAGGCTCCGTCTCGAGAGGAACATCAGGTCGGGCCGGAAGTATCCTGCCGCAAGCGCACGGAGGAAGAGATCGGGCTCTAAGTAGTGCGCTGGATGAGCTCTATCTGAGCACGCAAGGCCGGAGGCGTGCGCTACTAGGTATGCTAGCTTGATTGAGTTGGCCGGCATGAATCGCGAACTGATCGTACAACACCAGGACGGTTCTTCCCACACGCTCACTCTCGACGGCCGCCGTCTCACGCTTGGCCGGGCTGCTGACAATGACCTTCCCTATCCCGACGATCCCGTTCTCTCGAGGCGTCATCTGGCTCTCGAGTTCGAAGAATTCGAGTGGTTCGTCGAGGATCTCAACAGCAAGAACGGAACGCTGCTCAACGGCGAGCGTCTGTCGGGACGGCGGCGGCTACAGGTGGGTGATCGAATCACGGTCGGCCGCGTCACTCTGCTTTTCGACGATCCGGTGGAAGCCGCGGACCGTACCGTACTCTTCGTCCCCGACGACACCCTGCCAACGTCTTCAACCGCGAGTGTCCGCACCAATCTGGAAGAGGTTGTGGGAGAGGATAGCGACGGCCTGGAGGCCGCCCTCAAAAGCCCAGCGATCGCCGGGACGCCACGGGTGCAAGCTTTGCTCGAAGCCGGCCGGGAGCTGGCGGATCATCGCCCGCTGCCGGAGCTCTTCAAAGTGATTCTCGAGCTGGCGGCGAATTCCGTGGGCGCCACGCGCGGTGTCGTGCTCACACTCGAGGGGGCTCAACTGGTCCCGCGGGCGGCGCGAGGCGAACATTTTGTTATTAGCCGCGCCGTGCGGGATCGCGTCATCGGCGGCAAAGAATCGCTGTTGATCCTCGATGCCTCTCAGGACGAGATGCTGCGCGGCAGCATGACCATCGTCAGCCAGAAGGTGAAGAGTCTCATGGCGGTTCCCTTGCAGACTGTGAACAAAGTGACCGGCCTGATCTACCTCGATTCTCCGGAGTTCATCCGTCCGTTCACCAGCGAGGATTTAACGCTGCTCACGGTGATGGCCAACATCGCCGCGGTGCGGATCGAAAACGCCCGGCTGGTGGAGGTGGAACAGGCGGAGCGCATGATGAAGAAAGAGCTCGAGCAGGCGGCCGAGATCCAGCGCGGACTGTTGCCCAAGGATGCTCCGAAGGTCGACGGGCTGGAACTCGCCGGCTTTAGCGTCGCGTGCCGGTCGGTCGGCGGCGACTACTTCGATTATCTCGAGCTAAGCGACGGCCGGATCGGGCTCCTGGTGGGCGACGTGGCCGGCAAAGGTCTGTCGGCGGCGATGCTGATGTCGAACTTGCAGGCACGCGTGCAGATTCTGTCGGAGGATGTCGAGGATCTGTCGGCGATGATGTCCCGGCTGAACAAGAGCATCTGCGGCAATTGTCCGGGGAACCGTTTCATTACGTTTTTCCTGGGCATTTGTGATCCGCGCACGGGCGAATTGTGGTACTCGAACGCGGGTCACAACCCTCCCTACCTGATGCGGTCGGACGGCGACATCGAAATGCTGACGGTCGGAGGGCCCGTTCTGGGTATTCTGAAAGTTGCCCCCTATCGGGCCGAGAAGCTGACCATGCAGAGAGGGGACGTTCTGGTGATGTTCAGCGACGGGGTGACGGAGGCGCGTAGTCCGGACGACGAAGAATACGGTGAGGAACGTCTTCTGGCGGAACTCAGTTCTCTGCGGCGGGCCACCGCGCAGGAAATCCGGAAAGTGATGCAGGACTCCGTCGAACGGTTCATGGGGACCGCACCCGCGGCCGATGACATCACGTTGGTCGTGGCGCGCAAACTCTGACCTGTGGGCGGAAGCCCACGGCGGCGCGCTAAAGCGTGCGCCACTTCAAAGTGACCCACCACCGTTAATCGTATTCGGAAGGTCTCTTAAAGTAGTAGACAATCTACGGTCTTGTATGATAGCAGTAGATTGACTACAACTATGGCGAACAAAGAAGCGTATCAAAACCGTATTGAATTCTTGCAGGGAACCCTGGACATGGTGATCCTGCGGACGTTGCAGTGGGGTCCTAGACACGGGCATGGAATCGGCCAGGCGATCCGAGCCAACTCCGGAGAGCTGCTCCAAGTGGAAACCGGGTCCCTTTACCCTGCGCTCCATCGGTTGGAAAAGCAAGGCTGGCTTTCTGCGGAATGGAAGCTGTCGGAGAACAACCAGAGAGCGAAATATTACCGCCTGACCACAGCCGGGAAGAAGCAGTTGCTCGCGGAGCAGTCCAAATGGGATCTGTTTGTGAAAGCGATCGCCGGCGTGATGAAGCCGGCACAGTGAGGATTCAACATGCGCAAGCGCGAAAAAGCTGACCACGATTTAGACGACGAGATTCGGGCTCATCTCGCAATCGAAACCCAGCAACGGATCGAGGCTGGTGAACCTTCCGATGTGGCGCGCGCCTCGGCGCTCAAGGACTTCGGAAGCGTAGCACTGGTGAAGGAGGTCACACGAGAAATGTGGGGATGGACATCAATCGAACGGCTCGGGCAGGATCTCCCCTACGCGCTGCGTATGCTACGGAAGAATCCAGGCTTCACGCTCATCGCCGTGCTGTCCCTGGGACTCGGCATCGGTGGGACGACCGCCGTGTTCGGGGTGCTAGACGCGGTGGTCTTTCGACCGCTGCCAGTTACCGATCCAGATCGCCTGGTGATTCTGTCGCCGGAGCTGAGAGGACGGATCTGGGTATTGTTCAATCCGATTTTCGAAGGATTGCGCCAGAAACAGCAGGCTCTGGAAGGGATGTTCGCAGTTTCCAACGAGCCATATCTGAAAGTGCAGTTCGATGGTTCGATTCCGGTATACGCTCGCGGCAGTCTGGTTTCTGGATCCTACTTTCAGGTGCTGGGCCTTGCCCCAGCGGCGGGGCGTCTGTTCAACGACGACGACGATCGAATTCCAGGCACGCCGGGTAGTTCGGGCTGCGCCGCGGTCATCAGCCATGACTTTTGGACCAGCCGTTTTCAAAAGGATTCGGCGGTGCTTGGCCGCCCGGTTCGGGTGAAGAATAGCGAATGCAGAATCGTGGGTGTCGCGCCGGCTGGCTTCCGCAGCCAGCAACCCGATTACATCACGGATCTCTGGATTCCGATCCGTCAAGTGACTGATCCGAAGCTCCTGGCGAACCAGAGGATGGCATTCTTTGGGGGAGTCATGGGCCGCCTGAAGAAGGGGATGAGCATTCCGCAGGCTCAGGCAGAGTTAACTGGGTTCTACCAGCAACTCCACGCAGCCGTCCCTTTGTCTCAGCGGCCGTCTCGGGGCGAGTCAAAGGTTTCCCCACGCGACGTGAGCATGCGTTTATTGCCGGGAGGTGGCGGGCTGAGAGGTCTCGAGCGCCAATTCGGTGACCCACTGCGGCTGATTCTGGCATTGGTTACCACGGTCCTACTGATTGCAGCCGCCAACGTGGCTGGCCTCTTGCTGGCCCGGGGGGCGTCGCGCAGTGCGGAGTTCGCTACTCAAGCCGCGCTCGGCGCCGGCCGGGCACGCCTAATCCGTCAACTGATCACGGAAGGCAGCTTGCTTGCCATTCTGGGCGGCGTGCTCGGAGTTGCCCTGGCATGCTGGGGCACACCAATCCTGGCTTCGTTGATTTCAATCTCGCTCGCGCTGGATACACGGCCCGACTTTCGTCTGCTTGCTGTGGCGTTCGCTGGGACCAGTTTCGCTGCACTGATTGCGGGCGTTTTCCCGGCCTTGCATCTAAGTAGCGATTCTCTCCAAGCCTCCATCGGCAGCGCTGGACGCAGCACAGGGACTCGATCCAGGCAGCGGTTCGCCCGCTCGCTGGTTGTGGTGCAGTTGGCCCTGTCCCTTCTGCTCACAACCGGCGCCGGACTCTTGCTTCGTACGATGCTACGCATCTCCGCGATCGATCCCGGCTTCCGGCCAGATCATGTGGTCGCCATGGAGATCCGTTATGAGGAACTCGGCCCGATCCCCAGCCGTGTGGACAAGGCAGAGGAGAAATCCAGGCGGGCCGCGCTTTACAAGAATTTTGAAGAGAGGCTCAATGAGCTGCCGGGGGTGCGGAGCGCGAGCGTATCGTGGCTGGGCCTGTTTGGCGGGAATGACCTCGGATTGGCACTCGTGGATCCGGATGCTCCCGAAGACAAACGCGAGGCTCACGTCGATTACGTCTCTCCGCGTTACTTCGACACGATTGGTATGCGAATCGATTTGGGCCGTGGATTTACGGACCACGACCATGAAGGTTCTCTACGAGTCGCCGTGGTCAACCAGGCCCTAGTAAAGGAACGTTTCGGCGGGGCCAACGCGATCGGCCGCCGCCTGGCGCTCGACTACCAAGGCGAAGAGAAGCGTCCATTCACGATCGTCGGTGTTGTGCAGGACTCCAAATATAATGATCTGCGCGAGAAGGGTACAAGACCCATGATGTGGGTTCCACTAGCGCAGGCGCCGTATCCGATCACATCGGTCATGCTGCGTGCCGAGGCCGGCATGGAGAACGCAGTCGCTCGCGAAGCGCGAGAAGCCTTGTCTTCCGTCGATCCACAACTGATGGTGCGCAAAGTCACTACGTTGCCGGCCATCGTAGAGAAGAAGACCGCTCGTGAGCGCTTGATGCTCGGGCTGGCTTCGGCTTTTGGGGGACTGGCCCTGCTGCTTGCTGCTGTGGGCCTCTATGGAACGCTGGCCTTTGCGGTGACCCGCCGGACGCGTGAGATTGGCTTGCGCCTCGCGCTCGGTGCGGATCAGGCAAACGTGCTGCGCTCGATTGTCGGTGAAGCGCTGGCGTTCGTTTCGTGGGCGCTCGTTCTAGGGCTTCCGTTGGCGCTTGCCGGCGGCTACGCCTTGCGGGCGTTCCTGTTCGGAGTGGAGGCATATGATCTACCGACCCTCGCGAGCGCCTGCCTTGTGCTCACCGTTACAGCCATCGCCGCCGCCTACATTCCCGCGCGCCGTGCAGCCAGTGTCGATCCGATGACGGCCCTGCGGCACGATTAAACCAAGGATCGTCCCGCCGAGGCGACGTTCCTACCAATGTCGTGACTCCGCTTCTTGTGGAGGTGGGCTCTGAGCTGAACTCACGCACTCCTCCGCGCCTGGCCAGTCGCAAGACCCGTCTAAAGAATCAATCGTACATTGATTGAAATCCCAACCTACACTGGAAGCATGATCGGGCGAGGTCTGCTCACGACCCTGCTCCTGTTGCCCTCCGCAAGAGCGTATTCGGTCCTCACGCATGAGGCGATCATCGATTCAGCGTGGGAAGACGCTCTTCAGCCAGTGTTGGTCCGTAAGTTTCCCAACGCGACCGCCGAACAGCTTCGCGACGCGCGCGCGTTTGCCTATGGCGGGGCCATCATCCAAGACCTCGGGTACTACCCATTCGGCAGCCGCTTCTTCGGCGATCTCGTTCACTACGCCCGCGGTGGTGATTTCATTGAGAACCTGGTGGCGGATGCGCGCGACCTGAACGAATATGCATTCGCACTAGGGGCGTTGGCGCACGATGCAGCGGACAACTACGGTCACCCCATCGGTATCAATCCCACAGTCCCACTCCTCTACCCGAAGTTGCGCGCGCGCTACGGCTCGATGATCACGTATCAAGACAGCCCCAAGGCGCACCTGAGAGTGGAGTTCGGTTTCGACGTTGTGCAGGTCGCGAACGGCAATTATGCACCGCAGGCATACCACGACTTTATCGGCTTCAAGGTGGCCAGACCCCTGCTCGAGCGCGTATTTCGAAAGACCTACAGCATAGATTTGGAGGACCAGTTTCTCAGTTTCGATCTCGCGATCGGCACCTACCGGTATACGGTTTCGCAACTCATTCCGGCAATGACAAAACTTGCCTGGCAGATCAAAAAGGATGAAATTGCGGCAGCACCAAGCGGGTTAACGCGCCAGAAGTTTATCTACAACCTTTCCCGCCGAAGTTACGAGAACGAATGGGGTCGCGAATACAAGCGGCCTGGTTGCTTTACTCGCCTCCTCGCAACCCTGTTTCGAGTCATTCCAAAAGTCGGACCACTCCGGGCGTTGGCGTTTCGCCCGCCTGGCCCTGAGGCGCAGAAACTGTTTATGGAAAGCTTCAACGCCGCACTGGATCGATATCGGAGACAACTGGCCGCAGTGAGAGCAGGGGAAGATCTGCAAATACCCAATCGTAACTTTGATACCGGCGAGCCCACGCGCTTTGGTGCGTACAGGCGGGCAGACGAGACCTGGGAGGACCTTGTCAAGAAACTGGCCAAGGAGAAGACCGGCGGATTGGACCGGGATCTGTCAACAGCCGTACGGCAGTTCTATGGCGGCAAATCCCCTCAGGATCCGAGCGCTGCCGCGGCACTGGCTGCCCTACTTGCATCCGATCCAGGCCCACGCACGACGAGGCAATGAGAAGCTCGCGCAGCGGGCGAACACAGGCACTCAGACAATCGCGCTCATCTTCTCGTGTGCGGTCGGGAATGCCAGAGGCGTCTTGAGAACTTCTTCCGCGATCGTCAGGTAAACGTCGCCGATCCCGTTGTGGGACTTGGTATGCAGGCCGCCCTTGATACCTCCGCCGGCGAGTAGAATCGCCAGACCATTGCACTTGTGCGGATTGGCCTCGGCGTGCTCATGGACGAATACACAGCAGGTGTTATCGAGCAGGTTGCCGGCGCCTTCCGGGATCGACCTCATCCGCTCGAGCAGATACGCGAACTCCTCGACGTGCCAGCGGCAAATGTCGCGCATAATGCGCTGCTGTCCGGGGCTTCCGGCGTTGTTGTGCGTGTAATCGTGATGCCGGTTCCCGGCTAGTCCCAGCCACGGGAAACGGGTCAGACTCTGGCACTTGGTCAACATGTAAGAAGCCACGCGAGTCTGCCCGGAGGCGAAGGCATGGATCAAAAGATCGGACTGGATCTTCGCGATGCGCGGATAGTCCGTCAGATCCGAGATGTCTTCCGGCTCCTTGATGTTTTTTCCATAGTCGGGAGGCAGACTGGAAATGGCGCGCTCGAGATCACGCACCGAGGTCAAGTGTTCATCGAGGCGATGGCGGTCTGCCTGACCGAGAGCGGGCGTGAGATCGTTCACATCGCTTTGAACCAGGTCCAGCACGCTCTTCTTCCGTCCGACCCAGCTTTCATTCTTCACCCCGAACAACCGGTCGAAGAGATTCCGCGGGATCATTTCGGGAGGGATCGCGCGTTCATAACCCGCCCAGCTCATGTTGCGATGCACCATCTCGCCGTGAGATTCTTGCGCCACTCCGATCTGAAGGGAGTGGAACCGCGACTTAGCGCCTATGGACTTCCCGAGCAGATAGTCGATCGAGGGGCCTGTTGCGCCCCGGCCGTTGTAGGCAGTGCCGGTCGTTAGACCACACAAGGCGCTGAAGTGCCCATTGCCCTGTCCGTAGCGGCGGGCGGCGACATTGTCGATCCCGCTGATGACATGGACATACTCCCGCACAGACTTAAGCGGCGTAAGACAAGGTGTAAGCTCGTAATCCGGACCCGTCTCGGCGGGAATCCAGTATCGCTCTGGAATGCCGTTCCCGTTGAACCATAGGAGGAACCGTTTTTCAATCGGGCCGCCGGCCGAGCCTTTTCCTGGCGCAGCGTAGGCGGTACCGCTTGAATTAAACATCGCGGCTAGCGGTGGAAGTCCGACTCGCACAATCCCACCGGTGACACCGACTCCCCGTAAGAATCTACGTCTGCTGAGTGCCATCGCTACCTCCTCATGGAGCTGCTTACGCGGCTGCCGCTGGCTGACGCGCGCTCGGTAACTTTATTATCATCCAAACCATGCAGGAATTCAGGCGACCGGACCAAGGCGATCAGCAGATCCTTGAAGTGGAATCCCGAATCGCGGAAGGCAATGAAAAGCCGTTGAATGGTCTCCTGGTCCGGAGAGGTTTCTAAACGGCCATAGGCATAGCGGAACATTTGTCGCACGATGCATTCCTGACAGACCGGACTCTCAGCCAAAATGCGCCCCAGTTGCTTCGCTTCGGAGAACGCGGAGCTCGGAAGACCCGCGATTTCTCCTCCTGTCTCGAGCGGCAGTTCGAACCTCTTCGACGGCGTAACAACCGTCTCCTTCTCACGCCAGCGGCCGATCGCATCGAAGCTCTCGAGTCCGAAGCCGATCGGGTCCATCAGGCGATGGCACGAAGCGCACGCGGGATTCTCGACGTGGGCCGACAGGCGCTGCCGGCGCGTGAGCGGTTTATCTTCTGCCGGGTCGGGCAGGCTCGTGTTGATATTCGGAGGCGGGAGCGGCACGTGCTGGCAGAGCAGTTGTTCGCGAACGAAAATGCCTCGCGCGGTGGCCGAGGTCTCCGACGGTCCGGCAGTCGCAGCCAGGAACGATCCGTGTCCCAGCAGCCCTGCGCGCGGTGTGGCGGCGGGAAAGCGCACCAACTCAAACTGGCCCGGCGGGGCCGGTAGTTTATAGAGCGTTGCCAGATCCGAGCTCAGAAAGCCGTAATCGGCGGTAAACAATTCCATGAAGTTTGAGCCGGTAGAAACCAGATGATGGAGCAAACGCCGCGTCTCCTCGACCATCCCGGCAGCCATTTCCGGACCGAACTCAGGGAACCGGCGCCTCTCCTTCGACGCATTCAGCACACGATCGAATCGCAGCCACTGGTTAAAGAACTCATCCAGCGACTGCGTAAGAAGCGGATTTTCGAGCATTCGGCGTGCGGAGCGTTCCCTGCCTGCTGCCGTCCGCAGCTCTCTCCGCGCCGCTGCGTCCAGGAGCGTCTTGTCCGGCATGGTATCCCAGAGCAAGTACGAGAGCCGGCTCGCGATCGCATAATCGACGGAACGTCCGTCCGGCCCCGCCTCGACATGGAAGAGGAATTTCGGAGACTGCAGCATCGCTTCCACGACGGCTCGCGCGCCATCCAGGAACTTTCCGGTAGCTCGAGCCTGCACGCTGAACGCCGCGGCATAGCGTTGAAACTCGACGTCACGCAGGGGACGGCGAAATGCCCGCAATCCAAAACTGCGCAGAAACTGGTCGCGGCATTTGACGTCCGTAGCGAAGGCGGGCTTGCATGGGATCAGACCGTTGACGTCGCCGGCGCGGAAGGCATTGAGTGCGATCTTCTCGGCGGCGGTGCTATAGGTTTCCACCAGCAGAGGAGGCATACTCTGATGGCGCAACTGATTCTTGAAACCGTCGACATAGTCTTCGGCCGGAAATCGCTGAGCCGGACGGCTGTGGTCACCCAGCAGATCCTGCACCGTGTTGTTGTACTGGCTATGGGTCAGTCGGCGGACAAGCTGGTTCTGATGAGAGCCTTTCGCGGTGTCGCCAAGCCGGCGCCGGGACGCGGCCAGGAAATCCTCCGAAGTGGACGCCAGATACCCAATCCACTCAACCAGTAGTTTTTCCTCTGGCGAGCCCGGCTGAATCCGCTCGCCGCCCGTGTGGCGCTGGCGATTGGTTGGCTTGACAAGCAGCACGGAATTCGAAACGGTGGCCCGATCCACAAGCGCCGCCAGCGAGAATCCGAAAAGCTGAATCCGATTCCGACTCGCATCTTTTTCGGGAAAGTGCAGCCGGGTCGCGGAAGCGACTCCGTCTCGCGCATGACAGCTTCGGCATTGCGCCGATTCGAGGACGGGATAAACCTTCGTGGAGAAGAAGGCAGGGTCGATCTGGGAATGGGCTCCACTGACCAGGCAGATCAAGGCGGCAAGAAACCTCATTGCGAGTTTCCTGAAGGTTTCGGCGTGGGTTCAGGCCGTCGAGCCCAGGACACGAAGCTGGCGGGCTTTTTCCCCCGGAATGTCTCCACTGCCGGCGGGGTAACCTTGGTATCGGTTAGATACAGGACTTTCAACCGTGGGAGTTCCGCCAACTGCTGTAGTGTCGCGTCGCCAGCCGATGTGTACGAAAGATCGAGATTGGTCAGGCTCGGAATAGCCGCCAGTACAGGAGCCGCGGAATCATCGATCGCTGTGCAGTGCCACAGGCTGAGGCGCTCGAGCTGCGGCAAGCTCTGCAATACTTTGAGCCCGGCCGGAGTGATCCGGGCGCCGCTGACGTCGAGTACCCGCAGCTTCTTCAGCTTGGCCAGCTTCGCCAGGCCGAGATCAGTGATCCGGATGCCTCCGGTGAGACGGCAGTTTCCGGCTCCAACTGCTACCCCTGTCTTGGCGAGGCTGATGCCGATGCCGAGGTTCAGTTCTTCGAGACCTGACAGCATCGAGATCGCGTCCAGATCCATGTCGGTGATTGTGGGTGTCCAGCAAACGCCGCCGTTGCGACGCTGAATTCCGATAAAGCTCAGCTTCTTGAGTTTCGGAAGCAGCTTAAGGAAGTTGAAGTTGATTCCGCTGATTCTGTTTGCACCGAGCTTGAGTTCTTCGAGCTCGGTGAGCGCGGGAAGGCTCTCGATCCCGACATCGCCGAGCATCGTATGGCTGAGGTCAAGCGTCTTTAATGCGGTCAGTTCCGCGAGATAGGGAAGACCGACGTCGGTGATATCGACACCGCGCAGCACGAGCTTGCTCAGCCGGCGGTTCGCCCGCAAATGGGACGTAGCAGCATCGGTGAGGAACTCTGCGGTGTCCAGGGTCAGCTCTTCCAATTGCTTCAACTGCTGGAGACGCTCGATGCCGCGGTCGGTAACGTAGGTGAATGAAAGGTCGAGGCGCTTAAGGTTTCTTATTTCGGCGATGCGCTCGACATCATTATCGGTGGCCCATGTGCGCGCCAACGATACCTCGACTATCGCGCCATCAGGGCCGCGCACTACGTAACCGCCCTGCGTTTCAATCCACTGAGCTAGACTCGCGTTCGGTCCATCGGCTCCTCGCGCCACAACGACTGCAACAAGAGCAAGAATTCCGAGCCACGACCGTAAGGGAGCGGGCACAATCGAGCGGCACAACAAGGGTCGAGACGAGCCTCGACCCGGCAGGCAGGAGTGCCCGCGCCACGGGGACTCAGGAATCCTCAAGTTCTCCGCTCCCGCCTGGTGGCATCGAGGCTCCAGTTGATCTGGCAACCGGGCAGGGCTTTCTTCAAGTCCTCGAAACCCTTTTCCGATATCAGAGTGTGATACAAGTCGAGGTATTTCAGGTGGCGCAAGCCGGTCAATATCTTGACGGAAGAGTCCGTGATATCGGTGCGATCGAGGCGCAAGTGCACCAGTGACGTAAGCCCGGCGAGTTTCGCGAAGCCCGCATCGGTGACCGCCGTATATTCGAGACTCAACGACTCCAGTTTGCTAAGCCGCGCCACCCACTCCATCGTGGCGTCCGTCACCCTGGTCTGGTCCAAACCTAGGCTCCTGAGGTTTTCGAGTCCCGCCAATGGCTTCAGCCCTGTCTCATTGAATCGGCCAAAGCTTAAGTCCAACTTCTCGAGTTGAACCAAACCGGAAAGATGCTGCAATCCTTCGTTAGTGATGTCCACGCCCTTCAGATCGAGCCGCTTCAGGCTCTTCATGCCAGCCAGACTCGCTATACCTTTGTCTGTAACATCCGTGTAGCGGATCGACAGGGTTTCGAGTCCACCGAGCCTGGCAATCCGCGGCAATGCTTCACTTTTGAGAGGAGTGTTTTCGAGATTCAGTTCGCGGAGGCCCGTCAAACCGCCAATCGCGGCGAGGCCGGGTCCTTCGACCAGGGTGCTGCCTAAGTCGAGAGTCCGGAGTTTCACCAGCGGCGTTAACTTCTCGAGCGCGGCATCGGAGAGCAGAGTGTAGCCAAGATCGAGCTTCTCGAGCGACTGAAACGACGAAAGGTGCTCCATGCCGATATCGCTGATTTCGGTATCGCGCAGATTGAGCTCCGCCAGTAGCGGAAGTTTTGTGAGAACCGCCAGTTCGCGGTCGGTAATGGTAGTGGATTTCAGCGAGAGTGTGGCGACGTGGCCATCGCGCATTTGTACCTTGCCGCCGATCGAGCGGAGCCATTCGGCAATCGCCTGTTCGTCCTTATCCGCAACAGAGGCCGCTTCCATTTCGCGTTTGGATTTCCGGTTTGAGGAATCCAGGAACAGCACTTTACAGTTGGGGATACCGGCCACCAGCTCGCGGACTCCGGCGCTGGTCGCCCGGCTGTAGCGAACATCGAGCGCTCGCAGCCGTTTCAATCTCCCGAGTCTGGCCAGCCCGGCGTTAGACACCTTGGTTCGGTAAAGGCTCAACTCTTCGAGTTCGCTCATCTCCTGCAGAGCAACCAACCCGGCGTCGGTTACATTCGAGGCTTGAAGATTCAGCCGCCGCAATTTCGCCAGGCCGCCCAAGTAGGAAAGCCCGAGATCCGTGATCCCGGTATCAGCCAGATCGAGCTCGGTAAGATTGGTGAGTCCCGAAAGGTTCTGAAGGCCGGCGTCGGTGATTGAAGTGCCGCGCAGGTACAGTTTGGACAGCGCCGTCATACCGGTCAGGCTGCTGATTCCGCGATCATTGAAGGTCCGGTCGTAGTTGAGATCGAGATGTTTAAGCTTGAACTGAGCCAAAGCAGCGCCGGGGATTCGTGTCTGATGGACACGCAGCTCTTGCAATTTTGTGAGCGGAGAAAGACCATTGAGAGCCGCGTCGTCGAAAGGTATGTAGGTTTGGACCGGCTTACTCAAGACCAGCTTCTCGAGCTCGGTCGAACCGGCGAGCAACCGCATCGTCGAGGCGACAAGAGTGGCCGACTGATCGTACCATAGGCGCCCGTTCACGTAAACTTCTTTCACGTGCTGAAGCGGCGGCAGACGCTTCAGCTCATCCTCCAACGCAAACGCCCATTGCGTGATGCCGGTGAAATTTAGAGTGTGGATGCGGAAATCCGTGATGGGCAGATCGGACAGTTCGGAGATGGGGCGGCGCTGCCCCTCGAGAACAATGCTGCCGCCCATCCGCAGCATCCATTCGGCGACAATCCGGTGCGGCGACACTTCCTGCGCCCGCGTCAGAATCCCTGCTCCTGCGAGGAGAAACACTACCCGGATGCTTCGGGCCAACTGCCGACCGCTACCTCCCGCAACCATTTCCACACTCCTGCACGCGAATATTACTACCTCATGATGCATAATCGGCAATCATCGTCGCAACCATCCGTGTGTGGGAAATAACCCGCCTACGTTGCAGGCGTGCCTCCCACCGGGCTAGAATGCTCTCAATCGATATTTAAGGCTGGGAGGTATTTATGCGGCGTCTTCGGAACTCGATCGATCTACTGCTCGTATCGGCTGTTGCCGCCTGGGCTCAGACCGGTACTGGCAACATTCAGGGAACGGTGAGGGATGTTTCCGGCGCAGTTCTGCCGGGGGCGAAGATCTCGATCAACCATACTCAGACCGCCCGTCAGTACGCGACCACGAGCACGGAGGTGGGGTTCTACCTTTTCCCATCGGTGCAAACGGGACCGTATCAGATCACGGTGGAAGCGGCGGGCATGGAAACCTGGAAGGGTGACCTGACGCTACAGGTCGGTCAATCCGCGGAGGTGAACCCCACGTTGAAAGTCGGTGCAACCGCTACCGAAGTAACCGTGGCGGGAGACGTCACGCCTCTGGTGACCACCACCAGCCCCACGCTCGCCAATATCGTCGAGCGCGAGCGGATCGAGCAGTTGCCCGTGAATGGGCGATTTATTCAGAACTTGATTTACATGACGACACCCGGACTCGAATCCGCGGGAGGCCTGCGAGTCTTTGGCATTCGGCATGGCTTCGAGCTTCTGCAAGACGGCGCCGTGCTCGAGAATCGGCAATGGCAAACGATTCCCGCTCGCCCGCCGAGCCTGGACACGATCGAAGAGTTTCGCGCCGAGACTAGCAACTCCTCGGCGAAGATGAACCGTCCGGGAACCGTGATCTTGACCACCAAGGCTGGAACGAATACGATCCACGGCTCGCTTTTTGAAACGCATCGCAACAGCGGTTTTGGCGTGGCGCGGGCCCGGCAGGATTTCTATTTGAAACCGCCGCACCTGGTGCGCAACGAGTACGGAGGTTCGTTCGGAGGTCCCATCTATCTCCCGAAGATTTATAACGGCAGGAACCGGACGTTTTTCTTCTTTGCATACGAAGGCTACAAACTCAGACAGGCCTCCACCCGCTCGACGACCATGCCGTCCGTCGAGATGCGGGCGGGAGACTTTAGCGGGCTGATGGACGCCCAGGGCCGCCGGTTCGCCTTGTACGATCCTCTCAGCACTGGCTCGAATTGGCAGAGAGTTCCGTTTACGAATAACCAGATTCCCGTGGGCCGGCGAAGTCCTCTGGCGACGTACCTGTACAATGTGACACCCGTGCCCACGCACGCAAACGTGAATCCGCTGGTGGCAGCCAACTGGTTCGGGCTGGGATTCAATAATACGAATCAATCGACCACCACGGTCCGTGTGGACCAGCGGGTCTCTGAAAAGGATCAGCTCTTCTTCCGCTACTCGCACAACCCTGCGTTCCAGCGCTTCACAAGTTCGCTGGGCTCAGGAGCGAACGCTTCCTCGCCGACTACGTTGGACGGTAAGGGAAATGGGGCGCTGGACGACCAAGCCAACGACAACGGTGTCGTAAGCTGGACCCACACCTTTTCACCCACCTTTTTCGGCGAGACCATCGGCAGTGTGCAGCGGGACTACCGTGGACGGCTTCCGATTGCGCCGGAAGACATCGCCTCCCAACTGGGGCTTCCCAATCCGTTCGGCGGGCTGGGCTTTCCACGGATTCAGGACACTGGTTTCGGGATGGACTACGACTCAAACGTCAATCTGAATATCGATTTCAGTTGGATTGTCAACGTCGACCAGAATTTCACCAAGATCCACGGGCGGCACGAGCTCCAGTTTGGCGGGCGGTGGCGAACCGAATCAGTGGATGTTCTCCCCGATCAGCAGGTCACCTATGGCCAGATCAACTTTTCAACTCTGGCCACAAGCCTCTACGATCCAACATCCGGTACCGCGTATGGCGCCGTTCCGTTCACGGGGCACAACGCCGCAAACCTGTTCTTGGGCCATTCGCGGCACTTGGCGAGATTCTTCCGGTCGTACTTCCGCATGCGCGGTGGTGAGACAGCCGCCTACTTGCAGGACAACTTCAAGGTGAATCCGCGGCTTACGCTGAACCTCGGGCTGCGGTACGAATACACCCGTCCCAGCACGGAAGCCGACAACAGCCTGGTTGGGTTCAACCCGAGGACAAAGGCCGTCGTGATGGCGCGGTCTATTGAGGACATGGCCAGGTTGAAGCACGTCCATCCTACGATCGCCGCGGCCTACGCGCGCCTGGGGGTGAAGTACGAGACTCCGCAGCAGGCCGGGATACCGGACAACTTGATTTACCCGAACAGGCTCGATTTCGGACCTCGTGCGGGATTTGCCTTGCGGCTTGGTTCTTTGGCGCGCCCGACGGTACTGCGCGGCGGTTACTCACTGTTTGCCTTTCCGGAGCAGGTACGAGCAGCGACAGGCGACTTGCGCGCCATTGTTCCCACTACTGCGATCTTCGAGAACAATCTCAATAGCGCTACACAGAGTCCCGACGGGTTGCCCAACTATCTATTGCGCTCCGTACCAAGAGTCATCGCAGGTCTGAACAGCAAGGACGTGCTCGACTTGAATAGCGTCACCGGCATCACGCGTGGCACCGGAACCATCTACTACATGGACCCCAATCAGCCGACAGCCCGCGCCTACGAGTGGAACCTGACGCTCGAAAGAGAAATTCTCGATAACACCAGCCTCAAGCTCAGCTATGTGGGCACCAAAGCCATCCGGCTGAACCAGTGGTACTCATACAATGACACAGCCAACGCCTATATCTGGTACGCCACCACCGGAGAGCCGTTCCCTACGGGAGAGTATGCCAATGTCGCACGCAGACCGTTTGACAAGGAGATTTTCAGTACGATCCGGGAGTTTCGTAAGACCGGATGGTCGAATAACAACAGCCTCGTAGCCGAAGTGCAGCATCGCTATTCGAAGGGGTATGCGTTTCAGGTTTTCTACGTCATGAGCAATGCCCTGCGCGTTGCAGGCAACGGCTGGAGCGACGATGTCTTGATGGCCCCCAATGTCTACCTCCCCGGAGCGGTGCCGGAAGACGAGAAGGCTCGTAACCGGCTGCTGTACTACCGGCGGGACACGGACATCCCCAAACACCGCGTGAACTGGAATTGGATCGTCGATCTGCCGGTCGGCCAGGGCAAGGCGATAGGACGCAATTCCCGCGGGTTCGTGAATCACTTGATCGGCGGCTGGCAGATCGCCGGCAATGGGCAACTGATCAGCCGTTATTTCCAGCTTCCGACCTCAATGTGGGGAGCAATGGGGAACGCCGAAGCCTATGGCAAGAAATATCCCGTCCAGGACTGCCGAAGCGGCGTTTGTTACGACGGGTATCTTTACTATAACGGCTATATACCCGCGAACCGGATTAACAGCACGGCGGCCAACGGCAGGCCAAACGGGGTGATGGGGATTCCCAGCAACTACAAACCCTTCCAGACGCCTTTGATCCCAACACCTGCGAATGGAGGAAGCTCGAGCGATCCGAATTTTCCGTTCTATGAATCCAATACCGTTTTCGTCCCACTCAAGAACGGCACACTCCAACGAGTGGATTACAGTACGAACCTCCATCCATTGCAGAACCAATTTTTGATGGGGCCTTCGCGCTGGTCGATGAACGCGTCAGCCTTCAAGTCGGTTCGACTCAGGGAGTCCGTGTTCCTGCGCTTCAATATCGACTTCTTCAACGTGTTCAACATGCCTGGTACGGCCATGCCTGGTGGCGATGGCTTCGTCTCAAACCAGTTTTCCGACAACGGCCCGCGGGTCTTGCAGGTGACTGGGCGATTGACCTGGTAGCGGCTGGGAACCGCGCGCCCGGAGACGCTGGCAATGCCGCGAGCGGGTTCTGGATGGCGTCATTACTTGCGATAACGCGCCTGGCTCCGGTTCGCGGGGTGAGTCCCTGCATCGACGGCGCGGGTGCGCGAAGAACCTCAGAATAAGCAGAGTAGCCTGTCTTGAGTTCCAGACTTGGGGGTCAGCTCAGTATGCGCGTAGTCTTCACAGCATCTCTTACTATTTTCCTGGCGATCCATGCTTCGGCACAGACCGCCTCCACAACATCGCTTGTCGGAACGGTCACGGATCCTGGCGGCAGCGTTGTTTCCGGCGCCAAAGTGACGGCCGTCAATACGAATACGCAAGATACTTACAACACTACAACCAATGACCAGGGGTTCTACCGCATCGAATTCGTCCGTGTTGGCAGGTACAGAATCACTATTGAGCAGTCTGGATTTCAGAGGTTTGAAAAGACAGACGTTGTCGTCGAGACCAACCGGGTAATTCGAAACGATGCAATGTTGACGGTTGGATCCGTTTCGGAGTCGGTCACGGTCAAAGCGGCCGCATCCGTCATCAGAACCGATGACGCTAGTATTTCGGAAATCATCTCTACCAGAGAGATCTCCGATCTGCCGCTGAACGGCCGCGATCCAATGAGACTGGCGATTACGACTCCCGGTGTAATTCCGGGACTGAAAGCGACCGACGGAGTACCTCCGGGGCAGGGTTTCATTGGAGCCGGCACGCGCGAAATTCAAAACAGCATGTCTCTTGATGGAATCAGCATCATGAACAACTTGATTACCACCACACCGACGCGGCCAATGGTCGAGTCGGTGCAGGAAGTGGAAGTCCAGACAGGCACCTATTCGGCCCAGTATGGCGCCTATATGGGCGTTCACATCAACATGGTGACCAAGAGCGGTACGAATTCGCTTCATGGAAACCTCGTCGAGTTCGTTCGAAACGACGCCTTTGACGCCCGTCCGTACTTCCTGAACCCGGCCTCCCGAAAGACCGTGCTCCGGCAGAACCAGTTCGGTTTCGAATTGGACGGCCCTGTATTTATTCCGAAGCTGTACAACGGGCGCGACAAGACCTTCTTCATGGGGTCTTATGAAGGATTACGGCAACGAAGAGAAGGCACTTCCATCTCCTCGATCATGACTCCCAAAATGTTCCGCGGCGATTTCACCCAGGTGTCGCAGGCCATCACCGATCCGGCGACTGGAAGTCCATTCCCCGGCAACATCATTCCTTCCAACCGGATCTCGCCTGTCGTTGCCAAGCTCCAGCAATATTACCGGACGCCCAATCTGCCCGGAATCTCGCAGAATCTGTCGGTGACCAACCCGAACAGCAACACCACTGATCAGACGGTGAATCGCCTCGATCAAAATATCGGGTCGAGCATGCGCTTTTCCTACCGATACCAGCGGCAAGTTGGGACTATCGTCAACGGCTCCGCCATTCCGGTGAATGGGATCACCTCTCCTCTGCTGACAAATAACCACACAATCTCGTACACGCACACGATCACGCCAAGCCTGGTGAATGAGATTCGAGTCGGCCGGAATTACTTCGATTCCCAAACGGTCAACCCCTTCTACTCAGACGGCATCCGCGACGCGGGAACACAGTTGGGCATCCCTGGATTCGACGCCGATTCGCGGTTTAATAACCCTGGCATTCCTGACTTCAACGTTGCTGGGTTCTCGGGCTGGAGTGCAAGCGGCACCAACTGGTTCCAGGACGACAAGACGTGGCAGGGTTCAGAACAGATTAGCTGGACACGAGGCTCCCACACCATCATGGCCGGCGCGGAGCTTCGCAAGCTGATTACGGGCCGGGCAGCCGGGAATAGCCCCCGCGGCACATTCACCTTTAACAACAGCTTCACGGGTTTCGCTCCGGCATCCTTCATTCTCGGCGTTCCACAAACGCTGGTTACCCCGCTCAGGCAGGTCAGGGGAGTGGTCGCGGAGTGGCGCGACGGGTTCTTCGTCCTTGACAATTGGCAGGCGTCGCGGAAGCTGACCTTGAACTACGGTATCCGTTACGAATTGCCGACCGTTCCCTATTCCGTCAACGGATATCACACGTTGCTAAATGCTGACCAGACTGCCGTCAGGCCCGAAAGACCGCCCGAGCCTGGTCTGAAGTTCATCGCCGCGAATCACAAAAACTGGGCGCCGCGGCTGGGATTCGCTTATCGTCTCACCGGCAAGACTGTGCTTCGCGGCGGTTTCGGCATATACTACAATCCGAACCAGACCAATAGCTTCACCTTCCTGAACGGTAATCCACCTTTCGGTACGGCAACCACGTATACATCCGATCCGGCCAGACCTACTCTGTCGCTCGCAAATCCGACACCCAGCGATGCGCAGAATCCGGCCCCGATCCCGAACTTCATCACCGACTCGTGGCATCTGCCAACGGCCTACATGAATCAGTGGAGCTTCGGAGTTGCACGCGAGCTTTGGCGGAATGCGGGTTTCGAGGCGCAATACCTGGGGTCGCACGCGCAGCATCTCGATCGCAGCTACTTCAACAACACTCCGCTTCCCGGACCTGGACCGGTTAACTCCCGGCGCCCAAACAGGCTCTTCGGGCAGATCCGCACGATCAACAACGACCTGATCGCCAATTACGAAGGCGTGAGTTTGATCTTGCGGCAGCGCTTTACGCGCGGCCTGCAGCTCCAGGCCAACTACACCTGGTCCCACACTCTCGACGTATCCACCGACTCCAACGGCGGCGGCGCCCCAATGGATCCCTACAACTGGCGTCGGGATTACGGCCACTCCAACTGGGACATCCGCCATCGCTTTGTGACAAGTTACATCTACGACATCCCCTTTTTCTCTCGAGCGCATCGTGCCGCACGCGCCCTATTCGCCGATTGGCAGGTGAACGGGATCACGATCATGCAAAGCGGCCGGCCGTTCAACGTCTCGATATCGGAGGATCGTGCTAATACCGCGCCCGGCAGTACGCAGCGGCCAGACCTGGTTCGCCCCGCTTCATCCAACTGCAACGGAGCCCACCTGAGGAGCTGCATCGACGCTTCCGCTTTCGCTTTGCCTGCGCTCTACACCTATGGAACCGCTGGACGCAACCTCCTGCGCGGACCGCATCTCTATTCCACGGATCTTTCGCTGTTCAAGAACATTCCGATCACGGAAAGGGCGCGATTTCAGTTCCGAGCCGAGGCGTTCAACGCCTTCAACTGGCCCATGTTCGGCAATCCTGCGTCAAACTTCAGCAATCTCGCCACTTTCGGGAACATCACTTCCACATCCATCGACAATCGTGTCATGCAGTTCGGTGGCAAGATCGTGTTCTGATTCGAGAGAGCCTAAGCTGATGCACCCGGTATGGTAGCGACTGCACCTTCGGGTCAGGTGATCGCCTGAGCCAGCCTTCAATGTTCACTTAGGGCGCGCAATTTCAGCGTTCGAGCCGCTTTCTCTGATTCACAATAAGAGCGGATACCACTATGAGAAGACTGAAATATTGTGCGTATGTTCTGATGCTCACGAGCCTGCCAGTCCGCCTTCGTGGACAGGGAATGGATGGCAACGTCGTTGGCACCGTTTGGGACGCCTCGGCGGGATTGCTGGCCGATGTTTCCGTTGAGCTGGAGAATGCGGCCACGGGCCTCAAGTACGCCACCCGTACCAATGACTTGGGCGCCTACCGGTTCCACAATGTTCCCGCGGGCCGGTACAGGTTGGAAGCTTTGCGCCCCGGATTTGCCGCCGCGAAGTTTGAGAACGTAACGGTGGAGACGAACAAGCAGTCCACCGTGAATCTGACCCTCGAGGTGAGCGCCGTCGTGACTGCAGTGGAGGTGCGCGATGCCACTGCTGTGATCGACACGACCACAGCGCACGTCTCCAATAGCTACGGCGGTCGCCAAGCGCTCCAGTTACCGGTCACCGGAACCGGAGCCGGGCCCACAAATCACGGGGTGCTCAACCTCAGCTTGCTCAGTGCCGGTGTAGGATCGAGCGGAGGCATCGGCTATGGGACTGGACCATCCGTAGGTGGCCAGCGGCCCACGAACAACAACTTCATGATCGAAGCGGTCGACAACAACGACAAGACCGTAACCGGCCCACAGGTTGCAGTGTCGAATGAGGCGGTGGCCGAGCTCACACTCCAACAGAACCAGTTTTCCGTCGAGTTCGGCGGCAGCACCGGCGGGCAGTTCAACACGATTCTCAGGTCCGGGACCAACGACCTGCACGGCTCCTTCTACGAATACTTTCAAAATCGCCATCTCAATGCGATCGATGAGAGCCTGCGGCGGCAAGGGATTAACACCAATCCGCGATTCGATGCGAATCGATTCGGCGGTACTGCCGGCGGACCAGCATTGAGGAACCGCTGGTTTTACTTTGGCAACTTCGAGTACTCGCCCGTGGGCTGGCAGGCGTCGTCCCCTGGCGCCGCTTTCGTACCCACCTCCGAGGGTTACCGGGTGCTGGATGGCATCCCCGGACTGAGCAAACGAAACCTCGACACATTCAAGCAGTGGGTGCCTGCCGCGCCCGTTACGTCACGGACAACGCGCGTGTCCAGCCGTGATGTTCCCGTGGGGATTCTCAGAACAATCGGTCCATCCTTTCAGAACAACTACAACGCCGTATTTTCGAGCGATTACAATCTTTCAGAACGGGATCAGATCCGGGCGCGGTATCTGTATACGCGGAGTGTCCAGATGGAAACCGGGGTTCAACTGCCGGCCTTTTTTACGCCAGTGCGATACTCGGCCCACCTGGCAAACCTGTCCGAGTTTCATACGTTCGCGCCGAATCTCATCAACGAACTGCGCCTGGGCTATTCCCGCCGAGTCGACGATCGCCAGGCCGGTGTCCAACAATTCCCCGGCCTGGATGCATTCCCAAATCTGCAGTTCGACGATCTGTCGCTGAACGTCGGGCCCTTCGGCCAATATCCGCAGGGCGCCCGGACCAACACCTTCCAGTTGGTGAACAACGTCAACTGGATCAGGGGCCGGCATGCTCTGAAGTTCGGCTACGACGGCAGGCAGTTGAACATGTCAAACTTCTTCGTCCAGCGCGTCCGCGGAGAGTATCTATATTCCACCTTCGAAAGCTACCTGCTGGATCTGACGCCTGCGCAGGGACAGCGCTCAGTGGGAGCATACCCGTTCATCGGCAACCTGATCGCGCACTCTGCATTCGCCAATGATGAGATCCGGCTGCGGCCGAACCTGAGCGCAACCATCGGGCTGCGCTACGAGTTCGTCGATGTCCCCTACGGCTCCAAACAGCAGCAATTAAACGCGATCTCAAGTGTCCCCGGCCTCGAGTTCCGGGCGCCCCGGCCAGGCAAGAGGGACTTTGCGCCGCGCGTCGGACTCGCATGGTCGCCCGGCCGCGGCGGCAAGACTTCGCTCCGCGCAGGTTTT
>Ga0187893_10002728_pt1 | contig 37990 bp, 34 predicted proteins | sample MA1701074metaG_FD_139574 | JGI IMG/M metagenome (GOLD analysis project Ga0187893, IMG submission 139574) | White microbial mat communities from a basaltic lava cave in the Kipuka Kanohina Cave System on the Island of Hawaii, USA - MA170107-4 metaG ... | reverse complement strand
GGCATTGGAGGTAGTCTTGACGACCAAACGTACGGAATTTTCGGGAGAATAAATCGGCTGGGGATTCTGTGTATATAGAACGTAAATCTCCGGGGTTCCATCTACAGTTTCCTGCCAGGGATCAGTAGCGCCAATGCGTTTTACATCCGCCGTCACTCCAACAATTGCATGGGACTGAGTCTTCTCGACTGTCGTCCCTCCCTGTGGGAATCGATACGTTATGCTCAACTCGCGGCCAATAGGGTCCAGATGGGTCGCTTTGGCTATCCGAATCAGTCCCTCGTTAATGATGACTACGGGATTCCCGCTTCTTACGTCCTCTGTTGTGAAGTAGCGGCCCGACCGGAGTGGAATCTGCAAGGTCCGAAGGTAATTGGGAGTAACAACTGCGCAACGAGCTTGGGGCCGGGCAAGCAAAGCTCTGGGGGCTCCTTCAAGAGCAAAGCCGACAATTTGAGGGTTCCCTGCCGTGTACGGCCTGTTTCCCCCCGTCGCCTCCACAGAGACAACCCCCGGCACAGTTGCTACGGTCTCCAGTATCTGGTCGTAGAAGCTTCTCATTTGGTATATGCCGAGATAGGCGCTCCGATTTGGTGAGAGTGTCATCGTGAGAACTTTTTCGGAAGCCTGCCCGACGAAGATGCCATGGGCTCGGCTCAGCCCCTTCAAGAGCAGGCCTGATGCAATCAGGACGGTCAACGCCAAGGCAACCTGTAGCATCACCATCAGGCTTCGTCCTTCGAACCGAGCAAAACCCGTTGCCGAAGACGTGTTTTGCTTTAGTGCGTGAATTAGGTCAGTTCGCGATGCTCGCAGGGCCGGTACTAAGCTAAACAGGGTCCCAGTCAACAAAGACATCAGTGTTGTAAACGCCAGCACGCGCCCGTTCCAGGTCACTCCTCCGAATAGATACATCAGCGAATAAGGATAGAGTTCAGACAAAATCTTGGCTAGCGACTTGCTCGCCCACACCGCTAGGACTAATCCACAGATTGTCCCGAGTGCTGACAATAATAAGCCCTCGGTGAGGAGCTGCCGCAATAGCCGGAATCGGCCTGCCCCTAGGGCTAATCGTGTGGCCATTTCTCTTCGGCGCGCCATCGCTCTTGCCACCAACAGGTTTGCAACATTGGCGCAAGCTAGGAGCAAGACTAGACCGACTGCACCTTGAAGCATGAAAGACAATTCACGAATCGTGGACGACATTCCTTCCGGCGGATGCCACATGAAGGCGTATAAGGCACCAGGCGCAAGTTGAAACTGCTGCTCCAGCCGCTTCGTGATGTTGTTGACGCCGGAACGAACTTGATCAAAGGGTAGACCTTGTTTCACTTTCCCGATGATGTTGATCTTGGGGTACACATCCACCAGACGCTCAGTGGAACTCTTGGTTAGGCTGGAGTAGGGAACACACACGTCGCCGGGTGGAAATTGGTTGTCGCCAGGCAACACTCCAACCACCGTCAAGGTCTTTCCATCCAGAATCACTCCTTTGCCAACCACATTAGGATCGGAGCCAAATCGATCTCGCCAGAATCTATGACTCAAGATAACAACCGAATCGTCGTCCCCCGGAAGAAAAGTCCGGCCCAAAACTGGATTTTCCCCCAACATGGAAAAAAGGTTTGTCGAAGCTCTTGTTCCAAGAACACGCTCTGGTTGCTCTCCTGCAGTCAAGAGAAAGCTAGCGGGGGAGGTTGCGCCGAGATCCTCAAAGACTTGATTGTGGTCTCTGATGTCCACATAGTCGGCGTAAGTTGCAACTGAGAACAACCCCTCCTTCAAGTTGTTTAGCAGGATGATGTACAAACGATCGTAGCCTTTGCTCTTCGAAATGTCGTAGCGAAGCGTACTGTCGAGCAAACTGAAGATTACCGTATTAGCGCCAATCCCCACTGCCAGCATCAGGACCGCTGCGGCGCTGAAGCCGGGGCTTTTTGCTAGCATGCGAATTCCGTAACGAAGGTCTTGCCACAATTCTCCAATCACTCTCATCCTCCTTACGTCGCGGCACTGTTCTTTTACCTGATCAACCCCGCCGAAACTGCGCACTGCTGCATATCGGGCATCTTCAGCACTCATGCCTGCCGCGATGTTTTTCTCGATTTCACGGTGCAAATGGAACTTCAGCTCTTCGGAGAGGTCATCTTCCAGTCGACCTTTGCAAAATAGAGAGCGCAATCGAGTGAAAAGGGCCTTCAATACATAAGGCAGCTGTGCAGGCATGAGTGGTAGCCCTCAGCCTACGTCGTCTCCAGAATCTGTGCGACGGCGGCAGCGAGGCGTTCCCAATTGGTGGTTTCGACTTCCAATTGCTTGATTCCCTTCTTCGTCAGACTGTAATACTTGGCTCTGCGGCTGTTGTCCGACTCGCCCCACTCCGATTTGATCCAACCTTGTTGCTCAAGACGATGGAGTGCCGGGTAGAGCGAGCCTTGCTGGACGCGCAGCACGTCCTCTGAGACTTGTTGAATCCGCTGAGAGATTCCCCAGCCGTGCATGGGCTCAAGGGCCACTGTTTTGAGAATCAGCAAATCCAGGGTCCCCTGAAGCAGGTCGACATTCGCTTTGGTCATCTTGTCTCCTAGATGTTCTACAGAAAGATTAGAAACTCTCTTGTAGAATGTCAAGGAGAGATTTCGGCGGCACACACCGGTGATGGTTTTCACCAGCACATGTGGACCACCTGCCCGCGCGGGTCTTAAACCAAGGCACGAAAGCTTCCATTGCGAAACCAATCCAGGATCTGGAAGAGTTGGAACCTACCATTGAGCAGGCGTTGCAGCCGGAGCACAACCATGCGCAACCGGGCGTCGGAAGAGGAGGACAAACGGGTGGAGGACGGAGTGCGTTTCAGCGAGGAGCGCTTCCGTTCGGCGATGGAGCACTCGCCTATTGGCACGGCCTTGATCGCTCCAGATGGCCGCTGGCTGGAAGTCAATCCTGCTCTGTGCGCGATTCTTGGCTACACGCGCGACGAATTGTGCGGCACGACGTTCCAAGCGATAACGCATCCTGATGATCTCAAGGCCGACCAGTTGGCGGTTGAGCGGCTGCTCTCTAAGCAAATCGAAACTTATCAAGCCGAGAAGAGGTACGTTCGAAAGGACCAAAGCCCTGTGTGGGTCCAATTGAACGTGTCGCTGATATGGAACGAGAACGGCAACTTACGCTACTTTGTCTGCCAGATTCAGGACATCACCAAGCGACGGCGCGTGGAGCAAGCCCTTGCGGCCAGTGAAGGCCTGCTGCGACAGTTCATCAAACGCGCGCCCGCCGCCATCGCCATGCTCGACACAGAGATGCGCTACCTCCAAGCCAGCGACCGCTGGTTGGTGGACTATCACCTGGAGGATCGCGAAATCGTTGGCAAGTCGCACTACGAAGTGTTTCCAGACATTCCCGAACGCTGGAAGGAAGTCCACCGTAGAGGGCAACCGTCGTGGACGAAGCGGCGCGTCTTCTGCGCGCCACTCTTCCAGCGGTACTGGAGATTCGAACCCATCTGGACCCGCAGTGTCCGCATATTCAGGCGGACCCAACGCAACTGCATCAGATCATCATGAATTTGGGCATCAATGCGTGGCATGCGATGGCGGATGGAGCGGGAACAATCGACATTTCAGTAACCAATCTCGAAGTGGATGTCGCCTTGTCGGCCACCCACGCGGACTTGAAGCCAGGTCCTTACGTGTGCTTGTCCGTCGCTGATACTGGCCAGGGAATGGATGAGGCCACGCTCGGACGAATCTTCGACCCTTTCTTCACCACCAAAGCTCCAGGAGAAGGCACCGGCCTGGGCTTGGCGGTTGCGCATGGTATTATGAAAAATCACCTGGGAGCGATTCGTGTCGAAAGCCAACCCCGGCAGGGGAACTACTTTTTTTCTATACTTTCAAGCTCGCACCTGTGGGGTTAGCGAGATTATCCAGAAGCCTTACACATTTCAGGATCTGGGGGAATCAATCCACCGCCTGTTGAACAAATCCGAATGAGTTTGGAGCCAATGGCGCGCATACTTTTGATTGACGATGATGTTGACTTTCGATCCATGCTGCGGCGAACCTTGCAAAGGGCCGGCTATGAGGTCGCGGAGGCAGGCAATGGCCAGGAGGGGCTCAAGCAGCTGAACGAGTCATCAATCGACTTGGTATTGACGGATATTATCATGCCTGACATGGAGGGAGTCGAGACCGTCATGCACCTCAAGCGCACTCGTCCGGAGCTCGAGGTGATCGTGATGTCGGGTGGCGGACGCCAGACCCCCGACAACTACTTGAAGCTGGCGTCGAAAGTGGGTGCCTTTCGCGCTTTCATCAAGCCCTTTGCGACCGCGGACTTTCTGGAGGCAGTGGAGGCGGCCCTGAAGCCATCTCAGGGATTGACCGAAGAGTGATCTCTGCGGGTTAGCTCAAGCTGGAAAAATCATGAGTCTAGCAACGTGGATCAGAATCGGGTTGGTCTCTGGGTCTTGCAATTCAGACAAGGCTTAGGCAAACAAAAAGGGCAGGAGACAATCTCCTGCCCTTTTTAAAACCACTGCAAACCCAGGAGGAATTACCGCCCGGACGACATGCTTTCGATTTCGCTCTTCAACAGCGTGATCTCAACCCGGCGATTGGCTGCCCGCCCTTCCTTGGTCTTATTGTCTTCAACCTGCTTCGCTTCGCCCAGACCGAGGATGAACATCCGGAACAGCGGAATCTGGTGCTGTTGGGACAGATAGCGGACAACATTCTCAGATCTCTTCTGGCTGAGGCCGAGGTTATACGTATCGGCGCCAATGTTATCTGTGAAACCCTGGATCTCCAAAACGTATCCTTTGGAATCCTTCACCTTTCCGGCCAACTGGTCGAGACTGGCTTTCGCTTCGTCGCTCAGATCTGCGTGGTTGAACTTGAAGGTGACGCTGGCATTCTCCACGGGTTTATAGCTATCAATGTTGCTGATCTTCTGATTCAGGCTGGTCTCCACACCTGAAATCTTTCCTTCAGCATTCTTCGCCATCTGTTGGGCTTCCAATGCCTTCTGGTCGGCAGCCATTGCTTTGCCGTCAACTTCAGTGGCCTTTGCCTGAACCGACTGGATTCCGGACTGCGCTCTGGAATCGACATCCTTGATTGCGTTCTCATTCCGCTTGCTGACTTCGGTCAACTCATCCACGCGACCACTAACCGGGTCAACTTGCTGCTTCACGTACTTTTTCGTCGCACAACCCATTTCGACGAATAGGGAAAGTGCCGCGACCATGCAGATGATCAGGCTATTCTTCTTGGACATTGTCTCTCTCCTTTTGTGAGTTCGCTTTTTTCAGGGGCCAGTTAGCGTTCTGGCTTTTAAGATGTAGGCCTCATGCTTTGTCTAATTGGCCATTAGCACGAGTGCTTCCAAAGGACGGCTCATCCCAGAAGATATTGATTACGCGAAGGTTCTAGCGAGGGAGTCAGATTTCAAGAAATTGCTTGCGGCAAGACTATAGTGGTGGAAACCGCAGTTTTTTCCTAAACCGTGTAGAAGCTACTAAACGGCGGGCTAAAGAATGCATCTGGGGAGTGGACTAACTCGATTGATAAACGGCCATGATGTAGTCCGCTCGTTCTCTCGGTTTGCAGTAGGCACGAAGGTCCGGATGAAATCCCTTCTCAGCATCCGGCTGCGTCAAGATGAATTCGAGAATGCTCTCTATCGGAAAACCCATCTCCTTGGCTTTGCGAGCGGCGATGCCATCTGCTTCCTTCTCAAAACGTCGGCGAATTTCAGGCAGGTTCTTTTGGGGCGCCTGACCGATTGGTTTCGACAGGTGCTCATACAGAAGGACATCATGTTGCAGATAGGCGTGGGCATACTCATGGGCAATGGCAAAAAAAATCCGGCCGCGGTCAGCGCTCTCCAAGAATGCCCGGTCAACGATGATGATACCGCTGCTATTTGCCATAGCATATTTGCGGGTTTGGCCAATGGAGATGGAAAACTCGCACCGAAATGAGGTGTTCAGCTGCGCTTGGATCTCTTTGATTAGCTTGATTCTTTCGGCGGGCACAGTCTGGATCGAAGCATCGAGGGTCTGAATTGCTCCAACCACCAAAACTATTGTCCAGCAAAAGCTACGAAGCCACGCCATCATTCAGGCACCCCTTGAGTCTGCGCTCAGGTTCACCTATCGGCCAGATCAAAGCCAAACGATAGCCGCACCTTGGCGGCTCATCCAAAACACGTCCAAGGAAGGTTCTATGCCCCTTTCTCAATTGGAGAGACCACGCGCGGAACTCATGGACTCGGTCACAAGGTTAGCAAGTTCGAATCCTTTTGAGCCAAGACTTTGAGAACCTGACCAACCAGAACTCTAGCCTCCCTACATCGCTTCAGTCATCCTCTTTCTTCTTCCGGCGCTTCCTTCCGAAAATCCAAGAAACCACGATGCCCACCAAGTATAGCAGCAACATGGGCGTGGAGAAGACAAGCATATTCGCGATGTCAGAGGTTGGAGTCAGGATGGCGGCCACAATGAAGATGATGAGGATGGCATAGCGAAGATTTCGGACCAAGAACCGTGCGTTCACGATGCCGAAAATGGTTAAGAAGAAGATGAGGACAGGAATCTGAAAGATAACCGCGCAGCCAAGGATGACCGTGAGGATCAGGTCAAGATATTCCGTGATCGTCACCATTGGCTCAAAGGAGCTACCCAGATTGATCAAGAACCGAAGCGACATGGGTAGTGCGATCTTGTAAGCAAACGCACCACCTAGGAGGAAGAGAATGGTGGTAGAAATAATAAAGGGGAGAGCGAGCTTCTTTTCCCGGGCATAGAGGCCCGGTGAAATGAATAGCCACACCTGCGTCAACAACACCGGGGCAGACAAGAACACCGCTGCCAGCAAGGCAACCTTCATGTAGATAGTAAACGGGTCGGTGGGGTTGGTATAGACCAGCTTAGCGCCGCTTAGATTTTGTGTGATGGGAACTGCGAGGAAATCGTAAATCCGCTCGGCGAATGAAAAACAGGCAACAAATCCTATACCAACTGCAGAGATCGAGATGATTAGCCTGCGGCGAAGCTCGTCCAGATGGTCCAGAAAGGACATCTTCGCCGACGACTCAAGCTCGTTGTCGTCGAGATCTTCAGTGTGCATCCAGGTTTGTTTCAGAATCGGCCTTGGAGTCAAGCTTGGGCGCCGGCTCAGACTCTGATTTCAATTCTGATTGAGGCTCCGGTTCGGAGTCGTGGCGGGCAGGGGGTGGCTCAGCCTCGATGGCTCTTACCTCTTCTTCAATCGTGGACTTCAATTCGTTGGAGGCCCGGCGAAACTCGGCCAATCCTTTGCCCAGGGATTTGCCAAGTTCTGGCAGCTTCTTAGGCCCGAAAACGATCAAAGCAACCACGAAAATAATGATCAGTTCGGGAACACCGAGAGAACCCATTCGCGCCTCCAAGTAGAGAAGGGATCATAGTGGAGAGCAGCAACCAAGTCAAGCTGCAGACGGACCTCGTGTCGCACGCCTAAGTCGGGGAGAGATCCAATCATCCTGCCGGAACTCCAGTTCCCGATGCTCCTAACCGTTCAGCATCCCTGGCTTGGCGTCCGCAACTCCCAAAAGGTTGTCTCTCGTCGCGACTATCCCAAAACCAGCATCCCGTCTGGCTTCCGCACCTGAAATCGCCTTTACATCGTATTTTCTGAATGTTATAGTTTTTCGCAGTCCGCAGATACGGGAGACATCAGTGAAGAAATATCATCCATTAACGTTTGCAATCATCATTATCGCGATCGCCGCTTTGGCCGGTGGATTCTGGGGGAATCGCGTTCAAGCGACTTCCAAGCCCTCGGCGGATGTCAACGAACTGCTAAAGATCTATTCCCAAGTCGTTAGCATCGCTGAAGAGAACTACGCGGACCAGATTGACGGGCAGAAGACGGTTTATGATTCCATTCGTGGAATGCTGAAGATGCTGGATCCTCACTCCAACTTTTTTGATCCCAAGAGCTTTGCGCAGTTCCGTGAGGATCAACGAGGCAATTTCTACGGATTGGGAATTACCATCGCCATCCGCAATGCAAAGCCGACCGTCATTGCTCCGATTCCTGGTACGCCGGCTTATCGATTGGGGATCCGATCGGGTGACATCATCGCGAAAATTGAGAAGGCCTCTACCGACGGGCTGGCCATTCAAGACGTTGTTGAAAAACTGCGTGGCCCAAAAGGAACTACGGTCAATATTTCAGTTCAACGTGAAGGCATCGCCGAACTGCTGGAGTTTTCCATTGTTCGCGACGAGATTCCGCACTACAGCATCCCGTTCACCTTCTTCATTCGCCCAAAGGTTGGTTACATTCGAATCGACACGTTTACTGAGACCACCGAGAAAGAGATTTCTGAGAGTCTCAAAAAGCTGGGCAACGATTTGGACGGATTGATTCTCGACCTACGGGGTAATCCGGGCGGATATCTTCAAGCGGCTATCGGCGTGGCGGACAAATTTCTGAAAAGCGGACAGAGCGTGTTGGTCACAAAGGGAAGGCTGGCCAGCGCCAACCACAGTTATCCGGCTCCCCGAGGCACGGACAACTCCAATTTCCCGATGGTTGTGTTGATCAACAGCGGCAGCGCCAGTGCGTCCGAGATCGTGGCCGGAGCCATTCAGGATCACGATCGGGGTCTGATTCTGGGGGAGACCAGCTTTGGCAAAGGCCTCGTTCAAACGGTTTTTCCCTTGAGCCAGGGCGCCGGCGTTTCTCTTACAACCGCGAAGTGGTACACGCCAAGCGGACGCTTAATCCAAAGGGATTACGCACACAAGTCGTTTTACGACTACTACTACAGCAAGGGAAAGGAAACGCCCCCGACCGAAATCAAGACTACGGATAGCGGACGTGAGGTCTATGGTGGCGGTGGCATCAACCCGGATATCAAGATGGAGATTCCGAAGCCGAATCGGTTTCAGACCTTGTTGCTTAGCAAGTCATCGTTGTTCAAGTTTATCCGCTCTTACAGTGTTGCGCACCCAGGGTACGACAAGAGCTTCGGTCCAAGCGAGTCTGTACTGAACGAATTCCGGAGTTTCCTGGTCAACGATAAGGTCGAGTACGAAGAAACAGATTTCAGTGCAAATGTGGACTTCATAAAACGACAACTGCGATACGAGTACGTACTTGGCCACACCAGCCAGGAGGAAGCACAGAAGGTTTTCCTCGAGGGTGATGTTCAGGTTAACAAAGCCCTGGAGGTTCTACCCCAGGCTAGGGCCTTGTTTCAAAATGCAAAGAAAGTAGCCAGCAAGAACGATCGATAACGCTGCGATCGTCGAGGAAGCGTTTGTCAAAGCCTGCGGCCAAAAAGCCCGCAGGCTTTTTTGTTGGTTCCCTATGACCAACTCGTCGACAGTCCATCGACAAATTGAGGATTTCGGAGACGCGTTCCAGCGGTGAGGTAGAATCTCTGACGACTGGAAAAGAATCGCCGCGCGGAGCGCGCTTCCCACAATCGTATCCGTAGCTGTGCCGCATGGACGACACTTACTTGGCTCGATGAAACGACGTTCCTTTCTTCAGTGCGCCGCGATAGCCACCGTTCTCCCAATCAAGGGCTCGCCTCTCGCCGGCCTCAACCAGCAACGAGCCCGCCCAAAGGAACTCGACTCCAATCTGATCGTCATTGGAGGTGGGATCGGCGGATGCGCTGCAGCCCTAGCGGCACTACGGAACGGACTGCGCGTCATCATGACCGAGGAAACGGATTGGATTGGCGGTCAGTTTACGCAACAGGCCGTACCTCCAGACGAACATCCCTGGATCGAGATTTTCGGCGCAACGAGATCTTACCGGGAGTTTCGCTCGCACATCAGAGACTACTACTATCGCAACTACCCGCTTACACCCCAGGCAGGATCTCACCGAGCGCTGAATCCTGGCAACGGAACCGTTTCGAAACTTTGTCACGAGCCGCGCGTGGCTCTGGCAGTACTTGAACAGCTTTTGGCACCTTATGTCAGTGGACATCACCTGATCGTGCTCAGACGGCACAAAGCTGTCTCAGCCGAGACCCACTCAGATTCTGTTAAAGCTGTCACAGTGCGGGGTCTCGACTCCGGAGAGAACCTTGTCCTTTCAGGGGAATTCTTCGTCGATGCCACGGAGATGGGCGACCTGTTGCCGCTGACGCAAACCGAGTATGTGACCGGATTCGAATCGCAACGCCAGACTCAGGAACCTCATGCGCCGCCCGAAGCGCAACCGCGAAACATCCAATCGTTTACGTATTGTTTTGCTATCGACCACCTGGCCGGCGAGAATCACACCATCGACAAACCTGAGGAATACAGCTTCTTTCGGAACTACTCCCCCCAACTTCGACCCGCCTGGCCCGGAAAGTTGCTGAGCTGGGAGTATTCGCATCCGATAACACTCCAACCCAGAACCATGATGATCGATCCGCTGCACGAAGATGAACCAGGCAAAGCCGGATTTTGGAGGTATCGGCGTATTGCGGATCGAAGAAATTTCGTGGAAGGCACCTACAAAGGCGATATTTGTCTGGTGAACTGGCCGCAGAACGACTACTGGCTGGGAAACTTGCTCGACGTGCCAGAGGAAGAAGCCCGAAAACACGTGCGGCGCGCCAAACAGTTGAGCCTATCCCTTCTGTACTGGATGCAGACCGAAGCTCCCCGCCCTGATGGCGGCGCCGGATGGCCGGGCCTGCGGTTGCGCCCGGATATCGTAGGAACCGAAGATGGCCTTGCCAAGCACCCTTACATTCGAGAATCGCGACGCGTCAAGGCGGAGTTTACCGTTCTGGAGCAACACGTCGGCACCGACGCACGCATCCAAATGACCGGCAAGTCGAAGGACGAGGTGGCAGCAGAGCCCTTTCCTGACTCCGTGGGAATTGGCAGCTATCGCATCGACCTTCATCCGAGCTCGGGCGGAGATAACTACATCGATGTCAGTTCCCTGCCCTTTCAAATTCCGCTCGGCGCTCTCATTCCTCAGCGGGTTGAAAATCTGCTGCCGGGTTGCAAGAATCTAGGGGTCACCCACATCACCAACGGCTGTTACAGGTTGCACCCCGTTGAATGGAACATCGGAGAGGCAGCGGGTCTACTCGCAGCCTTTGCCCTGCAACGAAAGAGACCGCCCCGCCAAGTCCGCAATCAAAAGTCCTTGCTGTCTGATTTTCAGAAGTTCATCCAGGACCAGGGAATTGAAATCGCCTGGCCAAAACTGACTCCCCGCTAGGAATGTCTGGGGAGTGATCTCGTCCGTAGGAATAACCCTCGCGACTTCACTTTCAGGCCCCGGGCGTGTCGCGCTTTCTTCGTTTTCCGCAGTTTCTTCTGTACTGTATCGCTCCTCAATTCCCTCAGCGCGTCGCTTGCAATCCAGCGGGCTGAGTTCGAATCCAGTTGCTGAATCGCTTTCGCGGTCCGGATCGCCGCCCCGTTCAAACGTAGATTCCTTTTGCCTATCTGGCGCAACGCCCAGTTGACGGCTTTCTTGACAAAGTTTCGCTCATCCGCCGAAGCGTCTTTGATGTATCCAAGCCACGTTAGAAACAAAGAGTCGTCAGCCTTCTTGTCGTGAACCGCCAAAACTGCCATGAGTGCAAACCCAGCGCGTCTGACAAATTCTCCCCTGCGCCCGCACCACAAGACGGCCCTTTTGCCGGCGAAGGGGACTTTGGCAAACAGGTGCAGGCAACACCCATCACAGACGGCCCAATTGTCGAAATCAGCAGCCCAACGATCCATCTGCCGGCTCGTCACCTCGGCTGGATTGTCGATGAGGCAGGCCACGAGACGCGCCTCATGTGCGCCAGAAGACCAGAGTTCCTGAGCCAGATGGTGGTCCTTGCCCGCTGTTCGCGCAATGCGTTTCAGCTGCGGCAAGGACACTCCATAGACCTTCTTGGCACGAATGCCGAAGCGGGCCATTCCGGCCACGTTGGCTGGATTCGAAAGTGATTGGAGGTGCTGAAGGATTTCGGCCGCAGTCACGTTTTCAAGCGCTGTCGGTAGGAATCGAGATCAGGTAGCTTCCTTTGGTACGTATTCGACATCAAAGTAGAGGCAATCATGAAATCGGCCGAAGCACGATTGCAGGCAAACGGAATGTTCCAAACCACGGCGATCCGCAACAGTGCTTTCACATCAGGATCGTGCGGATGTGGCGCCAGCGGATCCCAGAAAAACACCAAGAAATCAATCTCTCCTTCGGCGATTCTGGCACCGATTTGCTGATCGCCGCCCAACGGTCCGCTTTCGAACTTCCGCACGGGCAAGCCCAGCTCTGTCTCCACCAAGGCGCCGGTCGTGCCTGTGGCACACAACTCAAAATCGGAAAGAATGTCGTGATGCTGCTCCACCCACTCTACAAGCTCTGCCTTCTTGTTGTCGTGGGCAACGAGAGCGATGCAGCTTCGGGATTTGGTCATTTCGCTACCCGATCTCGATTCTCTTGGTGAGCTGGGAGCGCAGACGTCTCGTCTGCAATTCGTGACCGCAGGTCGCTTCGGGTGAGCGAGACGCCCGCGCTCCCAGCTCAAGAAACCTACGCACTTCCCTTAGCCATTACGGCTGCGAAGCGCTTCTCGATCTCTTCAGGAGAGACATCCTCCTTGTGAGTCGCGATGGTCCACACGTGACCGAACGGATCCTCGAGGTTACCGGCTCGATCTCCATAGAATTCGTCCCTCACTGGCCGCTTCACCGTGGCGCCGGCCCCAACTGCCCGGTTGAAGAGAACATCCACGTCTTCAACGTAGAGCATGATGCTCACGGGCGAGCCCCCCAGGGCCCGCGGACCACGATAACCCATCTCGGGAAACTCGTCGGCCAGCATGATCGGCGAGTCTCCAATCTTGATCTCGGCATGGCCAATCTTACCGTCGGGGCTCGCCAGGCGCATCAGTTCTGTCGCGCCGAAGGCCTTCTTATAGAACTCAATGGCACTGGCGGCATTCTGGAGCACCAGATAGGGTGTTGCGGTGTGATAGCCGTCGGGAATAGGTTTGGCTGACATGGGCGATCTCCTTTCAAGGGGTCGAAGGTCGAAATCACGCAGATTTGAAGGATACGACAATCATTGGGAAGGCGAGGGTCCCGCCGAGCCGAGTTGGCCCTGGATACCCGATCGAACCTCGGTGGGTCCTGCCCTCTCTGTCACTATAACTGAATCAACAGACAAGATGCAGGCTGAAGACGCTGCTTCGATCGATCCTGTGCCTTCGCTGGGAAATTGCTCCTAAGCAGCCTTTTCACAATCGGCACAGCGTCCGGCGCGGAAAAGAAACTCTTTGTAGCACTGCAGAATCTCGACTGACAGCTCTTCAAATCCCGTCAAGAGGCCGTCGTGCAATCGAGACTGAGTCAACCCGCGACGCGGGATTTCGCGCGTTCGCAAGTAAACATCTCGAAGCAAATCCCGAACGAATGCTCTGTCCTGCTCCGAAGGCTGAACAGATTTCTTCAAAGTCGCATCGTGCTGAGCTTCGAAGGGATCGCCAAAGTGTTCTTCCAGGCTACGCCATACCTCGAAAGCCGACTCGGCCATTCCCCACTGAATCAAAGAACGAAGAATTGAGGTTTCAAGGCCGATCCGCTGCTTGAGATGCTCTCTCCAACACGTCGATTCGATAGGCAAGGAGTTCATGAGGCCTCCGTTTTCTGGATTTCACTGCCACGATGTTCCAAAAGTCAAAAACTAGGAAACTGCCTGCGCGGGAGGGCGAGCGTGCTCCCCATTGCCACTTGCCAGATCAGATCAACCAACCTTTCTGTAAACCCCGATCAATTTGCCAATCACCTGAACTTCATCACCGGTCGCTTCGATCGGGTCGTACTTGGGATTTTCTGCCTTCAAGATCACTCGGTTGGCACGGAGATAAAAGCGTTTCAAGGTGGCGTCGCATTGATTCACGCGGGCCACGACGATCTCGCCATTCTCGGCCGTGGGTTGCTGCCGAACCAGCGCCAGGTCTCCCGGCAGGATATGCGCGTCCTCCATGCTGTCGCCCTTCACCCGCAGCAGGAAAACTTTGTCATGCCCGGTCCAGTCTCGAGGCAGAGGGAGCGTGCCTTCAAGATTTTCCTCTGCCAACACCGGCAACCCGGCTTGCACCTGACCGACAATCGGCACTTCGCTGACTCGGTCAGAGGTATGGATCTGGGGCTGCAGCGGCACATTCGCGCGCGACTTGGAAGGCTGATGCTGCAGATATCCCTTGGCACGCAGACTTTCGATGTGCTGCTGAATCGCCTGGGCTGATTTGCTCAAAGCCTCGGCGATCTCCCGCACCGACGGCGCCATTCCCTGCTTGGCGAAGAAGTCTTGAATGAAACCTAAAACCTCTTGTTGTTTTTGCGTCAGGTCCATAGTTTCTCCAGAGTCAAACATGACTCCCCATAGTCAGCTTGCTTTCGCCTGCTTCTTCGGAGATCCCCTGCGGCCGCCGCTCGCCGCAAGGTTACCAGGATGACGGAAGCAATCAACCAAGTGATCATTGACCATGCCCACCGCCTGCATGAACGCATAGCAGATCGTCGGACCAACAAACCGGAATCCCCGCTTCTTCAAATCACGGCTCATGGCCTTCGATTCGGCGGTCTCGGCAGGCACCTGTCTCAGGTTCGCCCATCGATTCACCAGTGGAGCATGGTTTACAAACTGCCAAAGGTAATTGTTGAAGCTGCCAAACTCCTTCTGAACAGCCAAGGACGCTTGAGCGTTTGCAACCGCCGCTTCAACTTTTAACCGATTGCGGATGATCCCAGGATTAGCCAGAAGCCTTTCTTTTTGACGTGTGCCATAGCGCGCTATTTTTGCTGCATCGAAGTTGTCAAAGGCAGCCCGATAGCTCTCGCGACGTTGCAGGATTGTCAACCAGCTCAAGCCAGCCTGTGCCCCCTCCAGAATAAGGAATTCGAAAAGGAGGCGGTCATCCCGGACAGGGACGCCCCACTCGCGGTCGTGGTAATCCTGATAGAGCTCGTTACCCAAACACCACGGACACCGGCTATGCTCAACCAACTTTTTCATAGGGATACTGGGCCAATATAGACGAATGTCAGTATAGACATTTGTCTATATCTGTCAAGAGGAAAGTTTCGAGGATTTTGAAGGGAGTTCCGACGAAGCGTCTGGATTCCGCTTTCGCCGGAATGACGGAGATGTGGGCGAATTGATGAGTCCGCCCTAGGGAGAACTTAAAATGAAAGCGCCGTCGCCACTTCGCTCGCCCGGCTGGCCTCCATCGTTGATGACGGCGTACACGACAAACGGATTCGTTCCCGAGGTAAGCGTGACCTTGGCGTACCCTTGGGTCGTACCCGGAGCATATTGGGCAAGAATCGTACCGATTTGCATCCACGCATCGGCTGCGAGGTTGATACCACCTACTGTGGCCACTTTCGCGCCCGAACCTCCGTCGTAAAGCTCAATGGTGAAGACGTCGGTAGTACGGTCGATCAAGCCCGTGTTCACGATGGCCAGATTCGTCCGGTTTTCGGCATTTTGTTGGAGTCCATACACCCAGGCACTGGTGGTCGATTCGCCGCCGGCCGGTATTGCCGAGTAAAAGAGTCCGAGCTTGCCTCCTCCTCCGGGTGTCGCGGTCCGAGCTGCCACACTGATCCCACTGACGTCGCCTTGCGGCACAGATGCATAGAGTGCACCCGCAAACACAGGTCCGGCCGGACCAATTCCAGGAATCGATGCACTCCGCAGGCCGCCCACAATATTGGGATCGATAAACTGCCGGCCCGGTGGAAGGGTTAGAAAGAACCGGGCCGTCCTGTCCGCTACCTGTACGGCATCTGCGGTGTACTCGAAACCAATCGTCTTCGCTACGCCCGACCAGGTTGTAACAACCACTTCACTGACAAAGGTCCCGCTCTCGACGATGACTGGAAGAGTGAGCCCAGTCTTCCCTACCAAGGAACTTTCAAGGATCGGCGGCACAAACGAGCCGTCGGAATTCGCTTGGTCATTGATAACGCCATACGTGTAGAAGGGCGCGGTGCCACCAACGCGCTCAACACGTACATAGCCATGCTGAATCTGCAAGCCTTGCAACGCGAGAATGCCGGAGAGCTGCCTGAATTCACCCGGTGCCAAAACCTCCACTGGAAAGACCGTGGGAGCACCGGTCTGACCGTTGTAAACGGTCACCTGAAGCGTAATGATGCCTTCGCTGGCTGCTCCAGCATTCTGCAGAGCTAGGTTGGAGCGGTCGGTACTATTCTGCCTCAGCCCGCAAATGTAGGACGGTCCGTTCAGCAAGCCTGAGGAGGAGATTCCCGCATAGGCCAGCCCGGCACGACCTCCGGCAGCAACCGTTGTAGTCCTGGCACTAACGGCTACATCCGAAGCAGACCCAACGCCTGAGAAGCGCACCCACAACGTGCCTCCACGATTGCCCGATGCCGGGATGGGAATTCCGAGCCCCCTGAGATACTCAATGGCATTCGAAAAAATCTGCTGTCGGCCCGCGGTCAGAGTAGTAGTGGCTGTGCCGGTTCCGGATTCAAACGCCGCGGTGTACTCGAACGTGATACTGGCTGTCGTCGAGCCGCGGTTTGTCAACGTCAGCTCCGTTGTAAAGAAAGAATTGTTCAACCCGGCGACGGAGAGCACGATTGGGACAAAGAGTGAGTAGGGTTGGGCAGTTCCTCCTGCGCCTGTCTGGCTAACCGCAAAGGTCTGGTCGGCGATTGTCAGGTTTGCGGAACGCGAGCTGCTGCTTGTGTTGGCAGAAACGGTGTAGTTGACCGTACCGCTTCCTGTACCAGACCCACCCGATGAAATCACCAACCAGGAGGCATTGCTCGCCGCCGTCCAATTGCATCCCGCTCCGGAGGTGACGTTCACGGAGCCCGAGCCACCGGAAGCCGCAAATGACTGCGACTGAGATGAAAGTGAATAGGTGCAGGTTGTGCCTTGGGTAATGATAAGCGCTCCCGTGTCGGCTGCCCGCGTGTTGTTGCCGTCGTTACTTTCGATGACGGCGCCAAGATAGTCCACCATGACACCAAGAAAATAATTTCCTGGCCCAGCGCTGGCAGGCAGCGGAATACTTCCGCCACAGTTGGCCTGAGCGCCAGGGGCAAGTCCGTCGTAACTGCATCCTCGTCCGGTGTCCAGGTCTGCCCAAGTGATCGTACTGTCCGTCGAGAGCAACAGCTCGACTCTAAAGGCCCCCGCCGCGGCTGTACCCTCGTTTCTGAACTGTGCCGTGACGTTGATGGTACCGCCAACAGTAGCCGAAGTGGGCGCTGTCAAAGAAGTCACAACCAAGTCAGGCAGCGAGGAAGGCGGACTGACCAAGCAGGCAGAATAAGTAGAAAGATGGGTGTTGATTTCATCCCTCGAGAAGGGGCAGAAAGTCAGTTGCGTGGAAGCTCCTCCGCTGCTGCCCATGATGGAGTTATCGCAGCCTGTTGCCGGCGGCGTCGCCGTATCGGGATGGGAAGCGCCAAAGTTGTGACCAATTTCATGAGTGGGCGTTCCAACACGGAAGATGCTGCTCGTATCGCGCTGCGAAAGCCCATAGCTCGTTGCCCTATACTTGCAGACCACACTCTGGTAGGCCACACCCACGGCACTGCCATCCAGATCGCGCCCGGTCCACAGATGCACAAGATCAAAGGTGTCGTTGAAAGTCAGGTTGCCGTTCCAGTAGGTCGAGAGCTCGGACAGTAACTGGCTGGAACTGCTTGCAGTAAACGGATCAGAAGAACCCGCCCAGGTGTGCTGATAGGTGACGCGCAATGCGATGGACAACTCGGCCTGATAGATTCCGTCTACCTGGTTCAGGATGCTGAGGATTTCGGTGTTTGCATTGGAAGAGCTGCCCAACGCGGCCACAAATTCGTTGTCGGCTTCCGTGGCGATATCAGCGGTGTAGAGCACCGCTTCCTTGGGATCTCCGGGCTCCACTCTGAGCCTTTGCTGGATCGTTTGGTCGAGCCGGTTTTCCAGACGGCTCAGCAGAGCGGTGCCGCACTGTCGCAGGGCACTGGCCTTGACATCCGAGGCTCGGTAGACGACGAAGTCAGAACCTGTCAGATCAGAGCCAGAGTCGAGGTGTTGGAGCGGTTCGACAAAGTACCACTCATCGTGCAGGATAATGATCCCTTCAAGCGAATCATCGCCGATCGTGAACCTCGCGGTTGCGCCCTCCAGCCCGGAAACCGTTCCTTTGAAAGTCTTCGCCGGCTCGCGCTCAAGCCTCCTCGTAACGCCCTGGTCGTCGACCTCTTCGGCGACAAAATCGGGGCTTCGCACGTCGTTTGGTTCCAGAACCAAGTCGAACGTCCTGTCCAGTCCAGAGATGGAGAACCTGCCGGTGGATCGCACCTGTTGGTTAATCTGCCTGGCGTCCAACGTGAATCGATGATAAGCCCTGAGATACTGATTCACATTCGAAACCGGCCGTTGCGCAGCTGCAATCAAGCGCTCGACACGAACGTCACCTCGCATCCCAAATAGCAGCACCACCAAGGCCCAGACATAGATCCGCTTTCGAGGAATTTCGACCATTGGAGATCCTCTCATGGATAGGAGACCAGGCGCGTAGCCAGGATCCCTACAGTTGTTCGCATTCTAATGTGCATGATCTGGGACTAATTGCCGAACCCAACAGTAACGGTTGTGAAGAATGTTCCGCCGAACAGGGTGGATCACAAGTAGGTTACATCCCTATTTTCCCGACACCTACTTGTCGCTCGCAATGATAAAAGTCAGCAAATCGGCCATCTGTTGAACACCGATTTGCCGGTCTAGGTCGGCGGGCATGGCGGAGAGGTTGGAAGCATACATCCGTTTGATGTCCGAACGGGAAATGACGACCTCCTTCCCTTCTTCCTGGCGAAGCCTGAGCGACGTCGGCGTCTGGCTGCCAATGACGCCTTCGCTCATGCCGCCCGAAACCTGTTCCACAACGTAGGCTTCGTAGTTTTGTGCAATAGACTTGCTCGGCATCAGAATGTCGCCGAGCAACACCGACGCCGGACGATTGCGAACCGTTCCAAGATCCGGCCCGACTTCCGCCCCAATGCCATCCAGCTTGTGACACTTCGCACAAATCTCCTGAAACACTCGCTTGCCCCGAGCGCTATCTCCGTCCAGGCTCAGCGCAGCCTGGTAGCGCTTCATGACAGCGTCCCGCACTCCGGGTTTCTCGTCCAAAATCGCACGTGCTGATTCGCGGATCCTGGGATCGCGGTTCATCAGCAGTCGTCGCTTCTGCGAAAAGTTCAACGTCCAGGCTTGGACTTCCTCTTTCTGCAGCGCTTTGAGAATCTGTGGAAAGCGGGCCGGATCCTGGAGCATGGCCTCTGCGGCTTGAGTGCGAACGGGACCGGTCAGAACTCGCCATTTGGAAATCAGAAATGCGCCCACAGCTTCACCGGGAACCTTGCCTAGCGCATGCGCTGCAGCCATCTGGACTGGGGCCGGTTCCTGAACATCGACCAACCGCTTCATCACATCGAGGTGATCACTAGGACGAACCAGCGTAAGAAAGGAAATCGCATCGGCCCGTTGCTCCCCGTCAATCCTTCGGTCCTCAGCAACCGCCAGGCTCCGCTCCAAAACGCGCTGGTATCCAGCCCCCTCGCCAACGTTGCTCGCTTGCAGCAGATTCAAGGTAGCCCGGCGGATTGGCATCACCGGATTCTCGAACAATCGGAAGAGCAGATCTTGAACACCCTTGAGCGATTCGGAATCTGGTTTCCTTCTGAGAATCCCGTCTGCCAGACCTTCAAGGCTGGCAGCGCGCCACCAGCTTGACCCTGGGAGTGTGTCAGTGTCTGCGGCCTGCAACACTCTTTGCACCTCAGATGGCTTCCGTCTTGCTCCAATCACGGCCCCAACCTTGCGAAAAAACGAGCGACGGGCATCACTTTCGGTCGCCGTGAGCTCAGGCCGCCGCGCCGAGGCCAAGTCGAAATACTCAACAGCCCGATCCGACGAGGCGCTCAAAGCCGCAATCTGCATCCACTCATCTTCCAAGCCGCTTAGCAGCAGTCGATTTTGAACGACTCGTGACGCGGGTGTATCGATGAAACCCAGCGTGGACAGTAACTGCAAACGTACTTTTGCCGAAGGATCGTTTTCCAACTTCAACATAGCGGCAGCCAGCGCAGCCCCATCTTTGAGGTGCAGCTCTGCCAGGCGAATGGCATTCTCCCTAACCCCAGGCTCGGAATCGCTGAAGGCGCTCTCGATAAGAACAGGTTCCAACGCGTTCAATCCCTCCAAGGTCCAGAGGGCATGCAACCGCGCCAACGCAGAGGAGCTTTGACGGAACAAGCTCTTCAAAAGCGCCACAGACGCCTGGCTCTCACGATCTACAAGAAGCCGTTGCGCGGTACGCCTCCACCAGATGTTGGCGCTTTCCAAATGGCGCACCAGCTCTTCGTCGGAGGCCCGGCTGAGTCTTAGATTCGTGGCTAGCGGCAACGGAGCACCCTCGGGGACAATGCGATAGATCCTTCCTCGATCGGATCCGTTGTAGAGATTCTGTGAGTTCTGAACTGAAGTGGAAGTCCATTCAGGGTGTTCAATCACCTCGCGGTAGTAGTCCAACAGGTAGAGTGCTCCGTCTGGACCAACCATGAGGTTCACAGGACGGAACCAGGGATCTGTGGAAGCAAGAAACTCCACGCCATCCCGGGCCCGGCTCGCAACAAAAGTGCTCTCTGAGTCCCTGAGGACGTCACGATGCACCAGGTTATGCACTGGCTCATTCACAAATGAGACCCCGTTATATTGAGGCGGGAAAGCACCGCCCCAATACTGTGCTATGCCGCAGGCAGAGGTAAATTCACCAAACTCGGTGAGCATCTCGACACGAAGATTTCGATTGATGGGATAGACGCGCGCATTGCTGCCATGATCTGAAATATTCTGCATCGCCGTTGGAACCAGCAGATCCGGATTCCGTTTCAGATAACGCGTTGCAATCACCTCGTGGCGAGCGTGGTTGGAGTTATTGAGAGTGAAGTAGTGGCCCCAGGCATCAAAGGCATGTCCGAACTGGGTTTCCCCAGAGCGCGGCTCGACCGAGAAACTGTCGGGGCTGAAACGCACCGCACTGCGTCCGACGTCCACCGGTGCCAGGTCGGGTCGATCGGGGAAGCGCAATGCCTGGCCAGGATCGGAAAACTGGGGAAACAGAATCCCGCGCGAAGGTCCCTCAAAGGCGAGATGAATCCAATTGTCGAGTCCGTAGACGGGGCTGTTAACGGTGTGCTGGGGGTTGCTAAATGGAAAGCCCGTGAGAACAACCTTCTTGATATCGGCTCGGCCGTCGCCGTCGGTGTCCTCGAAATACAGAATCTCTGGCGCGGCGGTCACCAGCACTCCCTTCTTCCAACGCATCACACCCGTTGGCATGACCAAGTTATCGGCAAACACCGTGGTGAGGTCGGGACGGCCGTCGCCGTTGTTGTCGCGGAGCAGCTTCACGCGGCCACTAGACCCTGCGTCCAGCGGATAGCCGTGCATCTCGACCACATAGACCCGACCATCTTCATCAAACTCCATTGCCACGGGATCGCTGATCTGCGGCTCGGAAACAAAGAGCTCGATGCGAAAACCCGGCTCAATCTTAAGGGTCTTCAGAGCAGCCTTCGGGCTGTACGGTGGGCCGGAAGAACGAGAGCAGGAGGTCAGAAACGTAATAGAGAGGAGTGTGAGTAGGTGCAAGAGTCGTTTGAACATAGGGTTGAGAAGCACCTGCGCCAGCCGGAGTGCATTGCTATTGAGCATTGGCCGAGCGCTGTTGCTGAGGCGACGTTGTCGTCGAAGCCCGGAAAAAACAATGTCTTGTGGGTTCGTGCATCATTCCCGCGAAGGCGGGAGTCCCAGAGTGCTACACCTTCAAATATTTCTGTACATTCTTGTCTTTACTCACCCGCCAGATCTTCGAGTCGAGGTAGTAGTGCTGCATCGCGAACCCGGTAATGCAGGCGGCAAAGACCTTCTCTCCGAGTGATAGAGACGCCGGATCTGCCACGCCGGCCATCATCGCCAGAGAGTTCAGTAAGCTCTTGTCCAGCCGCCATCCGGTGAAATGCTTTAGAAAATCGATCCACGGTCCACGGTACAAAATCAGGGTGAAGGCAAGTCCCACGAACGCATAAACCCAGAAGTTCCTAAACAATCCACGCACCCAGCGAAATTCCTTCTCCATTCTGGCTGGATACTTGTTCTGTGCGTAGGAATAGATGATGCAGTGGTATTGGATATTGTGACCGACGGTTACCAGCGGCACCAGGAACACTGCCATGATCGGGTGGCTGTACGCCACGAGGTGCAGCGGCACAATCAGCGCCATGTAGGACAGCTTGCTACCGTTCAGGGCAGAACCATCCAGCCACAACCTGAGTTGAAAGCCCAGGTAGAACAGGATGGCACCGAGGTAAAGTGTCCAGGCTAGCGGGTAAAGAATTGCTGCGAGGCTCCATTCGCCGACAATCGGAACCATCAGACCAATGTCCACGTATCCGGGCGTCTTCAAATAAAACGGGCTGGCAAGAAACATCACCAACGGCATGTAGAGGCTCAGGTTGAAAAACCACCAGTCTACGCAGTCCACGTGAGAACCGTAGTCACCTGCCTTGCGTTTGTACAACGAAAAGAATCCCCAATGCTGACGGACGACGTGGTAGTAGGCCCATAAGCGAAAGAAAACGAAGTAAGCGACGGCGCCAAACGAGAGGACAGCCGCCGGTAGAATCAATCCTAATGGTGCAGTGAGGCTGCCGAGAAGGTACGGCGACAGGATGGCCACTGGTCCAACAAAAAACCAGATAAATGAAACCCAGATCTCGCGCCTACGTACTTTCCATTCGTCAGGATCAAACAATGTTCTCGCCAGCGTCGCCCAAACGTGCGGCGCATCCAGAATGAGTCCCCAGCTCAGCACCACCAGCAGTTGCAGCGTGAGAGCGATGTGAACTTGACCCAGGCGAACCACTGCCAGAGCATCCTTCAACGGGTTCTCAAGCGTGACGATGGCGTAGACGATGATCGCGACGTAGAGCCAGCCCGCCAGCGCAGAGCCGATGTAGAAGACCAGATCTTTTTGTGGACTTAGAATCCAGGGAAAAAGTATTCTCTGCACGGAAATTCGTTCAGCGACAGGCATAGCTTAATCTATATACACGAAGGCTTCAGGAGCAACAAGCCGCTGGCGAATCTTGCTTGCTCTGAGTAAGTCCCGGGGGCAGCCAGCGGTTCCACGCGCTGTCGATTCGTACCGATGCGCTTTGGCGCAAGTAGAAAGGACTCTTCAACATGAAAAGCACACTGACACGCCGCCAGTGGCTACTTCGAATGTTGGCCCTGCCAGCCGGTGCCTGGATGACTCAATTTCTTTCCTTTGCCCAGGCACATCGGGGCAAGGTGCGAATTACGGCTGTCAAGGCAATGCAAGTGAAGAACATTGCCGGCAATTGTCTAATCAAGATTGAGACTGACTCAGGACTGATCGGCTACGGCGAAGCTGGGTCGTCCGGTCCCATGGCGCGCTCGCGCATCAACGACCAACTGAAAAACTTGCTCGTTGGCAAAGATCCCCTGACCATCGAGCCCCACTTCCTGAACATGATTTCGCTGATGCATCCCTACATGGCACACATTCCCACCATCAGCGGAATCGACATTGCTCTTTGGGATCTCGCAGGTAAGATCACCGGCCAACCGGTGAGTGTCCTGCTGGGTGGACCCTTTCGAGACGCTATCCGACTCTATTCGCATGGCCCGGGGAACATACTGCTTGACCCAGCGAAGTGCAAAGACTGGGCTCAACAGATCAAATCCGCTCCGGAAGGCTTTACCTCTTTCAAGATCGGAATCGATCCGCTCCTGGGAGTGCCGGCGGGCCGTTACACAGCCACGATCGACACCGACCAGGTTCGGCGCGTTGGCCGCGGCTTTCAGAACGCCCGTGACGCAGTGGGCGATACCATTGATATTGCCGTCCACTGCCACAACGAGCTTGATACGCTCAGCGCTATCCAAGCGGCGAAAGCGGTCGAGCCGATGAATCCCCTCTTCTACGAAGATCCCCTACCTGTCGTCTTCTCGGAAGGTTGGAGGGCAGTGAAGCGCAGCACGCGCATTCCGTTGCTGGTGGGCGAGAAGCTAGAGTTGGTGCAAGGATTCAAGCCGTTTCTCGATACTCAGACGGCCGATATCATTCATCCCGACCTCGCCTTTGCTGGCGGATTTACGGGAACCCGCAAGATTGCCGACTACGCCATGGTCACGCGGACGCCCGTGGCACTGCACAATGTGGGCAGTCTGGTGCTGTGCCTGGCTTCGGCACACTTCGGGTCGGCAGTCTTTAACTTCTACCGCTCCGAAAGCGCACTGGGTCGGCCCACACGACACGTGGAGCAGATGTCGGCAACCAAACCACCCGAAGTGAAGAATAGCCATCTGACAGTCCCTACCGGCCCTGGCCTTGGATTCGAGCCGAATGAAGATTACTTGAAGTCCCAGCTCGTAGCGGGGGAGCCGTTCTGGTCATGAGCCAAGTTTGAAGCAGCATCAAATCAGTTTCATCTCTATCCCAATCGAGGAAATCGATACCCATGCGAAGACTGAAGCTACTGCTCCTTCTCACATCACTTGCAATTCCTGTCCATGCGCAGCAATACAACCTGTTGATCAAGGGTGGGCACGTAGTTGATCCTAAGAATCAGATCAATGCGGTCATGGATGTTGCCATTGCCAACGGCAAAGTCGCGCAGGTCGCCGCTAACATTCCTGCATCACAGGCCCGCACTGTGGCTGACGCGACGGGAATGTACGTGTCACCCGGACTCATCGACATTCACGCTCACGTCTACCATGGGACGGATTCAAATGCGTATCTGGGAAACGGCATGTCCAGCCTACCGCCGGACGGATTTACCTTTCGCAGCGGCGTGACCACCGTTGTTGATGCAGGTGGCAGCGGCTGGAGAACCTTCCAGCACTTCAAGGAGCAGGTCATCGATCAGTCTCGGACCCGGGTTCTCGCTTTGATCAATATCGTTGGCCAGGGTATGAGGGGCGGCCCCATCGAACAAGATCTGACGGACATGAATTCCTACTTGACGGCCATGCAAATCATCGAAAACAAGGAGCTCATCGTCGGCATCAAGACTGCCCACTACAACGGCCCCGAGTGGCTGCCGGTGGACCGCGCCGTGGAAGCTGGAAAGCTGGCGAACGTTCCAATCATGGTGGACTTTGGATACTTTGTTCCTGAAAGACCATTTCAGGATTTGGTGCTCAAGCACCTGCGCCCTGGCGACATTTATACCCATATGTATCTCGGTCGCGTTCCGATGATCGACCAGAACGGCAAGGTGGAATCCTACCTTTTTGAAGCACGGAAGCGCGGCGTGATCTTTGACGTCGGCCATGGCGCTGGCAGCTTTCTATTTCGCCAGGCGGTGCCAGCAGTCAAACAGGGCTTTGTTCCAGACTCCATCAGCACCGACCTGCACACGGGCAGCATGAATGCTGGCATGAAGGATCAAGTCAATATCATGTCCAAGTTTCTGAATCTGGGTATGAGTGTAGAGGACGTCATTCTGCGCTCCACCTGGAACCCAGCGAAAGAGATCAAGCGCCAGGATCTGGGCCACCTCACGGTGGGCGCCGTGGCAGACGTTGCTGTGCTCAGCCTCCGCAAGGGAACCTTTGGCTTCACCGACGTCGAAGGCGGGAAAATGATGGGGACGCAGAAGCTGGAATGTGAGCTGACCGTTCGCGAAGGGCGAGTGGTATGGGATCTGAACGGTATCTCCAGAACCCCGTGGGAGAAGATGCCAGTGAGCAGGAACCCCGTGCCACCCTTGCCGCGGCCTACTCGGTAGGACATTGAAGATAGAGAATAGAGGATTGAAGACGCTCTTCCAGCCTCTATCCTCGGTCCTCAGATCACCTAGGCTTGGCTGATAGCCTTCCCGGTCTTGGGTGGTTTGTCGACGACCTTCTGCGTAGTTTCATCGAAGAACAAGACGCGGCCCTCGCGGTAAGACTGGACCGCCATGGAAATTGTGGCCTGCGCTCGGTAGCCTGTGTGGGCATCCAGAACGGGCTTTTGCCGAGTCCGCATGCAGCTTAAGAAGTTCATCATGTGGGTTTCGCGCGGCTCACACTCAATCTTGATCTCGATCCCATTCCCATATTTGGATTTGAACTTCTCTTTGGCAATCCGCTGTGGCGTGACGGTGATGTACTCCACCCGCCCTTCGAACTGACCTTGTGGAACAATCATGATCGTTCCTTCGTGCCCGCGAATCAGACCTGGGATGTGGGTGTCGTTCGCCATTGAAGAAGTCAAACAAAGTGTGTGCCCAGCGGCGAAGTCAGCGGTTAGCGTGAACGTATCCGGCACCTCACGTTCATCCTTGAAGATGTAAACTCCACCGTTGCCGCTCACCCGGTAAGGGAACTGTGCCTGCCCCCAACAAATGTTCAGTGGCGCCATCACGTGATAATACAGATCGGTGGCGATGCCACCGGAGTAGTCCCAATACTTGCGGAACCGGAAGAAGCGATCGGCATCGTACGGCCGGTCGGCCGCTGGTCCCAACCAGCTTTTCCAGTCGATGAGATTCTCACCTTTTCCGGTTGGCCCCGCATCAGGATCGATCGTGTAATTCCACTCGCCCTGAGTTGAATTTCGGTGATAGGAACCCTGGCTCATGATGAGTTGCCCTATCATGCCATCCTCAATCGCCTTGCGCGCTTTCCACCACTGATCGCTGGAAGTGGTTTGCGAACCCACTTGCAACACCCGCTTTGTCTTGTCCACGGTTTCAGCGACCTGCCTGGCCTCATCCACCGTGTGCGTCATGGGTTTTTCAAGGTAAACATCCTTCCCCTGATTCATGGCCTCGATGGCCATCTTCGCGTGCCAATGGTCGGGCGTTGCAATGATGACTCCGTCGATGTCCGGCCGGGCCAATATTTGCCGGTAGTCAAGATACGCATCACCTTTGCAGACTTCCTGGGCAGCCTTTTTCCGCTTCTCGTACACGTCCGCGACAGCGAGCACCTGGACTGTAGCCGTGCTGTCTTGAATACCGACGACTTCGCCCAGTAGGCCTCGGCCGCGCCCACCAACGCCGATCACGGCCAGGTTGATGCGGTCATTCGCGCCAAGAATTCGTGCTTGTGCCGAACGGCTTGCCGTGCCCAGTGCGACGGTTGCGCTGGCAGCCGTTTTGACAAAACTGCGGCGGGTCACTTTGGATGTATCTCTCATGCGTCGTCACCCCTTAAGAAGAGCCTCTATCTTGAACAATAACCTGCTGTCATCAATCGACTGGTGGATTGAACTGGAAAAATACCGGAACTTCAACCATCTGTCTACTCGCCACTCGGCAGGAATCATCAGTGGCCCTTCAGCTTGTCTTTGTACTCCTTCCGAAACTTGGCCATCTTCGGCGCGATCACTGCACGGCAATAGGGTGCGGTGCCGTTCAGCTTGAAATACTCTTGGTGATAATCCTCGGCCTTGAAAAACTCCTTCAGAGGCGACAGTTCGGTCACGATTGGATCGGGCCACAGTTTTGCCGCTGTCGTAGCCTGAATCACCTGCTCAGCAACCTTTTTCTGTTCGGGGTTTCCGTAATAAACCACCGATCGATATTGCGTGCCAACATCCGCGCCCTGACGGTTCAGCGTCGTTGGATCGTGCACGTGAAAGAAAATCTCAACGATCTCCTTTAAGGAAATCACCTTCGGATCAAACGTAACCTGCACGACTTCGGCGTGTCCCGTGGTTCCTGTACACACTTGCCGGTAGCTGGGATTGGCAACCTTGCCTCCCGAGTAGCCCGACTCCACGCGGTCAACACCCTTCAGCTCTTCATAAACAGCCTCGACACACCAGAAGCATCCCCCACCCAGAGTAATAACTTCTCTTCCGCTTGTGCCTGTCGCTCCACTATTCGAGTGGCTTAACATGATTGAATCCTTTGCGAGCTGAGAGAGCGTCCAGCTGCCCCCGATTAGACTACTCAAGAACAATCGTCTTCTCACTGATGAACCAACCTCCTCTGTTTTGCAAGATTCCAAGTCCGATGTTGGCCTTTGAAGAATCCTGCTCAATCAGGAACCACACCTGCAAAGCATGTGCCTTGCTTCCGCCCGGACTGCAGATGTCAGGCAACCTCACCCTCATATTTGTTGTGCCACGAGTCATTTCGGCGACACCCTGCCAAGTTCGTTTTCCTCTTTTCAATTCCCGAGCCTCCAGTTTACTTCTGTTTATTACTTTTCCCTTATGAATTATCCCAATAAGACCGATGAGACTCAGTGGGTTGGTGAACTAACAACTGCGGCCCGCTTTAAGCTATTAAAGCTGTGTGACTTAATGAGGTGAAAACGTGTTTGCCATTATCGGCATTTTAGTCGTTACCGGATGCGTGCTGGGTGGCTATGCCATGGCACACGGCCCCTTTGCCATTCTCTTTCAACCAGCAGAAGTTGTCATTATTGGAGGCGCCGCACTCGGTGGCTTGCTGATTGGAACGCCTTTGCCTGTGCTCAAGATGCTGATGAGCAAGCTGCCGGGGGTATTCACCGGTTCTCCTTACAACAAGCAAGCATACCTTAGCATGCTCTCCATGCTGTACGAGATCTTTGGCAAGGCACGCAAGGAAGGCCTCATCGCACTCGAACAGGAAGTGAACAATCCGGACCAGGGCGAGATTTTCAAGAAGTACCCGCAGTTTTTGAAGAACCACCACGCCGTCGATTTTCTTTGCGACACCTTGAAGCTGATGGTCAATGGCGTCACCGACACGTTCGAGATCGAAAAGGCAATGGATGCGGAGTTGGAGACCCACCATCAGGAGGGCGCAATGCCATCCGGAGTTTTGGCCAAGGTCGGAGACGGGCTTCCAGGACTTGGAATCGTCGCCGCCGTGCTGGGCATCGTCATTACAATGCAATCCATCGACGGTCCGGTTGAAGAGATCGGCCATCACGTCGCAGCTGCCCTTGTTGGGACTTTCCTGGGTATTCTGATGTCCTACGGCTACATTCAGCCCTTGGCCAGCCAGCTGGAACATATGGCTCATGAAGAGAGCAAATTCCTCGAGGCCATCAAGGCGGGTGTCATTTCGTTCACGGGTGGTGCAAATCCGGTTGTCGCAGTCGAGTTCGCGCGCAAGGTGATCTACTCCTTTAACCGCCCGTCGAACGCAGAAATGGAAGAAGCCTGCAAGCAAGCCAAGAATGCCATCGCAGCATGAGCAATAACCGTCCAATCATCATCGTCAAAAAGAAAGGCGGCCACGGAGGACACCACGGGGGTGCCTGGAAGGTGGCCTTTGCCGACTTCATCACGGCTCTGATGGCTCTGTTTCTGGTCTTGTGGCTTGTGGGACAAAGTCAGAAAGTAAAAGAGGCCGTCGCCGGGCATTTTAAAAACCCGCCCGGAATTCTAGATGGCTCGAGATCGGGCCTGTTGCCTGGGAATGAAGGTGTGAACGAAGCGATCCAACCCAAGGAAGACAGCCCGGTAAGCTTTGAAGACGAGATGGCCAAGCTTGAACGCTCGGCGGAACGCTTGCAGCAGGTCTTCGGTGAGACGGACGCCTTCAGGAGTATTCGCAACCAAATCCAGATTCGAATGACGCCCGAAGGCTTGGAGATCCAGCTGACGGAGAAGGCCAAGAAAGTTTTGTTTGAGGTGGGGAGTGCTCACCCGGTGCAGGACACCAAAGAGGTCTTGGTCCAGATCGCCAAGGAAATTGGAAAGATCTCCAATCGAGCCATGATCGCAGGTCACACCGACCGCCGGCCTTACTCGGACGACCGTCACTATTCGAACTGGGAGCTATCGTCAGACCGGGCCAACGGAGCCCGGCGGGTGCTGGTAGAGAACGGGATGAAACCGGAACAGATTGCCCGCGTGGTGGGATTTGCCGATACCCAATTGCTGAATGAAAAAGATCCTTACGCAGATGCCAACCGCCGGATCACCATACTCGTGCTCCCTTTAAACGAGGGACGCAAGTCGTCGGCACCTGTGGGAGGGTCGGCCGAAAAGAAATCATCTCCGATCATCCCCGAGACACAACACGAAAGCGACCCCGAGACGCCCAAGAAGGAAGCTAGTTCAACTCGAAGAGCGTCCTCGCATTAAACTCTCCCGCAGCGCAGACCGCTCTTGATCCTCTCTGCGTCTCTGCGGTTGTTGGGTTTTCGATTTCGGATTCGTTAACCTGCCAATCTTTACTTGGGTGTAAACAGGTAGTGCCCTTCCTTGGTAACCTGAGTCCCCCGAATCCATCGGTCGAACCAATCCAGGTTGCGTTGCATCGCGTCCAGCATCATCTTGGGTTCCTGAATGCCGTGCGGCTGGCGAGGATAGACTACCATCGTTACCGGAACGTTTTGCCGTTTGAGCGCATTGTAGAATTCAAAGCCTTGAGAGATGGGGACTCTCACGTCCGCATCGCCGTGCTGGATGAGCGTCGGCGTGGATACCCCCTTCAAGTTAAACATAGCGGAGTGTGTGCGCCAACGGTCAAAGACGTCCCAGTACTCTCCTCCGAAGTAGTCAGGCACGAAACTCGGAATGTCAGCCGTGCCTGTGAAACTCATCAGGTTCGTGACTCCCGCTCCCACCGAAGCAGCTTTGAAGCGCTTGGTTTGCGTAATCACCCAAGATGTCATGTAGCCGCCGTAACTCCATCCCATCATGCCCAGGCGGTCCGGATCGGCAATGCCTTTGCCAACAAGATGATCCACCCCGGACATGATGTCTCGATAGTCGCCACCGCCCCAGTCTGAGTGATTGGCATGGCGAAAATCGCGGCCATAGCCACTGCTGCCCCGTACGTTACATCGCAAGAGCGCATATCCTCGTGAGGAAAACGCAGCCACCGGGTAAGGCGACGCATTTCCCGTAAACGTTCGCAGAAAGACGCCGGCCGGACCTCCGTGTACGATCACGAGCAGGGGAACACGGCTGCCAGGCTGATAACCTGCCGGATAGGTGAGCAACCCTTCAATGCTCTTGCCATCTGAAGATTTCCACTCGATGCCCTCAGTCTTTCCAAGCGTGACCTTGGGTAAATTCTGCGCCCGGCTCACCTGAACAGCGGCAAACGAGTCCACGGTGCTTACGAATGCTTCGGCGGGCATTTCGACCGCCTGCGAAGTAAAACCCAGGTGGGTTCTCGCAACATTCAGTGCCGGGCTCTCAACCATCAGATCTGCCGGCGTCAAGCCCTGCACGTGCCCTCCCTCAATCGGAACTGCCCAGACTCGTGAAACTGTTCGGTAGGTTTCAGAGACCAGGACTCGCCGACCATCGGCGGACCATCCCAACACGCCGGGTCGCCCATCATAGCTGGAAGCCAGAGCGCGAGGTGTTCCACCGTGGACGGGTACCAGCTGCAACCGGCTGGCGCCCGCCCAAGCCACAGGCACCTCGCTGGCAGCGTAGACAATCCATCCCCCGTCAGGTGAAAACGCAGGAGCCTCTTCTGCTGCCTGAGTGCCAGCCACCAAGCGTGCCTTCCCAGACGTCACTTCGACGAGCGAGATGTCCGCTTGAGTCCAATCATCCGCCTTCGGAGTGGGTGAATGAGAGAAAACAATCGACTGGCTGTTTGGAGACCAGTCGAATTGGACTGGGTTCACACTCAGCTTCTCCGGCGAAAGCTTCCGAGCCGTGCGCTTGCCTGACGGGTCCTTCGCAATCGAAACCAGACACAACCGAACCGGCTTCAGGCCTTCGTCCACGACTCGCCAATCGCGCTTCTCCTTTATCGCTTTCTCTTCATCCTCCGTTGAAGGCTCGGGCATGCAGAAGGCGATCTGAGACCCGTCGGGAGACCACCGTAGTGCAGAAATGTTGCTCTTCTCATGGGTGAGTTGTTCCGCTTCACCCCCTGCGATTCGAATGCGCCAGAGGTTGGTCTTCGTTTCCGGTTTGCCGCCGCGCGCCGAAAGAAATGCAATCCATTGTCCATCGGCCGACCATTCTGGAAACGTGGCACTCTTTTCACCTTGGGTTAGTTGTACCACTCCGCTTCCATCTGGCGCCGCGACGTAGATGTGCGACACCCACTCACTTTTTTCCGGTTCCATCACCGCCTGTGCCACGACAAATGCCACACGCTTGCCATCAGGTGAGACTCTTACGTGCGACACACGCTTAACTTGCATTGCCAGTTCCGGAGTCCAGCCCACAGCTTGCGCCCAGGCCGGATGCGAAAGGAAACAAGCACAGCCCAACACCCTCACCAGAGACCTCGACAAGATCTTCATGCTCCCTCCTTCTGAGAATCGTTGAATCCCGAATAGTCCGATTTGAAAGCTTGTTGACAACCTTAGGGCTTGCAGTTCGTCCCGGAAATGTTCAGTTTATAGCTCGTAGCCTGCTCAACTCAGCAGTAGTGTCAGGCAGTATAATCCAGAGTTTGCCCTCAAACCCCCAAATCGAGGAAATGAATCGCATGAAAATTCTGGTTACAGGAGGCGCAGGTTACATCGGCAGCGTGGTGACTGCTGAACTCTTGAACGCAGGACACGAAGTGATCGTCTTCGACAACCTGAGCCGGGGGCATCGTAGCGCGCTGCCGGCGGCAGCGACGCTAGTAGTTGGGGATGTGGCTGATCGCAAGTCGCTTAACCTGCTGTTCAAGTCCCACACGATTGACGCTGTCATGCATTTCGCCGCTCTCATCGAAGTGGCTGAATCGATGAAGGGCCCTGAACTCTACTACCGAAACAACAGTGTGGGGACCCTAACACTTCTGGAAGCCACGCTGAGCACAGGTGTCAAGAAGTTTGTGTTTTCTTCCACAGCTGCGCTATACGGCAACCCAAAACGGACGCCTATTCAAGAAGAAGATACACTCGCTCCCGCCAACCCGTACGGTGATTCGAAGTTTCTGGTAGAACGGATGCTGAGTTGGATGCATGAGATACACGGCTTGCATTATGCCAGCCTGCGCTATTTCAACGCGTCCGGTGCGGCTCGCCCTGACCTGGGCGAAGACCATTCGCCTGAGTCCCACCTCATTCCCCTGATTCTGAAGGTGGCACTCGGTCAGCGGCGCAGCATTTCCATCTTCGGAACAGACTACCCGACACCGGACGGTTGCTGCGTTCGAGACTACATCCACGTTCTGGACTTGGCGTCAGCTCACCTGCTGGCGCTCGAAGCACTCTCCCAACACGGTCGCTTGATCTACAACCTCGGCACCGGTAAAGGTTTCAGTGTGCGGGAGGTTATTGATGTAGCACGGCGTGTTACGGGGCATCCCATCCCCGCAGTGGAATGTCCTCGCCGTCCCGGCGATCCCTCGACACTCGTCGCCAGCGCAGAAAAGATTCAGAAGGAACTCGGTTGGAAACCAATCCACTCAGAGTTGGACCGTATTGTTTCAAGTGCCTGGGAATGGCACCGACGTCACCCGAGTGGGTTCGGTGACAAGATCTAGCCAAGCACCCATGTTCAACCCTTGCAGCCGCATTGGTAAGGGAGAATTCAGGGACAACAAAACGAGGATGAAATGATGAGGATCGTTCGCATAGCCTGGGTGGTGCCGTTTGCTTTGCTTGCCGTTTTCAGTACCGCTCAGGAGGGCGATTTCAACTACGACGAGTCAAAAGTTGTCCCGTATACATTGCCCGATCCTTTTGTGAATGCTGACGGTACGAAGGTGATGACTGCTCGCGACTGGAACACCAAGCGACGCCCAGAGGTCCTGCGACTGTTCGAAAATGAGGTTTACGGCAGAACACCGGCGCGACGAGTCCCAATGCGGTTTGAGATCAAGGAGTCGAGCTCTAGTGCACTGAATGGGCTTGCGACTCGAAAACAGATCAGTATTGCTGCGAGCGAAAACCTGGAGGGACCAAAAATAGACCTTTTGCTCTACATTCCCAACGGCGCAAAGAAACCAGTGCCCGCTTTCCTCGGCCTCAACTTCAACGGCAATCAATCGGTTCACCCGGACACGAGCATTGTCGTCAGCCAGTCGTGGATGCGCAACAACCCGGAACTTGGCGTCGTCAACAATCGTGCGTCTGAAGCGTCACGCGGGGTGCAGAGCACACGGTGGTCGGTTGAAATGATTCTGAAACGTGGCTACGCGCTGGCGACCGCTTACTATGGCGACATCGATCCTGACTTTGATGATGGCTTTAAGAACGGCATCCACCCTTTGTTCTACAGGAAGGGACAAACAGCGCCGGCTGCAGACGAGTGGGGCTCGATTGGAGCGTGGGCTTGGGGCCTGAGTCGGGCGCTGACTTATCTCTCTAATGAGAATGGAATCGATGCCGGCCGTGTTGCCGTAATTGGGCATTCACGCCTGGGGAAGGCGGCTCTTTGGGCTGGAGCTCAGGACCAGCGGTTTGCCATGGTGATTTCGAATGATTCCGGTTGTGGTGGCGCTGCCCTCAGTCGAAGAGACTTTGGAGAGACCGTAAAGCGCATTAACACCAGTTTCCCTCATTGGTTCTGCGCCAATTTCAGAAAGTATAACGACCGTGAGGCGAGTCTGCCGGTTGACCAGCACATGCTCATTGCACTGGTGGCTCCGCGTCCGGTGTATGTAGCCAGCGCAGCGGAGGATTTGTGGGCCGACCCGCGGGGAGAGTTTCTAGCGGCAAAGCACGCCAGCCCTGTTTACCGGCTATTGGGGACGGATGGATTACAAGCAGAAGAAATGCCGGCTCTGGACGAGTCGGTGCAGAGCCGGGTTGGATATCACATTCGGCGCGGCAAGCATGACGTCACCGAATTGGATTGGAAGCACTACTTGGATTTTGCCGACCGGCATTTGCGATGATCCTACCGCTCATTGGCTCAAGTTAGGCCACTAACGCGTCACTAAGTCAGGGCAATCAGGCGCTCAGACAGGGATTCTCCTCCGCGCAGTTTGGGAGCCTGGAAGTTGCCAGCTTTAGCGAAATACTTTAAGCTCAGAGCAGTCTCAATATGTTGTGGTTTCTGTGGTTGGATCGACGCATGAGCGGCAGCGGTTCACGAAAACGTGCGCAGTCGTTGATTTCTGTAGCTTGGCTTCTTTGTGTGCTGCCTTGCCCACTTGAGGCCCAGTGGAAAGCCACTCCGGACGCTCACCCGTCTACCTTGAAGGTTGATGTAGACCTGGTGACGCTGAATTTCAGCATTCGTGACGAGACGCGGCGCACGGTAACCGATGTGCACAGAGAAGACATCACCATTTATGAGGACGAAGTCAGCCAGGAGGTTTCCTTCTTCGACACTGAACCGGCCCCGCTCTCTTTGATTGTGTTGCTGGATGTGAGCGAAAGTGTCCGGAATTTCTCCGGCCAGGTCAGCGCAGCTTCAAGGGTCCTGCCCGATCTCTTGCGCGACGGTGATGAAGTGGCCGTGATTGCGTTCTCTGACCTGCCAAACCTGTTTCAGGAGTTCACCGGCGATCCGCGAAAGGTTCGCGCCGCGATGCAACGCGCAGCGACTGGCTTTTCCGGCGCTACGAACGTAAACGATTCGGTATATCTGGCTGCACGAAAACTGACCGCACAAACCGGTGAGCAACGCCGGGCCATCCTGTTGGTCTCAGACGGCAAGGGCAACCGCGGCGAGCGTGAGCGGGCATTTGAACAGTTGAAGGACTGTGGCGCCACGCTGCTGGCCTTAAGCATCGGCTTCACTTCGAAACTGGCGCGTGGGCCGTTCTTGCTCACTCGCTGGATTCGAGAAACCGGCGGCCAACTTCTGTTCTTTTCCTCGGAGAATGATCTCAAAAAAAACCTCCGGACCGCACTGGATTCCGTTCGTTGCCAATACTCAGTGGCTTATGTGCCTACCAACCGCCGCAGGGATGGAAGCTTTCGGCGCCTTAAGGTCGAGATCGCCCCTCAGTCACCCCTGACATCCAGGCAAATCGTGATCCAGGGACCCGCAGGTTATTTTGCCCCTTTGGATAGTTCGCAACAGCGTTAGGAGCGAGCATGCCCAACCAACCGCCACGCGGATTTGCCCACGCTCAAAGCCACGCTGAGTCAGCCGCTCGAGACAAGAACCAAACGAAACAGCTCTTGCAGGACGCAGTGAACAAGGCCTACCAGAACCGTAACCAACTGAAGGCTGTTTGGGAGGATCTGATGGCTGTTTGTCGCATGCTCAAAGCCTGGTCCAAGGGTGACTACCTGTCGGTTCCCTGGAAGACCATCGTCCTATCTCTGGCCACCATCATCTACTTTTTGAACCCGTTTGACATGGCGCCTGATTTTATTCCTGGCGTGGGTTACCTGGATGACGCGGTGGTGTTGGGTTTCGTCGTGAATTCGATCAAGAAAGAGCTGGAAAAATTTCTTCGTTGGGAGAACGAGGCAGGTGCCTGATTCCCCGCCGACTCACCGTACTCTCCCCTGACATTTCCCCTTGAGAGAATGACCCAAACCTTCTGCACTACCAAAACGCCTCCTCTGTACTAATTCGAACTTCTGAGATGTTGAGGAGCTGATGATACAGATCGATCCAACCCTCACTGCGTCGAACTTGAAACCCCAACTCGACAGGCTCTTTGAACTGTCCGCGAAAAAGATTCGAAAGCTGCAGGAGCGATGGAAACCCTCCGGCGGCGCACCCGTGTTTACGATTGAAGGTCGCTACACTTCCCGGGGTTGGACCGAGTGGACTCAAGGATTCCAGTTTGGATCGGCTATATTGCAATTCGACGCTAGCGGAGACGAATCATTTCTCGAGATAGGCCGTGAAGGAACACTCCGGCACATGGCCTCCCATGTCAGCCATTTTGGTGTTCACGATCATGGATTCAACAACGTCAGCACTTACGGGAATCTGCGCCGGCTGATGAATGAAGGCAGAATCCCGGCAGATCCTTGGGAGAAGCACTTCTGCGAATTGGCGCTGAAAGTAAGCGGCGCTGTGCAGGCCGCGCGATGGACCGACTTGGGTAACGATCAGGGCTTTATCTTTTCGTTCAACGGCCCGCATTCGCTCTTCGCCGACACCATCCGCTCGCTTCGCTCTCTTTCCCTCGGACATCAACTCGGTCATGTACTCATGGGAGAGAAAGACAGCAAGGTTTCGTTGCTTCATCGCCTCATCAGGCACGCCCAGTGCACAGCCCGGTACAATGTCTACTTTGGAAAAGGCCGTGACACCTACGATGTTCCCGGCCGTGTTGCCCATGAGTCCATCTTCAACATTCGCGATGGCTCGTACCGCTGCGCGAGCAGCCAGCAAGGCTACTCGCCATTCACGACCTGGACGCGCGGACATGCCTGGATTCTCTGCGGCTACGCCGAGCAGTTAGAGTTTCTCGATTCTGTGGGCGATGAAGAGCTGCGTCCGTATGACGGGAAACAGGCGCTGCTTGCGTTTTTTAGAGAAGTGGCAGAGACCACGGCCAGCTACTACCTTGAACAAGCCTGCTCGGATGGGTTGATCTACTGGGACACAGGGGCTCCGGGTCTGGCCCGCATGGGCGACTACCGGAATCGTCCCTCTGAACCGAGCAATGACTTTGAGCCAGTGGACAGCTCTGCAGCCTCCATCGCTTCACAAGGATTGCTGCGTCTCGGACATTATCTGCAAAGCCGCGGGGAAGAATCAGCCGGCGCACGATATCGTCAGGCCGCACTCACGATTGCGAAGCACTTGTTCGCCCCTCCTTATCTCTCAGAGAATCTCACGCACGAAGGTCTCATTCTCCATTCGATCTACCACCGTCCTAACGGCTGGGACCATACGCCTGCTGGAAAGCGGGTTCCGATGGGAGAGGCGTCAATGTGGGGAGACTACCATGCGCGGGAGCTTGGATTGATGCTGCTGCGAGAAGCTCGGGGCGAGCAACGCTATCGTTTCTTCACCTAGCAGGTTGCGGAAAAACTCACATTTTCTAAGAAAAGCGTTCTGGTCAGTGTTTGTTTGAGTCGCTCAATGAACTTTCTGGATGGACTCATTTCGATTGGACCCTCTCGGGGTGGGC
>Ga0187893_10002727_pt1 | contig 37994 bp, 30 predicted proteins | sample MA1701074metaG_FD_139574 | JGI IMG/M metagenome (GOLD analysis project Ga0187893, IMG submission 139574) | White microbial mat communities from a basaltic lava cave in the Kipuka Kanohina Cave System on the Island of Hawaii, USA - MA170107-4 metaG ... | reverse complement strand
CCGCGGCTGTCGCCAGGCCCTCTATATATGCCGCGAAGCGTCTCTCTTGTGGGCCTGGCGCGGAGAGGCGTGATCCCACAAAACAATTCTATACCAGAATGTTTCTTTTATGACCCAGTAGTACTAGAGGTCTGTCTGTAACCCGTCCGAAACATCTCGAAGCAAATCAACCAAACATCTTTGCCAATCAACTAAAGGAGACTTGCAGTGAAACGACTTTTTTGGACAGCCCCCGTTTTAACACTTTTTACCATAGCTCTGATCTCACCTTCCGCGGCACGAGCGCAGACATGTTCCGGCACTCAGGACTTTGCGGGAGCGTTTGCCTTCATCGCGACGCGTCTGCTTTGGGAACCTGTCAGCGCCACTTCTCCGGGAACGACGGGAGCGCCATTTACTCCTGTGGCTGTCACCCCGCCGGGAACAACGGATCAGTTCAGTCTCTCAGCCGTCGCCCAACTCGCCAAAGCCGCGGCTGGATCAAGCCCCTTCTCTGTCGTGGGAAGGGTCTTGGCCGACGGCGGCGGCAATCTATTCCTGCTGCCCGGCTTTCTTAAGGTCGGATCATATACGGTCAACTCCGATTGTACGGTCGCGCTCACCATCCGGGACTTTTCCTTGGATGCGGCGCCGGGTACACCCGGTACACAGGCGAGTCCCCCGTTGAGGGCTGACTTTGAAGGAGTCTTGCAAGAGAGAGGAGAGGCAGTCAGGTTCGTGCAGGTGAACCAGGGTGTTGGGGCCCACCTCGAAATGATGCGGCCATTCATGAACTCCGGCTGCTCGAACGCCACGATCAGTGGGGCCTATGGGCTAGGCGCCTTCGGCGTGCAATTCACGGGTTCGGCCTCCGCCGGTTCAGATCGCGCTGTCATGCCGTTTTCGCTTGTCGGGCGTGTTGTGGCCGACGGAGCCGGCAACTTTGTTTTGGACAGTGGGGCATCGAACTCTCCCCTCACCTCGCGGCAATTCACCGGGAAGTACAGCGTCAAGGATGACTGCACCGGCACCGCGAGCGTGGTGAGCAGTGACGGTAAGACGACGCGCCTGCTGTCCATTGCGCTTGTTACTCCAGCCGATCCAAGCCGGCCTGGCGTTAGTGTCGTACGACCGGTGATCGGGTTCATATTTGAGGACGACAACCTCGCCGGAGCCGGGTCGGGCCGTTAACGACTCCACTTCCACGGTGGCGCAGGTGACTGACTGTGCTTCGCAAGCCGGAGGCTTGAGCCTCCGCGCGGCACAAGCCCCCGGCTTGCGAGATCTACAATTCAGTAAGTGTAGCGGACGGCTGCCCTGTTATGATTGCTTCCCTGGAGGAGACCAGAGTGATAGCGCCCAAGAGTCTGTTGCGGTTTTGCATACCCGTTGGCGTCTTGGCGACCGAGGGCCCGGGAACGCCCTTTATCCCGTCGCCTTCCGCAGCCTGCGAGCGATTGCCTCGGCGCTTCTCAGCCGGGAGCGGCCCGGGGCTGCGGGGCCTTTCACGCTTGGTGCATTCTGCTATTCTCCCGGTATGAACCGCCGGAGTTTTGTTGGTTCCATCGCCGTTGCCTCGTCCGCGGCCGCGCAAATTACCCCACAACCGCCGCTTCCCCCTAAGGCGAAGATCACATCCTCGGTGATGCTGTGGACCCTGAAAGGATCGTTCGAAGAAAAGCTCGAGATCGCGGGCAAGGCGGGCATCCAGTCGGTGGAGCTCGTTGGTGAACACGAAAAGTGGACCGACGCCGATATCACGCGGGTCAAGAAACTGGCGCGGTCGCTAGGCGTGGCGATGGACACAATCTCCTCGACGCCGCAGTGGAAGAGCCGGCCGATTTCGATGGTCGAACCGGCGCAGCGGGAGAACCTTGTCAAGGAAGTCGAGCGGCAACTGGTGTTCGCCAAGAAGCTCGAGATTCCGATGGCGCTGCTGATGTCGGGCGATGCGATCCCGGGCCGAACGTATCAGGAGCAATGGTCGAGCCTGGTCGAGGGCTGCAAGAGATGCGGCGACGTGGCGGCCAAAGCAGGGATCACTCTGATCGTCGAGCCGCTCAACACCAAGGTCAATCACAAAGGCTATTACCTGGAGAGCTGCGTCGAAGGTCTGCGGCTGATGAAAGAGGTAAACCACCCCCACGTCCGCCTGCTGTTTGATATTTATCACGAGCAGGTCCAGCTTGGCGATGTCACTCGTACCATTCAAGCCACGGCGCCTTACGTGAAGGTGTTTCATATCGCCGACAACCCGGGCCGCAACGATCCGGGCACGGGCGAGATGAACTACGACAACATCTACAAGGCCATCAAGAGGACCGGCTACGAAGGCTACATCACCATGGAGTACATTCCCTTAGGCGATCCTGTGAAGAGCCTGGAAAAGGCCGTAAACTCGATGCGATCATCCCTCGCCTGATCCCCGTGCAGCCATCGGAAACCGGGTTCAACGGCTACTATTGGGGTCCCGAATCCAGGCATCGGGAGCCCGTATCCGTGGTTCTCGCGTCTGGGGGACTGACTATCCAAAGAAGCGGCGGAGAAACCGTCTACTGGACCTACAAGGACATTGTGCGGAGTCGCGACAGTGTATCCGGAGGTCCGCTTCGCCTGGAGCACGGGGAAAAGAATCCGGAGGTTCTGGTCATTCATCAGTCCGGCGCGCTCGCCGAAATCCGGAGACTGGATCCGGCCGTGCAAATTCCGGTGCGCCGGTGCGCCGGTGCGGGATGGTGGAAAATCGCGGCGATATTTGTTTCTTTCACTGGACTTGTGGTGGTCGCCGTGTATCTAGTGATTCTGCCGATGATCGGCGAAGCCGTGGCGGACCAAGTACCCAAACATTGGGAGGAACGCATCGGCAAGGCAATGGGAGAGCAGATCGAATCGATGGGCGGAGGGTGCCGGGATCAGGAGGCGCAATCCCAGGTGCTGCGCCTGGTGAACGATCTGGCCCGTCCTCTCGATTCCGGCTATTCGTTCCAGGTAATCGTTGCGGCGGACCGCGAGATGAACGCTTTCGCGGCCCCAGGTGGAGTCGTGATCGTAAACACGGGGCTCATCGAAAAGACCCGCACTCAGGAACACTTGGCGGCCGTGCTGGCGCACGAAATCACACATGTCGTGGGGCGCCATGGCACGCGCGCCGTGATGCGGGAACTGACGTTCTCAATTGCGCTCAACTATGTCACGGGCGACGTCAACGCGGTGGCCGCGCAAATGGCCGGTAACCTCGCCGGCCTGCACTATCGCCGGGAAGACGAGACGGCCGCCGATCAGGGAGCCATGGACCTGTTCGCGCGGCTCCGTCTGGAGCCGCGTGCCATGGTTTCCATGTTCGAGATGCTCGGTGAAAAGACGCAGGACCTTCCCGCCGCCGCCGGCTACCTTTCCACGCACCCATCCATGCCGGAGCGGCTCGAACGAATCAAGGCGTGGGCCGCGAAGCAAACCTATTCGCCCTCGTATCTTCGCCACTTCACCGCATGGCCTCCAACCACAGCCAAATGCCGCGGATTGTAGGAGGACAAACACTCCCTCACGCTCGAGGTTCCAGCATTCAGTGACCGGTCAGCGCGGGTGATTGTGACGCCCCCTTGCGCGCCTGCTCCCGGCTGTTAGATGATATTGGCAGCCAAGGCGAAGTGTATTCGCCCGCCAGGAGAGGCCTATGGGTTTCCAGCGGAACTGCGACGGAGTGGGAAGACGTGATTTTCTAAGCTTGGGCATGCTGGGATTTGGCGGCCTGTCGTTGCCGCAGATCCTTGCCGGTCAAACGGCGGGTCTAAAGAAGGGTACAGACAAGTCGCTCATCTTCCTCTGGCTCGCGGGCGGGCCGCCGCAGATGGACACCTATGACATGAAGCCCGAGGCCCCGGAAGATATTCGCGGCGAGTTCAAGCCGATCGCAACCAACGTGCCGGGAATCCAGGTCTGCGAGTTGCTGCCGCACACCGCTAAAGTGATGGACAAGTTGTGCGTGCTGCGGTCGCTCACATCGGTCGACCTCGGCAGTCACGAACGTTCCTCGCGGTATCTCCAAACTGGCGTGCTGCCGGTACCGAACATGGATTTCGCTTCTTTCGGCTCGGTCTATGTCAAAGAGAAGGCTTTTAAAAACGCCATGCCGCCGTACGTTGGCGTGCTGAAACCGATCGAGCGCGGCTGGGGCGGCGGATTCCTGGGACCAGAATATGACCCGTTCATGGTGGGCGATCCTTCCGAAAAAGACTACAAGGTTCGCGACCTTACGCCTCCTCAGGGCGTCACCCTCGACCGGTTGGGCCGGCGCCGGGAGATGCTGCAAGAGTTCAACGATGCGTGGCGGCATGTCGATACAGAATCTAAGTTGAACTCCTATAGTCCAGCCGTCGAGCAGGCGTACAACATGATCTTCTCGGAGAAGGTGTTGCGAGCGTTCGACATTCACCAGGAGTCCGAGAAAACTCGTGACGCTTACGGCCGTGCACCAGTGGGACAAGGTCTACTATTGGCGCGGCGACTGGTGGAGAACGGCGTCAAGGCGGTCAGCGTATGGATGGGTGGTTGGGACACTCACGCGAAGAACTTCTCTTCTCTGCGCGAAAAGCTCCTACCACCAATGGATCGCGGTTTTGGAGCCTTGATCGCCGATCTGCACGATCGCGGCCTGCTGGAAAACACGCTCGTGGTGCAGGTGGGTGAATTCGGGCGTACACCAAAGGTGAATGGACAAGCCGGCCGCGACCATTGGCCCAAAGCGTTCTCGGCTGTGCTGGCGGGTGGAGGCGTAAGGGGTGGCCAGTTGATCGGTGCTACCGACAAGCATGCCGCTGAAGTTACGGACCATCCGATCACCGTGGAAGACTTTTCGGCTACGATCTTCACGGCGCTCGGCGTGGACATCCACCGCGTCAACCACACGCCGGAAGGCCGCCCCATTGCAGTGGTAAATGGAGGAAAGCCGGTTGCCGAGGCGTTGGGCTAATCTTTCAGCTATCCTCATTGCCGGGCTGTGGGCGCAGGAGCCGGATATGATTCCGATTCCCGCCGCCAAGTGCCCCATCGGGGGATCAGTCAGCCATGAAGAGGTTCACAAGCCCGACGTGGCGCCCTTCCTCATCGCCAAGATCCCGGTCACCAACGCCGAGTACAAACGCTTTGTGTATGAGACGAATTATCCCTCTCCCGAATACAACTCGGTGGGCAACAAGCAGCGACTGTGGAACGGCCGGGCATTTCCTCCAGAAATAGCGGATCATCCCGTAGTGAATGTGAGTTGGAGGGACGCTGCTGGCTATTGCGAGTGGCTGGCAAAGAAAACGGGCAAGCCGTATCGGCTGCCGTCGGAGGAGGAGTGGGAGATCGCCGCGCGTGGTGGCTTGCAGGGGAAGCCATATCCTTGGGGCGATGGCATTGACAAGACATCGGCATGGTACGGGGCCAAATGGAATGGCGCGGCCACGCTCAAGCCGGCCTCTTACGGCAAGCCGAATTCCTACGGACTCCTGGGGATGGCCGGCAATGTTTGGCAATGGACCGAGGACTGGTACGTTCCAGTGTTCAACGGACGTCCCGTGCAGGAGGAGTTGAAACTGTTCAAGGTGATCCGTGGCGGATCGTGGTCGAACGATGAAGGGTTTCTTACAGTGAATTACCGCAACTTTCACCCACCTGATTTCAAGGACTTTTTCCTCGGCTTTCGCGTCGCGCTCACGCCACCACCGGACCCTCCCCCAGCGGCAAAGCCGTAACAAAGTCTAAAAGAAAATGCCGAACCGTGTCGATCTCGCCGCCCCTGGTTCGACTTAACAGCAGAAGCAAGGTTTAGCGGTCGATACCAGCCGGAAATCAAGCCAGAACGCTCAGGAGGCGATCTATGTTTCAACTGTCCGTGAACGAAGTAGTTCCCGCCTTCATACCGTTGCCGATCCCTGCAACGATGAATATCGGCCGGGGCTTCGTCCGAGACCGGGACCTCGCCGACCAGCAGCACCTCAGATCCGACTTGCGGCTGGCGATGGCCGTTCAGCGGCAAATGCTGCCACGGAGAACAAAGCAGCTCACCACGATCCGGTACGCAGGCACGTCTGCCGCGGCCAGAGGGATCGGGGGCGATTATTACGATTTTTTGGAGCTCGCTCCCGGTTCGCTCGGCTTTCTCTTAGCCGATGTGTCCGGGAAAGGCGTCGCGGCGGCGCTTTTGATGGCAAATCTGCAGGCCGCCATTCGCTGTGAATGTCCGCGCGGGTGCGGCGACCTGAGTGCGATGCTTCAGAGTGTGAACGCGCATTTCTTCAGTTCAACGCTTCCTGAGCACTACGCCACTCTGTTCTTTGGTCAATGTGATGACCGAACACGGAGTTTGAGTTACATCAACTGCGGTCAGCAGCCGGCGATAATCATTCGCGGTGATCGCTCAATAGAGCGCTTGGAAACGACAGCGCTGCCACCAGGACTGGTCAGGCACTGGACCGGCGAGAAGGAGACAGTTGAGCTCCGGCGCGGGGACACGCTGTGGGTGTGTTCAGACGGAGCGATCGAAGCTGGCCTTGAAAGCGGACAAGAGCTCGGAGAAGAGGGGCTCATCTCTATCATTACCGCGAGCTCGCATCGGGATATGGAGCTTGCAGTCGCGGGAATTGCGCATGCCGTATCCGCCTGGGCGCCGAACGGACCAACCGATGACATGACGATAGTTGGAATACGGGCCGTTTGAGTATGGACGCGCGTTAGCAAAGCGATCTCTCACCTTTGAACGAACCGGTTCATGCGAAACCGGCGGCGGTGCGCGCCACAGTCGAGGTGAACTTCAGGTTGTTGTGACGGCTTATTTGTACTTTGTGTTGTACTCGCTGCGTTTGGCGAATCCGCCTAGCTCCTTTCGTATCTGCGACGTGCGCGGATAGGAGTCGAAAATCTCCGAGCCGCGCATCCGCGGGTCTCCTGTCTTGGTGAGTAACGCGTCCAGTTCCGCGCGGAGTTTGCGGCGTAGTTCCGGTTGCGATGCGGCGAGATTGCGGAGACAGCCCGGGTCCTTCGCAATATCGAACAGCTCCTCCTCAGGCCGTTTGCCGTAAGCCAGATCGAACAGCGGCTTGACCTTCGGATCGTTGCGGTGCTCCATCATGTATGACTTGGACGGACCGTCGTCGATATCGTGGTAACCTTCCGGATCGCCCGCGGGCCATCGGTCCGGCTTGTAGTTGTGTATGTAGAGATGGGCTGGCGTGCGAATGGCGCGGGCGGGATATCCAAGATTGTCGAAACGGGCATGGGAGTGCCGCTCACGGCCCGCGAATACACGGCTTCGCATCGCGTCCACAATCCCGGACTGCTTCGAGGTAAGCAGCAGCATCAGGCTTCGACCCACCATCTCGGGCGACGGCTTCAGGCCCGCGGCCTCGAGATACGTTGGCGCGTAATCCACGAATGAAACTAGATCGTCTACAGTCCGGCCACCGGGCACCCGATCGGGCCAGGAGATAGCGAGCGGGAGGTGCCAGCCATGATCGTAGAGGTTCGCTTTCGAGTGCGGGAAGGACATGCCATTGTCGGCAGTGACCACAATGAGCGTGTTCTGCAACTCACCTAGCTTGCGAACATGGTCGATCGCCGCACCCAACTGCCGGTCGAAGTATTCGATCTCAGTCATATAGTCGAGGATGTCCGAGCGCACCTCGGGTACGTCGGGAAGAAACGACGGCACCCGTACGGCTTCGAGTTTCTTGCCGGATGCGACGCCCCCGCCCTTCTTGTAAACGCGATGCGGTTCGTGCGAGCCGAGCCAGAAGCAGAATGGCCGGTCCTTCGGCTTGGACTTCAGAAACTCGCCGAAGTTGGCGGCGTAATCTACCGGGGACACGCCTTCCGGCCGGTTCCCGACGTTGTGAATGTCGTAGGCGCGGCCGGCCGGATTGTGCGCCCATCCCGACCCGCGCCAATCGCAAGGGCCGGCGCCTTTGCCGGTAAGTCCCACGTGATAGCCTGCTTCGGCGAGAAGGGATGGGTACACCTTGTGCTTCTTTGGAAACAGACTGCCGTGCGTGCCGGCTTCCTCTAACTGCCAGATGTGGCGGCCGGTGAGAGTGGCGGCACGCGACGGGGCGCACTGCGGGGCGGGGCAGAATGCGTTGCGGAAGAGGACGCCGTGCTGGCCGACCCGGTCGAAGTTCGGCGTCTTGACCACCGCATCGCCCATTGCGGAGGTATGCAGCCAGGAATGATCGTCGGATATCACGAACAGGATGTTGGGCCGGCGGGCCGATTGGGGGCGAAGCAGCGCGGGAGCGGCGGAGAGAAGCAGGGAACGGCGTGTGAGGCTCATGAGCCGTTATTGTGACACAACTTCGCTAGATCATCTGCTGCATTGCTGGATTGGGTGGAGCAAACCTCCGGCTTGCCTCTCGACTTTGTACATTTTGTCGTGCAGCCCTCGGCACTAACCTAATGTGCGTTCGGATCCACCTTCAATTGGTTGTCCACGTTCTTGACGCCCTTCACCTTCCGCGCCAGCTTTTCCGCTTTCCCCCTCGCCTTTTCCGTGCGGACCTTACCCATCAGCGACACGACGCCTTCCTTCACTTCTACGCCGATGGCTCCGCCATTCACCTCGGGATCCGCCGCCAGGCGCAATCGGACCTGATCGTAGACCTGGTCGTCGGTCAGTTTCTGTGCTGGAAGCGTCAGAGCAAACAGCAACGTGAGAATCAAAGTCGCCACAATTCTCATCGGGACTGGCCTCCTGCCATATATCGCCAGTCTAGCTCATTCAAGAACTCGGAATTCTCGCGCCAACCGGGCCGAACCTTGACGAACAACTCGAGATAACACTTGCGGCCCAGCAGCGCCTCGATTTGCTGGCGGGCAGCGGTACCGATTCTTTTCAACACCTGCCCGCCTGTGCCGATTACGATCTTTTTCTGCCCCTCCCGTTCGACGTAAACTGTAGCGCTGAGGCGGAGCAATCGCGCTCCGTCTTCCCAACGATCGACCAGCACGGCGATGGCGTGTGGAACCTCCTGCCGCGTAGTCTCGAGCGCCGCCTCCCGGATCAACTCCGCCGCCAGAAACCGCTCGGGTTGATCGGTCAGATGGTCTTCGGGGAAATATCGGGGACCTTCCGGGAGCGCGGTCAAAACCACACGTACCAGTTCATCGAGTCCTTCCCCGGTGAGAGCCGATACGGGTACGAATTCTTCGAACAAACCAGTCTGCCGGTATGTTTCGATCAGCGGCAGGATTTGATGCCTGCTTTTCACACTATCGATCTTGTTCAGCACCAGAAACCGGCGTGCCTGATTTCCTTCCAGGATCTTGATCGCATCGGCGTCGGCGGGTTCAAACGGAACAGATGCGTCACAGACATAGAGCAAAACATCGCGCTCGTTCAAGGCTTCGCGGACGGCCTCCATCATCCGCTTGTGAATGAGCTTGCCAGCCTCATGAATGCCTGGCGTATCGAGAAACACCACCTGCGCCTCAGGCCGCGTCAGAACAGCCTGGATACCCGTACGTGTTGTTTGCGGCTTGCTCGAAACGATCGCGATCTTACTTCCCACCAGTGCGTTCAGTAAAGTGGACTTGCCGGCATTCGGCCGTCCAAGAATCGACGCGAAGCCGGAAACGTGTCCGGGTGCCTGGGGGCCTGTGACGGGATCGTTGTTGGCGCCGCGCCTAGCTTGGTTCTTGGTCACCATTCTGAACCACAGGAGCAGCGCGGTGGATGCGCACCTGCGAAACGCGCCGCAAATCGCTCGACACCACTTCCAACCGCAATCCCTCCCGCTCGACCGCCTCACCCGCCCGCGGGACATGCCCGAGCCATTCCGTTACCAATCCCCCTACCGTCGTCGATTCCGGAGCGTGGTCCGGACGGAACTGAAACAATTCACGAAGGTGATCCAGATCGAAGTTGCCGGAAACGATCACAGAACCGTCCGGCTGCTCGTCGACATCCCGTGAAGGATCATGTTCGTCTTCGATCTCACCCACAATCTCTTCGACTAGGTCTTCCATCGTCGCCAGTCCGGCCGTGTTGCCGTATTCGTCCACTACCACCACCATGTGTTCCTGCTTTTCCTGCATTAGCCGCAGGAGATCGTCCACGGGCTTGGTTTCGGGGACTGGCGTGATCGATCGCCGCAGATCTCTGACCTTCCTTTGGGCGCGCTCCTCCTCCCCCACTTCGAACATGTCGCGCACGTGGACAAACCCCGTGATGTCGTCGATCGATTCGCCATACGTGGGAATGCGCGAATACTGCTCTTTCACTACTAGAGCATGCAGCTCGTCGAGTGGGGTGTCCTCGGGGATGGCGACGATATTGGGACGCGGCGTCATCACCTCCCGCACGGTTTTGCCGCCGAACTCGACCACGGATTGAATCAGCTTGCGGTCCTCTTCCTCGATGAGTCCTTCCTCGGCGCCAGCCGTGATGAGCGCCTCGATGACCTCGCTCTGGCTGCCGGTCTCCGGGGTTTCCTGCTCCGGAGTACTAAGATCGGCGATCGAACGCAGAAACTCGAAGAAGTACAACAACGGCCGGCTGGCGACCGCCAACAACCGCAGGAGGGGAAGAAGCGCAATCAGCCATTTTCCGGAGGTGCGGCGGTAAAACAATTGCGGCAACAGATGCCCCACCCCGATCATCAGCAGCCAGGAAAGCGCCAGCGCCTCCACCAGAAAGCCCACCAGAGTCGGCATAGGCAAAGGGAGTTGCCGGTCCGTGTGTTCGAGCGAAGCAAAGATCAGGATGGCAAGAGCCAGCAGCATTGCGTGCTTGACGAGAGAAAACGCGAGCGCACCCTGCTCCAGCTTTAACCCGATGCGCTCTTCGAGCGATGATTTGAAAAATTCGAGCGCGGGCTGTGGGTTCGAACGCAGACGCAGAGATTCCAGGTACAACAACTGTACAAAGCAAATGGGTACAAGCGCCGCGGCGATCGCGATCGCGATGACGATGAACGCGGTGATCATGCGAGCGTCCGCTCGATCAGCCCGTTGGGCAGCGCCAGCTTCTTTCGCCACTCGAGCTCGATGCGGCGCATCTTGCCGCGGTCGCGCTCATGATCGTACCCGAGAAGGTGCAACACACCATGGAGCAGCAGGATCGAGGCTTCCGCCAAATCGGAATGGCCGTACCGGCGCGCCTGCTCGCGCACATGATCGGCGGAAATGGCGATGTCGCCGAGAGGGCCCGACCGCGACGCCGAAGGAAAGGAAAGCACGTCAGTCGCCGCGTCCTTCCCGCGAAAGTTTTGGTTCAGCCGGCGGATTTCGTTATCGTCCGTCATCAGGCAGACAAACGGACGGCCCCGCGCAACCTCCTGTTGCAACATCGCCGCGAACCGCCGCAACTTCGCGCACCCGCTGAAACACGCCGAACGGCGAAACAGGACCGTAGATGACTCAGCATCCGGCATGGATTACAGCGTGGGCGCGCTGCCCGGCGAGCCGTTGCTCTGAGAATCTTTCTCCGGGGCCGGCTCGATCAATTTGAGCGTCAACTGATGACTGTTGCCGTTCACTTCCTGTCGGCGTTCGTAGGCCCGGATGATCTTTTGCACCAGACTATGCCGGACTACGTCTCGCTCGTCGAAGTGCACGAAGCGAATCTCCTCGATGCCGCGCAACACATCCATCGCATCGAGCAATCCGCTCCGCCTGCCCGTCGGGAGATCGGTTTGGGTGACATCGCCGGTCACCACCATCTTCGAATTGAATCCCTGCCGGGTGAGGACCATTTTCATTTGCTCGATGGTGGAATTCTGCGCTTCGTCCAGAATAATGAAACTGTCGTTGAGCGTGCGGCCACGCATGAATGCAATGGGCGCTACTTCGATCACGTTGCGTTCGAGGAGCTTTTCAACCTTTTCCGGATCGAGCATTTCGAACAGAGCGTCGTAAAGTGGCCGCAGGTACGGATCGATTTTTTCCTGCAACGTCCCCGGCAGGAATCCGAGCTTTTCACCCGCCTCGACCGCGGGACGAGTCAGGACAATGCGTGAAACCCGCTTGTTCAAATAAGCGGCCACGCCCATCGCAACGGCGAGATACGTTTTGCCCGTACCGGCCGGGCCGATGCCAAACACAAGGTCATGCCGCTCGATCGCGTCCAGATACAGACGCTGGTTGAGTGTCTTCGGCGCGACCATCTTTTTTCCGAAGCTGCGCTGCTTTCCGCTTTCGACCAAACCTCGGAGCGTCACAGTGGGATCGCCGGTCACGAGCTTCAGAAAATCGTGCAGATCTCCGTTCGAGAATGAGTGGCCGCTCTCCATCAGCGCGGCATAGTCTTCGAGGATCGATTCAGCGCGCTCTACGCCGGCTTCGGCGCCTTCGATCTCGAGACAATCCTCACGCAGGCGCGTCGTAATGTTCAGATTTTGTTCGAGCAGACGGATATTCTCATCCCTGGTTCCAAACAACGACTCGATTCCTCGCTGGATGCGAACGCTTAGTTTCATTCGAGGGCGGGAGGGATCGATGCTGCTTGGGCCAGGATGGCTCGACAGGGTCGGCGCCCATTGGCGCGCGGGAACAACATCTATTCGGGAGTATAACAGAGACCTGGTTCGCGTACAATCGGTTCAGACAAGTCTATTTATTACGAATCGCTTACGGGGAGTGCATGCTTCGGCACTGCGTTGAAACGCGCCCCGGCGCCGGAACCGTGGGCGTCTGAGGACAAGGATGATGAAGAAGACGATCCTGCTCGTTTTGACAACCGCGATGGCGGCCACCACGTCGGCACAGCAAGCGGCCAAGCCGGTGACCGGTCTTGCGGAAATGGAAACCATCCTGGCGAAGATTGCAACCTATCAATATGGCCAGAGCCGTGAGCCGCTGGCTCAATTCACACAGCTTGTCGAGCAATCTCTGCCGTTCCCGGCCCAGCTCAAGCAAATCGAGGCCCGCCTTCTTCAGTTGCTGCAGTCCAGCGCGACCTCGGCGGCGAAAGACTACGCATTCCGGGAATTGAGTTTGATCGCCACGGATGCATCCGTACGGGTGCTGGCCAATATGCTGACTCGAAGCGAGACCGCTGAGATGGCGCGATACGCGCTTGCTCGGATCCCCGGCGCCGCCGCGGACGAAGCGCTGCGGAGGACGCTGCCGAAGGTCTCAGGGGATTCGCGAATCGGCATCATCAACTCGCTAGGGCAGCGCCGGGACGCGAAGTCGGTCCCGATACTTCGACCGCTTCTACTTTCGCCAGACGGCGGAGTTGGTGAAGCGGCAGCAGCGGCCCTGGCCGCCATCGCCGACCAGCCGGCCATGGATGCCCTCGCAACAGCCAGGGGCAAGGTGACCGGCTCGTTGCAGCAGCGCATCACCGAGGCATATATCCAATGCGCCGGCCAGATGGCGGTTCGCGGTAATAAGGGAGCGGCCCTCAAGGTCTACAAGGAATTGACTGCGGCGCCGCAGCCTGAGAGGATTCGCATCGCGGCGTTGGGCGGGCTGGCCGAAACCGATGCGCGGGTCGCTATTCCGGCGTTAACGGCCGAGCTGAATTCCCAGAGCCCTGAAGTGCAGACCGTAGCCATACGGTTCCTCAGCAGAATCGAAGGCTCTGAAGTTACCAGCTCGCTGGTGCGGCAGTTTCCGAAGTTGCCGCCGTCAGGCCAGGTACGGCTATTGGTCGCGCTCGCGGATCGAGGCGATGTTTCCGCCGCGCTCCTGTTCGTATCGGCGGTCAAGAACGGTACCGGAGATATCCGGGCCGCGGCGCTATCCGGACTCGGCAAGCTGGGCGACAGAACGATTGTCTCCCTATTGGCGGAAGCAGCCGCAACCAGCCAGGGCCCGGAGCAAGCCGCGGCGCGATCCAGCCTTCATGGACTCGGCGGACCGGGGATCGACGAGGCTACCGTTTCCGCGCTCCAGCAGGCGAGCGGCAAGACCAAGGTCGAGTTGATCATGGCGGCGGGTGAGCGTGGCATCGCCGTGGCTGCGGACATCCTGATCGCAGCCGTTCAGGAAAAGGACGCGGACGTGCATCGTGAGGCGTTGCGGGCCTTGAGGAACGTTGCTGGTCCGGCTCAGGTTCCCGCCTTGTTGCAACTTCTGGTCCAGGCATCCACCGCATCGGATCGAAGAGAAGCAACACAAACGCTCGCTACGGTTCTGAGGAGATCGGAATCGGCCAAAGTCGACACCGTGGTCTCGGCGTATAAGGCAACCGGCGCTATGGAAGCCCGCCTCGCATTTCTTGAAGTGCTCGGACAGACATCGAGCGACGAGGCCCTCTCACTGCTGCGTGGTTCGTTGAAAGACCCAGCGCCTGAGATCGCCCGCGCCGCAATCCTCGCTCTTTCCGAGTGGGCCACTCCCGCTCCGGTTCCGGATCTGCTGGCGGTGGCACGGAGTGAGGGAAACGCCACTCTCCAGGTACTCGGCTTGCGCGGTTATCTCAAGCTGATGGCGCTCCCTTCCCAAAGGCCGGCTGCGGAAGGAGCCAGGATGCTGGCCGAGGCCATGCAGCTAGCCAGGCAACCAGCCGAAAAGAGAACGGCTCTCTCTCTGCTGGCGAACTTTCCGTGTAAGGAATCGCTGCAAGTGGCAGAGGCCGCCAGGAGGGACCCGCAAGTGGCGAAGGAGGCTGCAGCGGCCGTAGAGCGAATCAACAGCTTGGTAAAATTTCAATAGGCTGGACCCATAGGCTGGAAAATGCGAATTGCTCCCCTCCTGCTTCTTCTGACATCTTTCGTCTGTGAGGTCCGGGGGCAGTCTTTGAAGCTCGAGCCTCTGCCGATTGTATTGCCCCATCCCTTGTTTGAAGGGACTCCCGAACCGCCGAGCGTGCCTAACCTCGAGAAGCCGCTGGGAAAGCCCCGCCCACCCTTTTTGGCGCCCTCCGGATCGACCAATGTTGCGCGCGGCAAGCCGGTCTCATCCAGCGATTCCGAACCCGTGGTGGGCAATCTCGAGATGATCACTGATGGAACCAAGTCCGGTATGGACGGCTCGTTTGTCGAATTGAAACCAGGTGTGCAGAGCGTGGTAATCGATCTTGAGTCGAAGCATACGATTTACGCCATCCTGGTGTGGCATTACCACAAAGAAGCGAGGGTGTACGACGATGTCATCGTCCAGGTCGCCGACGACCCCGACTTCATCGGGAACGTGCAGACGCTGTTCAACAACGACAGTGACAACGCCGCGGGATTTGGCATCGGCAAGGAGCGGCGCTATGTGGAAACGTCGGAGGGAAAGCTGATCGACGCCAAGGGTGTGGAAACGCGTTATGTTCGCCTGATCAGTAACGGCAGCGACAAGACTCAGGCAAACCACTACGTGGAGGTCGAGGTCTTCGGCAGACCTCTCAAGTGAGGAAGCGGGCGTTTCCAGCTCTAATCGCCCTGATCCTCTGCGCAGCGGCATACCTGCGAATCCCAAATCTCGCCGGCCGGCCAATGCACGCCGACGAAGCGATCTATGCTCACAAACTCGGAACTCTGCTCGAGACCGGAGCGTGGACGTATGAACCGGGTGAGCACCATGGGCCCATTCTACATTACGTGACTGCCGCCACCTCCAAGCTGGCCGGCGCTCGCAATTATCTCGATCTTACGGAGACGACCTTAAGGATCATACCGGTCTTATTCGGCCTCGTTTTGGTACTAATACCCCTGCTTCTTTCCAGCGGAGTGGGAAGAGCGCAGGCTCTCGCAGCTTCCGCGATGACGGCCATTTCGCCGGCAATGGTCTATTACAGCCGCTACTACATCCCGGAGGTGCTTCTGACGTGCCTGACTGCCGGTCTAATCGTGGTCGGATACCATTACGCGCGCACGCCAAATTTCTCCTGGGCGATAGGATTCGGGCTGCTCTTCGGTCTGGCGTTTGCGACCAAGGAGACGGCGCTGATTGTAGCCGGCTCCATGCTGTTGGCAGCCCTCGCGTTGGCCAGAAAACGCCGGCCGGACTGGCGCCATCTCGCGGTGGCGGGAATCACAGCCACTATCGTGGTCGTTGCGCTACTCGGGCCACGAGAATTAGTTCAATCGATTGGAATCTATGTCAACCGCGCGATGCAGGGCGAGCGCCATTTCCATCCATGGCATTACTATCTGCGCCTGCTTTTTTGGAGCGAAGGCGCGATCGTTGTTCTGGCGGCGATGGGCGCGGTCGCTTCGATCCAGGATGGCGGACTAAGATTTCCGCGATTCCTTGCACTCTACACCGTCGCCATGACCGCAATCTATTCATTGATTCCGTACAAGACGCCCTGGTGTCTTCTCGGATTCCTACAGGGTATGATTCTCCTCGCAGGTATGGGACTCGTCTTTGTGGCGGGAAAGTCGAAGCTCGCGGCGATTGCGTTGCTGGCGGTGGGTGGGTTGCAAGTTCTCCAGGTCTTGCGGCAGGATTCCTCCGATTCAAGGAATCTCTATGCTTATGTCCACACCACCCGGGACGTATTCACGATTCGCGATCGGCTCGAAAAACTTGCCAGCACCCATGAACAAGGCCGCAACCTGCCTATCCAGGTGATCAGCCCTCAAAATGTCTGGCCGCTACCGTGGTACTTACGCTCCTTCCCCGCTGTGGAGTGGCGGCGAGGAGTCACTGACGACATGCGCCCGGCTCCAGTCATTCTGGCGTCACCGGATATGGAGCCTGCTCTGATCCATCATTTGTATGAAGTTCTCCCGCCCGGTCAACGGCCGCTCTATGTGAACCTGTTTGCTGATTACACCGAGCTGCGGCCGGGCGTCGAGTTGAGAGGATACGTGCAGCAGAGCCTTTGGGGGTCGATCAATGCATCACGAGGTATCCTACGTCCAAGAAACCCGTAAACATGAAACTCCGCCGCAACCGGCGCGCCTTGCAACACCGGGTCGTTTCGATAGTTCTCTTAGCCGGACCTCTCCTCTCCCAGGAACCTCGATTTGTTGGCGCCAATGCGTGCAAGGTATGCCATCCTGGGCAATTTGAGAAGCAGTCCGCGAGCACGCACGCGGGATCGCTGCGCCGAGTCGCCGATCATCCCCTGAATGCCGCCTTCTCCTCCAATTTGTCTTCGCGAAAGCCTGCGGTTGGGTGGGCATTCGGAGCGGGAACGCAAGCTGTCACCTTCGTCAGCCGCTGGGACGGCGATCACTACCTCGAGCATCGCCTGAGCTGGTATCCGGCGCTCAAAGCGCTCAGCGTGACGCCTGGGCACGACTCACACAAAGAACCGGGCGCACTCTACCGGATCTTCGAACCCTCCGCTCGAATCCTGCGCTGCTTTCAATGCCATTCCACGGGGCGGCTCCAGGTAAGCGAGCAGGGCGAAATTCAGCCCGCAGAGGTGGGTGTGCGGTGTGAAACGTGTCACGGCCCCGGCGGAGACCATCGCAGTATCGTAAATCCCCAAAAATATTCGGCGGCGGAGATCAATCAACTTTGCGGCTCGTGCCATCGTAAACCGGCCGCCGCCGGCGATGACACCGACTTTCAGAACACCTGGAACGTCCGCCACCAACCGCTTTATCTTGCCGAGAGCGCCTGCTTCCTGAAGAGCGCCGGCAAGCTGTCTTGCCTCACTTGTCACGACGCCCACTCCGGGCGTGCGCAAAACGCGTGCGCCGGATGCCACCCTTCCGTGAAACACCCCGCAAAGATTCAAGCTGCAAGGCGGACCTGCGAAGCTTGCCATATGCCCGCCGTGTCTCCCCGTCCCGGCCTGAAGTTCGCCAATCACTGGATCGGGGTGTTTGGCGCCAACAAGCTTGTTCCGGTGGGGCAGCGCCGTGGGGTAGCATCACGCGCTGCCAGATAACTACTTTCGCGACACCCTTGCAAAGCTCTTGACGCAGCGAAACCCCACAGTAGGACTCCGTTCCGCCTGCCGTGCCCAGCTCCGGTAGGAGCAGGTCAGGAAGAGTTGAGGCTGATCGAACCAGGAGCCGCCGCGCAGCACGCGATAGATGCCCTTAGCGGGACCCGTCGGGTTGTGGTCGGGAGCCTCTCCGTAATAATCGCGGCCGTACCAATCGGAGGTCCACTCCCACACATTCCCGATGATGTCGCATAGGCCGAAGTAACTGCGCTCCTTCGTGCACACCGCGGCGGCGCCGGTGTCCCCGCCGAAGACGGCCTGCTTAGCGGTTGGATTCGTCTCACCCCATGGGTACATGCGGCCTTCGGCAATCCCGCGGCAAGCCCGCTCCCATTCGGCCTCGGTCGGGAGACGCTTCCCATCCCACGCGCAGAACGCCGTCGCGTCATCCCAGCTAACATTCACCACTGGATGTTTCTCTTGGCCCTTCCGAAACTCTCCCTTCAGCCACTGGTACGGAGGCTTGTGGCCAGTGGCCTTCACAAAGGCGGCATAGCGCTCGTTGGTGACCTCAGCCTCATCCATGTAAAGCGGATCGATCGTGATCTTGCGGACCGGTGTGTCGTCCTTAAGCGGATTGGGGTACCACGGAAGCTTTGTATCCGGCCAGTCGTAGGTGCGGCCGCGGGAGAATTCACCGCCCGGAATGAAGACCATGCCCGGTTCCGCGGCTACGCCAACTCCACCCAGGAGGATGCCGAGGAGCCAATTAGCTGCCGTATATTTGGGAAAGTTCATCCGTGGGAATAAACCCGTTGGCGCCGAGAGGATCGACATAGACGTACGTTCGTCCCGAAGGAAGATTGCGAACCTCCTTCGACCAGTCTATGCCCAAGGCCGAGTAAATAGTCGCGACTACGTTTTCTATGCGCGGCTGCTCCTTGTGTTTCCACCCGGTGTCGACGCAACGTGTTCCGTCCGAGTCCGAAGCACCGTTCACCAGGCCGCCCTTCACACCGGCGCCCGCAAACAGCGCAGGGAAGACGTACTTATGATGATCGCGCCCGGCCATATGATTGAGCGCACCGGTTGTTCGGCCGAACTCACTCATGAGCACCACCAGCGTCTCGTCCAGTAGAGTCTTGCCTAGCGTGGCCTTGGAAGGCGTAGTGGCGAGATCCTCGATCAGGCTGGCGGCGGCCGGGTCGAAATCGGCGATGAGCTTGTAATGATTGTCCGGCGTTGTCTTGTCCCAGATTCGCCGATGGTGATCCCATCCGTGCTGGCAGATGTGGACGTAGCGGGTGCCGGCGTCCTGCGCCAGCACGTTCCGAGCGAGGGCGCAGGCGATACCGGTCCCCGTATTGCCGTAGCGCGTGCGGTCCTCGTCAGTGACTTTAAAGGCCGCGGGCCAGCGGGAGTCGGTGAGCAGCCGTTTGGCGGTGCCGCTGAAATCCTCGAAAGCCTCGACCTCGCGACCGTAGCCACTCATCTTGGCCCGGCGGATCTCACGCAGGCCCTGGAGCACACGCCAACGCTCTTCGATCAGTTCCATGGCCTTCTCGCCGAGCGACATGCCGGAAAGCGCCTGCTGAGCGTTGAGATCGAAGACCGAGTAGCGCGGCGGCAGGAAACCGGTGGAGAGCGCGCCGACCTGGTTGGTCTCCAGGTTGAAGGAAACGTAGGTGGGAAATGTGTCGGACTCGCGGCGTCGCGACTCGAGCTCCGCGGTAACCACCGAGCCCACCGAAGGGATCTCGCGCGCGAACGCGACGTTCAACGGGCGTCCCGCCTGTACGTAGTACTGGCCGCGTAGATGCACCTCTTCATGACTCACGAACGAGCGCACGATCGCGATGCGGTCCATCACCTTTTCCATGCGCGGGAACAGGTTGACGGGCAGATAGATTCCGGTCGAAATCTTGCGGACCTCGAAGTCTTTCGGTGTGGCGACGTTGTCCTTGAAGTCGAAAGTGTCGAGATGGCTGATGGCGCCTGAGATCTCGAAGAAAACCACATTGCGGGCGTTGCCGCGCGGATGAACCTTTCCGGCGGTGCTCGCGGCCCCCAATTTCATCGGCCAGATACCGTTCAGTGCGGCTCCGGCGAGGCCCAGTCCACCGAAGTTGAGCAAATCTCTGCGAGTTGGGATCAGATCTCCGACTTTCCAGGGATGGCTCATGGGAACCTCCTCGTCAGAAGTTATACAGAAACTCGACCAGGTTGAGCAATGCCCACTGGACGTTTTGCGCGCCTTCCACACGGTTCTTCTCGAGGAAGGAGACCGCCAGGGCTTTCTCCTCGGGCACAGGCTGCCGGGAAAGACTTGACAGGAACAGCTCGTCGACCACCTTGCCGTTGTCCTTATAACTGTCGAGCAGACGCTGCACGCGGCTGTCATTGGCGGCAAGAACGCGATCGTTCAACACCGGTGATCGCATCAGCATGATCGGCTGCAAGGGCGAGGGCTGTGGCGGGCGAGCGGGCGTGCCGCGATTCGCCTGCCCAAAGGCTTGCATGAAGTTCTTGAGCTCGCCCGAGGAGCGAGGCACCGACGCCTGCATCGCCATCGTGACCGTGGGACCGGGCGGGTCCTCGTCGTTCATCACTGGTCTGCGCCTGCCGCCCCCGAAACGTCCGGGACGATCGGTGGCGAGGGCGATCGAGTCATGCAATTCCTCGGCGGTGAGCATGCGGGCGTACTTGCGCGCGTAATATCTGGTGAAGCGATCGTTCCACTCACCCGGGAAGCGCGCCGAAAGCTGGTACGCGCTCGAGTTGCAGATGCTGCGGAACAGGGAGTGCAGGCTGTAGTTAGTCTTTCGAAAGTTCGTGGCGAGGGCGTCGAGCAATTCGGGATGCGAAGGCTGCACATCCCAACCCTTCGGGACATTATTGGGATCCTGGCGCGCGAGGTCGAACTCATCGGCCGGCTCGACGATGCCGAAGCCCATCAATTTGGACCAGTAAAGATTGACAGTGGCGCGGGCGAACTGCGGGTGGCTGGTAAGCATGCGTGCCAGTTCCTCACGAGGGTCGGCGCCGGCGCGGGCGAGTTCATCCGTAAGTAAGAACTTCGGACGTGACGGGCCGCCGAACCGCTTGATGCGGAGCATGCTGTCGCCTTTGGTGTCATAGCCGGGAGCTAGATCGTCAACCACGAAATGGCCCATCGTCGCCTCAGTCCGCTCGACGTGAGGAATGTAGCGGGTCAGGCCAAGGAAGGCGGCCTGTTGGAAAAAGTCGGAGCGCTTCCTCCCGGTCAGGTACACGTTCACCTTTTCGAGATGGTTCGCGCCGTCGTGACAGGAGATGCAGGAGAGATTGATGCCAAGGAAAACCTTACCGAACAGAATCGAGAGCTCGTCGTGGGTGTCAATTTGGTGGACCTTCCGCAGATCATCGCCGTGCTCCACCTGTCCAGGCTTGCCCTCGACGTGCTCGCGAACAATCGGGTTCACCGCCGCTACCACGTGGTTGCTCTTGGCCGAAGCAGTGATCAGAGAGCGGGCAAAATCATCGTACGGCCGGTCCGTCGCCAAGCTCTCCTTCAGCGTGTAGTGGAACAACTGCACGCCACGGCCCATCTTTCCGTTCGCCCGCAGCAGGTCCATATAGAAGTAGGACCATTTGTCGACGAACGCCGGATTCCCGATTAAGCGATCGATCAGGCTGGATCGCTTGTCGGCTGAAGTGTCGGCTAGAAACTCGCGGACCTCAGCCGGAGTCGGAATGCGTCCGGTGAGGTCGAGTGTGACGCGGCGGAAGAACTCCTGATCCGTCGCCAGCGGCGCGTTCGGAATGCCATCCCGCTCCATCTTGCCGAAGATGTGCGTGTCGATGAAATTCCGGCGGGACAGGCGTTCGCCCTTGGCGATCGAGCCGGGCAGCACCCCGGCAAGTCGCTCTGTCCTCGCGCCAGCGTCCACCGACTTCGATCCCTGAAACAGCGGCGCGTGAACGTCCGCAGGCATGTTGGAAGAATCGACAACCGGTTTCTTCGGCTGTTTTTGACTACTGTCCGCGGCGAGGCAGAAAACCGCAGCGAAGGGCAGGATCCACGTCAAACGGTACACGTCAACCCTCCTTGGACGCCTACATCGGCGCCTGCCTGAAGTATGATTCAGTCCGGCTGAAATGTCAACGTCAGTCCGAGTTGCGAGGAAGCGTCTACAAGATCACGCCATTCGGAAGTTGGGCAGGGCGCGACAAGTTGACGAGAAACGCGCGTTGCGAGATGTGGAGGACGACCGATTGATCTTCCCTGACTAATAAAAACCAGCCAATCTGTTTGCAGGCGGCTTTCAGCGTAAGCGACCTATCCGATCTGGCAGGGCCTGCTGGAATCAAATCCTGTGAAGTCCGAATCCAGCGTGACTAGTCGCACATCTTCGTTTTCATCCAAACCAAAACCATTAGCGCACCAAACAGGAAGACCATGACGGCGGTAGCCGGCTCGGGAACGCCAACCGGGTCTGCCGACAGCCGGAATCCCCAGTTCACTCCTTCATATGCGGTTAGCACACGGGTCGTGCGATTCACTCTCGTCAACAGGGTCCATGCCTCCAAGAATCCGCTCGGCATTGGTGCGGTGACCAGATCGTAGAAATGGCGGTCACCGTACTGATGTGGATAGAGCGGAGGGCACTGCTTTGGTAAGGTGTTATCACAGCCTGCCGCTATCACATCCAGTTCGAACCGGTTGGCGCCGAGGCCAGTGGTCAGATCGAAATTATCATACAGGCCTTGTGTCCAAAAGAAATCGGACTTGTCGGGGCCCGCGTATGTCCAGTCGATTCGAATCTCAACCCTCCCGACGGTGGCTCCAAGCGTCGTCCGGAATTGACTGACGTTGAGTTCGCCACCAGGCAGATTCCCTCCGTCCTGTAGCGTCCACTTAGCATTTGCCGGATTGCCGTTATTCCATTCGTCGAAAGTCGTCCGAAAGAAGGAGGGGTCGTCCGTCTTGATCGGTATTTGATCCAAATGTGCTTGGTTGAGGCAGTTCTTCAGGTCCGGCCCAGCGGGCCAGGCCGCGCAGACCGGGCTCGAGGCAGAGTAACTCGGACTCGGATCGGTGATGTTGATAATCGGGATAGCCGGCGCGACCCCGACGGACCACATGGCTAAGGTAATTCCCAGGAGCCCGCGAAACAGGTAACAGGATCGTCTCATGTTCATTTCATTGGGTACGGATCTCATTTGTCTGGTCCTTTCATCCCTAACGCGCAAGACGCAACAGATCGGGATCAAAAAAAGTGAGAGCCAAATTTCTCCTTGGTCTTCGTCCCTTGCAGCGGGCTACCACAGTAACGGCGCTGCTCAGTTCTGGCAAAGATATCCGGGCGCTGCAGCCCACCAAGGGTCACCGGCTCTATAGCTAAACGTCATGCCCTTGAAACGCGAAAGACGATAAAATAACTTCACCGCTAATGCCATAGGGGGTGAACACACATGTGTTTTTTCTCGACGAGACTCGCCGCGCTGCTCCTGGCTCCGGCCGGAGTCTGGGCTCAATCATTCACGGCCAGCCTGCTGGGGGATGTCACCGACTCGTCCGGGGCCGCGATCCCAAACGTCACAATCGTCGCGATCAACGTGGCGACCAACCACAGAACCGAAGCCCGAAGCGATACTACCGGCCGCTATGTTGTGTCTCCGCTGCAGCCCGGCGCCTACACGCTCGAGGCCAGCGCGGCTGGTTTTAGACGATTCGTGCAGACTAGCGTCAATCTGGCGGTGGGCCAGCAGGCGAGACTCGACATCCCAATGACTGTGGGCGAGATCACCGAAAACGTGACAGTGGAGGCTAACGCCACCATCATCGAGACGGCCACTTCCACGATCGGCAAGGTAGTGTCCAACCGCGCCATTCTCAACCTGCCCCTGAATTCCCGCAACATCTACTCCTTGATCTATCTCACGCCTGGAGTGGCGGGATCGATCGGCAACAATTACAACAGCATGAGCTACTCGATCAACGGTGCGCGGGCTTCCATGATGGATACTCTGATCGACGGCGCCACCGCATCTCATCCCACGGTGCAGGGCTATTCCGGCATTTCGGCATTCCCCAGTGTGGACGCGATCGGCGAGTTCAAAGTGCTCGGTGCGAATTTCCCCGCCGAATACGGGCGCACCGCGGGCAGTGTCTTGAATGTGGTCTACAAGTCCGGGACCAATGATTTCCATGGCACGGCCTACGAGTTCCTGCGCAATTCGAAACTGGACGCCAACACCTTCTACAACAACACGCGTGGTGTGCCGCTTTCGAGCTTCAAGCGCAGCCAGTACGGCAGCACTTTCGGCGGACCGGTGGTCGAGGACCGAACCTTCTTCATGAGCTCCTACGAAGGGTTACGGCAGCACAGTTTCAGCTCAAGGACCACTACCGTGCCGACCGCACTCGAGCGGTCCGGCGATTTTTCGCAATCCTTTGCCGGCGCAAACAACCCGGTGCTGATCTTCGACCCGTTCACCACGCGGGCGTCCGGCGCCGGCTTCATCCGCGATCCTTTCCCGGGCAACGTCATTCCCGCGGCGCAGCAGGACAAGGTAGGGGCCGGGATTGCCAAATTCTATCCGGCCGCGAACACGCAAGGTGTTGTCTTCACCAATGCCAACAACTACTACCAGCAGGGATCCTCGATCCTGGACATCGATCAGATCGATGGCAGGATCGATCACAATTTCACGTCCACGCAACGGCTGTTTGTGCGCTATTCCTATCGCAACCAGGACAGCCTGCCGGCGGTGCTGTGGCCGCAGGAGCTGAAGGCCGCCGAGACCGCCAATAACGAGCGCAACCGGATGCACAACGGCGTGATCGATTACACGCTGACACCCAATGCAACAGGGGTGATCTCCATCCGAGGCGGCTTCGCCCGGAGCCTCTACTTCTACGAGAATCTCGGGCTGGGGTTTCTGGCTTCGTCGCTGGGCTTTCCCTCGGCGCTGGATACGGCCGGGGGGTTGTCGATGTTTCCGCGCATCTCGGCTTCCGGCTACACCACGCTAGGCAATCAGGACAACCGCTACAACGCATTCATGACCTATACGCTCGCGGGCAGCCTGAGTAAGGTCATGGGCGCTCACACGCTCAAGGCGGGTTACGACGGGCGCCTGATTCGGGTGAATAATCGCGAATCGCGAGCCACGTCCGGCGACTTCAGTTTCAGCGCCGGTTTCACGCAGGGGCCGAATCCCAACACGGCCGCGTCCAACCGGGGCAACTCCATCGCCAGCCTGCTGCTGGGAACCGGCGGCAGCGGATCGCTGATCCAGAGTTTCAAAGACGCGGCTGCGCAGAGCATCTACACAGCGCTCTACTTCCAGGATGACTGGCGCGTGACCAAGAAACTGACGCTCAACCTGGGACTGCGCTACGACCTCGATACGCCGCGGACGGAACGATATAACCGGATGAATTACTTCGATCCGATCGCTCCTTCGCCTCTCGCCTCGCAGGTGCCCGGGTACTCCAACCTGACCGGCGGCCTGGTATTCGTCGGCGTGAACGGCCAGCCGCGCTCGCAGTACATCATGGACACCAACAACATTGCACCGCGCTTCGGCTTCGCCTACCAGGTTTCTTCGAAAACATCGATCCGCGGCGGTTTCGGCAACATCTTCGCCATTTCGCTCCAGCAGGCGCATGGCACAGTGGGCCCGTTTGGTTTTCGTACCCAGACTCCATGGCTGAGCACGGTTGACGGCATCACGCCCGCCAACCGCCTGTCGAACCCGTTTCCCGCGGGTTTCCAGGCCACGCCCGGCTCGTCGCTGGGTCTCCTGACTCAGGCCGGCGCGAATATCCAGGCGCCGGTGCAGGAGACGCTCACGCCGTATTCGATGCAGTGGAATTTCAACATACAGCACAGCCTTCCCGGCGAGATCCTAATGGAAACCGCCTACGTGGGCACACGCGGGTTGCAACTGTCGCGCAACGACGAGGGCGGGCTGAGCTTGAACCAGCTTGACCCGAAGTACATGTCGCTCGGTTCACAGTTAAACCAGACGGTGGACAATCCTTTCCATGGGATTGTGAACAGCGGCGTACTCGCCACGTCCAGGATCAGCCGCGCTCAACTGTTACGGCCCTACCCGCAATTCACCGACATCATACCCCTTTATTCCACTGGCGCTTCCGCGCACTATCATGCATTGCAGGTTTCCTTCAGCAGGCGTTTCTCGCGCGGATTCCAGCTTGAAGGGAGCTACACCTGGGCCAAGGCTATCCAGGAAGGATTGAGCCACGTGGACAGTTACTACATGCGCGCGTCCAAGTCGCTTGCCGACTATGATATCGCGCACCGGTTCGTGGTCAGCTATATTTTCGAGCTGCCGTTCGGCCGCGGCCGCCGGTTCGGCTCGGCCTGGAATCCGGTAACGAACGCCATCGCCGGCGGGTGGCAATTCAACGGCTTCACGACTTACCAGACTGGGACGCCGCTCTCCATTTCCGCCAACAACGTGGCCGGTCTGTTCAACCCTCGCGGCTTGGCCAACAACAACGGCAAGAGCGGAAAATTGACCGGCGATATCCACGACCGGCTGCTGCGGTATTTCGACACCAGCGTGTTCTCGCAGCCGGCGGCCTTCACTTTCGGCAACACCCAGCCCAGCTCCCCGGACCTTCGCTCACCCGGCGTGCGCAATTGGGATCTTTCGCTCTTTAAGGATTTCGGCCTGCGCGAACAGCTAACGCTCCAGTTCCGCACCGAAGCGTTCAACTCCTTTAACACTGTTCGCTTCGGCAGCCCGAACACAACGGTGACGTCAAACCAGTTCGGACAGATCAGCTCGCAGGCGAATTCCGCGCGCCAGATCCAGTTTGGGCTGAAACTCATCTGGTAGGGGCCCGACTTGCTAAACTGTGCCGATTCGCAGTAGCATGATATTTTGATGACGAACGCCACTGCTGTCTATTGGTTCCGATTTAGCGGCTCGTTTTAAGACGAGCTCCACAGTGGCGTTGGTGTAGCGCAGATTTCGAAGGTATCCGGCCAGCCCACTCGAAAAGGGTGGGCTTTCGCTTTTGTAGTAAACGGTCAAACGTCTTGACTGAGGAGACTAACATGATCATCTCGATGAAGCAGCACAGTTCCCAGGAGGAGATCGACGCCGTCTGCAACCGTATCACCGACTTCGGCTACAGGATCCACACCGTAGAAGGCGCCGAGCGCGTGGTGATCGCGGCGATCGGTGTGGGCGACGTCACAGCGTGTCTCGAATCGCTCGAAGCGATGCCGCAAGTGGAGAACGCCGTGAGGATCTCGGCGCCGTACAAGTTCGTGAGTCGCGAGTTCAAGCGGGAAAAGACGCGGATCCAGGTCTCGAGTTGCGAAATCGGGGGGGATGACTTTGTCGTAATGGCGGGACCATGCTCGGTTGAGAGCGATAAGCAGATCATGGCGAGCGCGCACGCGGTAGCCGAGGCCGGTGGCAAGATTCTTCGCGGCGGCGCGTTCAAGCCCCGTACATCGCCTTACGACTTCCAGGGTATGGAACTGGAAGGGTTGAAGCTCTTAAAGAAAGCACGTGAGGCAACGGGTCTTGCGGTGATCACGGAGATCATGAGCGATCGCGACGTCGAGATGGTCGCCGAATACGCCGATATCCTGCAAGTGGGCGCGCGCAACATGCAGAACTTTGCGCTGCTGAAGCGGCTGGGCAGCGCCGGCCGGCCCGTGCTGCTCAAGCGGGGACTCAGTTCGACCATCAAGGAACTGCTGATGTCCGCCGAGTACATCGTCGCCCATGGCAATCGCGACGTAATGTTGTGCGAGCGTGGCATACGGACGTTCGAGACCGTCACTCGCAATACCTGCGACATCGTGGCCGTACCGGTGCTGCAGGAGATGACGCATCTCCCGGTTATTCTGGATCCAAGCCACGCCACCGGCAAACGGAGTCTTGTGCCGGCCCTTTGCCGGGCAGCGGTGGCCATCGGCGCGGACGGCCTCCTCATGGAGATTCATCCTTGTCCTGAAAAGGCCGTCAGCGATGGAGCCCAATCGCTGCATTTGCCAACCTTTCGCCAAATGATGAAGGAGCTGCAGCCATATGTGGAGTTATGGCGGGAGTCTCGCGCGGCAGCGGTGGCGGGGGAATCCACCAAGATGACAGAAGCTGCCGTGACAGTGTAATCTTCTTTGTGTGAAGCTCAAAATCCGGCCCTGGAAGCTTTGCATTCTCCTGGTGCTCGTCTGCGTCGTGGCAATGGGTGCGGTAGAGTTCCGGCGACGGGTCGGTAACACGTCCGACGCGGCCCTATTGCGCCGTTTGCCGGGCGGCGATGGGATGCATGTTTTCCTGGACGTGAGTGCGCTGCGGGATTCCGGTCTGCTCAATACGATTGCTGGATCGCCTGCCATGGAGGAGACCGAATATGTCGAGTTCACTAAAGCGACGGGGTTCGACTACCGCGACGATCTCCATGCAGTCATTGCGAGCTTTACAAAGGAGCGTAGTCTTTTCGTTCTTCGCGGCCGGTTCAACTGGGATCTGATTCGTACTTATTCGCAGGACCAGGGGGCGAAGTGCCTGAACGGGTATTGTCATCTCGAATCCACCCGAGGGGGACGCTTCGTTTCATTCTTCCCGGTCTTCCCGACGGTCCTCGCCGTGGGTGTGGCGAACGACACGGCGGCAGCCTACGAGATGTTGCGCAAACACGACACGCCCGACTCATTGGCCGCTCCGCCACAGCCGTTCTGGCTTTCGCTATCGGCCGCGTATCTGGCGGACCCTGGAGACCTGCCGCCTGGATTGAAGGCTGTCCTTTCCGCGCTGAAGAGGGCAAAGCGAGTGACGCTTTCTGTTGGCGCGGATGGGGCCACGCTCGACGCGGAGATGCGTGCGGAATGCGGCTCCCGCGACGATGCTTCCCGGATCAAAGACGAATTGGAACAAGTTACCGAGACCTTGAAGAAGTTCATTGCGCGAGCGAAACAGTCGCCGAATCCGCGGGACCTGAGCGGAGTGTTGACCGCGGGGCAGTTCGAGATCAAGGACCATCAGGTGGTCGGGCGCTGGCCAATCCAGCGGGTGTTTCTGGAATCCTTGGCCAGCGGTTCGTTGTAGTTAGAGTTCGGTGCACAGCTACTTCGGCAAACGGGCGACGCGGAGATTCTTGAAGTCGAGGTTGGTGGTGGGGTCGTGTGCCTGGAGTGACAGGACGCCGGCGCCGAGCTTGGCCTGTTTCTTGCTTACGACACTGCCTTCCGGGTGCGGGTCTTCCCAGTCCGAGACGGCGTCGCCGTTGATCCAGACGGCAAAATGACGCCCGCGCGCGACGATTGTCTTGAGGAAATACCGGCCATCCTCGGCAACAACTTTACGCGCAGGCTGGTAGTGATAGATGCCGCCGGTGCCGAAGTCGTGGGGTTTGGCGCGATCGCCTTCCTTGTATTCATTTCGGATTTGGGTCTCGTAGCCGGTCCAAAAACCGTTCGGGTCGCCACGGAGGAACACGCCGGAGTTGGGATGATGATTCGCGTCCTTCGGATTCGTACGGATCGCGAGTTGGAACACCAGGTCATCGAATGTTGCCTCCGTCTCCAGTTGCCCGGGGCCTTTTTCGACGTGGATCGCGCCATCCTTCACCGACCATTCCGGAGGCATCTTGGCACGAGGCGTCTCGACTTTGCGCCAGCCTGAGAGATCCTTTCCATTGAAGATGGAGGCGAGGCCGAGCGGCTTTAGCTTGAGGCTCCGGAACTCTATCTTGTCCTTATTCGATTGCAAACCGATGTGACCGATCTTCGACTTGCCTTCGCGCGCGTTGAGCACTGTCTTCCCATTCAGTTTGACGATCCAATGGTCGCCTTGAACGGTGATTTCGTAACTGTTCCAGACATCGCCCTTGAATTTGCCTTTGGTCGTGGAGACATGATTCACAAGGCTACCGGTGGGAAACTTCTGGTTCTCACTCCAAATCTGAAGTTCGTAACCGGTGATGTGCGGTTGCCCTTCCGTGGCCGAGCGAAGGAACACGCCGCTGTTGCCCTTTTCGTGGGTTCGGAATTCCAGCTTGAGGACATAATCGGCGAATTGGCTGCCGGATCGGAGCCAGCCACTCATGCCCGGCCCAGTGACGATGACGCCGTTCTCGACGGACCACTTGGCCGTGCCCACGGGCTGCCAGCCGAATACGGTTTCTCCGTCGAAGAGCAGGATCCAGCCTTCGTCGATTTCCTTCTGCGTGAGCGTGTTGGGCTGCGACAGGGCAACCAAGGTGAAGAGGAAAAACACCAGGAGCCGCATGGTTACTCATAGTAACGCAATCGGGGGCGGTTGCTATACTGGCGTCTTCCCATCGTGTTCCATCAAATCCAGGCCGATCTTCAGCAACTCGTGTCTTTGCATTTGCAGAGCCGCTACGGAATCGAGCTGCCCGTGGGACTCGAACAACCTGCGGATTCCCGATTTGGCGAGTTGGCTCTGACCGTTGCTTTTCAGTTGGCCAAGCATTTACGCAAGGCTCCACGCGCCATCGCGCAAGAACTCGTGGACGACCTGGGTTCGTTGCCCGGTGTGGCGAAGATGGAGATTGCCGGGAACGGTTTCATCAACATTCGCCTCGACCGGGGGACTTACGGCGCGGCCTTGCTGCATCCCACGGTCACGGACGGGGCGGCCGCGGATGGAAAGATCATCGTCGAGCACACCAACATCAACCCAAACAAGGCGGCGCATATAGGCCATCTTCGCAACGCGGTGTTGGGCGATACTTTTGTGCGCATGTTGCGAGCGGCGGGGAATCGTGTCGAGGTGCAGAATTACATCGACAATACCGGCGTCCAGGTGGCGGACGTTGTGGCCGGGTTTCATTTCCTGGAGAAGAAGGCATCGTGTGAAGTAGCAGCGCTAGCGACGCAGCCACGCTTCGATTACGTGTGCTGGGATCTCTACGCCGGGGTGTCTCAGCACTTCAAAGACAATCCGGAGGACGAAAAGGCATGGCGGCATGCCTGCCTGCACGCGATCGAAGAGGGTGAGGGTGAGCTGGCCGAGATCGGGCACATTGTGGCGGACGCCACCGTGCTGTGTCACCTCGCGACCATGCGCCGGTTGGGTGTTGTTTACGATGTTCTGCCACGTGAGAGCGAGATACTGCACTTGCGGTTCTGGGCGACAGCATTCGAGCTTTTGAAGCAGCGCGAGGCGATCTATCTCGCAACAGAGGGGCCGAAGAAGGGCTGCTGGGTGATGGCGGGGCACCATTACTCAGAGGACGCCGCCGAAGATGATTCGAAGGTAATCGTCCGGTCCAACGGGATTGTAACCTATGTCGGGAAAGACATCGCATATCAATTGTGGAAGTTCGGACTGCTGGGCAAGGACTTTCACTACGCGAAGCTCATCACGGAAGCCGATGGGCACGAGGTCTGGGTTTCCACCGTGAAGCCGCAGGCGGCTTCGACGCCAAGATTCGGGGGCGGCTCAGCGGTATACAACGTGATCGATTCGCGCCAGTCATACTTGCAGGACGTGGTAGCGGCGGGGCTGCGGGCGCTCGGATACACCAGCCAGGCCGAGCGGTCGAACCATTTCTCCTACGAAATGGTTTCTTTATCGCCGCGGACCTGCGCCGAGCTGGGCATCGATCTTTCGGATGAGGACAAGGGGAAGGCCCACGTCCAAGTCTCCGGACGCAAGGGACTCGGGGTAAAGGCGGATGATCTCATTGACAAGCTGATCGAGAAGGCTCTGTTGGAAGTGGACGAGCGGCATCCGGAGGAATCAGCGGAGGCTCGCCGCCGAGCGGCGACGGATATCGCCATCGGGGCGTTGCGGTACTTCATGCTGAAATACACCCGGAACACGGTGATCGCATTCGACCTGCAGGAGGCGCTGAGTTTCGAGGGCGAGACGGGGCCCTACGTGCAGTACGCGGCGGTGCGCTCCCGGAACATTTTGCGCAAGCTCGAAGAGCGCGGCGAACAGTTGCCGAATTTCGAGGCTGCTATTAGCCAGGTCACGTTCAGCCGACAGCTGGAGTCAGAAGATTTCTGGCAGTTAACGCTCGCCGTGTCCAAAGTGGATGCGGCTATCGCCCGCGCTGTGGCGAGCGGCGAGCCGGCACACGTGGCCAAGTATGCCTTCCAATTGGCACAGGCATTCAACACGTTTTATCATGACTACCCGGTGATCCATGAGCAGGATCTTGAGCGAAAGACGTTCCTGCTGTGGATGACTGACTATTTCCGGCGTCAACTCGAACGCACACTGGATGTTCTTGGAATTCCAGTGCCGCCGTATATGTAGTGTCCGCTCCCTCACGGTCGTGGCTCGGTTCCGGAGCCGGCACGCGTTTGCAAGGATACCGCTAGAAAGAAATTCTTGCCGAGCCCTGCATCTTCCGAGACCCGCCGGCGGCTGTGATTACGCCAAACGTCGCCGCGCTCGACAGGTTAGTGCCCGGCGCGCCGAAGTTGGGAGTATTCGTGACCCCCTCCGCTTCCATGCGGATCTGCAGGCGGAGCCGCTCGGTAATCGGAAATGTCTTAAACAGCGAGACATTGAGTGAAGTTGCTCCCGGAGCGCGGAGTTCATCGAACCGCGCGGCCTCGGGCGTAACCACGTACTGGGAGGCCAATGGCGCGAAGGCGCCGATGTCAAAGTAAGGGTTGAGTGGACGCCGGGTCACTGGATCGAGCCGGTCGCCAAGACGCTCACTGACCGGCCCGCTCAGTGCGGCGTTGCGAGTCCGTACAGGACGCCCGTTGGCGTGCGTAATTCCGAATGGAGTTCCACTCTCGGCGATGAAATAGCCGCTGAGCGACCATCCGCCCGCGACCTGCCGCAGGAGCCGATCCATTCCCTGACCGGCGAATCGCCACGGGAATTCGTAGGTGGCGGCCACCCGCATGATGTGGGTCTGGTCCAGATTCGATACTGTGCGGTATCGGCGAGGGTTGATCACGCTGGTGGTTTCGTTGTCGATCAACTTAGAAAAGGTGTAGGCCCACAGCACGCTGAGGCCATTTGTCATCCGCTTATCGACCTTGAGATGAAGGGCATGGTAGATCGCCTTGCCGGTGTTGGCGCCCTGAATGTTGAGCGAGGTGAACTGCGGGAAGCGAGGCCAAAGCCGGTTTTGAGTGATCGTGGCGCCCTGGCCGAGGACGGAGTTCGACGGCAGAACGCCCAAGAACGGATTTGGTACTCGAGTGTTCTCCGCCGTTCCAAGGGCCAGGTACTGGTCCGGCTTTTCGTTGAGGTTGAAGCTCTCGAACTGTTTCAAGCTCAGCATGCCGACGTAGGCCGCCTCGGCGGCGATCTGCGAGGGAAGCTGCCGCTGGATGCTGAACTGCCACTGCTGGTTGTAGGGCGAGAGACGACGCTCGTCGAAGAAGCTGAGTGCATCCCCCAACTGTGCGGTCAGCCCGGCAGATGCGCCGATCGGCTGTCGCAGACCCTCCGGGAACGGATTCGCGAGCGTCGAAAATGGCGTGGCGCCGCTATCGATCGTACCGACAAATGGAGTCGCTGCGTTAAATACTCCAACATCGGCAAGGAAGCCGGTGTTGAATGCCTGCCCGCTGTAGAACATGCCATAGCCGCCGCGCAGCACGGTCTTGGGAGTGACGCTGAAGGCGAAGCCGAAGCGAGGTCCAAAATTGTTCTTGTCAACTATGCCACCGTGTCTGGGATTCCCATCTACGCCGGCGAACAGAACGCCGCCGCGCAGGTCGAGGCCCGGTACGTTGAATGGCAGCTTCGCGTTCTCATCGAAGCCATAACTCATGCGGTTATAGCGCTCGGTATAAGGCGTCTCGAGCTCGTACCGCACTCCAAAGTTTAAGGTCAGCCTCTGGTTAACCTTCCAGTCTTCCTGAGCGAAACCCGCCAGATAGTGATTCTGCAGAGAGAGCGCCGTAATGTAGCCGAACGAGCCGGTAGCAGGGATGCCCATCAGGATCGAGGCCATACCCGTTCCCGAAGTGTCCGCGGAGGTTGGAGCGAAGGGATCCGACCGAGTGAAGACAGTGTCGAAATCGAATGACCCGGAGGCTGCGGCTCCGGGCGAGTTCCGGTTCCAGCGCAGCACGCGCCAATCGACACCCCACTTCAGACTGTGCTTTCCGGTGAGTTTGGTGAAGGTAGCCATCATTGAATGCTGGTCATTGACCTCCTCGACATAGTTGCTTCCGAGCGTCGGCATGTTCTCAGCGATATTGAACGTAGGCCAACCGGACACGGCCTGATTGGCACTGATGACTTGCGGCAGGTTCAGGAAACCGTTGTCATATCCGACTCCCCCGCGAAGATTGGTTTGCACCTTGCGCACGAATCCATAACGAAAGGAGCCTATGAAGCTGGGCGAGAATGTGTAGGTGTCATCCAGGCCGATGTTATAGAACCGACGCGGATTCTCGCGGGCGAGACCGCCCGTGCCATCCGGCGCGATCGAATACTGGCCACGAATGAGCTCGGCGTTCATCTGCCTGAGGCGAAGCATGCCGTACCTTCCGAAGATCCGCTGGCGGCCGCTCACATTGTGGTCGATTCTCGCGCTGATCTGGGTTTGCGGAAGGGTGGTGACTCCGGTGCCGATCCAGTTGAGAGCCTCGAGCTGTGGAGGAATGGGCACGTTGGGCGCCGGATAGAGCTTGAGCCACGCGCCGCCGATCGGGTGGATGCGGGAAGCAGGGATGCGGTTGCCGGTGAACGGTTGCCGCGTCGCCCTGTTGCTGGCGACTACCGTGGTCAAGGGATCATATAACGTGAACATTCCGCCGCGACGGTTGATGGTTTGCGAGAAATCTCCAATCCGCTCCTCAGCGGTCGGAACGCGCGCGCGCCGCGTCAGCTCCTGCAAATCCCGGTCCTTTTCAAACGTAGTCGAAAAAAACGTCCGGTTGCGGCCATCGTACAGCTTTGGCAATAGGACGGGGCCACTCACCAGATAGCCGAACTGGTAATAATTCGTGGGAACTTTTTGCAGGCCGCGGCTGTTGTTGGTCCAACTGTTGGCGTCCAGGGCCGACCACCGCTTGTAGAGGTAAGAGGTCCCATGAAGTTGATTGGTGCCGCCCCTCGTCGTGATGTTGATTGCGCCGCCATTGGAGTGCCCGTGCTGCGCATCGAACATCGTGGTGTGGACCTTGATCTCCTCGACGGAATCGATTGAGGGAATATAGACGACCCCACCGTTATTGTGCGCGGTGGTATTCGGGATACCATCGACCAAAAACTCGATCCGCCCCGTGGTGGAACCGCCACCCGCGATGCTAAACGATCCTGCATTGTTGCCGGTGACGGTGGCTCCGCCTCCGGTTACGCCCGGCGTAAGCCGGACGGTGTTCAAGACATTGCGGGTCAGATTAACCGTAATTGAGGTGAGGTAGTTGCGCTCCACGACCTGCCCGAGGTCGGCGCTGGCCGTATTGAGGAGGGGCGCGCTGGCAGTGACGGTGACGGTTTCGGCTGTTGTACCAAGCTCGAGTGTGAAGTCGAGCGTGACCTGGGCGTTCGTAGCCACGCGAATCCCCCCGCGCTCGACGCGTTTGAATCCCGCGTGCTCGACGCGGACCGAATAGTTTCCGGGCACCAGGAACGGAATCTGGTAGTTGCCGGAATCGTTGGACGCGGACCGGGTTGTCACGCCCGTATCGACGTTCAGCACCTCGATTGCGACGGCGGCTGCCGGCGCACCGCTGGGATCAGTTATGCGACCCAGGATCGTTCCTCGAAACTCCTGCGCCTTTGACGAAGCGACTGCGATCAGGAAAGCCATCGACAGCGTGCAAAGCCAACGAATTGTCATAGACCCCCTTTCCGGCAATCATACGTCATTGGGGCGACTGGCGGCTTAACGTCCTATCCGTCATGAATATTGACGGTCACGAGCCACGAATGAACACGAATGTGGATTCGTGGCTAATTTGCCCTCCTATTTGGCTGCCGGTACGGCTCTGAGGTGCCGATCCAACCAGAGGACGGTCTCATTGAGAATTTCCGGGAATTGCGGATGAGGCTTCCCTCCTGTGCCGAAGTTGGGACCGTGCGCGCCGCCCGGCACGCGCACGAGCTTCACGGGCACGTTGATCCCACGAAGGGCCGCTTCCATGGCAACTGATTGTTGATGTGGCACGGTATCGTCCGCGTCGCCGTGCAGCAGCAGCACTGGCGGAGACGATGCCGACACATGCGCAATGGGCGATGCCGCGCGATAAACCTTCTGATCGTCAGGATTCGGGGTTGGCAGCCGGCCCACGAATGAGACGACCGCAGCCGTGCCGATGGCGCTGCTTCCGATCATTTTCATCAGATCGGTGGGAGCGGCACGCAGTACGACACATTGCAGTGCCGCTGATTCCCGATTGACAGCATCGGTATCATCGGCAATTCCGGACGCCCCCAGCATCGCGGCGAGACCAATGAGGTGACCGCCTGATGATCCTCCCACACCGCCGAGCTTGCCCGGGTCAATGCTGAATTGCCGCGCATGATGACGGACAAAGCGGATGGCGCGCTGAACGTCATCAACGGGCGCCGGGTAATGGAAGCGGGGTGTGGCGCGATGATTGATCGCAAACACTGTGTATCCGGCTTGAAGCAGCGCTGGACTCCATTCCCGGATTTGCTCCTCCTTCAACGCAACCGCTCCGTAGATGAGCCGAGCCTGCCATCCGCTGCCCGCGACGAAGATGACGCCGCACCCATTGGACTTCTCGGGGTGATGAACGTCCATGAGAAGCGCCAGTCCCGAATACATGCCGTAAATGACATTCTTCTCGACACGGGGCTGCGCCGCTGCGTGACCTTCCCCTCCGAGAACGACGAGTACGAGCGCAGAAAGCATTCGCCACACGCTTCCTTCTGACTGTTTCAAAAGCTTACCCAAAAACCAGGATTCACGATCGGAGCCAAATTGCCGGTGTCCGAACATTGCGCACACTCCATTCTGATCAGGGATTACGCGGCTGGAGTCTTCATCGTTCAGATAGCACTTCGCGACGTAGGAAGAATCAAAATAGAGCGTCATCCACGGTCCCGGTCTTTTGATATGTATTTTCCACTGTCACCGCGAAGCTTGGGGAACTTCGCCAGGAACTTCCAATGATGTGCCGGAAATCCGAGTGCCAAACTGGTTGCGGGTCTTATTTCGGCCACAACAACTCCGCGCCTTTCCACCACGACGACCCCGCCGTGCGCTACTTCCTCGACGAGGGCGCCGGTTCGATGATGAAGTTCCCTGACGTTGACACGTCTCATGTGTCCCATTGTCTCAATCGGCAAAGGCCAAATGGGCAAGCCAGAGATTTGCCTTTGAGAGTGCAATCCAGGGAGATTACCTCTTTTCAGGCACAAAAGTAGGAAGGATAGGGGTCGCGGTGGTGGTGACCGGCGATCACTGGCGTCCGGCTATAAGTCCCACAGGCTCAACTGGTTAGAAATTCCGCCTGATTTTTCTTGGGACTCAGCATCGCCGAAGGCCTGTAGAACGGGCACTTGCTCGAACAGCGTGAGGCTGAGGACCTGTAGGATTTCGTGGAGACTGGCCTCCAGGGCCAGCCGCTTCTTGACGATGGCCACGAGCACCTAGACCGACACCGCAATCCAGATCTGAGTTTTGACGGCATTCTCGCTGTATCCGTAAACTGCCTTGATCCGTAGGTGTTGCTTGATCCATTTGAAAAACAATTCCACCTGCCAGCGGCACTTGTAAGCAGGCAGATAGTGAGCGCGGGTAGGTCGAAGTTGTTAGTGAGGAAACCGAGATGGCGGTCCTGTTCGGCATCGTGATAGTGAATCCGGCGGAGTGGATCCGGGTAATGCTTCCGCGAGGAAGCGGCGGCCAGAACGACGGTATGATCGGAGCGAAGTCCGGTTGAGGGGTGGATGGGGTGGGAGGATCGTCGGCGGAACTGGATTCCTTTCTTGGTGCGAGTAACGAAGAAGGCTGCGCTGCCGTGGAAGACGTGAAGACGCTTGAAGTCGACGTAGGCGCGATCCATCACGTAGAACGCGCCAGGCTCCGGCAGAAGGGTATCGAGGATGTTGACGTCATGCCGTTTTCCCTCGGAAACTTCAATCAAAGTAGGGATCGGGCCACGCAGATCGAGCAAGGTGTGCATCTTGATGGCAGCCTTCTTGGATCGAAACCGGGCCCACGGGAACACCGACAAGCAGAGGTCGATGGTGGTGGAGTCCAAGGCATACACCGTGTTGTCGAGATCAAAGCCGAGCGACTCGCTAGCGTACATCGGACGCGCGATGCGGATGAGCACTTGAGCGAAGTCGGCGT
>Ga0187893_10002726_pt1 | contig 37997 bp, 38 predicted proteins | sample MA1701074metaG_FD_139574 | JGI IMG/M metagenome (GOLD analysis project Ga0187893, IMG submission 139574) | White microbial mat communities from a basaltic lava cave in the Kipuka Kanohina Cave System on the Island of Hawaii, USA - MA170107-4 metaG ... | reverse complement strand
TCTGCGCATGGCCCGAGAGGAGAGCCTTTGCGAGAGCCGGATGAGGGAAATCTTCATGTCCGGTTCGACGAGGGGTGAGTGAGTCGTGTTGCCATTAACATCGCTCACTCGCCTACTCTACCGACCTTCGTGGTAAACTGAATAAATTGGCATATGAACTCAGTATTGTTGAATTTCCCACGTAAAATCCTGAGGGACCAATAAAAAGGATTCGTACCCCATGGCCGTAAACAAATCCATCCTCGCAGGAGACATCGGCGGGACCAAGACCAATATAGCGATTTTCTCTCTCAATGATGGAAAGCTCGATGTAAAAGCCCAGAAAAGCTTTCCGAGCCAAGACTATTCGGGGTTGGAATCCGTTCTGGAAGAGTTCCTCAAGAGCCACAAGGGACCAATAAAGGAGGCTTGTTTCGGCGTGGCGGGACCGGTGGTCGATAATCAGGTTAAAACGCCAAACCTACCCTGGGTGATCCAGGCAACAAAAATCGCCAAATTCCTAAAACTCAAGTCCGTTGCTTTGCTCAATGATCTCGAAGCCACGGCTTACGGCACGTTTACCTTGCGTGCACATGAGCTCTTTACTCTCAATCGCGGCAGACGCAATCGAGGCGGCAACAAAGTGCTCATTGCCGCTGGCACGGGCCTGGGGGAGGCGACACTCTTCACTGCGGGGGACGGCTATCATCCCGCGGCTTCAGAGGGAGGCCACGGGGATTTCGCGCCGCGGGATGAAACGGAAATTGAACTCCTACGCTATTTGATTGGAAAATTTGGCCATGTGAGCTATGAGCGAGTCGTTTCCGGACCCGGGATTTGGAATATTTACCAGTTTCTTAAGACAACGGGTTTACAGAAGGAACCGGGCTGGCTCAAAGAAAAACTCGCGGCCGCCACGGATCGAAGTCGCATGATTACGCAAATGGCGTTAGCCGGTGAAAGCCGAATTTCTCAAAAAGCCTTGAACCTGTTCGTTTCGATTTATGGTGCCGAAGCGGGCAATCTGGCGCTGCGCGGCAAAGCCGTCGGTGGCGTTTATATCGGCGGCGGCATTGCTCCCAAGATTCTCCCCAAGTTGAAGGACGGAACTTTCATAAGCGCCTTTATCGATAAGGGGCGCTATAAGGATTTTGTTTCGGCTATCCCGATTCGTGTCATCTTGAACGAAAAGACGGCGCTCCAAGGCGCCGCTTACTACGCTGCTTTTTGCTCTCATGAGTGAACCAGAAATCGTCGTCTGCGGCGACGCCACGGAGCTCTACCAGCGCGCAGCAAATCAGTTTGTCGCGCTCGCCAATGAGGCGTGCCGTACGACGGGACAATTCACTGTCGCTCTGTCCGGCGGCTCGACGCCCAGAGGGCTTTATTCGCTACTCTCCATGCCGCAGTACCGCCGGCAGGTTTTGTGGTCGAAAGTTCATTTTTTTTGGGGAGATGAACGCTGTGTGGCGCCGGATCATCCAGATAGCAACTATCGAATGGTTGAGGAATCGTTACTTGCTTCTGTCGATGTGGATAGTGAAAATATTCATCGCATGGCGGGTGAGAAAGAGCCGCAGACGGCAGCCCGCGATTACGAGGAGCGGCTCAAAAAATCCTTTTCACTTTCCGACGGTCAATTTCCCCGTTTCGACCTCGTGCTCTTGGGTTTAGGCGAGGACGGCCATACCGCCTCGCTGTTTGCGGGCGTCGACGCTCTCGACGAATCTAAGCGCATGGTGGTGGCCGTGGAATTTCCACTGGCCAGTCGTATTACGTTGACCTTTCCCGTGTTCAATGGGGCGGCCAACGTCGTTTTTTTAGTTGCAGGACAGAGCAAGGCCGCCATTGTTCGAGACTTGTTGGGAGGGAAATCCCACGCCGCGGATTTACCTGCGGCGAGGGTGAAATTGCAAAATGGGCGCTTGGTCTGGTTAGTTACAAAAGACGCGGCCGTCGAACTACATGATTTTTCGTAGCTCGGTCAGGAGCTGTTCGTTCGTCGGTCTTTTTCGGAAGTCCACCTCGATAAATTTCCACCGCACGATACCCTTTTTGTCGATCACCAGAGTAGCTGGGTGCGGCCAACCCTGTCCGCTAGGATTAAATATTCCGTAGCGATCGATGACTTTGTGATTTTTGTCCTGCAAAAAGGGAAAATCATAGTCTCCGGGAAATCGCTCTTGAAGTTTCTGGATAAATGCTTTGGTATCGCCATGGCTGTCGATGCTGACGGCCAGGATTTGAACGTTTTCTTTGTCCTGTTTGTTTAGCAGACCTTTCAGCTCACCGAGCTGTCGCGCACAAAAAGGTCACCAGTGGCCACGGTAGAAAACCAGAACGACATTTTTGCCGCCGCGAAAACTCGACAGCGTAATTTGTTTTCCGTTCATTTCTTCGAGGGTGAAGTCGGGCGCGGCTTGCCCCACCTTGATTCGTTCGAGATCCGTCGGCGCCAGATCGGCGCCGTCTTTGGGTCCCAATTGGGCAAATGCGGGTGGGTAGCCCATTAAAAGCAAAAAGACTAAAGTAATCAGGCTGCGACTCATCATGGTGTCTCCTCTCCCTTTAACCATCAACGGTAAAAGTCCCTCTTAGGTTCCCGCGTTTGTTAATGCCCTTTTTTATACGTAATTACATGATTGCGCAAAGCGCGGTGAAAAGCGGCAAGAAAAAAATTGGGCGTGGCGCGCCTGAACCAGCATGCAAGCGCCAACCACCAGGGCAACACCGCTTCAAAGCGACGTTTTTCGATGGCCTTAATTATTGCTTTGGCAACCGCCTCCGCCGGGATGATCAAAGAAGCAGGCGATATCGGCGGTACCTGCGCGAAGGAGCGGTTGAATTCTGTTTTAACCGGTCCCGGACACACTACTGAGACGGATATTCCCAGGGGTTTGAGCTCATGATACAGGCTTTCACTCAGGCCGTTCATGGCGAACTTGGACGCGCAGTAACCCGCCATGTTGAGGGTCCCAATGATACCCGCCACGGATGAGACATTCACGATATGGCCTGATCCCCGCGCGACCATTGAGGGAAGGGCGGCATGGATGCAATAGACCGCGCCGAAATAGTTGGTGGACATGATTTCTTCGATGGTTTGGAGGGGCGTTTCACCAAAGGGCTGCCGCAAACCCATGCCAGCGTTGTTAATAAGGATGTCGATGCGACCGAAGTCAGTAAGAATCTTGCCGATCATGGTCTGAACTTGTCGACGATCAGCCACGTCACAAAGAATGACAGCTGACTTTGGGCTGATTGGTTTCAGTTCTTTTAGCACCTCCTTTAAGTGCTCTTGGGAGCGGGCGCAGCCGATTACGGTGGCCCCACGACGCGCGCAGTCGATGGCCAGAGACCTGCCGATGCCGCGGGATGCGCCGGTGATCAGGATCACATAGTCTTTAAAGTTCATAGGCGCCCGTTTTCAAGTGTTCAACTATGTCTTGCTCAACAGGAAACTAGAGACTGTTCAGAGTGGCATGCACGCCTGCAGGGCCTGAGGCAAATCGGGGTGACGGAATTGGTATCCCAATTTTTGCGCTGCCGCGGGAACGGCTCGCTGACCGGTGAGCAGCATTTCCGCCATTTCGCCTAACAGGAGGCGCAGTGCGAAGGCTGGTACCGGGGCCCATGACGGGCGGCCCATGACTTTCCCCAAAATCTGGCTGAAGGCTTTCATCGTAACGGGGTTGGGTGATGTGGCATTGACTGGCCCACGCGCGGCTGCATTGGCAATGAGATGAAGGATCAGCCCCACCTCGTCCTCTAAATGAATCCAGGACATCCACTGCATTCCCGAACCGAGCGGGCCCCCGATGAAGTATTTAAATGGCGGAGTCATTTTGGCCAATGCACCTCCACCCTGCCCGATGACGATTCCGGTGCGCAGCAAAATGACGCGCAGGCCCAAGGCTTCCGCTTTGATCGCTTCAACCTCCCACTCCCGGCAAACGGAGCCGAGAAAGTCCTCGCCGGCCTCAGCCTCTTCGGTGATAGGTTCATCGCCCCGGGAACCATAATAGCCAACAGCGGAGGCGTTTAGCAGAAATTCCGGCTTTTGTTTGGTCTTGGCGATGGCGGTGACAAGGCTATGCGTCGATTCGATGCGGCTCGTGCGGATTTTGTGCTTTTGCCGATGGGTCCATCTTTTTGCGGCGATGGGTTCTCCGGCGAGGTTGATGATGCCGTCTGCGCCATCCAAAGCGGACTCCCAATCTCCAGGCACACCAGGAGTCCAGTGACGCCATCTTTTGGTTGTCGTGTTGGGGTCCCGGGGCGCCAAGCGAGTAAGGAGGATGAGAGTGTGGCCCCGCGCCAAGAGTCGTGGACATAGGACCGAGCCAATAAAGCCCGATGCGCCAGTTATCACTAATCTCATCGTTCCGTTTCCCACCGACTCTGATCTTAACCTGCGGTGTTTCGGGTGTTATGCTACGGATGAAACTATTTCCGCCGTTAAGAGTCAAGGATGAACTGAAACGACGGCCAGCAAGCACGGCCGGCGTAGTGGCGGGTATTCTAGGTAGAAATCAAAGCTATGAACCCCCGGCGATCAACCAAGACGAGTCGGCTATGGAGTGCAATCTTATCCTTATTCCCAATCAGGGTATTGAAATAACAACCGAGTTTGCGCGCCTCCATTGCGTCGGCTACGGATCGAAGAATGCAGCGCCGGTCATTGCTCGTGGCGAGCGAGCGCCGTCTCTATGAAGCGCTTTCCAAGAAGATTGATTTTTTCGCTTAAGGATTGGCCGACTAACGTCGATGAGCGACGGGTCTATGTGGATCCGATCTTCACCCAGATCGCGCGTAGATATGACCTCATGGGCCAGTTATTTTCTTTCGGCCAGGGACAGCTGTGGAAGAAAAAGAGCGTCGAGCTGATGCGCGGGAAGATCACTGCAAAAATTCTCGACTTGGCGAGCGGAACCGGAGATTTTGTCGTGCAATTAAGAACGGCCGGATTTCAGGCTCCGATCATCGCGCTGGATCGAAACCATGCGATGTTGAATGTGGCGCGTGAGAAGTGCGCGAACCTTTCACGAGTCAGTTTCGTTCAGGGAGACCTGATGCAGCTTCCTTTCAAGCCCCAATCTGTTGACGCCATCACCATGGGCTATGGCTTGCGTTATCCGGCGGATGTGCGGTGGATTCTCGCAGAGGTCTTCCGATTGCTGCGTAGCGGGGGAAGGTTTGTAGCCATGGATTTTGGCCTGCCCAGAAACCGATTTTATCGCAAGATATGTTTTGGATATTTGCTCTGCGTCGGAAGCCTCTTGGGCCTTTTGTTGCACCGTAAAGTAAGCACCTATTGGCATATCGTTGAGTCGCTCAAGGCTTATCCCGGGCAGAACGTGGTATGCCGATGGCTGGAAGAGGTGGGTTTTAACGGGATCCAGGTCCGCGAAGTACTCGGGGGTATTATCGCCATTCATTTTGGAACCCGGCCTTAGGGAAAGTCATATGAGGTCATTTGACGTTTCCACGATCGGCGCTGTAACATTCCACTGCTTAACTGCAAGTCAATAGTTGAGGAAACACCTTAGGATGAATCCTGAGTTTACTGCTGGTGAAAAAAAGGCGCTTGCCCCCTTTTTCACCAACCTCGATCGAGGGGTTTTCGGTTTGAAGCTGCCACAGGAGGTAGCTGGCGCACTATTCTCCCGTTACAGCCGTTCCACAAAGAGTTTGCGGCGGACTTTTCTCGACGAGTTTCTTGGCGATCCCGAGCTTGGCTTACAAGATTTGCTTGGGGCTCAGACCTCGGCCAGTGAAAACAGCGTGGCGCTAAAAAAGGCCCGAGCCTTTTATGACCGGGTGTTGGTTGGCTATGGGGATGATTCGGTGGCGCAGTTGGGCGGTGCCCATATCGCCTGCGAAAACATTTCGAATGTGGCGGCGAAGCTCCTCGAAGACGCGCGCATCGGCATCGCGCCTTTGGAGAAATCGACGCGCTATGTCCGTTTCGATCAGAAGGACGCCGAGGGAAATTATCTTTTCTATCGTGAGCCCAAGATCATGGCGTCGTCTCATCGTGAGCCCTATCTCCGGGTAATGAATCTGCTCTTCGAGACCTATTCACGGCAGATGGAGCCGATGCTCGATTTCGTCGCACGTTCTCTGCCCATCGCGGATTTCGAAGTGAGAGACCCCATTTCAGGCAGAGCGCTGAGCTATGATGAGGCCATAAAGGATGAAAAACTAAAACGGTGGGCAGAGACAGCTTACCGCTCTACGGTGCGCGCCCAGGCCTGCGATGTGCTGCGCAGTTATTTGCCGGCGGCGACGCTCACGAACCTGGGCATGTTCGGCGTAGGACAAGCTTTTGAATATCTCCTGAGTAAGCTTTGTTCCCACGAGTTGAGCGAAGCCAAAGAATTGGCGGGCGCGATGCATGGGGAACTCAACCAGCTCATCCCGTCGTTTGTCAAGCGAGCGCAGGTGAACGACTACTTCATGGATACCTTTGCTGAAACAAAAGCACTGGCGGGCGCTGCTCTGGATGCCGCTCCGGCCGATTCCAACGAGCCGGTGGCGTTGATTGATTACGATCGCAACGCTGAGGAGAAAACCATCGCCGCGATCCTTTATCCCCATGTGCGCCATCCTTTGCAGCAGCTGCGGCAGCTTGCCGCCCGCATGAGCGCGGAGGAGCGCGGCGGGGTTCTATTCAAATATTTCGCCAAGCGCCGCCATCGTCGCGACAAACCAGGCCGGGCGTTTGAAAACGTTTATTACACCTTCGATATTCTCGGCAACCTCGGTTTGTATCGCGACCTTCATCGTCACCGCATTTTGACCCAGGAGCGCCAGGACTTCACGACGGTTCATGGCTATGACACGCCGCGGGAAATCGAGGAAGCGGGCTTCAAATCAGAGTTTGATCAGTGCATGGAAAAAGCGGCGATGCTCTATGATAGCATCCATCGAGACCTCTCGGGCGAGGCGCAGTACGTTGTGCCGTTCGCCTACAAGATTCGCTGGTATATGAAGATGAACCTGCGGGAAGCCGTTCATCTCTGCGAGCTTCGCACCATGCCCCAGGGCCATCCGGACTACCGCTTCATCACTCAGCAAATGTGGCGCAAGATTCAAGAGGTGCATCCGACCCTGGCCGAGGTGGGACGGTTCATCGACTGGAAGAGCTATCGTCTCGGCCGGTTACAATCGGAGATGCGCACGGAGTTCAAGAAATCGGCGATGGAGCAAGAAAAGTAAGCGCGGCGAATTCAGCGGCTGGGAGTCAGAACAGATCTGGGGTGATTGATGAAGAGAGGTGAGATCAGATATTCCGCGCTGGAATATCTAGGAGAAGTGACCGTGGCTCCGATCACATCAACCATCCGCGATATTCCGTCGGTGGTTTTGCTGACGAAAGCGGACGGCATGCCCAGAGACTGCGCAATTAATCTTGATCATCTTCAAACCGTTTCCAAGGGAGGAATCGGTTCGCTGATCACAACGCTGAGCGCGGGAAAAATGCAGCAACTGCGACCGAGCCTGCCCTTCGCTCTCGGATTTTAGAGCGGGGAGCCACGACGGGACGCGCGGGGCGCCGCGTCGTGGCGCTCACGCCAAATCATTTTCTATTCAGTTGCCAAACACCCGCTTGATCTCCGCGATCGATTCCTTTGGGGTATCGCGTATCACCTTTCGCATGAGTTCCTCGACATGCTCCCCGGGTGACGGCGACAACTCATCGCCCGACTTCTTGGTCATTTCTTTCAAGTGGGCATCTTGCAACACGTTCTGGAACGCTTGGCGTAGGGCGCGGACACGCTGCGCCGGGACCCCGGGCGGCAGGGCAAAGGCGCGCATGACCTCGTCCGGAGCGCTAAGGGCCTCTGCTAGCACTCGTTGACGGTCCGTTTTTAGAATACCTTTGAGAAGAGGCACAGTCGGCAGATCTTCGGCCGGCTTAATTCCGGTCTGAACAAAGATAGTGGTAATGGCCTTCTCCCGATCTTCAGTTCCTATCCGATGCAGAGATTTGGCGGTAATTCTCATTGCGTCCCAGGTGGAACACACGCCTTCCACCTCGCCTCGCTCAATAGCGAGGTAAATCGGGGCGGCGCCAGGATAACCGGTAACAACCTTTATCTGTGCACCCATATCCTTCAGGAACACCGCCCAGATGAAGTTTGAGGCTCCGGCCTCAGTAGCGCCAAAGCGAAGCACCTGCTTGTCTGATCCCAATATGTCCGAAAGGTGATTTATCTTGGTTTCTTTCCGTACCATGCAGGCGACATTGACGCGCTGGAGGCTTCCGAGCCAATTAAACTTCGCCATATCGAATTGCATTTCCCGCTGTCCGATCAGTTGGGGCAGGATTAGCGTCGGATTCAGGATGGCCATAGCCGTACCGTCTTTGGGGGCCACGTTGTAGAGATAGTTGGTGGCAACCGCGCCACCGCCGCCCGGCATATTCTGCATGATAACGCTCGGGTTGCCGGGGATATAGTCGCCGACCCGCCCGCCGATGAAGCGGGCCAGGCGATCAAAGGCACCGCCGGGCGCGTAGGGGACAATAATACGAATCGTCCTGCCGGCAAAAGACTCCTGCTCTTGAGCGCCATTTGCTGCCGGCGTTTGGATGTCTACCACTAAAAGGAAAAGCCCAAGCAGTCCTAATTTAGGAGAGAGGAACCTATTCTTTTTTCTCATAATGCCCTCCGTTACTGCCTTCCATGTGACGCTCAAGGTTAATCTAACGTGAGCTTTTGTCAACGGGTGAGCGTGTCTTATGAAAACCATCAGCTTCATTGGCCAGCCAGATGAACCATATCCCATTTGACTCCCACATGCGCGACGCTTTCAAAGCAAACGAAGCGCATGGGGTTCCAGGTTTCGGGGTTTAGTTGCGTAGTTGTGCCATTGCGCAACTACGCAAGCTCAGATATCGGAAATTCACAGCTAAAGCAGCGGCCAGCTTACCAGCGGGCTATCGCAAGGCGTGCGAATGCCGAGATCGACAAACTAATCGCGCCACTAGTGATGGATAAAAAGCCAACGGCGGATTTTGATCCCTTTTCACCGTCGACTGCCATTTGACGGTTTGGCGACCAAGCGATAATAGACAAAGCGAAAAGGAGGTGCCGTGACGATGAAGCACCGTGCCGCAGAGATACACGCCGGGCTGAAACATCCCGTCATCGACGGCGACGGCCACTGGTTGGAGCCCGTGCCGGTCTTTCTCGAGTACTTGAGCGAAGCGGGCGGCGTCCCCGCAGTCGAGCGGATGAGAGCGCTGTGGCAGCGCACTCACGAATGGTACCGCTTCACGTGGCCCGAGCGCCAACACCATCGCACGCGGCGCAGCAACTGGTGGGGGATCACCAGCAATACCCTCGACAGGGCGACGGCGCTGCTCCCGGCCCTGTTGAACGAACGGCTCCCGGAGTTGGGCGTCGACTTCGCCTTGATCTATCCAAGCCTGGGGCTCGCATTCAACAATATTGCTGAGGATGACCTGCGCCGGGCCTCGGCCCGGGCCTACAACAAGATGACGATGGACATGTTCGCGCCCTATGCCGCAAGATTTGCCCCGGTGGCGATCATTCCCATGCGGTCGCCGGAGGAAGCGATCGATGAGCTCGACTACGCCGTGGGCGAGCTGGGCTACCGCGCGATCATGCTGAAGGGAAACCAGGAGCGCCCGATCCCGAGCGCGGCGGAAGGCATCGATGCTAACAAAGCCGTGTGGTACGTCGATACCCTCGCCCTCGACAGCCCGCTCGACTACGATCCTTTCTGGCGGCGCTGCGTCGAGCGCGGCGTCGCCGTAACGCAGCACTCGGGCAGCGGCCGGTGGCCGGACCGCTCTTCCATCAGCAACTTCAGTTACAACCACATCGGCCACTTCGCCGCGTCCAACCACGCCTTCGCCAAGGGAGTTTTCCTCGGCGGCCTGGTGCGCCGCTACCCGAGCCTCAATTTCGGCTTCATGGAAGGCGGCGTCGGCTGGGCCTGCCAGTTGTGCGCCGATCTGATCGAGCACTGGGAGAAGCGCCGGCCCGCGGGGTTGCAAAACCCCACCGCCACCAGCATCGCCGAGATGCATCGGTTTATCGCCAGGTACGGCGACGCGAGGCTCAAAGCCAATGCCGCGGCGATCATGAACGGCCTGGACTTTTTGCGCCCGGAATGCAGCCTCGAAGAGCTGGCGCGCCCGGAGTTCGTCGCCGACGATTTCGCCGCGGCCGGCATCGAGTCGAAAGAGGATATCTGCCGGCTCTTCTCCACCAACTTCTACTTCGGTTGCGAGTCGGACGACCGAACGACGATCTGGGCCTTCGATCCGCGCATGGGCTTTGGCCTGCGGCCGGTGTTCAGCTCCGACTTCACCCATTTCGATGTCCCCGATTTCGCCGAGGTCGTACCCGAAGCATTCGAGATGGTGGAAAAGGGCTTCGTCACGGAAGAAAACTTTCGCGAGTTCACCTTCACCAACGCCGCAAGGCTGCACACGCGCAACAATCCGAACTTCTTCAAGGGTACCGTGGTGGAGAAAGCGGTGGCCGACGAGTTGAACCTGAAATCGTCCGCCTCCGCTGCGAGCGCCTAGCTGTTTTTTGCCGTCGCGCCCGGATCGCATACGGATTCATTTTGCGATTCAGCCGGGCAATGTAAGTAGGGTAGCGACCCGATAGCGCCACTCCAGGATTCCTCACGCCATGCGATGACCGGGGCTCTTAATGTCTACCGCACAAAGAACCCGTTGATGATCGCGTCGTGCCAAAGTTTCGCCACGGGCGAAACAATCCCCATGGGAAACTCTTCGTCGGTCCAGCTCCAGGAGTGAACGCCGGCGCCGAGGGAGATGCTGCGAATTTTCGGAGCAGGATCGAGCTTGGCAAACAGCGGCAGCGATCGCTCGCAACGTTTGAGCGTTACCGTATCGTCGTCGATGCCGTGAATCGACAAGAAGGCGGGCACCGGCTTGACGCCCGGTCCCGACAGCTCGCGGGTGTAGCCGAGATAGCGTTGGATTAGAGCGTCCGTCTCTTGATGCGTTAGTTTCAAGCGCGCGGCCGCAGCGCGCGCGGCGGCCTGGAGGGAATGTGTCGAGTTTTTGTGGATGAAGTCTTCGGCTTTGAAATTGGGCCGCCTCTTGGCGCGCTCCCAGCGCTCGAAGGTGAGCTCGATCAGCATCGGCAGCCCCACGCCCTTGTGTTTCATGCCCTCGTACATGTAGCGCGCGGTGTCGCGCCAGGTGCGCAACCGCAACTGATTGAACGGAAACTCCCAATCGTCGCCGCTGACAAGCGGATACATCCAGCCAAACGGCGAGCTGCCATAGCCCACCAGTCCAGCGATATTCGATACGCGCTGCGAGGCCATCATCGCGAATGGCCCCCCGGTGGAGTGGCCGTGGATGTAGATGGAATATTCGCTGTCGGGAAATTCGCGGCGGGCGGTTTCCTGGATCGCCCGCTCGAAGGCGACGGGCCACGCGGCCATACGATCGTAGAACTCACTGCCTGGTTTCGCGGCGAGGGATACGAGCGTGCCGTAGTTCTCGCGTTTGGATTGGTCGCGCACCACCGAGTACTGGTCCGGCGCGATGCGGGTTTCTTTGGCCCACAGCGGCGTGCGCGCCGAACCGTCCGGATTCTCGACATCGCCGGGCCAGTCTCGATTGGGATCGTGGAAGTAAAAGCGACCGGGGAAAGTCATGCTTGCCACTTTGATGCCGAATTTCTCGGGCAACAATTTGCCCACGCGCTCGACCGATTTGAAATCGGAGACGCCGCCGTGCAGTAAGCATATTCCGACCTTTTTGCCGTCGGGGCCGCGGGGAATTCGGCTCGGGTCCTGTGGCTCGTAAATGACAACGCCGATGTCCCAATCCATTTCCAACTCGCGCAGTCGAAACAAATCTTCGCGGACCTCAATGGAAAGGGTCGGCAGCGCCATCACATCGCGGTGCAGCTGCACCGCATGCTCGCGGAAGATAACCGCCTCAGGCTCCCAGCTCGTTTGGCGAGACATAAAAATTCTCCTGTGAAAGTGTGCGGCTCAACAGTAAACCCGACGAGCGCTGAGTGTCAATGCGGCGTGACCCAGGGCTTGGGGGAAAGCTAAAAAAGGAAAGTTAGTTTGGACTGAAAGCTCTTGGCCCAAAATCACCTTGAAAAAGAGCAAATAAAGAGGACGGGAGTCTTTGACGCTTTGAGCCGTTTGAACAAAGCGAAGCGATTGAACGGCTTGAACGGATGGAACAGCAAAAAAGGTGTTAAGATCTAACGGTCTGACCCTGAGCCCGCCCCCTGGCTCCAAAATGCAGTTTGATTTTCATTGACTAATCACAAAATTTTTGACCAGGTTATGAGCGGCCACTTTCCGCTGTAGTGATAGGTCCATGGGTTTGATCGTGATTATGTCGCTGATGCTTGCCAAGAAAAGATACAAGGAGGGAGCCGATGAAGTCGCGTCCCAGTTCCGTGATCGTCGCCGCGCTCGCCGTCATGCTTTCCGCTAGTCCCGCGCCGGCCGGCGCCCTGAAACAGATCGCAGAAATATCGATTCCCGGTGAGCCGATCACCGACATCGGCATTATGGCCATCGACCAGACGACGGGCCTTGGCTATCTCGCCGACAAGACCAACAAATCCGTGGTCGTGTTCGATACAAAAACGGATAAATTTGTCTCGCGCATACCGGGCTTCGTCGGACGACTGAAGGATGGCAATTCCTCGGGCCCCAATGGTGTGGCGGTGGTGAAGGGCGGCGCCGAAGTGTGGGTGAGCGACGGCGACAGCACGATCAAAATAATCGATGCCAAAAGCGGCCAGGTCGCGCGGACGATCACTACCGGCGGAAACAAGCGCGCCAACGGGATGGCCGTGGGCGAAGACATCGGCGTCGTCATCGTCGCCAATTCGAACGATGATCCGCCGTTCCTCAGCTTCATCTCGACTGCGCCCGATCACAAAATACTGGCGAAGATCCAGATTCCGGAATCCAAGGAGAACCTGGAGCGATCGGCGTATCACGCACCCAGCGGCATGTTCTACACAGCCATCCCGGTATCGCGCGCGGACAGCACCAAGGGATTGTTGGCGCAGAGCGATGCCAAAAACGGCAAGCTCGTGAAACTGCACGAACTCGAGTGTCATCCGCATAGTCTCGCCATCGTCTCGGACTCGACCATTTTCCTGGGTTGCAGCACTGCCCACGGACCCTCTCCCAAGCGCGGCGGTGACATGGCGATTTTCGCTATCGCCTCCGGCAAGGTGGAAAATTATCTCAGGGGATACGGCGGCAACGGCGGCTCGACGGTCAATCGCAAACTCGGCCAGTACTACCATTCCACCTCCGGGGGCATCTTGATGGTGGTCGACACCAAGACGGGAAAGGGCCTGCAGCAGATACCGACGTCCAATGGCGCGCGCTCGCTCGGGGTGAGTCTCGCCAATAATCGCGTCTACGTGGCCACGACCGCGAAGGAGTTGGCTTGCCGTGGATGCATCGTGGTGTACGCGCCGGAGTAAAAATCTGAGGTGCGGCAGATCCGATGGGATTCGATCTCGACCTCTGCCCTTGGAGATCAGCATTATTTCAGACGAGCGCGGCAAGCCGGGGTCGAACCAGGCGAGGCCAGAAGTCTAAGCCTAAGGACTGTCGGTGACGCAGGACGCGCCGGCAACGCGGCGATCTGTTGCGCCTTCGACGCACCCACGCTGCTAACCGCGCACAGTCACAGATTTGCGGACATCGTAGACAAAGTAGAATTAAGCCCGCTTGGGTTTACTTGAAATCCAACAGCCAATAAATCCAGTCCATCTAGTCAACAACGTCCGCTCGCAGCTTTCTAACTCAATTCATGCGCAGCCGCTTCTCGACCTAGCAGGCGAATGGCGTAGTTCCGGCTTTTATTGTCGGCGCCGAGGGCCTGCACTACCCGATTCATATAACTAAAGAAACCCGTAACGTGGGCGGCATCCAGGATCGCTCGGTCGGAGAAACCGGCGGACCGAACGCTCTCAATATCTTCAGGAGTGATGAGGCTGGCGTCTCGCGCCATCTTTTCGGCAAACGATAAGAGCTGTTTCATCTCTGGTTCGATGGGAGCGGCACGGTAGTCTGTCATGAGCGCATCGGCTAATACTGCATCGTTCAGCTCTTCACGGAGAAACTCTCCGTTGGATGCTGTTCAATAAAAGCAGTTATTCGCCTTAGAGGCGACGATGGCCACCATCTTCCGCTGTGCGCGGCTAAGCGGCGACGGTCCCTCCATGAGTGTCCGGAAAAGCGGCCCCAAAGTGACCAGGAGCCGTGGATTGAGACTGGAAACTTTAACGATATTAGGGACTCTCCCGCGGGTCCACCGCATAACCCGATAGACCCAGCGCAGCAGTCCTTGTGCTTCGTTCTCTTCAAATGTTTTAATCCAAGCCATTGGTATACTCCTTTCAATGCCTTTGATTCCGGTGTCTTAAAGTTTTAGTAGATGAACACCCGCCGCCGAAAAGGCTGTGCGAATCTACCACCCGGGCGTAAAACCATCCAACACGCCCGAAGGTTCCCGCGCCTTCGCGTTTTATCCATCGCGGACGATTGCAGATTGGATATTCGGCATCTATGCCGGGGGACCTCATTGTTGACTAGCTGGACAAAATCGGTCCGCGGCTGCGAACTCTAGCCCGCCCGCAAGATTTTATTTTGGAGCCGGAGTTGACTCTAAGTTTTGCAATCGCTTAATACTTTATCATGGGGTGGCATTCACCCCAGGGAGGCATCACCGCTAGCGCGCTACCATACGATTGGCCATTGGTTTGTCAAAAATGTTTTGTAAAGGAGGCATCAGTCATGGAACTCAAATCGATTGTGCGCGGAATGGTGTCCGCTCGCCGCTTCGGTGTCTTCGCCTGTCTGATGAACCTGGTTATTGCCGCGGACGTCTTTCCCGAGACCTCGTATTATGAAGGCAAAACCGTGCGCATTGTCGTCGGCACCCAGCCCGGCGGGACGGCAGATATGCGAGTCAGAGCGGTCACCAGCTTGCTTTCGAAATATATACCCGGAAATCCGCAGATCGTTCTCGACTACATGCCCGGAGGCGGGGGAAGAAAGGCCGGCAACTACATCTACAATTCCGCCCGGCCCGATGGCTTGACCATCGGAAGCCTCGGTTCCACCTTCGTCAGTCAACAGATTCTAGGCGCATCGGGCATCCAATATGACATCGACAAGATGGTGTTTCTGGGTTCGGGAAACAGCGAAGTCACTTATGTCTTTTTGACCCGAGTGCAGGCGCGTCTCGATACGCTGGAAAAACTCGTTGGGGCCAGAGGAGTGCGCATCGGCGCCCAGGGAGTCGGCCACGCTATTTACATGATGGGGCGTCTGTTTGCGTGGCTTTTAAAGCTACAGGATCCAAGATTCGTCAGCGGTTACTCGGGACCCGAATTGGATCGCGCCGTGATCGCAGGGGAAGTGGACGCGCGCGTGAATATCGTCGATACCGTGCTGGAACGGAGCCCGGAGTGGGTCACCGACAAGTTAGTCGACTTTCATGTGCTCTACGAGATTCCTCCCGGAAATCGCGTCGACCATGCGGCTTTTAATAAATTGCCCAGGCTTCACAGTTACGCAAAAACGGAGATGAGTAAAAAGCTCTTGCGGCTGACGAGCTCCTTCCGCCGCGTCGGCTCGCCATTCGTTTTAATGCCGGGTGTTCCCCAGGAGCGTGCCGCGATCCTGCGCAGCGCCTTTCGTCAGGTCTTCACGGATCCTGAACTGGGAAAAATCTGGAAAACTTTTACCGGAGCGCCGGCGAGCCCGGTTCTAGCCGAAGAGCAGGAAGCGGCGATCAGGGACATTCCCCGCGATGCCGAAACCATAGGCTTGTTCAAACGACTTGCCGGCCCGGAGCCTTTACCGGTGAATTGAAAGTTAGGACCTCGTCCTCGAGGTAGCCCGTCCGATCGGCAGTCGTTCTGAGGATTTCAACTCAATCGAGGAGGATGGCAATGAAGTACATGATCAGCTGGTTCGAACGTCCCCAGGGTTCGCCTATGGAGTACGAGAATGCCCAGAGGCGGATACTCGAGGTGTTTCGTCAATGGAAGGCGCCGTCCAATTTCAAGATCGAAGTGTTCGTGGTGCGGGTGGGCGAGTGGGGTGGGCATATGTTAGTGGAATGCGACGATCCGGCGACGGTCCACAAGGCCTGCTCAACCTTCCCCGCTTTTGAATTCCAGGCGCGTCCCGTGATTGCCGTCGAGGAGGCGGTTCGCGTCGAACTCGAGGCAATTGCCTGGCGAGATGGACTGAAAGGCAAGTGACGGAATCCTGCGGCTTCAGTCGCAGCGGGGGCTAACCTGTCGTTCAACCGGGCGGCCAGAGGCCCGGGGTCCCTGGCCGCCGGTTAGCTTAAGCGATATAGGTTTTATCGCTCTGCGCCGGCCGACCTGATAAACGACGATGATGAGGAGCAAATAAAAAGGGCAGGAGTCTTTGACGCTTTGAGCCGTTTGAACGAAGCGAAGCGATTGAACGATTTGAACGGATTGAACAGTAAAAATTGTTAAGATTGAAGGGTCTGACCCTGAGCCCGCCCCCCTGAGCGGAAAAAAGCCGTTTGGGGTTACGCGAAATCCAAGAGTCAAAAGATCTGGTCTACCTAGTCAACAAGGTCCACTAAAAACCCACTTCTCCTACCGGCCCCACGCATTTGACGGCATGTCAATTATGACATATTATCGCTAAGTGAGCCCGGACGATAAACCACTCGTTTGGCTCGAAGGCGAGATTAAAACACCGCCGTTTTCGGCAGCGGCCAGACTCGAAGCGGGTTTTCTGCTGCGCCGGTTGCAACAGGGCAAATCGTTGGGCATGCCCCATTCTCGGCCGATGCCATCGATTGGCGTGCACTGCCATGAGTTAAGAATCAACGATGTACGAGCAACTTGGAGTATCGTGTATCGCATCGATTCGGATGCGATTATTATTCTTGAAGTGTTCAGCAAAAAAACTCGACAGACGCCCAGAGCCGTGATCGACGCTTGCAAGCGCAGGCTGAAGGACTATGACGATGCGTAAAGAAAGGAAGAAACGCCTGGAATCGAAGGGTTGGAAAATCGGCTCAGCTAAAGAATTCCTCTCCCTCTCCGACGAAGAAGCCGCGTACATCGATCTGAAAACTCGACTTGCGGAAGGGGTGCGGCGGCGAAGGCGGCAGATTGGGCTCACCCAGGCGGAGTTCGCCGCAAAGCTTCAATCCAGTCAGTCCCGAGTCGCAAAGATCGAGGCGGGCGACCCCTCCGTGTCTCTCGACCTGCTGATCCGCTCGCTCATCAGCCTTGGATTATCCGACCGGGAACTTTCCAAGTTAATCGCTGCTCGGAGAGCTGCATAGGCTGTACGCGGTCATAGGATCGGTTTATACTCTTAACAATGACAGTTTCGCATCAATCGATCCTCGTCGAACATCGAAAGTAACAATTTGACCGTGAGCCCACCCCTTATGACGGTAAATCCCTAAGTGAAGAATTACGCCTAGACGGTTTGTTGGATTTGCTTGTTAAGCGCCGGCTGAATTGGGTGTAGTACAAGAAACAAGACCTGACCATTAAATTTCTTGCTCGCGATTTGCTTTACTGACTTTGCGGCTGTCTGCTATAAGACGACCATGAGAAAAGCGTTACAGAATGCGTCTACTAAGCGATGACGCGCTGTCCAAACCGCATCGAGCTGTCGAGCGACCGAGTCAGTGTGCATAACGGCTCAAACGGCAATCAAGTAGAGAGCCGTGAGCTTATCCAGCCAGCGGTTCGGCCGGTTGTGAAGTGGGCTGGCGGAAAACAGTGGCTCGCGCCTGCGGCTCCGCACCTCGTCCCCGAAAAATTCGCCGGACGTTACTACGAACCTTTCCTCGGTGGTGGTGCGTTTTTCTTTGCTTTAGAGCCTGCACTCGCCACTCTTTCAGATCAGAATTCTGTGCTCATTACGGCGTATCGAGCGATCCAAAATGAGACCGAGGACGTGATTCGGTTACTCAGCAGATATCCATACAACAAGAATTTCTATTATTGGATGCGTGACCGGTCGCCGCGATCAACGCGCGGCATAGCGGCGAGACTGCTATATCTCAACCGGACGTGCTGGAATGGCCTTTACCGAGTCAACCACGAAGGCAAGTTCAATACGCCATTCGGTCGGTTCAAAAACCCGACCATTTGTGATCGCGATCGGCTACGTGAAACGGCGCGTCTTCTTCGCCGGGCCAAACTACGCGTGGGGGACTTCGAGACCATCGTTGCAAAGGCAAAAGCGGGAGACTTTGTGTACTTCGACCCACCATACATAACGGGACACCAGCACAATGGCTTCCTAAAATATAACGCGCGACTTTTTTCCTGGGCTGATCAACAGCGCCTAGCTCGGCTAAGTCTCAAGCTGGCTGACGCCGGTGTTAGTGTTCTTGTCAGCAATGCGGATCAGCCGCAAGTTATCGGCTTGTACGCAGGGTTCAGCTATTATCGAGTAACGCGCCGAAGCATGATTGGAGGCGATGTTTCTTCGCGTGGTGAAATTTTTGAAGCGCTCCTCTCCAGTTATTCCCTCCTAAGAACGTGAGTCGGAGGTCATCTGATGGCACAAGCCGTGTCTACACTTCAGCAGATCTCACCGGACAAGATCCGTAGTAACCCTGATAATCCCCGGCTCGTCTTCCGTGAAGACGAAATGCGAGAACTGATGGACTCCATCAGCGAGGTCGGGATTAAGGTGCCCGTTTCTCTCTACGAGGATGGCCAGAAATTTGTCCTAATCGATGGGGAACGTCGTTGGCGATGCGCTAAACGTCTCAATCTTCGTTACATTCCGGCTATCACGCAGCCCAAGCCAACGAAGTTAGAAAATCTTTTGATGATGTTTAACATCCATAATGTCCGTGTCGATTGGGACCCGATGCCGATGGCATTGAAACTACAGGAGGTACGAATTCTCTTGGAAAAAGAGGGCAAACTTACAAACCCCCAAGCGCTATCCGCGGTCACTGGGGTTCCATTAGCGAGTGTGCGTCGCGCATTGGATCTGTTGGACCTTCCGAAAAAGTACCAACATCTGCTTTTGAAGGAGGCGGCGAAACCGCGCGCGGAACAGCGGGTCAAGGCAGACCTTTTCATTGAAATCTACAAATCGCTTCATGCTGTTGAGCGCCATGCGCCCGAGGTACTTACGGCTGTCTCGAAACCTCAGTACATCGACTCAATGGTCCAGAAGTACATGGACGGTGTCATCGAGAACGTTGTCGCGTATCGCGAAGTAAGCAAAATAGCACGGGCGGAATTGGCAGGAGTGGAAAAGCGAGAAGCCGTTCCGGCCCTGGTCAAGTTGGTGAAGACCAAAAATTACAGCATTAAGAATGCCTACCAGGATACCGTGCAAGCCGCCTATGAGCAGCGCGATCTCGTAACTCGATTACAAGGCGTCGCGGATAAACTGGCTGCGTTTAACCCCGACGTGCAGTTACCGACGGAAATGCGCGATGCCTTGAAGCGACTGCGATCCGAAATTGACCGGCTCTTGAGGCGGTAAATCATGCGGTTCGAGGTCACCCCAGAAGAGGCGCAGCCTCCCGCCCTGGCGATGATCAAATACTTTAAAAGACAACGGATGAATATAAAGGTCGAGAGGCCAGCTTGGCCAGATGCACCGTATCGGACAACAATGGTCGCCGAAAAAGGTGGTCGTCACGTGCTCGTTGAAGCGCAAGGAATCCCAAGCTATAGCCATAGCCTGAAAGAGCTGGTGGCGTGGCTTGCGGTACGTCGCCATTATGCCGAGGTCTACATCGTGACGGCTGACGAAGGGATGTTGCAAGCGAGTACTCTCCGAGAGATGAAGCAAGACGGAGTTGGGTTGTACGTTGTAAGTGGTAACGGTGAGATTGTGGAAGAGCGTCGCGCGAGGAACGCCGCGCTTGTTGTAACCCCTGATCCGACACTGAAATATGGTCGTCTGAGGGTGCCAGTGCAAATAGCAGTTCAAAAATTCAATGAGACGAACCGGAAAGATGGATTGCGGGATATGTGTGATATCGTTGAGGGTCTCACGGAACAGGTTGGCTGTGCCGCTTGCCGCAAAGGATGGTTAAAAATGCCAGAGGCCAATTTCCAGGCCAAGGACTGGGCGAGCAAGATAAATGAGTTGTCACGACCAGAAGCCTATGCTACATCTCGTGTTCCGCTCTTCAATGCTACTTTTAAGAATGACCTACATTCGTTCCGGGGTGCGCGGAACTTATTAGACCACCCCGCTCGTTCCCTAAGGGAAGACAAAAAAAGACAAAGGCAATTTGCCGAACGGATGATGCAAGGACCTCGGCTCGTCTCAGAGCTCATTTCATTAGAGCGGAAAGTCAAGTAGCCATCGAGCCTAAAAAAAAACGTGACCTGAGTTTAACATAACAAACTTTACTGCGCTCCTCACATCCCGTGTAGGCGCCGAACTCTTTCATGGAATTTCCGCCACGCGCGCCCCAGCCGTAGAAAATGAAAAAGCTCCCGATCCCCTCCTCTGCCCGATGCCGGAAGAATTGAGGACGCGGGGCTCGTCTATTTCAGACCTGCTTTGCTTAGAAGTTCGCGTTGTTTTTCTTCTGAAAGCGTTTTGAACCAGCTCAAAGGGGGTGGAGACAATTCATCCAGTTTTTCGAATTTAGCTCCAGCTACTTCCTTAATTGTCAAAATGCCATCTGACGGGACTTTTAAATTAAACTGAAAATCTCCCCTTTCGTTTCGTGATAACGAGCCTCGCGATTCGAACAACGGCCTCAGCAAGCCACCGTAAAGTTCTATTTTTATTTTCAGCCATCTAGCGATTACAAGATAGACACTTGCTTGGTTTTTTTGTTCTTGTTCCATGACCTCTCGGGGAATTGCGTGCCAGTCGCCACTTCCGCCAACAATACAGTAATACAATTCATCGCTGCCTTTGAAAAATTTCTTGTATCTGCCGACTGGTTTTAACTTAATCATTTTGATTGTTTCCAGTCTTTTTATAACTGGCTCTCTTTCGTCACCGCTAAACTTTATATCAGCCATACGTAAACCTCTCTGTCCGGTTGCTAGTACTGTAGGGTCGTACTGCACAGCGACCCCATTCTCCGCTTAGGAATTTTATTCCTGTGGCGCGACACGTAAGGGTAATAGCAAGGTCAGTAATAGTAAGTTCAAGTCTTTCTGTTTGACGTTTACGGGTCCAACTATTAATGGCCAAGCGTTTACGATTCCTCGAAATAGTCGGAATCGAGGCGTTTAACCTCATAGGAGGTAGCATGGGTTACACCGACTCCATGATCAATCATTAGATTAGAGAGACGAACGCCGTTGATCAGCACAATGCGGCTATCGATCATTGCCGCATAGTCATTGGCGTCTTTTGTAAAATCAGATGTGGTTATGAAAATTCCTTTTTTTGCTCTCTGGCCTTGAAGTGCGCCGGCAAACTTTTGGATTTCCGGCCGTCCGACAACGCCGTCCCAGCGTTTTGCCTGCACGTAGATTACATCCAGTCCGAGGCGGTCTTCGTTGATTACACCGTCAATCCCGCCGTCACCGGCTCTGCCGACAGTGCGGCCGGCGTCTTGGCGCGATCCCCCATAACCCATCGCCAATAACAACTCCACAACGAGCTTCTCAAAAAATGCGGGAGAAGCATCCTTGACTTTGGTAAGCAACTCGATTGCAAGTTGCTCCCTAATCTTTTGATAGCCGTAGTCGAGATGATCCTCAGGGGTCCATTTATCGGACTCCGGAGTACTTTCCGGGACGCTCGGGGACTTCGGCTCGCCCACCTCATCTTTGGGTGTACGAAATTCAACGTATTCGGGAAACTGGTTTAGCACGCGCAGGTCGACACGGGATGGATTCGCTTTTAGAACCTCCAAGCCGCGCGGGCGGATTTTGTAATAGCCTCGCCGGGGGGATTCGATCATGCCCGCCGCCTTAAGGTGGCTCTTGGCCCAGGCAACGCGGTTGGTGAATACGGCCTGGAGACCGCTTGGAAGAAGTCGGGCAAGCTCCTCATCGCGTAACTGAAAATGTTCCGCGAGGTGCTTTAGGGTTTCTTGATTAGAATGTTCTTTACCATCACTGAGGTGTACGAGCAGAGGAAGCATGACGGTTTGGAAGTCCGGAATAGGCACGAAAGCCTCCCTCTAGCCAATGTCAACGCAACCAACTGGCCGCTTATTTAACGCGCAACCACAAAGACGTCAAACGAAACTTTCCGGAGCAAAAAAGTAGTCTGACAAGCGTAAGTCATTTAAGAAAAGCGGCGGTAATCTCTTCGACGTTGTCACTACAATTTTTCAACGATTGCCGACGCCTTACCTTCAACTCGTCTCTGCGCTCACATTATTAGTGTAACGATCGCAACCCTCCGCTGACAAATCCCAACGAAGAGTTTCGGTTCATTTTCTCGGTGCGCGAAAGGGCTTAGTAGGCGGAGATTTACAAGAATCTCGTATAGGTCCTCTCGGGTCTCGACCGGCCAACCAACATTCGTCGTAGCGGGAACAATAACACACTTCCATTGTAACGCGTCTGCTTAAAGGCTTAAGCGACTCAGCCGTTGGCCCGGGCGGTATCCAAAATAGGCGCCCATAGTCAAGATCAGTCGTAGGAGGCATCACTGAATCAACATACGGCACAGAGAATTGGTAACGAACATGGGAGGGTAAACCTAAGGCTGCATGAAATGCGTTCCAATCATTTAGGTATTTACCGTCCACGGTAACGGCAAACCATTTTAGAATCGCTGGGCCGGTGCCCGTATTGTGTAACATCCATCCACTACCCTCATTGTTATAGTAGAAACCAAAGGCCAGGTTTGGCTGCACACTGAGTCGAATGTGACGCTCGATTTTCTCGTCTTGATCTTTCAGACGACGACCCACTTCTGCACCGTTATAGAGAGAGTACCCAAGTGCGCTTATGGCAAGAATAAAGGATGCTAACATATAGATTTTTTCCGCCGGCATTTTCACTCGGCACTCTCACTGGGGGTGGGGTCGAGCATTACCATTGATTTGCGCCGATCTGACAAAATCGATGCTAGGTTAGTGTTGTCAAATATTTTTCTATACCGGGGAGGGCTTGTGCGAGGATACGGGCCGGTTGTTCAATATTACCGCAATGTCCCGCGACGGTAAAAAAGATACTAAACGATGTCGAGCCAGGCTGACAAGCGACAAAAGTAGTAAATTTTAGTGGGGGCAGAAAGGGTGCCGGGAGTTATTTCTCGAACATGGCACGTAATTGGGGTGCGGCCTCGATCTTGACCAGCTTTCCGAATCTCGCTCAGTTATTCTTCTGTGATTTTGCATCCGTCACGTTTGCTCAATTGCGCAAATGCGCAAGTGTCACTTGGAACGGGAGGCTGAGGTGACGAACTGCGACAGGGCGCTCAAGATCTGGCGCACCTCGCGCGGGTGCTTGAGCCGGTAGCGGGCATGGCGGCCGTTGGTTTCGTATCTGACAATCTCCGCAAGGCGAAGCGCGCCCAATACGTGGCTTACGCGAGATATGCTTCGGCCGACGGCTTTGGCGACGGCGCTCGGAGTAAGCTCCTTATTTTCCGCCAGCACCTGAACAATGGCATACGCCAAGGGGTTGCCGAGGAGACGGCATAGCCGCGATTGGCGGTAGGCCGCTTCTTCCATAGAGCGCGACTATTATCACGTTTGCTCAATTGCGCAAACGCGCAAGTGTCGCTCGGAGGGTCATCTGTTGCGCGGTTTTCGAGAGCGGATGAATGACTTGATGTAGGCGTCGAGCAGCTCGAGGCGAGAAAAGTGTACGGGAATCTTTTCTCGCCCAACGCGGTAAAGCCTACGGGGTCTGACAGAAAAATGTTATCGGTCTTTGTATCTTCGTCTTCTTGCGGTTTGAATATTTCCCGGCAAGTTTTCAATGTCAGTCGGATCGAGCGGCCGGGTCAACCCGCATCGCTGTCGGCCCGCGAGGATTTACCGGGACGATTTGTGGCCGATCTGCTTCAGCAGCTTCTCCCAGTACTCGACGTCCTTTTCGTACTTCTCCGTGGTGAGCCCGTGCTCCGGCCGCCAGCGTTTGAACGGCTGCTCTCTCGTTGCGCTGCCGTAGTGAAACTTTTCCAGGACCTTTTGGCCGTCCGGACTCAGGAGAAAATCGGCCATGAGAACCGCGCCATAGGGATGGGGAGGTTTGACCGCGATGGCCGCGCTGCCGACGTTGTTGGGCACCAGATCCATCGGCAGCCATTCCACCGGTGCGCCCTTCGTTGCCGCGAGCCATGTATGGCTCTGAAAAATCGCCGGCGAGGCCGCGACTTCGCCGGAGGCGATCACATTGACCAGCGCCGGCGCATCGAGGCTGAAAAGCCTGATTTGCTGCTCTTTCAGTTTCTTGACGAACTCTTCCCCCTTGGCCTTGATCATCGCGCCGATGGCCCTGCTGCTCGACGCTCCGCCTAATGCCAGACCCATCTTACCTTTGAGATCCGGGTTAAGAAGACCATCGTAGTTCTTCGGCACTGCCGCGGCCGGCACGAGATTTTTGTTATAGGTAAAGCCGATGTAGGACTCGCGTGCGAGAGCCCAATAGTACAGCCCTTTTCCCGCCGCCTCCTTGGCGTCGTCGGGATAGGCTTTGAGCATCGGCGAATTATAAGGCTGGAGCAGCCGAGAGTCGCGCATGAACATGAGATTGCCCTCGGTGGTTTCGATGGTGTCCACAAGATTGCGCCCGGCTTTGTACTCTTCGGTTATCCGGACAAACAAGTCGGCGCCGCCAGCGCGGTAGACGTCCACTCTGACTCCGGGGTATTTCGCCTCGAAGGCTGTCACGAGCGCTTTGTAAGAGCCGCCCGCCAGTGAGGTGTACCACATCAACTTTCCTTCGACCTTGGCGCCGGCGTAAAGCATCTGCTCGCGGTCCGCGCCCATATAGCTCACCAGCTCAGTTAGGCTTGCCGGCTTGCGCGTCTGCAGCCAAGCCGGAGACGGGGAAAGCAAAAGGGCGAAAAGGGTCAGTGCGACAACTCTCATTTGAAAGCCCTCCCGGAATTCATCGTTTTTGGCGTTAGCCGCTCTATATCGCTGTCGGAGGTTTCAGTCAACGCCGTCCTGCGTCCCACATGGAAAAGCGGATAAGTTTAGTAGTTGGCATAGAGTCGGGGTCTGGTTTTCTACTCCTCACAAACTTTCTGCAGCTCGCCCAACGCGTGGTTGGCATCGCGACATTGTCAGCGGTGCGGCAGGTCAGCCCGGAAGTCGAGTCTTCGCGGATGACCTGCCGCACCGCGGCGAGCGGCTTCAATCCCGCAGCAGATACTCACCCGAAAAGCTCAGCTGCTCGCTTTCCGGCAGCGGGTGATACCGCGCGGCCTGGATGTCGCGGAAGAGGCGCTCCAAACCGAAGCCGCGGTAAAATCCTTCGCCGCCGACGATTTCCATCGCCTTGGTCACCGCCCGGATGGCGGCGTTGGCCACATTGGTTTTGCGCGTGAGAATCTCATGGCCATTTTGATCGATGGGCTCGAAGTCGTAATCGTTGGCGATGCGCAGCATGTCGTTCAACTGAATCTCGGCGGCTACGAGATCGTTGTTCATCTCGCCGATCAAATGATGCGCGCGCGGGTTCGCGGATCTCCTGCGCCGGATCCTGTCGATGGCCAGCCGCGCCGCCTTCTCGGCGATGCCAACGTACACCGACATGATCAGCGGCATGGCCACGGTGAGGACGACATTCCAAACGGGGTGATAAGCCCCCCGCGGCCGCCTGAGGACGATGGAAGAATCGGGCACGAATACGTTTTCCAATTTGACGGTATGAGACCCCGTAGCGCGCATGCCCAGAGTGCGCCAGTCGTTCAATACCGTGACCCCTTCCGCTTTCATGGGCACCGGAAAGTGGAGCACTTCCCAGCCCCGCTCCGGGTCTGAGAACGGCGCGCTCGTGACCAGTACGTCCCCTACCGCCGATTGACTGGCGAAGCGTTTTTCGGCGCTCACCCGATAGCCGTCGGCGGTTCTCGTCACCGAGCCGTTGGACTCCAGCCAATCGCGGGCGCCCGTGCTGACGAGCACGAGTTGTTTTTCGGCCACGTTCTTGAGCATGGCCTCGCCGCCTTGGCCGCGCCGATACTTCCAAACCGCGGCGGCGATGAGATGCTGATGCATGGAAAGGGCCAGCGCGGTGGAACCGCAATATTGGGCAACGGTGCGCAGCATGTCCGCGACCTCGCGGTGCGAGGCGCCCCCGCCCCCCAATTCTTCCGGGATCGCCGCTGAGAAAACGCGCCGCTCCTTGAGCGCCGCGTAATTAGCGCTGACGAAGGCGTCGTCCTCGTCGCACGCCCCGGCCCGCCCGGCGAACTCCCCGCCGAGATCGCGCGCGATCTCGATCCATCGAGATGCTTTTTCATATTCCATAATAGACCTCCTTAAAAAAATTCTGAGGCCGAGCTTAACGCCGGGCGCGCGAATCTGCTTTGTTCTAGAGGCCAAATACTTGACTGTGCGGCTCTTTCCTTTTACGGGAGGCCAAAAAGGCGATGCGCTCTACCCTGGATAATCCGGCAGGACGGTGTTGTTGCGGGTTTCTGCTTAACGCGAGGCTCGAGACTCATGAGCCCGGCCGTGGGTTTCCTTACGGTAATTGGCCGGGGACATTCCGAATTTTCCCTTGAATGCGCGGCTGAAGTGCGAGAGGTCCTCAAAGCCGCAATCCAGGGCCACTTGCGAGACGTTCAGCGCGGGGTTTTTCAGCAGCACGGCCGAGTATTCCAGCCGCTTTTGGAGCAGCCACTTTCCGGGCGACTGGTTGTAGCGCCTGCGGAAGTCGCGTTTGAAAGTCGACAGACTGCGGTGCGATAGTCTCGCGAAGTCTTCCAGCCCCAGGTTGTAACAGAAATTCGCCTCCATGATTTGCGATAGCTGCGGCGCATCGCTCTTGAGGAGCGATTGAAAATAACCCGCCAGCTCGGGGTTGTTGCCGCCCAGCAATATGCTGACGAGCAACTCCTTGAGTTTGAGGGTCAACAAGGTTTCTGCCGGCTTGGCCGTCCCGCTGAAGTAGGCCAGCATGGATTGGAAGTAGGCCGCGAGCGTCACGTCGCCATTGACGATTACCGCGGATTTACGCAGCGCCTCGCCAGGGTGATGGCCGCTCAGCTGACCGGCGACTTCCTTGACCACGTCGCGGATAAAATTATCCGAGACGAAAAACACCATGACGCAGAAATCGTCCCTGAAGTCCTGGTAGACGATGGCGGCGCCTTTCTTAAAAAACAACGTCTGGCCTTTCTCCGCCGTCCATGTCCCGTCGGTGGTGCGCCAGGTTTTTCTCCCGCTCAGCACGTGAATAAAATAGTCGCTGGGCGTCCAGACGCCCGCGACATCCTGGTCGATGGGGCACTTGTACTCGACGAAAAGAAGTTCCCCTACGGTAAATTTATTGAAGTGCAAACCCTCGCGGATCGTGTCGTAGGAATTCAACATGGGGATCATAAAGCCATTGCCTCAGCCTACATATCTGCATACTCGCCGAGGCCCATATTGCGCTTTTGCGAGGCGATTTCCAAGCATGGCTTGACATCCGGGCGCTGTGAGGTTTCGATCTATGAAGAGCCGGCCATAAGGCCTGAAAACCGATCGGAAAAAGGGGATGCAACTTTTCTTGACGTAGTCGATGGCTTTGTTATAGCGTGCCGAGATGCCTCGACGAAACCAAAAAATGAACCGTAAAGCGCGATTGGACGACACGGACAGTCTGCGGAGGGCAAGATGAAACGCCTCAGCCGTTGGCTCGCATTGGTTTTTTGCGGGCTTGTTTTTTTCCCCGGCGTCGGCAGCACCCAGGCCCCATATTACGCTGGGAAAACCATTACCGTCATCGAAGGAAACAGTCCGGGAGGTGTAGCCGACCTAAGAACCAAATCTATCGTGCAGTTTCTCTCTAAGTACATTCCCGGAAATCCGACGATCGTTACCCAGTATGTGCCGGGAGCGGGGGGCCGGCAGGCGGCCAATCAGGTCTATCGCGCAGCCGCGGACGGACTGACGATCGGCGCCGGCTCGCCGGGCGTGCTCTCGAGCGCCGTGCTCGGCGAAACCGGTGTCGATTACGACCCTTTCAAGTTTATCTATCTCGGGTCGCCTTTCAGCGAGAACAATAATATGTTTGTGACCCGAAAAGCGCTCGGCCTGAGCAGCTTGGAAAAATTGCGCGGCGCTTCGGGGATCCGCGTCGGCGCCCAATCGGTGGGGCATGTTCAGTACATTCGGGGACGACTGTTCGCCTGGCTTTTGGATGTCAAAGAGCCGCGATTCGTCGTGGGCTACTCGGGAACCGAGTTGGATATCGCTTTGGAGCGAGGGGAAGTCGACGCGCGGGCGGCGGCGCTGGACACGCGGGTGCTGACGGAGTCCTACAAAAATTTGGTCGATTTCCATGCCATTCTGGAGATTCCCAAAGGACATCGTCCCCCTCAATTTGCCCATTTGCCGGAAATCGAAGCCTTCGTGCGCTCAGGCATAGAGAGCCGACTGATGGGCATGGCGCGGATTTTCTGGGGCGTCGGAACGCTCAAGTATCTACCGCCGAACACACCGGAGAAACTCGCCGAGATCCTCCGGCAAGCCGTTCGCGATACGTTCAAAGACCGCCAATTTCACGAGCAATACAAAAAAGTTCTTGGACTCTATCCGTCGCCGCTGATGCCGGAGGAACAGCAGAAACTGGTTGCGACGCTGCCGCGGGATAACGAGGTCATCAAGGTTTTTAAAACCATCTCTGGAATCGATCCCCTTCCGCCACGCAGGTAATGGCGATCGGAAAAAAGGGGATAAGTCCATTACTTGGCACGGAGCTGGGGGTCGGGCTTGCTATTTTTGACGCTCTTTCTGGATTTCGCCCTGTCGTCATCGTTGACTCTGCGGCCGCCACGTTTGCTCAATTGCGCAAATCCGCAAATGTCGCCCGGGGGGGTTGCCCGTTGCTCGTCTCCTGAAAGCCCGTGAATAGCCAGATATAGGCGTCGAGCAGCTCGAGGCGGAAAATTGAGCGGGAGGCTTTTCTCGCAGGCGTAGAGCTTCCAAGAGTTGAGTTGCTCGCCGAGCGGTCGGCCCATTGACAAGGTTTCCCGACTGGAGAATATTTTAAGCACTGGAGTGATGGAAAAAGCGTTCGCCCACATAATTTTCCGCCAGCTATTCGACGCTTGCTCGTCGACTTACACCTACCTGTTGGGCGACCCGAAAAGCCGCCAGGCGGTGATCATCGACACGGTGTTCGAGGAGCATTTCCGCGACCGCGCGCTGGTGGAGGAGCTCGGGTTGAAGCTCGCCGCCGTGCTCGACACGCACTGCCACGCCGACCACGTGACCGGCGCGTGGTTGATGCACCAGGCCACCGGCTGCCCCATCGGCATTTCGCAACGCTACGGCGCCATGATCGAGGGGGCCGATCTCAGGTTCGATCATGGCGAGCGGGTGTCCTTCGGAGAGCGCTATCTGGAGGTGCGCGCCACGCCGGGCCATACCAACGGCTGCGTCACTTACGTGAGCGACGACCGTCGCATGGCGTTTACCGGCGACTGCCTGCTGATCCGCGGCGCCGGGCGCTGCGATTTCCAGCAGGGCAACGCCCGCGCGCTCTATCGCTCCATCACCGAGCAGATCTTCAGTTTGCCGGACGACTGCCTGATATTTCCCGGCCACGACTACTGCGGTCGCACCATGTCTTCCGTCGGCGAAGAGCGCGCGCACAACCCGCGCATCGGCGGCCAAGCCGATGAGCGCGACTTTGTCGGCTTTATGGAAAACTTGAATCTGCCGCATCCCAAGCAGATGGACGCCGCCGTACCGGCGAATCTCTGTTGCGGCAAGCCAAAGGACGGAAAGGTCCCGGGTCACGCGGATTGGGGTCCGGTCAGGCGGACTTATGCCGGGCTCCTCGAGATCGACCCGGAGTGGGTCGCCGATCATCTCGCGGAAATCCGCGTGCTCGACGTGCGCCAACCCGAAGAGCTGGCGGACAAGCTGGGCTATATCGCCACGGCCCAGTGTGTGCCGCTAAACGAGCTGAAAAACCGCCTGGCGGAAATTCCCAGAGACAAGCCCGTGATCTCCGTGTGCCACGCGGGCATGCGGTCGGGTCAGGCCACAGTCATCTTGCGCGATGCGGGCTTTCTCCGGGTGGCGAACCTGCACGGCGGCATGCTCTTGTGGCAACAGATGGGACTGCCGGTGGAGCGCAAGACCGGCGCTTCATGAGAGTAGACAATCGCGAGGCTGCAAGCGTGTTTTACGCGAAGGCAGAAAAAGTACCGGGACTCCTTTCTCGCTCCAAGTTTTATAAGATCGTTGCGTCTGACCTCGATGACTGAAAAGCGGATTCAGCTAAGCCGCAAGGAGGTCCTATGGCGACCGTGAAGATGAAGTACGGCGTGGTCTCGGTGGACGATCACGTCCAGGAAGCCCCGGATGTCTGGACAAACCGGATGTCCAGAGCCAAATTTGGCGACGACATCCCGCACATCGTGGATCTGCCGGACGGAAGCCAGACCTGGGTGTTGGGCGGGAAAGCGGAAGGATTCGGCGGCCTCGCCCGCATCAGCGGTGTGAATCCGAAGGTCAGAACCTGGGAAGAGGTGCCTCCTTCCACCTACCTCGCTGCCGAGCGTCTGAAGATTTTGGACCAGGAGGAAGTGGACGCCTCGGTGCTCTTCCCCAACATCATCGGCATCACCAATCAGAATTTTCAGAAAGAGGGCAGCGAAGAGTTCCGTCTCGCCTGTATCCAAGCCTACAACGATTGGCTCATCGAGGAGTGGCAAGAGACCTCGCCCAGGTTCATCGCGCAGTGCGTCACCCCCATGTGGGATGTAAAATTGTGCGTCGCCGAGATCCATCGCGCCGTGAAGCGCGGCCACAAGGCATTGGTCTGGCACGGCGCACCGCACATCCTGGGGCTGAAGCACTTCAACGATTCCTACTGGGATCGGGTTTTCCAGGCGTGCTCGGATCTGGATGTGCCGCTTTGCCTGCATTCCACCGCCGTTCCCGCCTTGCCGGCCTGGGAGTCTCTGCAAAGAGGCGCCAGAACCGCACTGGCTGTTTCCATGTCCTTTGTCAGTCACATGGAGATCGTTTCCAACGTTCTCTATTGCGGAGTCTTCGAAAGGTTTCCCAAGCTCAAGGCCATCAGCGTGGAGAGCGGAGTGGGCTGGCTCCCTTACCTGCTAGAAGAGCTGGACCATGAGTTCGAGGAGCGCAGGGTAGCGAAAAACACCACTCTCACCAAGAAGCCGAGTGAACTCTTTCGCTCCAACATGTGGAGCACTTTCTGGCACGAGCGCCACGGCATCAAGAGCCGCGATGAGATCGGCGTCGACAAGATCATGTACTCGACGGACTATCCCCACGGCACCACCACCTGGCCCAAGTCGGTGTGGTGCAGGGCGCACTCGCTCCAGGACGTGGAATCGGTGGCAGAGCGCAAAATGATCCTAATGGACAACGCGATTGCGCTTTACAAGCTCGAGGTAGATAAATCCGATATCCGCCAACCGCTATACGAGCCGGGCCCCATCAAAGTCGGCCCGGAGCCGCGTTCTCATCGGTTTGGGGATTGAATCCCCGCAGGAGATCGGGTGGGCCCTATTCGAGATCAGGCGTATTTGGGGTCGCCGTAGGTCAGCAGCTCGACCAGATTGCCGTCGGGGTCGCGAACGTAGAGACTGGTCCCGGGGCCCTGGGCGCCCGAGCGGGCCGCGGGCTCGTGGAGCGCCGGGATTCCGGCCTGCTTAAGAAAATCCTGCGCTTCCTCTACGGTTCCTTCCCAACGCAGGCAAAAGTCCGCCGCTCCCGTCGCGTAGCCGGGCGCGAAGGTGGGACTCTCGATCTCATAGCGCTCGACCGCGTAGAGATTGAACTTCTGCGTGTCGTTGATGCGGATGATCGGACGGCGCCCACGCCCGCCGGGGCGCTCCTGCCAACCGGCCTCGAGGCCGAGCTTGCGGTAGAAAGCAAAGGTCTCCTCCAAGTCATTGACTACCAGAACCCAGTGGTCGATTGCCGCGATTGCCATGGTCCCTCCTAAAAAAAATTCCTGGAGATTCGATCGTCGGTGCCGGACACAATGTTAAGATAGCAATCGACTCGGTATGCCGGGGAAACTGTCTATCTTCATGAGCCCCGTCGATACTATGGAAATCCTCGTAGAATTTCAAAGCTGCCAGGCTTTTATGCGATTTCATCCATGAATCTGACCGGCAAATCCGTTTTTTTGACATTGACGGCAAATAACGATCACCGCTCGCATGTGAGCTGAGCGTTGCAGAAAGGCTCGGTATGGGAATAGAGTTGGCCAGGTTTTAGATGATGGAACATTGAAAATTTACGGCGCTCATAGAGTAAAGAGGAGGAAGCGAGATGCAATGGCTCGAGAACGAAGTGGCGCTGGTAACCGGAGCGGGATCGGGTATTGGCAAGGCGGTTGTGCAAAGGTTTCTCGCAGAAAGAGCAAATGTCGTTGCCTTCGACCTCTCGGAAGATCGCCTGAAGGCCCTCAAGACGGAGCTCGGTGAAATAGCGATCGTACGGGGCGACGTCAGGAGCCTCGACGACAATCGAAAGGCGGTGGCAGCGGCAGTCTCCGAGTTCGGCAAGCTCTCGGTATTCGTCGGCAACGCCGGAATCCATGACGGGCGGCGGATACTGGAGGGTTTATCGGACGAGGAGCTGGAAAACGGCTACGATGAGGTTTTTGGGGTCAATCTCAAAGGCTACCTGCTGGGTGCCAAGGCAGCGTTGCCGGAGCTCAAAAAGACCCGCGGCCGTATGATTTTCACTCTATCCACCTCATCTTTCTACGTCGGCGGCGGGGTGCTCTACGTTGCTTCGAAGCACGCGGCGTTGGGCATGATGCGCCAGCTGGCTTACGAGTTGGCGCCCGAGATCCGCGTCAATGGGGTTGCCCCCTCGGGCACGCTGACCAATCTCAAAACCGCCCCTTCGCTTGCGGGAAAAAATGAGGCGGCCCTGTTCGGCGCAGATCGGAGGTCCAGGCCTGCGAGCAACATACTCGATCTCGTCATTGAGCCCGAAGACCACGCCGCGGCGTACTTGCTACTGGCGTCGTCGCAGTCAAAAATCATGACCGGGGAGGTGATTCACACCGACGCCGGCCGCGGCGTTATGACTTTCAACAGGGGATGAGTCGAGAAAACATCCGCCCTACGTTTTCTCCTCGCTTCGGTTTGACACCTGGAAGCTAAAGTGTCATGAGTCGGGCCGAGAGTTAGGCCAGGAATGCAGGAGGGCGAGCATGGAAAAGTCAAAAAGCGATTCGATCGTTATCGAGCAGGCGGGAATGCGCATGACCGTGGCGCACCGTAAAGGGCTCGGCGGCAGCGATGAAGGGCTGACCTTCGACATCACGACGGCCGACCCGGAAAAAGAGGGAAAAAGAATTCTCCGCTTCGATTGCTTTTACAAAAACCCCCATTATCACGTGGGCGCTACCGGCGAGAGCGAGTCGCGCAAAATGAAAGACGAAGGCGTGGACGATGCGGTGCGCTGGACGCTGGAGCAGCTCAAGACGCGATTTCCGGCGCTGGTCAAACAGGCCGGATACGAGGAGATCGCCGGGAAGATCGACCAGCAGGCGATCGCCGATGAGCTCACCCGGTTAGAGCCGGAAATACTCGCCAAGTACTAATCGGCGTCGTGCTGAAAACCCGAGACCGCGATGAAACTCTTCGTCTCTGTGCCTTCGCGGCTCACCCCTCGATCGACATTGTGGCTTTTCCGCGTATCGTGAATAATGCCGGCTAGCAATCGACGCCTAGGGTCGCGGCGGCAAGGGGTCGGCGCTGGCAAGTTTGTTGAACAGGTCGATAATCTCCCGGTCCCGGGGCAACTCCCGGATAACCTTCTCATAATCCTCCGGCATCGAGGGCGCGGGGTCCTCGCCCACGAGTTTTTTGAATTGCGCGTAGAATTCAGGGTCATTAAAAGTCTTGCGCATCGCTTCACGGAGAATCTGGACTCTATCGGGGGGCGTTCCCGGAGGAAGAATGAAAGGACTTCCCACCACGCTAAAGGCACGAGTCATGGCGAGAAGTTTGCGGTCCTTCTCAGATTGCGCAAATTGTCCGATGTCGGGCAACCCCGCGAAGACGGGATGGGGGTGTCTTCGCCCCTTGGGAACCTCGATGACCATATGGAAATCCACCAGTTTCTGCTCGACCCAATCACGGGCTTCTCGTACCAGAGTCGGCTGCAAGGTCCACCGGGCGTCGAGCTCGCCCTGCGTCAAGGCCAGATTGACTTCGATGCCCTGGGAGAATCCGCTGATAAACTTTGGCTCTTTCATGCCGGTCATATACGCGAGAATGCGCGCGAGGCTGTAGAGGGGATGTCCCACGGACTGTGAGCCGATGCGCACGCCCGAGGCGCTGCGCAGCTTCTCGAAGGTATTCAGCCCTGACTCCCTGCGGCTCAAAAAGATATAGGGTTCGCCGCTGGTAGGAGAGCCAAGATAGATCAATTTATCGATGTCATAGAGAACCCCGGTGGAGCCAAGCACCGCCGCATGAACGAAGCCCGAGAGCATAACTCCCATGGTAAGCCCGTCCGGCCGCGCCCTGTAGAGGTGGTTTCCGGCCTTTCGCGACCCGCCGCCAGGCATGTACTCGACAACAAGAGCTGGTTTTCCCGGTATATGCTTCTGGAGAACGGAGGCGGTGGCTCTGAAGCGTAAGTCCACCGTTCCGCCGGCGCCGCCGCCATAGATGACATTTATGGTCTTGCCTTCATAGAAAGGCGCCTGAGGAAATCCTTCGCCAGGAAGTGCGAGACTCAACGGCGCGGCCAACAAGATCATGACGGCTAGTTTTTTCACGGCAACCTCCTTTGTGATCTCAGAGACGATTATGAGGCAATCGAGCTTGAATGATCTCCAAATGATTGTATCGCCCGTTACAGAATTTTCCCCGGCCAGGCGCATCCAGGGTGAGTTCGTTTGCAGGAGAATTACGTTAATCGGATGCCGCCGTCAACCTTCGTTAGTCCCGCTATTCGCCATGCCATTAGCATACGACTCTTTCAGAGAATTGCTCAGCGATTATCTTCAAGCTCGCACTTACTCTGCTTCCACCTTTGCAGATTGCCGAGGCCGTCATAAGCCGCGTACTTGTACGCATCGGCGAGGGTTGGATAATTATAAACGTTGTGGATGAAGGCATCGATGGTTCCATCCGCGGCCATGACCTGAGCGCCAATGTGGATGAGCTCCGAAGACAGCTCGCCTATGAGATGGACTCCGAGAAGTTTCTTGTCCGGCGGAGAGAAAATCAGCTTCAGCATGCCGCTCAGGTCGCCGATGATCTGCCCCCGCGGGCTGTTGTCATAGTAGGAGCGACCCATGAGGTGGGGGATGCTTCTCTCCTTGCACTCTTGTTCGCTCAGTCCCACGAGCGAGATCTCCGGTATGGTGTAGACCGCCAGGGGAAGCACGGGCGAGACACGCTCTTTATACTTGAGGTCGAAGGCATGAACCATCGCCACACGGGCCTGCTCCATCGAGGTGGAAGCGAGGCCGGGAAATCCGATCACATCTCCAGCGGCATAGATGTTAGGGACACTGCTCTGGTACTTCTCGCTCACCAAGACCAATCCTCGGTTTCCTAGTTTGATTCCCAGCTCTTCGAGGCCGAGTCCCCGGATGTTGCTCTGCCTGCCCGTAGCGAACAGAGCGATGTCGCGCTCAAGTACTTCGCCCCGCGCCAGCGTGATTCTCACACCCTTTTGTCCGATCTCGGTCTTTACTGCGCGGTCGTTTAGTATGAAGCGCAGGCCAATACCCTCCAGCTGTTTCTTAAGCCGATCGGCAATTTCGGCGTCGACGAATGGAAGCAAGCGCGCGCGCGATTCCACGAGCGTCGCCTGAACTCCCAGAGCGGTGAAGATCGAAGCGTATTCGGAACCGATCACGCCTCCGCCGACAATCGCCATGGTCTTGGGGATACGGTTCATCCGCAGGATCGAATCCGAGTCATAGATTATTTCGTGATCAAAGGGGATCTCTGGAGGATGATAGGGTGAGGAACCTGTGGCGATCAGAATGATCTCGGCTTTAAGGTCTTGCGCGGCGCCATCCCGTTTGCGCACGCGGACGGTGTGGGCGTCCTTGAATGAAGCCTCTCCCCAAATCACTTCGATGTTGTGCCGTTCGAGATTGCGTTTGATAATTCCCCATTCATTCTCCACCACAATCCGCTCGCGGTACATGAGGTCATCGACTTTGAGTCCCTCCTTGAGGGAGTAATCGATGCCGTAAAGTCCGCGCTGGCGCAGGCCTGAGAAGTACAACGCCGCTTCACGCAGCGTTTTTGAAGGCAACGTGCCGCTGTTGATACAGGCCCCGCCCAGGTACGAGGCGCGTTCCACGAGCGCGACTTTCTTGCCGAAATAGGCTGCCTGGGCGCCGCCTTTTTCGCCCGCAGGGCCGGAGCCGATGACGACTAGGTCGTAATCATAGTTTGTAGACATTGGCGGCGTATCCTTTGCAACCCCGGAAAGTATATTAATCTCGTACCTTTCGCACGCCCTTGTGACGGCGATTCAGGGGATCGGCCCTTCTGCTCGCCGCCACTTCCTCTATCATTTTCCGGAGCGAGAGAGAATACCGTAACATTAACGCCCTCAACGCCTCGTCTTCTCCTGGCCACATCACAAGTTCTTTGCGGCAGAGCCGTTTCGATTCGCTTTTTAATCTGCTTCGCGTAGATTTTCTCAATCTTGTGCAAAAGATTCCCTACCTGATTCGCAAAACCGCCTCTTATTTTGCCATTGTTTAGGCTAGTCTATTGTGACGCCAACAACAAATTTTGCCTCTGGTTCACGCCGGCCGAAAAGAGGATAAGTATAAAATTTGGCGGCGAAAGAGACGTTTTAGATATCAAGACGGGCTGCTGACCAGGTAGTTATTTTCCACCGGTCATTGGAGGTCAGTCGGAAGGAGCGTGAACCCTTCCCTGTATCCTGCCTCCCGCAAGTGGATGTCAAAGGAGACAAACTCCATGTTCGTAGTTTGTCTTCGACACCAATGTAAGGCTGCGGCTAATTGAAAGGCGTCCGCGGCTCTGAGAGCGTGCACGGCCAGTAACCGCTCTGCTGTACTGCGAAGTATTTCACTCGGTTGGACTTCGATCCAAGCGTCTACAAGCTGCCCCAGCACTTGACGGGCCTGGCGTTCATATTCTATCCGCAAGCTGCCTTCGCGAGTTTGTCGCATGAGGGCTGATACACATTCCGTCCTCGTTGCCCACCAAACGACCATCGATAGATCTCTGGTGAGAATTGACCTCACGGTTGCGCTGTTCGGTTCGTTAACGAGAAGTGGGACGACAGCCGAAGTGTCCCAGAATTTCACCAGCCCTCCTCCCGTTCCCGTAAAACAGTCTTGAGGACCAGTCCCTTGGGGTCTTTGGGTCGCGGCAGGTCCCAGAAGCCCTTCGTCAACTTTCCCGAACCCAGTTTGATGAGGCCCTGTTTTTCCATTTCAACCAAGTGATCGGGCAGATCCCTCGAACTTGCTGCAGGCGTGAGCTTGGCAACGGGCCGGCCACGTTCGGTTATCAAGATCTCTTCGCCCGCCTTGACCGACCTTAAATATTCGCTGAGCGAAGCCTTAAGTTTCGATACAGTCGCAGTCTTCATAAGAAATTCCCTCTGGTTAATACCACTTGACTATTATGGTCAATTGGGAATACCTGTCAAGAAGGTTTGCCCGCCCGAGGTTACCAGGGAACGGAGTTGCGTGTAACGAGGTGATGTTTGGACGTGGGGATGATCAGATTAGATTGCTAATAAATTATTTTAACTCGATCTCTTAGCTAGTTCTCACTGAAAAAGTCCTTTTTTTCTCGGTCAGCTCTAGCAACTTGTGGTACACATAAGGTCATGCGTACATCCATATCCCATCAGTTTAGTTTTGGCGACGGCTTCATCGATC
>Ga0187893_10002725_pt1 | contig 38002 bp, 28 predicted proteins | sample MA1701074metaG_FD_139574 | JGI IMG/M metagenome (GOLD analysis project Ga0187893, IMG submission 139574) | White microbial mat communities from a basaltic lava cave in the Kipuka Kanohina Cave System on the Island of Hawaii, USA - MA170107-4 metaG ... | reverse complement strand
TCTGTCACGAATTGGCCTCCTTGCCGCGTGGACGCGGACGGTTCGACAACGCCCCAGTCTACAAGGCGAAGAGGCCTTTTCTATTTCAATTCCCGATCAAACTGATGAAATATTCGGGCTAGCCATTGAGCGCCCATCGTACTTGGACATCAGGGACCAGTGGTGGATAGGTTACCTCTTTGCGCTTGGCGCGCACCTTGTTTTTTGGATTGTGACTCCGGTGGCGGCCTTGTTGTGTGCCCTCCTGGGCCCGCGTTACCTGCTCCAGGACGGCACGCTGTGCCCGCAGTGTGCGTATTGCCTGATCGGCAACGAGAGCACGGTCTGCCCGGAGTGCGGGCGGCCGTTCACGTTCGACGAACTCGATACCACCGAGGCCGCGTTCCGCGAGAAGTCCCGGCTGGTCCGCGCGGCGGATTGAATCGTCCGCAACGTTGGCCCTCCCGAAAGCCGCCGTACCCGCGGACGCGGGGATTATGCCGGCGGTCGGACCAATTTCACGTCGGCCGGCGGGCGTAAAGCCCGCCGCTCGTAGACGAGACGAACGACTGTCGACGAGCCGCCGGGTTCACCCCGGCGGAGGATCGCCAACGGTTTCCACGGCGGGGGTAAACCCCGCCGCTCGTTTCACACGCTCGTCATCGGTTCACGAGCCGCCGGGTTCACGCTCGCTGCTCGGTCGCGTTCGCTCCCTGCGGAAGCCGGCGCGCTGCCATCTCGGCGGGGGTAAACCCCGCCGCTCGTTTGACATACTCGCCAACGGTTCACGAGCCGCCGGGTTCACCCCGGCGGAGATCGCCAACGGTTTCCACGGCGGGGGTAAACCCCGCCGCTCGTAGACGCACCTCGGCCGTTCGGCGGCGCGCAATCAGCCCGCCGGGCGCAGCAGCCAGAGCCATTCGACGTTGCCCGCGTGTCCGCGGAGCGGGCTTTCGACGGCCGCCCCGCGCTTCAGGCCCAAGCGCGGCAGGTCGGCCGCGACCTGCTCCAGCACCTGCGCGACTTGTTCGGCCGGCAGCACGCCGCGGCGGAGCAGGCCGCGTCCGGCCTCGTAGTGCGGCTTGACGAGCGAGACGATCGCGCCGCCGGGGGCCAGCAGCGATCGAGCGGCGGGGAGGATGACGCGCTGGCGCGTCCAGCCGGCGTCGATGACGACGAGGTCGATCGGCTCGGGCAGGGCGAGTTTCCGCGCGTCGGTCCGCTCGAGCACGACCACGCGCGGGTCGCCGCGCAGGCGGGCGTCGAGCACGCCGTAGCCCCGCTCGACCGCGTACACCCGCCGCGCGCCGAGTTGCAGCAGGCAGTCGGTGAACCCGCCGACGTTCGCGCCGAGGTCGGCGCAGATGCGCCCGTCGGGCGAGAGGTCGAAGGCCCGCAGGGCGGCGGCGAGTTTGTGTCCGCCGCGCGAGACGTATTCACCGGTCGGCGGGGCCATGAGGGGTGAGAAAAGCAGAGCGGCCCGCCGACCAGCAGGCCGCTTCGCCGCATTCCATCCGCGCGCGGGGCGCGCGCCCCACGTTGGTTTCGAATCAGGTCGCCTCGGAGCCGACGCCCGCGAGGGCGGGTTCGGGGGGCGGCGTCCGCGAGCCCGCGCCGGAAAAGGCAAACTTCTTGTGGCCGTCATCCTCCTTGACGTCGACGATGACGCGCTCGTTCTCGCGGAACTCGCCGCGGAGCAGGTGTTCGGAGAGGGGGTCCTCGATCTGCTGCTCGATCGCGCGGCGCAGCGGGCGGGCGCCGAACTTCTCGTCGGTGCCCTTGTCCATCAGGAGTTCCTTGGCCTCGGCCGTGAGTTCGAGTTCCAGTCCGTGCTCCGAGAGCCGCAGGGCGACCTTCTTCAGTTCGAGGTCGACGATCTGCGACAGTTCCTCGGGCCGCAGTTTGCGGAAGACGACGATCTCGTCGACGCGGTTGAGGAACTCGGGGCGGAAGTAACTCTCCAGTTCCTGCTTGAGCATGTCGCGCATCTTCTCGTAGGAAACGTTTTCGTCGCGGCGCTCGAAGCCGAACGTCGTCTGGTGGGTGATCTTGTCCGCGCCGATGTTGCTCGTCATGATCAGGACGACGTTTCGGAAATCGACGTGGCGGCCGAACGAATCGGTCAGCCGGCCCTCCTCCATGATCTGGAGCAGCATGTTGAACACGTCCGGGTGGGCCTTCTCGATCTCGTCGAGCAGCACGACGCTGTAGGGCCGGCGGCGGATGCGCTCGGTGAGTTGCCCGCCCTCTTCGTAGCCGACGTAGCCCGGCGGCGCGCCGATCAGCCGGCTGACGTTGTGCTTCTCCATGTACTCGGACATGTCGATCTGCACGAGGGCGTCGGCGTTTCCGAACAGGAACTCGGCCAGACTCTTGGCCAGCAGCGTCTTTCCGACGCCGGAGGGGCCGATGAAGATGAAACTGCCCATGGGGCGGTTGGGGTCCTTCAGGCCGCTGCGCGAGCGGCGGACCGAGCGGGCCACGGCGCGAATCGCCTCGTCCTGGCTGATGACGCGCTTGTGCAGTTCGGTCTCCAGTTCGAGCAGGCGCTCGGCCTCCTGCTTTTCCAGTCGGGTCAGCGGCACGCCGGTCATCTTGCTGACGACTTCGGCGACGACTTCCTCGTCGACCACGCCGCTGATCTCCTTGCGGCGCTCGCGCCATTCCTTCTGCATCGCGTCCTTCTGGCTCTGGAGCGAGAGCATCTTGTCGCGCAGCGACGCCGCCCGCTCGTAGTCGGCGTTCTTGACGGCCTCGTCCTTCTCGCCGCTGAGCCGGTCGATCTCGCGCTCCATCTCCGCCAGGTTGGGCGGTTTGGTCATGCTCTTGAGCCGTACCCGCGCGCCGGCCTCGTCGATCACGTCGATGGCCTTGTCGGGAAGGACGCGCCCGGAGACGTAGCGGCTGGACAATTCGACCGCCGCCCGCAGCGCCGCGTCCTTGATCTGGACGCGGTGGTGGGCCTCGTAGCGGTCGCGCAGGCCGCGAAGGATTTCGACCGTCTCGTCGCGGCTGGGCGGCTCAACGATGATCTGCTGGAAGCGGCGCTCCAGCGCGCCGTCCTTCTCGATGTACTTGCGGTATTCATCGAGCGTGGTCGCGCCGATGCACTGGATCTCGCCGCGCGACAGGGCCGGTTTGAGGACGTTGGAGGCGTCGATCGCGCCCTCGGCCCCGCCCGCGCCGACCAGCGTGTGCAGTTCGTCGATGAAGAGGATGACGTTGCGCACGCGGCGGACCTCGTTCATCACGGCCTTGATCCGCTCCTCGAACTGGCCGCGGTACTTCGTGCCCGCGACCATCATCGCCAGGTCCAGCACGACGATCCGCTTGTCGGACAGCAGTTCGGGGACGTTGCTGCCCACGATGCGATGGGCCAGTCCCTCCACGATCGCCGTCTTGCCGACGCCCGCCTCGCCCAGCAGGACCGGGTTGTTCTTGTAGCGGCGGCAGAGCACGACCAGCAGCCGCTCGATCTCCTTCTCGCGGCCGATGACCGGGTCGAGTTTGCCTTCGCGGGCCATCTCGGTGAGGTCGCGGCCGAAGGAGTCCAGCGCGGGCGTCTTGGACTTGCCCTTCTTGCCCGGCTCGCTGGCCATGGCGGGGGCGGTGGTCTCCTCCTGGGCCTCGCCCGCGCCCAGCAGGTTGAGGACTTCCTCGCGGACCTCCTCCAGTTTCACGCCGAGGTTCATCAGCACCTGGGCCGCGACCCCGTCCTGCTCGCGCAGCAGGCCGAGCAGCAGGTGCTCGGTGCCGACGTAGTTGTGGTTGAGGTTGCGGGCCTCCTCGATGGCGAACTCGATGACCTTCTTGGCCCGCGGGGTCTGGGGCAACTTGCCCATGGTGACCATTTCTGGTCCGCTTTTGACAAGTTTTTCCACTTCCAGCCGGACCTTGCGCAGGTCGATGTCGAGGTTCTTCAGCACGTTCGCCCCGACGCCGCTGCCCTCCTTGACCAGCCCCAGCAGGATGTGCTCGGTCCCGATGTACTCGTGGTTGAAGCGCTGGGCCTCCTGGTTGGCCAGCGCCATCACTTTTCTCGCCCGATCGGTGAATCGCTCGAACATGAAGTGGTTACCCTTTCCGGGCCAAGCGGCCTCCGACCCTCCGCCTCCGCGAAGCGTCCCGGACGGCGCCCGCGCTTCGCGTCTTCCGCCGTCCGATTCTAGTCCGTCCCCGCCGGCGCTGCAATGAATCGGGGTCCGATAGCCGCATCGTTCCCGTGGCGGCCGTGCTCTATCGGCCGCCCGGGACGGCGTATCAACGCTCAATTACGATAAGTCGTGCGGGAGATCGGACTTCGAGCCGCCCGATCGCCGTCCGCTTCCTGTTCGTTTCGTTCGTCGGTTGCCGCGATGACCGCTCCTGTAGGACAAGGGGTTCGCCCTTCAACCAATGGGGCCGTCCGGCGTGCGGGCAGTGAAAAAAAGGCCTGCCGCGCCGTCGAGTCCTGTCGTTGGGTCGATTCCCGATGATCAGGTTACTGAGCGCGCCGGTTTTGAAGCGTCGGAGACGCGTCAGCACCTGGAAGGAAAACGACGGGGAGCGTTCAGGGGAACCGTTCACGCAGGGGCGGCGACGAGTCGCGTCGGCTCGGCCGAAACGGGGGCCGCGGCCGTTGCAGCCGCCGCAGGCCGACCCGCCGGGGCACGACGCGGGGCGCGGGACTTCGCCTGTTCCGGAAGCGGGGCCGCCTCCTCGAAGAACGAGCCGAGTTCCCGCAGCCGGCGGTAACGCCGCCGCAGGAGCGTGTCGATCCGGACGCGCTTCAGGTCGCGCAGGCAGTCGCCGACAAATTTCCCGACCGCCTGGGCGGCGGCGAGCGGGTCGCGGTGCGCGCCGCCCAGCGGCTCGCGGATCACGCCGTCGACGAGGCGGAGTTTCTTCAGGTCGCGGCTGGTCAGTTTGAGGGCCTTGGCCGCGTCGGCGGCATATTCGCCGGACTTCCAGAGGATCGCCGCGCAGCCCTCCGGCGAGATGACGGAGTAGTAGGCGTGTTCAAGGATCGCCACCCGGTCGCCAACGCCGATGCCCAGCGCCCCGCCCGAGCCGCCCTCTCCCAGCACGACGCAGATGATGGGCGTCCGCAGCCGCGACATCTCCAGCAGATTGACGGCGATCGCCTGGGCGATGCCGCGCTCCTCGGACCCGATTCCGGGATAGGCCCCGGCGGTGTCGATCAGGCAGACCACCGGCACCCGGAACTTCTCGGCCAGCCGCATCTTGTGCAGGGCCTTGCGATAGCCCTCGGGGTGGGGCATGCCGAAATTGTTCTCGATCCGCTCCTTGGTGTCGCGTCCCTTGTTGTGGCCGATAATCATGACCTTGTGGCCGGCCAGCCGACCGAAGCCGGTGATGAGGGCGCGATCGTCCCGGAAAGAGCGGTCGCCCCGCAACTCGCAGAAGTCGCGGACGATCAGATCGATGTAGGTGGGAAGGAGGGGTCGGCCGGGGTGTCGGGCGACCTGGACGGTTTCCCAGGCCGTCAGTCTGGCAAAGATCTTCCGCCTCGCCGCGGCAAGTTGGGATCGGATCGTGCGGATCATGTCCGAGTGGTCCCGCCCCGACGCCACCTGGATCGATTCGAGTTCCTCGATCTGCCGCTCGATCCGCGCCAGGGGCTTCTCGAACTCGAGGAAGGTTGCGTTTCTGACCGCGCCGTGGCCCGCCTGGGGCAACACCGAAACACTGCTCATAAGACTCCCGATGTCGTACCCCCCTCAGCGTTTCCAGGTTGCAGGGGCTGATGGCCCGGGTTCGGGGTACGTCGATTCGTGGGGGACAAGGTAGCAATCTAACGGCCGGCTGGCAAGCAGAAATTGACCCCAATCCGGCTCCGTGGTACGATTCGCGACGTTATCGGAGCCGGGTTTTATATAACATGTTTCAAATCAAATAGTTAGAGTAGTTAAAGCGAGGGGCGTTGATGGCCGTTTGGCGTTGCGACGTCAGTCCGAGAACCGGATTGCCCGATCCGTCCGGCCTCGCCACGCTCAAGATACTTCGCGGCTTCGGCCTTCGGGAGGTGGAGCAGGTTCGCACTGCCCGAATCTACTTTTTTTCCGCTTCGGCCGGTCGGGCCGAGGTGGAGCGGGTCTCTGGCGATCTGTTCGCCGACCCCGTCGCGGAGGACGCCCGGGTCTGGACCGAGGGTAAGGCAATCCCCGGCCCCCGGGATGCGTCGATTGTCGAGGTACACCTTCGGCCCGGCGTCATGGATCCGGTGGCCGCCTCGACGGTCGCAGCCCTTGGCGAAGTCGGCATTCAGGCGGACTGGGCGGCGACCGCCCGGCGGTTCGAAATCCGGCCCCGCCTCGAGCGCGCCCGGCTGGAGCAGGCCGCGGCACTGCTGGCAAACGACAGTATTGAGGAGATCGAGTTTGACGGCCGCCCGGCCCGACGGCGGATCGAGCCGGGCGAGGCCGACGCGCGCATCCGCCGCGTCGCCCTCCGCGAGGCCGACGACGCCGAATTGGCGCGTCTGTCGCGCGCCGGACACCTGTTCCTTTCGCTGGCCGAGATGCGGGCCATCCGCGACGAGTTCCGCCGTTCGGGCCATGACCCAACCGACCTGGAACTGGAAACGCTCGCCCAGACGTGGAGCGAGCATTGCGTTCACAAGACCATCCGCAGCGAGATCGTCTATCGGGGCGCCCCGATGCCGCGGCCCGACCCGGCCGGACAGCGCGTCGAAGGCGCGGACGAACGCGAGATCGAAAAACGGTACGACAACCTGCTGCGCGACACGATCGCCGCCGCGACCCGGCGACTGATGGAGGCGCGCCGCGGGCCGCATTGCCTGTCGGTCTTTGAAGACAACGCGGGCGTCATCGCCTTCGACGACGAGTTCGGCTTGGCGTTCAAGGTCGAGACGCACAATCACCCGTCGGCGATCGAGCCGTACGGCGGGGCGTCCACCGGGCTGGGCGGCTGTATCCGGGACGTTCTGGGCTGCGGACTGGCCGCGCAGCCGATCGCCTGCACGGACGTATTCTGCCTCGCGCCGCCGGACTGGCCCGTTGACGCGCTGCCGCGCGGCACGATCCACCCGCGGCAAACGCTGCACGGCGTCGTGGCAGGCGTGCGGGACTACGGCAACCGCATGGGCATCCCGACCGTCAACGGGGCGATCCATTACGACCCGCGCTACCTGTGCAACCCGCTGGTGTTCTGCGGCTGCGTCGGGCTGATCCCCCGCGACCGCATCCGAAAGGAGCCGCGAGACGGCGACGCCATCGTGCTGATCGGCGGGCGCACGGGGCGAGACGGCATCCACGGCGCGACGTTCTCGTCGGCCGAACTGAGCGGCGGACACGCCGACGAGTTCGCCCACGCCGTGCAGATCGGCAACGCGATCGAGGAGAAGAAGATACTCGACGTGTTGCTGGCGGCACGCGACTGGCCGGACGGGAACGGCGGCCGGCGCTGCCTCTACACCGCGATCACCGACTGCGGCGCGGGCGGGCTGTCGTCGGCGGTGGGGGAGATGGCCGGGGGGATCGACCCGGAAACGCCGGCGGAGACCGGGTCTGCGCCGCAATCCCGAATGCCATTCGCCCGGCGCGCCCGCGGCGCCGTGGTCGAACTGGATCGCGTGCCGTTGAAGTATCACGGGCTGCGCTATGACGAAATCTGGATCTCCGAGGCCCAGGAGCGCATGGTGCTGGCCGTGCCGCCCTCAAACGTCGATACGTTTCTCCGCCTCTGCCGCGACGAGGACGTTGAGGCGACCGTCATCGGCGAGTTCACGACCCGCGGCCGGCTCGTTGTCCGCTTCGGCGGCGCGGAAGTCGGCAACCTGCCGCTGGAATTCCTGCACGGCGGCCGGCCGCGCGAGGTCCGCCAGGCCCGCTGGCAGCCGCCCGTGCGCTCTCCGGCGCCACATGTACCCGCGGACCCCGCCGGTGAACTCCTCCGCCGACTCGCCCACCCGACCGTCGCCAGCAAGGAATGGGTAGTCCGCCAATACGACCACGAGGTGCAGGGCCGGACGGTGGTCAAGCCGCTGGTCGGCCCGCTGCGCGACGGGCCGGGCGACGCCACCGTCCTCCGCCCGCGGTACGACGGGCCGCGCGGCGCGGCCATCGGGTGCGGGGTGTGCCCGGGCCTGTCGGACAGCGACCCCTACTGGATGGCGTGGGCGGCGATCGACGAGGCCGTACGAAACGTCGTCTGCGTCGGCGGCGACCCGGATCGGACGGCGATCCTCGACAACTTCTGCTGGGGCGGGACCGACGACCCGAATTTGCTGGGCGGGCTGATCCGCGCGGCGCAGGGCTGTCACGACGCGGCCCTCGCCTACGGCACGCCGTTCATCAGCGGAAAGGACTCGCTCCACAACGAGTTCGCCCTCGACGGGCACGACGCCGCGCGCGTCCGCGACGCCCTGCGCGAGCGCGGCGTGCGGCTTGAAGGGGATCGGCTCAGCATTCCCGGCACACTGTTGATCAGCGCGCTGGCGCTGGTCGATGACGTTTCCGCGTGCATCACGATGGACGTCAAGCAGCCGGGCGGCGAGTTATGGCTGCTCGGTCGGCCGATGGCCTGGACCGAGCGTGTCGAGGGACCGCTGCCGCCGTTTGATCCGACCACCGCGCTCCGCACGCACCGGCTCGTCTCCGACCTGATCCGCCGCGAACTGATCGTCGCCGCCCACGACGCGAGCGACGGCGGGGTGCTCGTCGCGGCGGCGGAGATGTCGCTGGCCGGCGGCGTCGGCCTGAAGGTGCCGCACATCGCGGCCGATCTGTGGCAGGAGCAGGCCGCGGCGCTCTACGTCGTCGAACCGCGACGCGAGCGGCTGAACGAGTTCCGCGCCGCGGTCGCGGAGTTCGATGCCCGCCCGCTGGCGACCCTGACCGACTGCGGCGAGGACGCAGCCATCATCCTGGGAGCGGACGGCCCCGCCGTGCGGCTGGGCGACCTCCGCGGCGCGTGGCAGTCCCACGGCGGGACCTGACGGGACGCCGGCGCGCTTGGCGGCGCGGAATCGGCCGGCCTGTCTCACGCGAGAGAGGCGGAGTATCGTGGCCCGCGCGGACCGTCGGTCGAACGGCGTGGCGGGCGGCAGACGGGCAGCGTATCTCCTTGCTCCCCGCCGGGAGCGACTTTGCGGACATGGGTCTGCGCTCGTTGGTAGATCGGGTCTCACTGCTGGCGGCCCGGCACCACGCCGGCCGCACGCTCGCGCGCTTCCTGGACCGAGCACGGCACGCCTCGCGGACGCAAGAGCAGGTACTGCGGGAGAAACTGGCCCGCAACGCCGAGAGCGAGTTCGGCCGGCGGCATCGATTCGCGGACATCCGGGACTACGCCGATTTCGCCGCCCGCGTGCCGCTGAGCACCTACGAAGAGTACGCCCCCTTCATCGAGCGGCTGAAAGAGGGCGAGTTCGGTGCGCTGTTCGGCGGGGGGCAGCGCGTTCTGATGTTCGCGCTGACCAGCGGCACGACGCGCGAGCCGAAGTACATCCCCGTCACGCCCCCCTTTCTGACGGAGTATCGCCGGGGGTGGAACGCGTGGGGCCTGCGGGCGCTGACGGACCATCCCGGCTGCCTGCTGCGCGGCATCCTCCAGGTGAGCAGCCCGATGGACGAACACCGGACGGCGGCGGGCATTCCCTGCGGGGCGATCACCGGGCTGATGGCCGCGACGCAGAAGCGGCTCGTGCGCCGGTATTACGTCGTCCCGCCGGCCGCAGCGAAGATCCGCGACGCCGCGGCGCGGTATTACACGATCATGCGGTTCGCCGTGCCGCGCGACGTGGCGTTCGTCATCACCGCCAACCCCGCGACGCTGCTGCTGCTGGCCGAGACGGCCGACGCCCGCAGCGAGGCGCTGATCCGCGACGTGCGCGACGGGACGCTCGACGAGGGGATCGACGTGCCGGGATTCGTGCGCGACGCGCTGCGCGGCCGGCTGCGGCCGGAGCCGAGTGCGGCGGCCCGCCTGGACGGTCTGCGGCGGGCGCGCGGCCGGCTGCGCCCGCGGGATTACTGGCGGCTGGGGTTCGTGGCGCACTGGACCGGTGGGACGATGGGGCTGTACCGGTCGCGCTTTCCGATGTGGTTCGGCGAGGTGCCCGTGCGCGATCCGGGGCTGCTGGCCAGCGAGGGGCGGATTTCGGTGCCGGTCGACGACGACACGCCGGCGGGCATCCTCGACGTGAGCGCGCACTTCTACGAGTTCATCCCGGCCGACGAATACGAGTCGCCGCGGCGTCGGGCACTGCTGCCGCGGGACCTGCGGACCGGAAAGGAGTACTTCATCGTTCTCACGACGTCTTCGGGCCTGTATCGCTACGACCTCGGCGACCGGGTGCGGGTGACGGACTGGTACGGCGAGGCGCCGGTCATCGAGTTTCTCAGCAAGGGCGCGCACACGTCGTCGCTCGCGGGTGAGAAACTCACCGAACACCAGGTGGTGCTGGCGCTGCGGGCGGCCGGAGCGCGGCTCGGACGATCCCTGGACGGCAGCGTGCTTGCGCCGCGGTGGGGCGCACCGCCGTATTACCGGCTCTACGTCGCGTCGGACGCAACGGCCGGCGTCCGGCCGGCGGAGGACGGGCCGGCCGATGCGGCGCGGATCGCTGAAGCGCTCGACGCGGAACTGCGTGCGGCGAACGTCGAGTACGAGTCGAAGCGGTCGTCGGGCCGGCTGGGGGCGGTGGAGCCACAGGAGTTGGCGAAGGAAACGCTGACCGAACTTGATCGCCGGCTCCGCGCGCGGCAGGACGGCCGGGCGGAGCAGTACAAGCATCGCTACCTGCTCACGAAACCAGACGAGGACGACGCGTGGTTCGCCCAACAAGCGTGAGCGAGGGGCTGCCGGTCTATCCGACCGCCTATCGCCGGCGGCGGGTTCCGGCGAGGCCGCCCAACAGGAGCAACGAGACCGTGGCCGGTTCCGGAACGGGCATGCGCAGAAAGGCATCGCCGAGCGACGTGCCCGCACCGTTCTTGAGGACGGCGAGGAAGTAGATCAGGCCGTCGTCGTTCAGGTGCATGTCGTTGGGCTGGAAACTGGAGATGAAGACGTCGTCGTCGAAGAGGCCGTTGCCGTCGAGGTCGATCGGGTCGCTTTCGCGGGCGAGGATGACGGTGCCGTTGTAGAGCAGGACCTGGTTGAGGTTGGCATCGGCGTTGTCGGTGCTGGTGACGAGCAGCCAGTTGCCGAGCCGGTCGCCGGTGAAGACGGCGAAGGCGTCGGTCATCGTCTCGCCGCCGGGGAGCGGGTCGCCGGACCGGGCGAGGAGGGCGCCGTTGCGGACGGCCCAGTCGTTGTTGTTGGCCTCGTCGCCGCGGGAGAACCAGGTGCCGTCGTTGAGCATGCGGGTGAAGATCACGTTGCGCATGACGGGCGTGCCGGCGCCGGCGACGGGCGAGCCCTCGCGCAGGACGACCACGTCATCGACGGCGAGGATGTCATCGATGGCGGTATTGGGGTTCTCGGTATCGCCTTTGGCGAACCAGTGATTGCCGTCGGGCGTGCCGCCGCAGTCGTCAAAATCGAAACTGTCCCAGACCTCGCCGCCGATCAGACTGATGCCGCTCTGGCGGAAGGACGTATTCCCGCGGAAAAAGGCCGGGTAACGGCTGCTGTGCAGATTGGTGATGGGCGTGTTGACGAATCCGACGCGGCCGTCGTTGAGCAGGTGGACCGAGTTCATGGAGTTGCCGAAGGTTTCGTCGCCGGAGTTGGCGGGCGGGTTGTCGATCAGGCCCAGCGCCGGGTCACTCTGCTGGATGACGAGGGTGTGCACGCCGCCGACGACGCGGGCAATCTTCTCCGCGCGGTTGGCCACGCCGCCGCGGGCGCGGAAACTGAAGGCGATGTTGCCGAAGTCGTCCCAGGCGGCGGGAACGGGCGTGTCGAAGAAGTCGTAGAGTTCGCCGGCCGCGCCGCCCTGCACGGGCTGGCCGTCCTGGGCGAAGGCGGTGCCGATCTTGCCCGAGCCGCGGATCAGGATCGCATCGAGCGTGGTGCCCTGGCTGGTCTGGCCCTTGATCATCCACTCGCCGCCGTCGTGGCGCATGGAGAGTTCCTGGAGTGAGAGAAAGGTGGTGACCGCGGGATTGCCGGCCGCATCGCGCGCGCCCGGAACGAGGGACGATGAGTGCGCGGCGACCTCGGTGTAGATGACCTGCGGGCCGACGCCAAACGCGCCGGCGGCCGTGGAAAGCACCACGGCGGATGCAAACCCGATTGCGATTCGAGTTTTCAGAATCAACGCTTCCGATCCTCCCTCCGTCTCAGCACCCGCCCGAGAGGGTCAGGCCTTCCGCCCGCCGACCCGGGAATCAAGCCGCTATCATACAAAAAACCGGGGCGTATTACAAGCCCGATGGGGCCCCGGCGGCCCGCAACCGAGCGGCCGGCCCTCCATCGGGTCGTCGCGCCAGAGCGACCAATGACCCACGCCCTGCCATCCGGAGCGACCAAAGGTCCCTTGCGAGCGCACGTACGCATTCCGGCCAAGGTGGCGGCGTTTGTCCTGACCACGCTGGTTGTCCTGTGGCCCGACCCGCGGCTGCTGATCCGGCACGTGCGGCACCTGTCCGACCTGAACGGCCTGATCGACACCGAACATGGGGCCATCCGGGAATGGGCGGGACAGATCACGCCCGACTCGCCCGAGGAAGCGGCGGTCATCCGCGCGGTGGAACGGTTTGTGCTCGAACAGGTGCGCTACGCGTGGGACTGGGACGAGTGGGGCGCGGCGGATTACGTGCCGACGGTGACGGAGATGTTCGACCGTCGCCGGCCCGACGGAACGCTCCGGGAGGACTGCGACGGCCGGGCGGTGATTGCGGCGTCGCTGCTGCGGGCGCTGGGGCGGGACGCGCGGATCGTGACCGACCTGCGGCACGTGTGGGTGCAGAGCGACGGGGCGGACCTGATGGGTCCGGGCCGCGCGGCGACGGTGGTTTCGAGCGCGGCAGGCAACCGCGTGGCGTGGCGGTCGGCGGCGTCGAACGCGCTGGTGGGGCTGTCGTTCGGCGTCGCGGTGTTTCCGTGGCAGCGGGAACTGATCATCTGCTTCGCGCTCGTGCTGCTGTCGATTCACCCGCGGATGTCGCGGACGGCGCTGGCGGTCGGTGCAGTCCTGGTGATCCAGGGGTGGCTGTTCCTGCGGACGGGCGTGATCGTCACGCCGGACCACCGCTGGCTGGACCAGCCCTGGCCGGCGTGGATCGGCCTGTTGCATGTCGCGGTCGGATGGCCGATCCTGCTGGTCGCGGCGCGCCGCGCCCGGCGAGCGGCGCGTCCCGCCAGGGGCGCGGCATGACGAACGGCCTTCATCCCAACGTTCACGTCTCGACGCATCCGCTGATCCAGGAGAAACTCACCCGCGCCCGCGACCGACGAACCGACCGCGAGGCATTCCGCAACCTGCTGGCCGAGATCGCGGCCCTGATGGTGTTCGAGTTCGCCCGAAACTTTCCCACGCGGCCGGTGGAAGTCGAGACGCCGCTGGAACGGGCGGGCGGCGCGGCGCTGGCGGCGGGGATCACGGTGGTACCGATCCTGCGAGCCGGGCTGGGCATGGCCGAAGGCGTGCTGCACCTGATCCCCAATGCGCGCGTCGGGCACCTGGGCATCTACCGCGATGAAAACACGCTCCAGCCCGTATCGTACTTCGACAAACTCCCGCCGGACGTGGCCGAGAGCCACGTGGTCGTCGTCGATCCGATGCTGGCGACCGGCGGGTCGGCGTCCCACGCGATTCGCGTCATCAAGCGCGCGGGTGCGCGAAATATCTTGTTCCTGTGCCTCGTCGCCTGCCCGCAGGGGATCGGCCGGCTGACGAGCGACCATCCCGACGTTCTGATCTACACGGCGGCCGTCGATCGGCAGTTGAACGAGCGGGGGTTCATCCTGCCCGGGCTTGGTGACGCGGGCGACCGGCTGTACGGGACGGGGTAGCCCGCGCCGGCCGCCGCGGGCCGGTCATGTCGGCGAGCGTGGGAGTCACGGAAAAGGTCACCGCTCGAATTACGGGGCGATGGCAATCACTCGCGACTCGCCGGCCCTTCTGCGCCGCCAGGCGGACCGATCGGCCGGCTGAGCACGATCGCCCAATAGCGCAGGTACCGGCCGCCGTCGAGGACGGTGATCCCGGCGGCGGAGAACTCTGGGTCGAGCAGGTTGGCGCGGTGCGCGGGGGAGGCCAACCAGTCGGCCAGAACGGCGGAGGGGGACTCCTGGCCGGCGGCGAGATTCTCGCCGATCTTCAGAAAGTCATAGTCGAACTTGGCGGCACGGACGGCGACGGTCGACCCGTCGTAAGGATCGACGTGAGCGAAAAAGTTTCCGTCGATCATGCGGGTGGCGTGGTAATCGGCGATCTGTTCGAGCGTCGCGTCGGACGCCAGTCGCGGCAGGCCGTGCCGGGCGCGTTCCGCGTTAATCGCCGCGAGCAATCCCTTTCGCATGGCGGCGGCGTCGGCGGGCACGCTGGCCGGTTCGCCGAGGTTGGGCGAAAGAAGTTCGTCTTCGAGTTGGGTTCGGGCGGAGACGGGGGTGCGTTGGGCGGGGGCAAAGGGGCCAAAGGGCCAAGGGCCGTCGCACCCGGCGGCTCCCGACCAGAGGAGAATCAACACTCGAAGCGGCCACGCCGCAACGGCACGCAAGGATCGACTGGTATGATTGGCCATCCCGTTGGTCCGCCGTGTCCGCGGCATCCTCTCCATAGTCTATTCTGAATATCGGCCCGGCACAACCGGCGTTTCGGTCAAAGCCGGACGGGTTCGCAAAACCTGCGCCCGGTCCGGGCCGCCGGGATCGTCGACCCGGAACGGCAATTGCGGGCGTTTCACTATTGACCGCGTGCCGCAGGAGTCGCGTGTCCCCAGGATAAGCGTCAAAACAACGGCGCGGCCGCAACCGCGAAGTTCTCCGCAGCGCCAAGCACAGGCGTCGCGCCGTCCTGACGCGCGAACGCTTTCCGGCGTCGCGCTTTCGGTCCGCTCGGTTGCGGCCTAGAATCGCCGATCCATGCGGCGAGCGACCCGATGAGATTCGCGCTGATCGGCCCGCCCCAGTCGGGCAAGTCCACCCTGTTCGCCGCCATCACCGGCCAGGCAATCGACCCCGCGCAGGCGGGCCTCGAACGGCGGGCGGCGGTGAAGGTGCCCGACGCGCGGCTGGACTTCCTCGCGGCGCTCTACAAGCCGAGGAAGCACACCGAGGCGACGGTCGATTTCCTCGACGTACCGGGCATCTCGCTCGACGATCCGCACGGGCAGGCCGAGTTCCGCCGCTGCGCCGCCGATCTGCGGACGTGCGCGGGACTGGTTGCGGTCGTGCGGGCCTTCGCGTCGGACGAGGTCGTGCCCTATCGCAACCGGGTGGACCCCCAGGCCGACCTCGACGAACTGCACGCCGAGTTGCTCTTCGCCGACCTTGAACAGGTGAGCAACCGCATCCAGAAACTGGAGAAGCAGGTCGCCCGCGCCGGACCGACCCAAGAGGCCGATAAGCGCGAACTTGCGCTGATGCAGCGCATCCGCGTCGCGCTGGAGGCGGAGCAGGCCGTCAGCGACGCGGTCCACTCGGAAGAGGACCTCCGCATCACCGGCGGCTTCGGGTTCCTGACGCAGAAACCGCTGGTCGTCGTGCTGAACGTCTCGGAGGCCGAATGCACCGTCCCGCCGCCGTTCGTGCACGCGGCCGCCCGCGTTACCATCGCCCTGTCGGCGCGGATCGAGGCCGAGATCGCCGGCCTGCCGCCGACGGACCGGGCCGCCTTCCTCGCCGATCTGGGCCTGGCGGAGCCGGCCCGCAATCGGCTGATTCGGACCTGTTATGAGGCGGCGGGGCTGATCTCGTTTCTGACCCATGGGCCGGACGAGGTACGGGCCTGGACGATCGCCCGCGGGACGCCGGCCGTCGAGGCGGCGGGCAAGATTCACACGGACATCCAGCGCGGCTTTATTCGGGCGGAAACGGTCTCGTTTTCGGACCTGCAAGCCGCCGGAGATATGAAGAGCGCGCGCGCCGCGGGCAAGGTCCGGCTGGAGGGAAAGGCCTATTTGGTCGCGGACGGAGACGTAATCATCTTTCGATTCAATGTTTAACGGTCCGAAGGGTCATCTTATACCAAGAGTGGTGCTTAGCGTTCATGACGGATGCCTTGAAACGGGACGCCCCGCGGGAGCAAAATCTTGAGGGTGGGCGGCGATTGTCTTGACAGGAGGCGGCGATTCAGGATGTCATCAATCCTAAAGCCCCGCGGGGGCCGTTAGTACATGTTTTTCGTTCGCCGCAAGCCGCGACGGCGGATTGAGGCGGCGGGGAGGGGTGGCCGGAGCAGCGACCGGTCAGGATCGAGATGCAAGCCCGAGTTCCCGGCGATCGGGGGGCTGAATGGAAAAAAACAAAAGGGGTCTGGCTAAGCACCGGCAGACTTGGTAATCTCGGTTCCGGTTGCGGGCCGTCGGTTCGGTCCCGCTGCAAACAAAGGCTTGGCACACAAAGGCAGGGAGTATCATGAGACTCGGCAAAGCGGCTGCGTACGCGGTGTTCGCCGCGGTACACATTGCGGAACGCGGAAAAGATGGCCCCATTTCCGGCGATCAGATCGCCGCCGCGTGCAACATTTCGTTCAACCACCTGATGAAACTGCTGCAACGGATGGTCCGCGCGCGCATCCTGCACAGCGAGCGCGGCCCGCACGGCGGCTTCCGCCTGCTCAAGCCGCCGTCCAAGGTCACGGTCCTTGACGTTATCGAGGCGGTCGACGGTCCCGTCGACGGCGACCCGACGCTGGGCAGCGAGGTGCGCGGCAAAGGCCGGGCCAAGCAGATCATCCGGTCGCAGTGTAACGACGTGGCGAAGTACACACGCTCGGTGCTCTCGAAGTCCAGTCTCAACGACCTGATCGATTGACCGGGCGTCGTGAGCGCTGCGCGGAGCGGTCTGCGAGATAACCTGCGTCGCCGCCGGCCCGGCGGAGCGGGCCGAGGCGAAGGGGCTGCATCAGCGGGATGGACCGGATCGTCGCTCAGCCGCGGCGCTTCCAGAGCGCGTAGAGCGCCGCGATCAGCGCCAGCAGTCCGACGGTCCCGGCCGCGTCGCCCGGCTCATGCAGGACGATCGACCAGCCGATCCACGCCTGGACGGCGATCAGCAGCACAACCAGCGCCGGCCCACCCGGACAGCGGAAGATCGATTCCGCGCCGTGCGCCGCACGATGCGCTCCTGCTCCGCGCCGCTCGCGGAGGCGGAAGACGATCAGACTGGCGTAGTTCAGGGAAAACAGGATCGCAGCCGCGAGGAAGTAAATTCGCGTCAGTTCTTCGAAGCCGCGGATGAGCGAGAGGACGACGGCGATCGCGCCGGCGGTCAGCAGCGCGGCGACCGGGGCCTGCCGCGGCGACATCTCCGCCAGCCGGCGGAAGATCAGACCGTCCCGCGCGAGGGCAAAGGTGACGCGCGTGCAGGCCAGCAGAACCGACGCCAGCGCGCCCAGGCAGATCACGAGCACGGTCGCCGCCGCCAGTTTCTCGCCGGCCGGGCCGAGGCGCAGCCGCATCAGGTCGTGTGCCACGAATTTCGAACCGGCCATTCCGTCCGCTGACAGTCCGTGGAGGAACGCGAGGTTCACGACGACGTAGACGGCCGTGACGAGCAGCGCCGTCGCGGCGAGGGCGCGCGGCAGGGCGCGGCGATGGTCGCGGATTTCCTCGGCCATTTTGGCGGAGTCGGTGGCCCCGTCGTAGGCCCAGAGCACCCACACCAAGGCCGTGATGAACCCGGCCGCCGTCGGGACGGTGGGCAGGGCGGTGGCCGCCTCGATGCGGGACGGCTCGGCCGAAGGGGACGGCCCGGCGGCGAAACCGATTCCGGCCAGCGCGAGCAGCGCCGCGACCTTCAGCAGCGTGAGCAGGTTCTGCGTTCCCGCCCCCATCCGCAGCCCGGCGCAGTTGACGGCGACGATGATCGCCACGGCCGCGGCCCCGATTCGGCCGGCCCAGCGGTAGTCCACGGCGAGCAATTCGCAGGCGGCCTCGCCCAGCGTCACAGCAATCAGCGCCGTGCCGCCGCCGAGGATGAAGAACGTGTACGCCCAGCCGAAGAAGAACGCGACGAAGTCGCCGTACGCCGCACGGAGGAAGACGTACTCGGCGCCGGCTCGCGGGAAGCGCGTCGCCAGTTCGGCCGTGACCAGCCCCGCCGCCAGCGTGAACAGTCCGCCGCAGACCCACGCCAGCACGATCCATCCGGGCGAGCCGAGCAGTTGGGCGATGTTGCCGGGCGTACGGAAGATGCCCGACCCGACGGCGACCCCCAGGCCGATGCAGACGACGGTCAATTCGCCGATCAGGCGGCGCAGCGGCGCGGCCTCGGGTCGGTCGGTGGTCACCCGGCGGCATCCAATGCCCGGCGCAGGGCCCGGCACACCGCGGCCGGGTCGTCCGCGCCGATTACCGCCCGGCAGACTGCGACGCAGCGGACGCCCTCGGCCGCCAGGGCGCCGATGTTTTGCGGAACAATGCCGCCGATGGCCACGACCGGACAGGCCGACGTCCGCGCGACCTCGCCCGCGAGCGCCGTGCCGATTGGCGCGGATTGCGGCTTGATCGCGGTCTGGAAGACCGGACCGATGGCGAGGTAGTCGGGCCGCTCGGCCGCGGCGGCGCGGGCCTGTTCGCGGCGGTGCGAGGAGCGCCCGACGAGCCGGTGCGGGCCGAGGATCGCCCGCGCTTCGGACGCCGCCAGATCGTCCTGTCCGAGGTGCACGCCGTCCGCGTCGGCCAGCCGGGCGATGTCGGGGCGGTCGTTGATGATCGCCAGCGCGCCGCGCTGCCGCGCGAGCGCGACGATCCGCCGCGCGCGCGCGAGCAACTCGACGTCCGGGAGTGATTTTTCGCGCAATTGCAACACGTCCGCACCACCCTCCAGCGCCGCGGCGGCCACCGCGAGCCAGTCGCCGCCGCGGCAATGAGACGCGGTGACGATCACGTGCAGCCGCGCCGCAGCCAGCCGAGCGCGGCGCGGGCCGTCAAGCAGGAGCCGCTGCTCCAATCCGTAGGCGTCGTATCGCAACCGCTCGATGCGGGAGGCCAGCGAGGCGTCGATCAGTTTGCCGTATTCCTCCAGGCAGCGCAGGGCCTCCGCGCATCGCTTGGCCGCCGCCGTGGCGACTTCGCGGGTCGAACCGCGCCGGGCCTCAGACGGCGTGGAAATCGCCGCGCCCACGTCGCCGGCCGCATCGCGCGCCGCGAGGAGGGCCCCGGCCGGCAGCGCCGCGGCGACCGCGGCCAATTCGTGGCGCAGACGCTTGGCCTGGTCGGTGCCGGGGCCGTCGTCCAGGACGAAGCGGGCGAACTCCTCCATGACGCGCAGGGCCTCGCGGGCCCGATTGAAGTTCGCGTCGATGATCCGGCAGGCGGACGGGTCCATGATGGCGCGGCCTCGGCGGCCGATCGACCCGCAATCGCGCGGGCCGGCAAGGTAGGGCGAGTGTGATTCTACCCGGACGCCCCGCGCCCCGCCGATCCGTGCGCCACGGCCGACTCGAAGCGTTCGATACGGAAGGTCCGCTCCTGGTCGTCGATCGTGAGGCGGACTTCCTCGCCCGTCTTGCGGCCGAGCAGCCGCCCGGCCAGCGGCGTCTGGTAGGAATAGACGTGCCGCGCGAGGTCCGATTCCCACGGACCGAGGATGGTCACCTCGACCGCGCCGCCGTTCGCGGCGTCCGCGAGCGTGACGCGGTGGCCGATGCCGACGTGCTCGGTCGGGACGTCCTCCGGCTCCAGCACGCGGGCCTGCGACATCTCGAAGTTGATCTGGGCCACCCGCGCCCGCAGCAGGTCGCGCTCCTCGAGGGCAAACTTGTACTCGGAGTTTTCGCTCAGGTCGCCGTGTTCGGCCGCCGCTCCGATCGCCTTCGCGTTCTCGCGCATCTTCACTCGAACCAGTTCGTCCAGTTCCGCCTCGCGCGACCGCAGGCCGGCGCTCGTGACATAGAGGACGCCCTGTTCCTCCCACGGCTGCGCCCTGGGCCGGGCGTACATCCGCGGGAACTGGCCCCTCAGGTAGTCGATCATCTCTTCCTGCACGACGCTGCCCAGCCCCTCGGCGCGTTCGAGTTGCCGGCGGATCACTGCCGCCATCGATTCGTCCAGACCCGCCAGCATCTCCCGGAATGCGCGGTATTCATGCGACGCGAAACCATTGCGGACGGTCGCCCGCAGGGCGTTCACGGCCGCGCCCGCGGCGGCGCCCTTGCCCCGGTCCCGGGCCGGACCGACCAGGGCGATCAGCCGCGAGAACAACTCGGTCCGCGGCGGGAGCGTCAGGGGCGTCCGCAGGGCGGGCCCGCGCCAGACCCACATGCACAGATCAACGTGTTCGCCCGGATCGGCCAAGGTCTCGTTCACGAGCGGCGGGACGAGTTCGCCCCGGCCCGCCTCCTCGAGCGCCGCGGCCAACCCGTCGAGTTGGGCCAACGGCGCCTCCCGCATCAGGGCCCCAAACGCCTCGCACCAGCGGTCCGGCAGCGCCTGTTTCAGCGCCGCCACTCCGAGAGACCAAAGCCGCGCGTCCGGCAGGCGGGACACCATCGCCTCCGGCCGCCTGGCGGTCCGCAGCATGCTCAGCGCCAGGCCGTGCGCTTCGGGGTGCGGAGGAAGGCCCTCGCCCTGAAGCCGCTCCATCACCAGGGCCGCTGCGAAGGCCTCCTGCGGCGAGGCGCGCTCCGCGCGGGCGGCCCGCGCCGCAAGCGCGTCCTGGATGCGCGCCAGCAGCCGGTGTTCGGGCGTCGCCTTCCGCGTCCGGCACTCGCGCAGGTAGGACTCCACCGCCTCCAGCCAGCCCTTCGGTCCATCGGCCTTCTCAAAGGCCGCCCAGGTCTCGTCCGCCAGCGAGAACCCGCCCGGCTCATAGACGAGGAACACCGGCGAGCGGCCCTCGATCCGCAGGTGCTTTGATTTCTTGACGGCATCACGGGCCTTGTTCCACCAGCCGCTCCACTGCTCCGCGGGCAGGTGCCGCGGGACGAGCCGCACCTTCACCTCGTCCCGGTCGATCCGCCCGCCGTGCGCGCGGGCCAAGCCGATCAGCAGCGCCACGGAATCGGCCGCCAGCAGTTCGCCGATCCCGTCCGGCCGCAACTGCGACAGCACGCGAAAGTCCGCCGGGTCCGCGAGGTCGTAATTCTCGATCACTTGTTCGAGCGCCGCCTCCAACGTGCGCCGCGCGGTGCGGAGCGTGGCGGTCCCCCCGGCTGCGTCCAGGTCGATGATCTCGGCCGCCTCGTCCTCGCTGCGATGAAGCAGGAACACGCCGGGCTTTAATTGCAGGCCGACGTCCAGGAAACGCAACGCCCGGCGGACCGACTTGCCCGAGGCGAGGCCGGACCGCTCGATCCACCGCTCCAGTTCCGGCTCGCCGACGTGGGTCGCGCGGTAGAGCGTCAGGACTTCGGATCGCAGGTCCTCGCCCGTCGGCACCCGCAGCAGCAGCGCGCGGGCCAGTTCCAGCGCCTCGCCGGCCGGTGCGCGGTCCTTCACCGAGGTCAGCCACGCCCAGGCCATTGTTTCGCCGAGGCCGGACTGGTTTGCCTTGACCGCCGCCTCGATTGCCGGCAGGTAATCATCCGGCTCGACGTCGCCGGCCGCGTCCTCGATGGCGGCGAGCCAGCCCTGTTCCAGGTCCTTCCAGCGGCCGGAGCGGGCCAGCGAGATGAGTTCGGGGTGCCGCATGGTGCCTCACGTCATTTCGGCAGATCGAAAGACCTGTCATTATGGCGTGAGCGTCCGGACCTGTCGAGACGCTCGGCAATCGACTCACGGCACATTCGACGAGCGGCGGGAACCGTCTACGAGCGGCGGGCTTTAGGCCCGCCTGCATGGTCGCCGCGTACGCAGGGACGGCGGCTCGTAACAGAGCGTCTCTTTTTTGGGGAAATGCAGTGCCTCAGCCGCGAGCGGCGCGCTGCTCGGCGGTCAGGAGGTCGTCGAGTCGCGAGCGGACTTCTTCGAACAGGTTATCGAGGGGGGCCTGAAGTTCGCGCATCTTCGCGTCGCGCTCGGGCGAGGGCGGCAGCCACATGGTTTCTCCCAGTTCGCGGGCCTTGGCGCGGCGGTAGTCCTCCGCGCGGGCGAGCACGTCCTTCAGAACCGCCTCGACGGAGGCCCGCTGCGCCGCGTCCAGCCGGTTCGCCGCGGCGAACTCGCGGGCGTATCTCCGCCAGGGATGCTCATCGGCCGCCTGCGGGGCGAGCGGCACCCCGTCGGGCGGCGGAGTCGCCTCGCGCTCGGTGCGCCGCAGCATCCAGCGTTCGCGCTGCGCTTCGAACCGTTCACGGCGGCGCTCCGCAGCGCGGGGACGCGCCTCCGGGTTCGTCGAGTCCGCGGGGCCTTCGCCCCGTCCGCGGCAGACTTCCCGCGCTTCGCGGCCCTGCTCCCAGCGCATCCGCCGTTCGCGCCATTCGGCGCGCCGCTGCCGACCGGCCTCGGCCTGTTCCGGCGGCAGCAGGGCCTCGATCCTCGCGGCCGCGGCGTCCATGTCGAACGGGTGCCGGGCGCGAATCTCGGCCAGTTGGTCGCGCAGCGCCCGGAACTCCGGGTCCTGCCACGCGCCGCGCCCGCGGCCCGGTTCATCCCGCTCCAGCCGACTCGACCAGTATTCGGCCATCTGTTTCTGAAGCCGATCGAGTTCGGCCCCGTCCGGGCCCATCGCCGCGTAGTGCTCCGACTGCATCTTCCGAAGCACGTCGTGCACCGCGGGGCGCTGCTCGTCGGTCAGGTCGTAGGTCCTGCCCACCAGGACCCACATGCGTTCGAGCCGTATCTCACGCTGCCGCTGCGGATCGGCGGCGAGAAACTCGCCCAGCCGCGCCGCGCGCTGCGGGCGCATCCGCTCACGCCGCGGCGACGCCGCGGACGGCTCACTCGCTTCCGACGGCGGTGGCGACTGAAAACCGATTCCTGCCAGCAGCACCAGCAAAACGAAACTCAACATGGCGTCACCCGTTCCTCAAACGTCCGTCCGCTGCCGATGAGTCTGCGACCATGTTCACCGCGACTTCGTCCGGCCCAGCCGGGTAAACGGTCGCAACAGCCGACTATTGCGGCCTTCCCAAGGGAATCGGCGGTTTGTCCGCCCGTCCGGACATTGTAGGAATCCAAAACGCGTCCGTCGCCGCGCGGTCTTACGGCCCGCGGCGGTAGACCTTATCCCCCAGCGGCGTGAATGAGGGCGGACCGGGCAGGCCGGTCTCGGCCGTACGATCGTCCACCAGCAGCAATCCGCCCGGACGGACGGCGGCGAGGACGTGCTGCGTCGCGCGCTGCGGAGATCGGGTCCGCGGGACGACGTTGAACGCCACGACCACGTCGGCCTGTTGCGGCAGCGGCGTCGTCGAAAGGTCGGCCCGGATGCAGTCGGCCGCCGGCACGTCGCGCTTTACCGCCCGCAGCACGCGCCGCGAGCGGTCGACCACGATCCACCGCGCGGACGGAAGGGCGGCCCGCAATTCGATCATCTCCGGAGAAACCAGCGGCAGGACGACGACCCGGCGCAGAAACTGATCGGCGTAGCGCGCCAAGTCGCGCAGCCGCCCCCGCAGGCGGCCCGGTCGATCGACCGACGCGTCGCGCAGCAGCGGCCGCATCAGCCGCGTCACCGCCCCGGGACCGACGACCAGTACTCGCGGCGCGCCGGCCGAGCCGTCGGCGGCCAGCAGATCGGCCAGCCGCGAGAAGGCGCGGGTGTGCCGGCCGGACCAGGAGGTGGACCCCACGCGATCAAACATGGCGGCCGCCCGCCGCGCGCGTCAGCGATCGGTCGCCGCCCGCGCGTTCGCCGGGGCGACGAGCCGCACGCGAATCTGGTTGCCGTTCGCCTTGCCGGCCAGTTTGTCTTCGATCTGCACCTTCAGCAGATACTCGCCGGAATCCAGCGTCTCGGGCACGAGGACCAGTTTACTGAGGAAGAAGTCTTCCCGCGGCCGACGCGCCTGGTCCTCGATGTTGTCGTCATAGGTCGACCAAATCTCGCGCCCGACGGCCGTCAGCAGCGTCGTCCGCATGGCCAGCAGCGAACGGTATTCGCCCGCGCCCGTCGGCTCGGTTCGGAAATTCTGGACCTCGGCGTAAAGCACCGCCCGGCTCTCGACGCCGGCGACGAACTCGGGGGGCTCGATCGGGTCGTATCGGCCGAACGACTCGATATGGGTGCACAGGGCCACCACCGGGACCGACAGGTCGGCCCGCGCCCGCAGCAGACCGCGCCACTCGTTGACGCCGGCCAGTTGGCGCGTGGCCCAAGTCGCCGGGTCCTCGCCGCTGCGGCCGCGGGCGGCGATCCATGTCCGCACCAGTCGGCGGACGAGTTCCTGGAGGTCCGGGTTCATGCCCGGCGTGTCGGCCAGCGCGCGGTCATCCTGCCCGTCGACGAGATACAACATCCGCAGCCGCAGTTGGTGATCCAAGTCATCCGGTTCCGCGGCTACGCGGCGTTCGAGATCGGCCCGAACGGCGGCGATCGACCCGGCCGGCGGTCCTGGCGGGACGACCGGCACCAGCGGGTCGCGACCCGTTTTTTCCGAGCCGCCTGCCGGATCGTGAGCGCTGCGACCGTTCGGGAGCGGAGGGCGCTCCTGTAAGCCGGTCTGCGGGGCGGCCGGTCCGCGGGCTTGCGCCCGCGGCTCGGAATGCGATTCACCTTGATTCGCTGTTTCTGGGCCGCGCGCGGCCGCTTGTTCGGAGCCGCGAAGGTGAGTGAGCGGCGTTTTCGCCTCCGCCTCGCGCGGCGGCTCGTTCGTGGGCTTGACCGCCGCGGCGGGCGGCTCCGCGCTCCGACGCGCGTCGGGCGTGGGCGAGGCCGCCAGGACCGGCACGCGCGAAACCGGCCGTGTCTTGTCGCCGGCCTCGCGGCCCGAGGGGGAAGTCGACTTCGCAGCCGCCCGACCCGTCTGCTCCTGCGGATCATCCGCGGGCCGGGCGGTCGGCCGCGCCGCATCGGCGGGGCGCCGACCCGGCTCGGTCCGATCGGTCCGCGCCGCAACATCATCCTTCCGAACCGTTTCGGCACGGGTCGGATGCGCGCGAGACTCGCGCGGCTGAATCGCGGGCGCGGCGGTGGAAGCATCGGCACGCGGCGCCTGCGTCGGCTCGAGCCGCACGACCCGCGACGGGTACTCGCGGCTCGGCGTCACGGACGGCCCCGTGTTCGGCCCTGCCGCACCCGTCGCGCGCTCCGTCCCGCTCGGCTGGGCGACCGTCCGCGCCGCCGTCTCCGCTCCGCGCGCCGGGCGCTGGACCGCGGCGGTCCCGGCGGGCCGGGCCGGCCGCTGCGAAGGCGGGACCTTCCGTTCGGTCTCCTTCCAAACCAGCATTCCGTCTCGTATCTCGCAACCCGCCAGCCCGACCGCGAGCAGGCACGTTGTCATCGCGCGTCGATACATGGTATGACTCTCACGCCGTCCGCCGAGAATTTACGCCGCCGTTCTTACGCCGCATTGCACGCGCGGACGATTAGTTTTTCCACCGCCGTCTCCACATCGCCCCCGCCGCTCTTGGACGCGAGGTCGGCCTTCAACAAATCCAGCAACCGGTCCTCCCACCATCGCAACGGGAACCGCCGAAGGAAGGGCACTTCGACCTCGGGGCGGGAGTAGTGTCCCAGACCCTCACGGATCGCGGCCGAGGGCGCGTCGAGGTCGATCAGCCGGCGGGCGTCGACCCAACTCCGCAGCCGGGCCGCCAGGCCGGGAAGTGCCCAGTAAACCGCATTGCGATCGACCTCGCGGACCTGGTTCCACTGGGCCAGCGCCCGCGGCAGGTCCCCGTCGAGGACCGCGTTCCAAACGATGAACACCTGCTCCTCGCGCTGCATGCCGACCAGCAGGGAAACGTGCCCGGGTTCAACCCGGTTGCGCGGGAGGACATAAAGCGCGAGTTTGCCCAGTTCGCCGTCCAGCAGACCCAGGTCCGGCCCGACCAGCGCGAACAGTTTTTCGGCCGCACCGGGCGTGATGACACAGCCGTGACGGTCCCGGGCCCGTTCGACGATCCACGACGTTATGGCGACCCGCCCTTTGGGCGTGCCGCAGGAGACGTTGCCCCCGAGCGCTTCGACCTGACGGTACAGGCGGGTCCCGGCGGGCCAGGTCGTAACGACCAGGACCAGCACGCAGCCCGGGCCGGGGGCATCGAGGTATTTTTCCAGCGCGTCGCGATGCGCGGAAACAAACGGGTCCGCCTCCCGCACGACGACCATCCGCCGGTCTCCCAGCAGCGACGGCGTGCGCGCGTCGTCGAGCACGTCGGCCAGTTTCGCCGTGCGGCCGTCGAATTCGCCGATCGACATCGCATCGGCGTCCGGTCCCAGCACGGTCCGCCTGATCCGCGCCAGTTCCTCGGCCGCCAGCAGCGCGGAATCGCCGTACAACGCCATCATCGGCGGAAACGCGCCCTCGGCGCGGGTCGCGGGGGCTTTGCGAGCACGGGCCACGGCGGTGAAGACCTCCCGGTTCGCCCGGATCACCGACGGCGTCGGCTACGGTTCGGTCTGCGGCGGATAGAAACGCAGCCGCCGGTCCGCGCGGTTTGCGATTTCGGGGGCGTCGGCGGCCCTCTCAAGCGCCTGCATCCACGCCCGTCGCGCCTCGGCCCGGTCTCCCAGGTACAACGCCACGTCCCCCAGGCAGAGCCACGCCTCTCCGTCGTCCGGCCGGACCTCGAGCAGTCGTTGCAGCGTCTGCCTTGCGGCACGGTACTGCTTTTTCGCCGCCTGCACCAGAGCCAGCCCGCGGAGCGCGCCGGCGTGTCGATCTGCGCCGTCGAGAATCCGGCGGTACTGCGCCTCGGCGGCCTCGTAATCCGCGAGTTTGAACAGCACTCCCGCCAGGTCCTGCCGCGCGGGCGTCAGCCCGGGGTCCAGCACCAGCGCCTCGTTGAGCAGTTTGGCCGCCCATTGCCATTCGCCGCGCCCGCGGAGTTCGCTCGCCCGGCGATAGCGCTCAAGGGCCGCGGCGGAAGGTGAATCGTCGATGGTCTTGCCCCTGCCGGCCGGTGCGTCAGGAACCGCTTCGTCCCCCGGTGATTCGTCCGGCCGCAAGCCGCCGGGTTCATCCCGGTGGTCGATCCCGGCCTCGACGGCCAGCGCCGCCGGCGCGGGCCCATCGCCCGGCGGGCCGACGGCTGCGCGGTCCGCCTTGACCGACCACTCGAGCGCCGGCGGGCCATCGGCATTCGTCAGTTCGACCGCCGGGAACCAACTCCCGGCCGCGTTCCCCGCGCGGTCGCGGGCCGTGATCCGGATCCGAACCGCGCCGCCCAGGTCCCGGGGCGCGTTCCAGACATACCGTCCCGTGTTCCGCAGGTTCGTCTCGATCGATTCGATCGGCGACCCTTCGTCCGCCCGGAAAGCGAGATCGATCGGCCGGTCCGCCAGATGCTCATCCTCGACGTTCCAGCGCAACTCAATCCGCCGGTGCGCCTCGAAGCCCGCCTGCGGCCGGACTGACAGCGCCTGCACTCGCGGCGCCAGCGTATCGACCACGACCCACTGTTGCGGCGCGACCCCCGCGCCGGGCGGCGGCGACGAGGCCCCCGCGCGGTTCGCCACGACGAGGTACAGGCCGAACAATCCGTCGTCCGGCGCGGTCCACTGCACGGGCGAGGCGACGCCCCCATCGGTCGGGGCGCGCAGCCAGGTCGCGCCGCGGTCGGACGAATACCACAGCGCTACGTCGGTCAGCGCGGCGTCCCCCGCACGCAACTCGAAGTCCACCCGCAGCCGCCGCGTCGGCACGTGCCGCGCCGTCTCGTCCGCCGCGCCGGCGGGGGCGGGTGATACGCGGTGCGCCGCGTCGTCGGCGGGGGCCTGACCCATTGGCGCCAGAATCATGGCAAGCAGGATGGACATGAGGACGGTCCTTCGGCGCATACCCTCTGCGCGGCGACACAGAGGCGCTAATTTATCGGACATGGTCCCGAGGAGACTTGAATACCGCCGCGATCGCCGGTGCGGTCCAACCGGCATGGCCGGAGGCAATCGGTCACACCGACCGCATGCAGCGGATCGTCTGACCGGAGATGTGTTCCGCGCCCGGCATGAGCAGCCATTCGACCAGGGCCGCCACGTCGTCGGGCTGGAGCGTCTCGTCCGCCGGGAAGTCCGGGAACGGGCCGCGAAGCATCTGCGTATCGACCGCGCCGGGCGCGACGCAATACACGCGGATGCGGTGCGGCCGGCCCTCGGCGGCCAGCGCCCGGCTGAACGTGTTCACGAACGCCTTCGTCCCGCCATAGGCCGCGAAGCCCGGAAAGGGGTCGTCGCCCGCGACGGACGAGATGTTCACGATGACGCCTCCGCCGTGCTGGCAGAAATGCGGCCAGACGGCCCGGCAGCAGAGGTACACCGAGCGGACGTTGGTTGCCACGAGGTGGTCGAATTGTTCGGGCTCCAGCGCGTCAATCGGCCCCATGGGGGCGACGCCGGCGTTGTTCACCAGCATGTCCACGCGTCCGAGGGCCCGGAGCACCTCGTCGACCACGCGCTCGACCTCCTCCCGGAGCGTCACGTCCGCCGAAATCGCCAGGCACCGACCGTCGGCGCGCTCAATCGCGGTCTGCGTCTCCGACAACTCGTCCTGATTGCGGGCGACGGCGACGACTGCTGCCCCCGCCGACGCCAGCCGCCGCGCGATGGCCCGGCCGATCCCGCGGCCCGCACCGGTCACGAGGGCGGTCTTGTCCTTCAGCATTCGCCGGCCTCCGGGTCGCAGGGCGCGTCTTGGGCCGACGGGCGCGGTGAATCACCGCCGGGATTAACCCGGCGGCTCGTAGATCCGGTCGTTGCCCGCGCCGACATCTCCAGTTCAACGATCGGGACCCGCCGGCCGAGCCGATCCCTTAGCGGCGACGAGCCGGCCTCCGCGGCGTCGCAACCGCATCCGCCGCCGCATTCCTTTCCGCGCGCGGCGAGCGCGCGGCGGACCAGGTAGCCCGCGGCCAGCGCCAACAGCGTCCCGACGACGGCCAGTTGCCAGGCCATGCGGAGAATTATACCCGGCGCACGCCGCCCTTCCTCGCGGAGCGCCCTCCTGCATTGCGTCGCGCCGAGACGCACGTCAGAATCTCCGGCCGACGAAAGGAGCATCCCCTCATGAAAGCCGAACGCACGGCGCGTCACTTCACCGGCATGTGCGACCTGTCTTCCGAGGGTCTCGAAGCGGTCCTCGAGCGGGCAGTCGCGATGAAGGCGGAACACCGCGCCGGCCGCTCCCGCCCGCTGCTCGCCGGCCGCACGCTCGCCATGATCTTTCAGAAGCCATCGCTGCGGACGCGCGTCTCGTTCGAATCGGGCATGACGCAACTCGGGGGGCACGCGATCTACCTCGCGCCGTCGGACGTTTCGATCGGCCAGCGCGAGACGACCGAGGACATCGCCCGCGTGCTGTCGCGCATGGTCGACGCGATCACGGCCCGCACATTCGGACACGACATCGTGACCGATCTCGCCGCGCACGCGACGGTCCCGGTCGTCAACGCCCTGTCCGATCACGAGCATCCCTGCCAGGTCCTCGCCGACCTCCAGACCGTCCGCGAACAGCGCGGCACGCTGGCCGGGCGGAAACTCGCCTACGTCGGCGACGGAAACAACGTCTGTCACTCGCTGCTGCTGGGCTGCGCGCTGGCGGGCATGTCGGTCAGCGTGGCCACGCCGCAGGGCTACGAGCCGAAGCCCGACGTGGTCCGCCGCGCCGCCGAAATCGCCGCGCGGTTCAACGGCCGCGTCGAGGTCGTTCGTGATCCGTTCGAGGCCGTTCGACGCGCGGACGCCGTTTACACCGACGTCTGGGCCAGCATGGGCCAGGAGGCCGAGGCCGAGAAGCGGAAGCGCGTGTTCCCGCCCTACCAGGTCAACACCCGACTGATCGCCGCCGCCGGCGGCGACGCCCTGATCCTGCATTGCCTGCCGGCCCACTACGGTGACGAAATCGAGTTCGCCGTCTCGCGGACGCCGCAGTCCGTCCTCTTCGATCAGGCCGAGAACCGCCTGCACGCCCAGAAGGCCCTGCTCTGCACGCTGCTCAACGTATGACGGGCCGCGTCGGTTCCGCCGGGGTAAACCCGGCGGCTCGTAGCGGGATACCCGCCGCGTCCACCTGCTCGGTGCGGGAGACGACCCGGGCCGCGTCGGTTCCGCCGGGGTAAACCCGGCGGCTCGTAGCGGGATACCCGCCGCGTCCACCGGTGCGGCGATTCGGTCGAAAACAACGCTCGCTTCCGCGTCGCGTCTACGAGCGGCGGGCTTCATGCCCGCCGGCATTCGCGTGCAGCCATCCGATCAAAACCAACCGCGCTTCCTCCTTCCGCATGGCGACCCCCCGGCCGCGCTGCGGGTATGATTCCGCTGCGGTCCTGCTCCGCCGCTTCGTCGCCTCTCGCACCGCGCCGACCGCCCTGGGAGTCCCGTTGCCCGAAGCCCTCGACGAGTCCGTCCTGCTCCGCGCGGTCGCGGCCGGCAACGCCGCCGCCTTTACCACTGCCTATCACCGCTACGCCGTGCGCCTGCGGCTCGCCGCATGGCGGATGTCGCGACGCGGCGACTGGCTCGACGACCTCGCGAACGAGACGTGGCGGCGGGCCTTCGAGGCCCGCACCGCCTACGACCCCGCTCGGCCGTTCCTCGTCTGGCTCATTGGAATCCTTCGCAACGTTTTCCGGGAGCAGTGCCGCAACGCCGGCGTCGTGGGCGGGGGGGCCGAGCGCGACGACCCGGGCTCAGCCGGCCGGAGCGACCCGCTGGACCCTGCCCGGATTGCGGCCGAGGCCGAGATGCTGGCCGCGCTGAATGAGTGCGTGGCGGGCCTGTCCCCGGCCGATCAGGACCTCGTCCGGTGGCGTTTCTTCGAGGGCCAGGCCCTGCGGGCGGTCGCCCAGCGGATGGGGGTCGCCGAGGCCACCCTGCGGGAAGTCCGGCTGCCGGCGGTCTGCGGCCGTCTGCGGGCCTGTCTGAAGGTCCGGGGGATCGCCCTCGACGATTTTTTCGCCGCGCACGGAGGGGACGAACTGCAATACCTCTTAGGAGAGCGAGATTAGACCGTGCAGCCGTCAGATCCCCTACATCCCTGGCTATCCGAACTGGGGTGCGCCCGCGCCTCGGGGGCCTTCGCCAATGAGCGAACCAGGCCCGTCGAGAAGGACCTCCCCTGGAACCCGGCTTCTTCCCGTGGGACTGCCGGGATCGGGCTGCGGCTGGTTCGCCGGGCCGTGCCCGTCGCAGCGGCGGCGGCGTTGGCCCTTGCCGTGCTGATCCCCGGCCGCATGTTCCAGCGAGAGGACGCGGCTGTTCCCGGGACCGACTCGGCCCTGACGCCGCTTCAGGCGGCGGGGGTCAACTTGGATCATCGAGGCGCCGACTGCAACGCGGACGGCGTCGTCAACGGACTGGATATTGACTGTTTCCTGAGACAACACGCGGCCTCCGGTGGGGCCTCGGCCTTGCAAACCGAGACCTTCACCCGCCGCTTGTTGGGGACCTAGCGAAACCGGTCGCCGGGTCCTCCTCCTGCAATGCGAGGCGTCGTGGGCGTCTTACCGGGACGCTCCTACGCCTCGCATTTTTCTTGCGCGCGTCGGGCCTCGGCGGCCGGCGGGTTCGATCGACGCGCCCGCGCCGCCGAGTCCGACGACGCCCGGTTCGCGGGGTCTTCGCGCGCACATGGTTGATGGCGAAACGCCGCGCATTTCCAACACGAGACGCGCCGCGTCAGCAAGCGTCAACGAGCGGCGGGCTTCATGCCCGCCGGCGACGGCCGAAAAAAAAACGGGCGACCGGTAAAGGTCGCCCGCTGGGAAAAACGGTTTACCGCGGCGCGGCCTGGAGAAAAGCCGCCTCCGCGTCGTTTAGCGCCGGCGGCGGGCCAGGAGCAGGCCGCCCAGGGCCAGCAGACTCATGCTGGCCGGCTCGGGCAGCAGGGCCAGGGTCCACGAGACCAGCGTGCCGGTGTCGGCCCCCGCGTTGTCGCTGACGGTCAGTCTCCAGTTGCCATTCGACTGGCTGCCGAGGTCGGCGAGCAGGTTGACCTCGACGTACGAACCCGCGTAGTTGACGCTGTGATTATTGCTCGACGCGATGTAGTCGCCCAGGCGCAAATTGTAGGTCGTACCGCCGGCGGTGTTCGGCGCGGGTGCGCCCGTGACGCCCGCCTCGCTCCACCAGTTGCCGGACGGCGTCCCGGCGGCCATCATACTGATGTTCGCGCCGCAGGAGATGTCGGCAAAGTTCGTCGCGCCGAACCGATCGGTGAAGCGGTAGCCGCCGGCGATCAGGTTTGACGAATCGCCGACGCCCGTCGCCGTGAACGAGCCGGTGCGCCGCATGATGTTTCTGGTATTGCCGTTGGGCGCCGTCAGCGTCACGATGAGGTCGCCGACCCACGAATGGTTCATGCTGACCGTGACGGCGATGCCCGTGACGGCAAACGCGTTCGCGACGTTGATCGTCGACGAGATTCCGGCCGGGACGTTGTCGGGGATGGCCAGCCCGACGGCCTGCGATCCGCAGAACTGCGCGTTGGCCGCCGAGGCCCCTATCAGCAGCGCCGCGACTGCGATGGCTGAGATCTTACGCATGTTTCTCCTCCGTCTTTCCCTTTGGTCCGCCGCGTTGCGCGGCGACCCTGATTCGTTCTTTCCCACTGGTCCCGCCCATGCGGCGGGCTTCCGTTTCAGAGACTCCACGGGTCGAGGCACGTGCACTTCGCGCACCTCGCACCCACTGCCGCCAGTATAACCGAATCCGGGAATCCAAGTCAAGAGGGCGCCCTCTAAATTAAGCGCCGCCGCCGAGCCGCACGGGGACACCACGAACGTTCCGCGGCCGACTTCCATCTAACACGTTATCAATCAACGAGTTATGATGGGTTGCCTGGGTTGCCCTGCGTCGGGTACCGTGTTTAAGCGCTGTGGCGTTGGGGTCCACCCATTTTGCGTCCTTTACGACCCGATCCGATTGACCCCTGAACCCCTGTGGCACCGGCGGAGGGCGATCAGGTGCAAACTCGACGGGCCTGTGCCGGCACCGCCGAGACGGCGGCGCCAGAGATAATCCGGACAGGGGCGAAAGCATCTCCAGGTGTTGGATTCGCTAAAAAGAAAGCGGGCGACCGTTTTTTCGGTCGCCCGCGCTGGTTTGAAGGCAAATCGATTCGTGGCCGGAGACCCCGTCCCCGGGGTTCTTGTTACCTGCGGCGGCGAAGGGCCAGCAGCGCGCCGACACCCATCAGGGCCATCGTGCACGGCTCGGGCTTGGTGACTACGCCGGTCAGGTCGATCGTGTAGGTACCCGTGCCGCTCGTACCGGTCCAGCCGGTCAGCGGGCCCGGTGCGCCCGGACCTGCGAACGCGCCGACCGGTGCGTTCTCCCACCTGAACCCGTGGGGGGCGACAGACCCGGCGGCCCAGATGTTGCCGGCCGGGCTGACCGGGTCGCGGTTATAGCCGCTGATGCAGATCGCATACTCGTCGGGCGCGGGGACAACGCCCAGGTCATCCGGGTCCGGGCCCGCCACACCGGTCAGTCTCGAGCGGAGAGTCGTACCGATGGGCGAGTCGTCGTTCATGATGATTCCGCGGGCGTCGAACTTGCGGAACAGAAACAACTGCGTATCGCCCAGCGTGCCCAAACCGTTGTCCGTCGTGGCGACGAACGCCGGCGGATCGGGGAGGAAGATGCTGTAGCAGTCGACGTCCGTGCTGGAAGAAATCGAACCGCTGATCGTCGCAATCGCAAACCCGGCCGGACCGGGCGTCTGCTGTGTCCCGATCAGGTCGCCGGCGTCAACGGCGCCTTCGCTCCAGTTCACCACCTGACCGTTGGCCGCCGCGCCTGCCAGCGCGAGCGCGACGAGTGAAAGACCCGCGATCTTACTCATGACTTTCCTCCACCGGATTCGATTTGCCTTGCACCGGCACGCATCGGAAACGATACGAATCGTTCACACGGACGCGGGCCGCGCACTTGCTCTCGTTCACGCCTCTGGGCGGCGCCGGCTGCACGCCGACACAACGCCTGACCTGAGAAGGGCTTTGCCTCTTCTCCTTCCTTGAGCATCAGCATACCCAAAAGCGACCAACCAATTCAAGGGGGTAGCAAAGATTTCCGGGAGACGACCGAAACCGGACCTGAAAGAGTCAAGTAAAAATAACATAATATCATTGATTGCAATAAGTTACAATCGTCGTTCTGGGGCACGGGGCACACGCGGGTTTCCGTTCGGTATCGGTCCCACACCCGTTGGCAGGCCCGGCCCCGATCAGCGATCCTTTCGGATTCGCGCGGCGCCGCCTGGCATGGAAACAGAATGCGGGGGCCCTAGCGGGCATGATCGCACCATCCGAATAGACAATCCACCCTCGCACCGGCAGGACCCACGCCAACCCGGTCCGCCGACGGGCATTTCCATGGACAGCGGGCGACACTAACCTAGCGGCCCGGATGTTCGAGGCCCTCAAAAACCTGCTCGGCACGCAATTCGGCACGAGCGTCGTTTTCCTGTTGTTTTCCCTCGCGGTGATGATGACGGCCGTCGCGTACTGCATCTACTTCGAGCGCAAGGTCTCGGCCTGGATTCAGGACCGCTACGGACCGAACCGCGTCGGGCGCTATGGCCTGCTTCAACCGCTCGCCGACGGCATCAAGATGCTGCTCAAGGAGGACTACATCCCCCGCGCGGCCGACCGGGCGCTGTTCCTCTTCGCCCCGGCGATGGCATTCGTGGTGGCGATGATCGGCTTCGCCGTCATCCCCTTCGGCGGACGGGTCCGCTGGCCCTGGATGGCCGAGGGGCAGTCGGTCGCCGTCCAGGGCGCGAGCATCGACATCGGGCTGCTTTATATCCTGGCCGTCGGGTCGATGGCGGTCTACGGCGTGGTGCTCGGAGGGTGGTCCAGCAACAACAAGTACGCGTTCTACGGCTCGATGCGGGCCGCGGCCCAGATGCTTTCCTACGAGGTGCCGCTGGGGCTGGCCGTGCTGATCGTCATCCTCACCACCGGGGCGCTGCGGCTGGAGGAGATGGTCGAGGTCCAGCGGTCCGGCACGTGGAACGTGCTGCTGCATCCCGTGGCGTTTGTCATGATGCTGACGACCGCCCTGGCCGAGACCAACCGCGCCCCCTTCGATCTCACCGAGGCCGAGCAGGAACTGGTCGGCGGATACCACACCGAGTACAGCGCCTTGAAGTTCGGCCTGTTCTTCCTCGGCGAGTACGCGCACATCATCACCGCATCCGGTCTGATGACCGCGATGTTCTTCGGCGGCTGGGAGCCGATCCCCTGGACGCGACACCTGGCCGGCGCCGGCGGGCTGACGTGGCTGAACTGGATCGCGGTCTCGGCCTCGCCGGGGGCGATGCTGCTGCGGCTGCTGATCTTCGGGGCAAAGGTCAGTTTCTTCGTCTTTCTCTTCATGTGGATTCGCTGGACGCTGCCGCGCTTCCGCTTCGACCAGTTGATGCGGCTGGCGTGGAAGGCGCTGGTGCCGCTGGGCGTGGCGCTGGTGATCGTGCAGGGCGTGCTGGTCTATGTCGGCCGGCCGGTGCACTGGATCAGTCCGGCGGCCGAGTTTGCCGTCCTCGCGGCCGGCGGCCTGCTGGGCGCGTGGTGCGGACGGCGCGTCACCGGTCGACAGGCGAGTCTGCCCCAGGCACCGGGACATCCCGCAACGAACTGACCAACTCGGGCCGGGGAATCTCGTCCGGAGGCGCGGCCGATCGCCCTCGCCGGCGCGTCGGGCTGGTGTTCAGCGCCGCGTTAAAATGCCCTCGATGTTCAGCGGCATCATCGAGCGCGTCGGACGGGTCCTTTCCGTCCGCGACCACGGCGACGGCCGACGGCTGGTCCTCGATGCACCGGGCTACTGGGACCCGCTCTCGCCCGGCAGCAGCGTCGCCGTCGACGGTGTGTGCCTGACGCTCGTCTCGCGGGACGGAGACTCGGCCGGCTTCGATGTCGTTCCCGAGACGCTCTCGTGCACGACGCTGGGCCGGCGCGTCGCGGGCGACGGCGTCAACCTGGAGCGGTCGATCGCTGCGGGCGCGCGGCTCGACGGGCACTTCGTGCAGGGGCACGTCGACGCGGTGGCGACCGTCGCGGCCGTAGAGCGCGGCCCGGCAGGCCAGCGCTGGCGGTTCGCGCTGGAGTCGGCCACGATGCGGTACATCGTTCCCAAGGGCAGCGTCGCCGTCGACGGAATCTCGCTGACGGTGACCGAGGTGCGGAACGGACAGTTCGGCGTCGCGCTCGTCCCGCATACGCTGGAGCACACCACGCTGGGCGGCAAGCGGCCCGGCGACCACGTCAACATCGAGACCGACATCCTCGCCCGCACGGTGATACACGCCATAGAATCCCTGTCCGCGGGCGCAAGGGGCGGGCCGACCCTCGACCCATTCAGGGCGCCGGGGTCTGCCGATGCCTGACCCGTCCGTCGGACCGTGTTGAGGATCCTGTGTCGCCGCCCAGCGCCGCTCCCGAGACCGAGCCATGACCGCCCGGAAAAACCACGCCGCCGAACCGCCGCGGCCGGACCGGCCGCTGATCGGCCTCACCCTGGGCGAGCCGGCCGGCATCGGCCCCGAGGTGATCGTCAAGGCGCTGGCCGATCCGGCGCTGCGGAAGCGGGCGCGGTTCATCATTTACGGCCTGCACGAACTGATCGCCTACTGCGCCGACCTGGCCGAGATCGGCCCCTACTGGTACCGCGTCCCGCACGAGGAAGTGGAGCGGGTGGAAAGCGGTGTCGTCGTCGCAGACTTCGACGAGTACGCCACGCTCGGCCCGGGCGTCACCCGGCCGACGGCCGAAGGGGGCCACGCCTCGATGCGCTTCTGCGAGGAGGCCATCGCCCACCTGCGCGGCGGCCGACTCTCGGCGTTGGTGACCGGGCCGATCTCGAAGACCAGTTGGCGGATGGCGGGGTATCACTTTCCCGGGCACACCGAACTGCTGGCGAAGCGGTTCGGGGCGCGGCGGGTGTCGATGATGTTCGTGGGAGGGGGCTTACGCGTAGCGCTGGCCAGCGCGCACGTCGCGCTGTTTGACCTGCGCAACTCGTTCACGATCGGCCGCGTGCACCAGCCCATCGACCTGCTGAACGAGGCCCTGCGCGACTGGTTCGGCGTGGAGTCGCCGCGGATCGGCGTGGCCGCGCTCAACCCGCACGCCGGAGAGGGCGGCCAGTTCGGCGACGAGGAGCAGCGCATCATCGAGCCGGCGGTCGCGATGGCCCGCGAGGCCGGCATCCGGGCCGACGGTCCGATCCCCGCCGACACGCTCTTCCGCCGCGCGATGGGCGGCGAGTTCGACGGCATCGTAGCGATGTACCACGACCAGGCCCTGATTCCCGTCAAACTGCTCGCATTCCACGAAGCCGTGAATCTCACCCTCGGGCTGCCGGCCGTGCGCACCAGCCCGGATCACGGAACGGCCTTTGACATCGTCGGGAAAAACAAGGCCGACTGCGGCAGCATGAAGGCCGCGGTTTCGCTGGCGATCGACCTGGCGCTGCGCCGCGCGGCGGCCGGCGCATCAGCGTCTGCCGCCCCGTCCCCCGCGGATGCCATCATCCGGCACTTCGGGTAGCGGCGACGCGAAGCAGACCAGTCAGAATACGCTCGCTCACGCTTCGCGTCTCGTCGTAACGTCGTCGCGGGCAAGTCATCGTGCGCCATCGATTGAATGCGGGACGCCGCGCATTTCCGGCACGAGACGCGCCGCGTCAGCAAACGTCAACGAGCCGCGGGCTTCAGCACCGCGCGCGGTGCATACGAAATGGACGCTCGCTCACGCTTCACGTCTCCGGCGGGGGTAAACCCCGCCGATCGTAGACTCGGTTACCGCCAGATTCCGCCGCGCGTAGGCCGCCGCGCGCCCTACGGACACGCCGGGTTGGGATCGGCGAGGCCGAGGAGTTTGGCGACGAAGGCGTTCAGGTCGGCGCCGGTCAGCGTGCCGCTGGTGTCCAGGTCGCTGCACGGACAGCCCGGCGCGGCCGG
>Ga0187893_10002723_pt1 | contig 38019 bp, 34 predicted proteins | sample MA1701074metaG_FD_139574 | JGI IMG/M metagenome (GOLD analysis project Ga0187893, IMG submission 139574) | White microbial mat communities from a basaltic lava cave in the Kipuka Kanohina Cave System on the Island of Hawaii, USA - MA170107-4 metaG ... | reverse complement strand
GCAGCCGAAGCAAGGTAAACTGGATGAGAGGTAGGATTGAGGGATTCTGGTTTTGGGTTTTGCACACCCTCAGAATCCCAAATCCGCCCCTATCATCTCAACTCAATTGGTAAAACACGAGTATATGGAAGCGCATAAATAATCACTCCGCCAGACGATGCCACGATGCGCAGAATTGCGCGGCAATCTGAAGTGATTTAATATGGCAACTAACCTGGGTAATCAAGGAGCGTGAGTAAATGGAAACAACCGACGTGAAAGAAGAAGCGAAGAGATTGATCGATCAACTCCCGGATAACTCTACCTGGGATGATCTGATGCACGAAATCTACGTGCGCCAGTCTATAGAAAAGGGACTTGCCGACAGTCAGTCTGGAAGAACTACCAGCGTTGAAGATGTTCGTGAAAAATTCGGACTCAACAAGTGAAAGTCGAATGGACAGACAACGCGCTGGAGCAACTTTGGGCGATTCACGAATATATCGCTCAAAGCTCGCCGCAATATGCTCAGAGAGTGGTTGATCGTCTTACTCGCCGGACTCAGCAAATCAGAGCCTTTCCTTTATCAGGCCGTGTAGTGCCGGAATATGATGCGCCGCAAATAAGAGAAGTGATCGAAGGCCCTTATCGAATAATCTATTACATAAAGCCGGATCAGATAGATGTTCTTGCTGTCATTCACGGAGCGCAAAAAACGCCCTGGAACGAATAGCCGCAACTGACGACGCGACTTGAAAGGATGCTCGCTATGCGCGCTTTCGCGCAGAAACATAAAACAACTCAGCAGACCGCAGCCGACTCCCCGACAGGTAGTAGAGCGCAACTCGCCTGCGGCCACAGCCCTATACTCGACCTGCAACGCACAATCGGAAATCAGGCGGTGCTGCGATTGTTAGAGGGATACGGCAAGCCTGCATCTGGCGATAAGATCGACAAAGGAACGCCGACGGATGAGCCTGACGAACCTAAACCCGAACCTGAAGACCCGGATGAAAAGTGCCTCGGTTGTAAACCCCTCGCAAAAGTCACCAAGAAACAAAAAAACACCACTGTGGTATTCGGGCTGTGCAGCGATGACTTCGATGTATTCAATGCCGGGGCAGGAACTGCGGAGCCGGGGCCGGGTTGTCTTCCTCAGAAGTCGAACACCGGGGGAGTCGTCAACTTTCGTTCCGGCACGCAAAGCGGGCCAGCATGGCAAACAGTTGCCGATATCAAAGCCTGCACTTATCCCCCAGCCGATGAAAATTTCAAAACCTCGTGGGAGGTCGGGTTCATTCAAACTCTGGAATCGGCCACCTATGGCGCGGCCTATGATAATGGTAAATTCGTTCAAGTGACTAATCAGAATGCGAGGGACGCTTTGACAGGCAATGTTCCGGCACCGTGGTATGACAGTAAGGGAAACACACTCGGCCCGCAGGATTTCCCTCCAACTGCGCCAATGATCAATGATACGCCTAACGTCTCGTTCAACATCACGCATCCCGATAGCAGCAAAGATTTTCTACGTTCGGCTTGCCTCAAGGCGAAATTCAACATCTGGCTCATCATCAATGAAATTGGAGTAACTCCCACTGAATCGAATGTAGATTTCCTTTATCACTGGTCGATAAATATCGATCAGAGTTTTTCGTTGAGCGGTAAAGACGCGCATCCGTGCAATACTTCGCAATGGAGCGCAAGCGGCTCGCAATCGATGAGCAACAAGGGTCCCGGAAAAGGATCGGCAACGCTTGTTTGGGATAAGCCCATTGCCAGAGGATCGGAGAAAACAGACACCACAATTACGACTGACCCTTGTGCAGCGAGCAGCCAGTCAAAAGACGAGCCGGAAAAATCAACGGATGAAAGTAACTACTCAGCCGGTCAGACTGAATGATGCAGGCATCGATTTGAATAGGAGTTTATGCCGCTGTTTAGCTCCAGAGGAGCGACCTGTTTATAGATTCTATAAACAGGTCGCCCCTAACGGGGCTGAGTAGTTACGGATGAAAAATGAATTCTGTCTGCGAACCATCAGGCGACTAATTCTATTTCAACATCGATTTCATTCACTCCGCTTTTCTCTTATATCAATCCCGATCCGAACTGCCGTTCGGAGTCGGCACAGGTTTCTCTTCGATCTCATTCCAGTCGGGCGGTTCCACGCCGAGCAGATGATGAACGAAGAAGTCATAACGCAGTCTATCTCCGTAAACGCCGCCCGATGTGTGTCCGGCTCCGGGCAGCACCAACAGATCGAATTTCTTCCCCGCCTTGACCAGCGCGTTTACCACCTGCATCGTCGAGGCCGGATCGACGTTGGTATCCATCTCGCCGACTATGAGCAGGAGTTTGCCTTTCAATCGATGCGCGTTATCGACATTCGATGAAGCCGCGTACTCAACTCCGAGCGGCCATCCCATCCATTGCTCGTTCCACCATATCTTGTCCATGCGATTGTCATGGCATCCGCAGGCCGAGACGCACACTTTGTAAAACTCCGGGTGAAAGAGCATCGCACCCATCGAGTTCTGCCCTCCGGCTGATGTGCCGTAGATGCCTACGCGACTGATATCGTAAAAGGGATACCTGGCGGCGACCGCTTTGTGCCAGAGTATGCGGTCGGCAAATCCCGCATCGCCGAGGTTCTTCCAGCATACATCGTGAAATGCCTTCGAGCGGTTGGACGTTCCCATGCCGTCTATCTGCACGACTATGAATCCAAGCTCGGCGAGCGATTGCATTTGATTATATGCGCTGAAGGATTTCGGCACGAACGACCCCTGCGGGCCTGCGTAGATGTTTTCGATGACCGGATATTTTTTCGACGGATCGAAATTTACGGGTCGAAAAATCACGCCCCATATTTCCGTCTTCCCGTCGCGCCCTGTGGACGTGAAGACTTCAGGCGCGCGCCATCCCGCCTTGATCAACTCCTGAATGTCGCCGCGTTCGAGTTCTGAAATAAGCTGCCTGTCTGCCGCGCGACGAAGCTGGGAGACAGTCGCCAGATCGACTCTCGACCACGTGTCGACGTAGAACTTCATGTCGGAAGAAAAGCTCACGGTGTGATTGGCATCCGTTTCGGTGAGAGCCACAAGCCCGCTGCCGTCGAAATTTATTCGATAGTAGTGAGTGAAGTAAGGGTCTTTTCCCGCGTACATCCCGCTGGCCTGAAACCATATCTGGCGTTTCTCTTCATCAACGCGTTCGACTCCGCGCACGACCCAGTTGCCGCGCGTGATCTGATTGACCGCGCCCGTCGCGCCGTCGTAAAGATAAAGATGATTCCATCCGTCGCGCTCCGACATCCAGATTATTTCCTTGCCGTCTCCCGCATCGTGTCGAAACCTCTTGCCCGAATAACAGAAAAAAGTTTTCGGCTCTTCACTGACGAGGGCGCGCGGCTTTCCCGTAGCAGCGTCTATTTCGATGATGCGATAGACCTGATGCCCGCGCTGATTGTATTCGAAGGTGACGGCGCGATTGTCTTTTCTCCATTCCATTCGCGATAGCTGATAAGGATTCGGAAACAGGCTGTTGTCGATATTTGTTTGCTGCTTCGTCTCGATGTTGATGATGACGGGCTGTTGAAGGTCCAAAGCGTCGCCGGGCTTGGCATAATCGATGGACGAATATTTGGGCTGAAGCTGATCATCGGGCGACGATTCGACATACTGGATTTTGCGACGATAGCCGGGACGCACGCGATAGACGGCTATATTCTTCGAATCCGGCGACCACACGATAGAGCGCGATTCGTAGTAATTTCCTTCCGAGCCGTCGAAGCTCAAGGCCGTGGATTCCTTCTTGCCCATAGCGCGAATGAAGACGTTGAAGTTATTGATGAAGGCTTCCCATTTTCCGTCGGGAGAAGGTCGCGGCACGTCGGGAGGCCGTTGTCCGCGCCCCGGTCGCTCGACCGGGCCGAGATTCTTGCACGCATAATCGGAAAGATCGCACTTCCATCTCGATAGTCGTTCTTCAAACTCGATGGCGCGTTCATTATCGGTGAAGGTGAAAGTTCTGAACGGAAGTTTCAAAGCCGTGTACTTTTCGTTTGTCGCCGTGGAGAGAGAGGCTGCGAGTTTTTCATGATCGAAAGCCGGTCTTCGAGCGAGCGTCTCGGCATCTACAAGAACGAATTCGTTTCCGCCTTTGACCGATTTTCTGTACCAGAAGCGGCTGGTCTTTTCGATCCAGTTCGCTCTTTCAGCGATGTTTGCGGCAAGCGATTGATACTTGTCGCGAAGGCCGTTTGCTCGTTGATAATCGTTGAGCGTTCCCTGCGCGTGAACGGTGATGGTGAGAAAAATCAGAGTGAAGGAAAGAGCGGCTTTCGAGAAAAATTTATGCGCCATGATAGTTCTCCTTGTTGATATCGAAGAGGATCATACTTTTTTCGCCTTTTGTTGTATAGTAAACAAAGCGCGTTCGATGTGGGCATATAGGGAGAGGAACATGAGCGGCGACGAAGTGAAACTCATACTTGAAAAACTGGGCCATATGGAAACCGGCATAGTCAATCTCGGCACACGTCTCAGCGCGCTGGAAAACATCGTCTCGGAGCGATTGCACGACTCTCGCCCGATGTGGCAAGGCGTGCAGACGCAGCTTGTCGAAATACGCGAGACTCAGGAAAAAGCTGCCTCAGAGTTGACCGATATCAAAGGCGACATTCGAAAGCTGAACAGAAAGATCGAGACCTTCAACAATCGTCTGACTGAAGTCGAGGCGGATCAACGCGACGTCGAAGCGAGAGTTGAAACCCTTGAGCAGAAAATTTCCTGAACGCGCAGAAAGGCGGCAAGCGACACATCAAATCAAAGCGTAAGATCAAAGAGTCAAAAAGTTGCTTTGCCGCCTGTACTCGACTAACCTACCGCAGATGATTACAGAATCCCTTTCTTTTTTGCGCTGCATGGAACAGGAGTGCAGCGCGAGCTACTCGATCAAAGAAAAAATTTATTTATGTCCTGCTTGTGGTGGGCTGCTCGATGTCGCTTACGATTTTCATCTCGCAGACATTGATGAAATAAAAGCCAGATTCAAAGCGCGGCGGGCGAGTGATGATGCAGCAGACCGCAGCGGCGTGTGGCGATTTCGGGAACTGCTGCCGTTTGCTCACGTCTCGCAAATCGTCACACTCTTTGAAGGCAACACGCCTGTTTATGACGCGCCGCGCTCGACTGAATATGCCGGACTCGAGGCGCTTCGCTTCAAGCATCAGGGGATGAATCCGACAGGCTCGTTCAAAGATAACGGAATGACTACGGGCGTGACTCAGGCTCGCGCGCTTGGAGCGCAGGCGGTCGCGTGCGCTTCGACCGGGAACACTTCGGCTTCGATGGCGGCTTACGCGGCGCGGGCTGGAATGCAGGCGTTCGTCTTCATCCCCGCAGGGCAGGTCGCCTACGGGAAGCTGTCGCAATCGCTCGAATACACCGCTAAGGTCATTCAGATCGAGGGCAACTTCGACGACGCGATGCGATTGGTGCGCGAGATAGCCGAAGAGTCGGATATCTATCTGCTCAATTCGATCAACCCGTTTCGACTGGAAGGGCAAAAAGCGATCATCATCGAGATGATGGAACAACTTCGGTGGCGCGCGCCCGACTGGATAGCAGTTCCGGGCGGCAATCTCGGAAATTCATCTTCGTTCGGCAAGGCTCTTCGTGAGCTTTATGATTCTGGTTTCATTGATCGAATGCCGCGACTCGCTGTAATTCAGGCCGAGGGGGCCGCGCCGTTTTATGATCTGTTCACATCGCCTGATCGTTCGCGTTTTCACCCGGTCGATTATCCCGCGACGCTTGCGACAGCGATCAAGATAGGCAATCCCGTTTCTTGGAAGAAAGCTCTTCGCTCTCTCTCGTGGACGGACGGAATCGTTGAGCGGGTCAGCGAACAGGAGATAGCCGACTCGAAAGCTGTGATTGGAAGCGACGGCATAGGATGCGAGCCTGCGTCTGCGGCCACGCTGGCGGGAGTGAAAAAACTCGTCGCCGCGGGAGTGATCGAAAAAAGCGCGAATGTGATCGCAGTGCTTACGGGCAATCTTATGAAAGACCCGTCTTACACGGTCGACTATCACACCGACGCGCTCACATTCGAAGGGCAACCTATCAACGGCAATTTTGCAAACCGCCCGGTGACAGTCGCCGCCGACAAAGAAGAGATCAAGCGATTGATTCGCTGAAGAATCTTGCGGCGCAATCTAACAGATTGCGCTCTTTGAAAGTACGAAACTCGAGGCCGCGCAAACTCGTCTTGCGCCGCTTTTTCTGAGGAAAAAACATGAAAACGAAACTCGTTATCCTTGGCGCGATGATTCTCGTTGCGGTCGCCTTCTCCGATGCTCGCCCGCAGCAGAAGGAACAGTCTTACGTTGTCGAATACTACTACAAAGCGAAGTGGGGATATGCGGACGAGTTCCTGCGTCTGTTCAAGAAGAATCATTACCCGGTGCTGAAGAAGCAGATCGAGACGGGACGCATGCTCGAAGTGCGAGCCGAACGCCCGCGCTATCACACGACTGAAGACGGGCGATGGGATTATCGCGTGACGATAGTTTTCAAAAACGCCGCCGTCGCTGCGGATTCGAGCGACGAGGATGCGATAATCAAACGCCTCTATCCCGATCAGGAAACTTTCCGCCGCGAGGAGCAGCGACGTTTTGAAATACTCCTCGCGCACTGGGACACTCCTTTGGTCGGCGTATCGCTCGATCAATGATAGAAAAAGTTGATTGCTGATTTTTATTCATCACGATCAAGCCGATGGCTCACTGCGCTTTCGCTGCTTTTTCGGTTTCTTCGTCGTCCTTGCCGCCTCCGAATTTCACAGGGAGCAGCATCGAGACCCGCTTTCTATACTGCTCGTAGTTGTCGCCGTGCGCGCGAATCAGATCGCGCTCTTCAAACTGTATGGCCAAAATCATGTAGATAGTAGTCATAACAGCGAAGAACAGATGGCCCATCGTCATGCGCGGAGTGGCCCAGAAGGCGATCATGAATCCGAGCATGATGGGATGTCGCACGGCCCGGTAAAACAGCGGCGTCCTGAAAGAAGGCGGCGGACACTCTTTTCCTCTGAGGAAATAGTAAGCCTGCCTCAGCCCGAACAGGTCGAAATGATTTATTAGAAACGTCGAGATCAGAACTATCAGCCATCCCGACCAGAACAACAACTGCAAGACGATTCGTCCCGTCTGGTTCTCTACATCCCACGCGACGCGGGCCAGTCCCATGGGCCGCCATTGCCAGAAGAGCAATAACAATAAAAGGCTGGCTATCAAAACGTAAGTGCTGCGTTCAAGAAGCGGCGGGACCAACTTCGTCCATATCTTTTTGAACCATGGGCGAGCCATCACGCTGTGCTGAATGGCGAAGAGCGCGAGCAGGACGATATCGATGCTCAGACGCTCGATAAAAGAACCGCCGAGCGGGGAAATATCAATCGATCTCGGAACGACGAGAGGCTTACCCGGCTCGTAGAGATTGCCGCCTCCCACGAAACCTATCGCATAGAGGAAGGTTCCGAAAAAGATCAGGTAGCACAAGACCCCGTAGATGAATCCCAGAAGTCTGGCAAACATTTTAGCCTTCTCCTTTACTGGAAAATTCCGGCCAGCGCCGGTGAACTACTGATGAATGCGCACATCATAACTCGCCTCCCGAATTCGAAGCGGATAAAACAGCCTGCCAGCCTGGGGAAAATATTTGCCTGTAGTTTACACCTGCGCGCTGCGGTGTCAAATCAATCCGCCTGCCTTCCTGCCAACTTCTCACTCATTGGCTGAGGTGATAAAATCTCGCCGCTTCATCGAAGTCAGGCCGGGTTGTGTGCGCGCGTCTTTTGCGCCGCAGTTAATTTCATGTGGCGCAATCCGCGAGATTGCGCATGCCCCGAAAGTATGAAGGTCGGAGAACCCGCAAGCTAACAGCTTACGCCACTTTTCCGGGAGAGATGCTATGGATTCGCTTTCGCCAATGACGGTATTTCTCGCCATCGGAGCCATAGGGTTTCTCTTCGTGCTCGTCTCTTTTCTCTTCGGCGAGATATTCGAGGGTCTCGACTTCGGCCACGATGTCGATCACGATTTCGCCCACGAGGGGCCGGGTCTCATCAGCGCGCGGGTCATAAGCATTTTCATAACGGCTTTCGGCGGATTCGGAGCCATAGCCGTGAGTCAGGGGATCGGGCCTCTGGCAGGCTCCGTGATCGGACTTGCGGGAGGCGTAGCGCTCGGCGCGGTGGTTTATTACTTCGCCCGCTTTCTCTACTCTCAACAGGCGTCAAGCGATATCACTTCGGAAGACCTCATAGGCATGACGGCTCAGGTGGTCATAGGCATCCCCGCAGGAGACGTCGGGCAGGTGCGCTGCATCGTGGGCGAGAGCATGATAGATAAGATCGCCCGCTCGAAAGACGGATCGCCGATTCCTCATAACTCGCTCGTCAGAATAGAAGAAATCACAGGCGAAAGCGTCATAGTAATTCCCTTGCCCGCAGTCGGCGGAGAACGCGGGCTGTTTTCTAACCTAGACAACCCGGAGTAGAAGTCTGGAGTCGAGAGTCTGGAGTCTGGAGTCCGATGTTCCGACTCTTGACTCGAGACTCTCAGACTCCCGGACAGGAGGCATGACAATGAATTTATCTCTGACCATCCCGGTCGTAGCCGGAATAGTGGTGACACTGCTGATACTTTTGTGGCTCTTCAGTTCGAACTACATCAAGGTGCCGCCAAACACCGCAGCCATTTTTTCGGGCCGCAAACGCAAACTTCCTGATGGCCGGGTCGTGGGCTATCGTATGGTCAAGGGCGGAGCCGCGCTGAGGATTCCTGTTCTCGAAAAAGTCGATTACCTCGCGCTCAATCTCATAACCATTCCGCTTGAGATACGCCGCGCCTATACGCTCAAAGGCGTGCCTGTATCTGTGAAGGCGGTCGCTAACGTCAAGATCAAAGGCGATGACATATCGCTTCAGGCCGCATCCGAGCGATTCCTCGGCATGTCTCAGGTCGAAGTTCAAAAGGTTATATTCCAGACTCTCGAAGGACACCTGCGCGCGATACTCGGCACGCTGACGGTCGAAGAGATAAACAACGACCGCCAGAGCTTCGCGCAAAAACTCACGAGTGAAGCGGCCTCCGACCTTGAGCGAATGGGCATAGGCGTCGATGTTCTCATCATTCAAGAGATCAGCGATGATGAAGGCTACCTCGATGCGCTCGGAAAAAAACGAACGGCGGAAGTAAAACGCGACGCGCAGATAGGCGAAGCGGAAGCTACGCGCGATTCCAAGATTCAGGCTTCGCTCGCCATGCAGGAAGGCGAAAAGGTCAAACTCGACACCGAGGCGAATATCTCTCTGGCCCAGCGCGACCTCGAAGTCAAGAAGGCTCAGTATCAGGCTGAAGTCCAGAAGGAGCGATCAACAGCCGAACAATCCGGCCCGCTCTCTTCGGCAAAAGCGCGACAGGCTGTAGTCGCCGAAGAAGTTCGCATTGAAAGGATTCGCACTCAGGAACAGATCGCCGTTCAGGAGCAGGAAATTCTGCGTCGCGAAAAAGAGCTTGAAGCGACCATCGTAAAGCCCGCCGACGCCGCGCGCACCGCCGCAGTTCTCAAGGCCGAAGCCACAAAACAGGCGGTCATCCTCGAAGCCGAAGGAAAACGAGCCTCGCTCATCGCCATAGCCGAAGCCGAGCAGGAACGTTTGAGGAAAGAAGGTCAGGGACGCGCGGCGGCAGTCGAAGCCGAGGGCAGAGCCGAAGCCGCGAAGATCGAAGCGATGGGACTGGCGCAGGCGAAAGCCATCGAAGCGCAGGGACTCGCCGAAGCTACGGCTATTCAAAAGAAAGCCGAAGCGTGGAAACAGTTCAACGAAGCTGCAAGACTTCAGACCATACTCGAAAAGCTTCCGGCTATTCTTCAGGCGACGGCTCCGGTGTTCGGCGCGGTCGCAGCGCCCTTAGGCAATATCGATAAAGTCGTCGTAATCGAGCAGGGCAATGGCGGCTCACAGAGCGGCATCAGCCGTTTCGCTTCGACCGCGCCTTCGATCATATTCGGATTGTTGCAACAGCTTGAAGCTCTGGGAGTCAACGTGCCGAGTATGCTCGCGCAGCTTGGCATTCAGACGAACTCTGATGCTCAGGAAAAGACTGTCACCGTAGAGCCGATAGATGAGAAGTAAATCTGTTGAGAGCGCAGGCTGTGTTAGAAGTCAGAGATTCACACGGCCTGCGCTTTTGGTCTTGAGAGGGGTCTTGTGGCGCAACCTGTCAGGTTGCGCACGCCCTGAAAGTGCGAAATTTGAGGCCACGCAAACTAACAGTTTGAGCCACAATTACTGAGGAGAAGAGTATGCCGTTGAGCGCGATTGCAGAAGGCATAATCGAAATCATAGTCGAATTTTTCTTCGAAGTATTCGTTCAGATTTTCGTCCGCGGGTTTGGCTTCGTGATTATCAAAGCGGTAACGCTGGGCAGGGCGAAGATCGATGTGATGAGCGGCAGCGCGCTGGCAGTAGGCATAGTCGCTTGGATATTGATACTTTTCATCGCGTACAAACTCTGGCTGGCATGACAATGAAGCTTCAAATCTCGATCCCGCCGATTCGACCGCGAGAGGGCGGTTGAGGCTTTACCATAACCGCATTCTCTTCATCGCGGCGCGAAAAAGAAATGTAGCAGTTTATCTGTTCGAAAGTATCCAGAGGTCTTTCACAAGAAATTGCTGAAAATCGTGTATCTGCTCGCGCAGCCGCTCATTGATAGTCATCTCCGGCCTGGGATCAACGTAATAAACTCCGTCGAGTTTGTTCAACGCCACTGTGTATCCAAGAAAGTGATTGCTCTTGAATGTCGAATTGATACCAAATATGCTGTCGCCCCGCTGGGCGCGCTGAACATCGTGCAGAAAAATAGCGATTACAGGCACATCTCTTCCAAGCAGCTTTGTCAGCAGATGCTTATCAAGAAAAATCTTATCGATTCTGTCCTTGCTGGTTGTCTTGACTGAACCGACGATTTCCGATTCGTGTACGAATCTGGTTTCTGAAGCGACAATGGCTTTGTTGCGCGAAAAGACTAAATCCAGTTGGTATGACATCCTGTATCCGGGATGACCGGGGATCGGGATGTTGATAGTGCGAGGCTCACACTCCAGGCCCACTTCCTGAAATATGAGCTTGATCAGGTTTTCAAACAGTTGCCCAACCCGCTTTCTGGATTGCTGGATGTTATTGAATGAGTCGGCTATGCTGCCAATCGCTTGTTGGATAGTGTAAATGACTTTGTTGACTTCTTTGGTGTCTATATATTTTCTGCTCTTATTTCGATTAGCGGCAGCATCCTGATACCGTTTGAGATCGACGAGAAAGTCAATGAATCTTTCAAACGCGCCAATGAAATCAGGCGACGATTCAATAAACAAATCTGTATTCAAAGGGCGAGTGATTTTATGCCCATACTCTTTCCCGTACTGATAGAAAACATAATTCGGATGAGAAGGGGAAACTATGCGAGTGGGTTGGGTATTTTCTACAAGCGACAGGAACGCGTTGCCAATCACAAGATAATCATCCAGCTTATCGAAGGCGGATTTGTCCTGAACGCTTTCCTGCAAGTCGGCGAGAGTCGCTTCCTTCATCGAATCGCCTTCCTTCTCCTGGCGTTTTCCAAATCATACTGAATCCATTTTTCTATCGGCCAGCCTTCCACCCATTCGATCCTTTCAGCCGCCCAGCGGCAGTATTCAATCGAGATATCACAACCTTTCCATTTTCGCTTGAGTTGCTCGGCTACAACAGCCGTAGTGCCTGATCCCAAAAACGGATCGATGACCAGATCGCCCACGTTCGAAGACGCCAGAACGATTTTTCTTAAAAGTTCTTCGGGCTTCTGCGTCGGATGAGGCGTCTTCTCGTGCATGCCGTTGCACGTCGTCGGGATTTCCAGAACGTCTTTCGGCTTGGCCCCCCGCGGATGCGGACGCCAGAGATGATCTTTTTTCCCCTTGCTGTATTGACTGGTTTCGGCCTGCGGATGATCAGGATATTTCAACGTATGATCGCCGTAAGGAATCCTCGCGTCGTCGACGTTGAATGTAAACTCACGGCTCTTTCTGAAATGAAGTATGCTTTCGTGCGAGCGGCCCCAATCCGCTCCGAGGTTGGCCTTGTTCTTGTAATGCCACACAAGCCAGCGACTCCCGCGAAAAAAACGCGACGCCGGAAGTTTGAGGTCTGCCAATATCTCCGAGTATCCGCAGATGTAAAGCGTACCTGTCGGCTTCAAAACGCGAGCCGATTCTTCAATCCACTGAAGCGACCATTCGACGTACTGCGCCTGAGATTCGAAAGTATCCCACTCGGCTTTTTTGATGTTATAAGGAGGATCGGCAAAAATCAGATCGACCGATTCGGATTCGAGAGAGCGCAGCCACGAGATCGAATCTCCAACCCGGATTTCTCCGTTGGGGTGAGAGTAAAACAATGCAGGCTCCTGTGGATTCAACGGCTCAGGGTTTATCTGCGCAAACGACCCCTTGAGTACAGGAGCGCCGAAGAAAGTCGGAATCTCTTTGTTGCGAGAGTAACTTGCGGACGGCTCTCGCGTCTCCGATGCATTTTGCTTTATCTCTCTTTTAGCTTTCATCAAATCTCGATTCCGCCGATTCGACCGCGAGAGGGCGGTTGAGGCTTTACCATAACCGCATTCTCTTCATCGCGGCGTGCGCGACTTCGCTCCGAATGCCACTTCTCCCACTCAGCAGGCGCGTCTATAGTCTCGCCGCCGTGAGTGGTCAATCGCCGCCGCACCTGACACATCACGGGCGTGTTTATCGCAACTCCCGATACGATCAACTGCCCGCGCGTGAGTGCCGGTAATTCATCCAACATTCTTCGGCCCGCGCCTTCTACGGTCTTAGCTATCGTATCCTGATCTATGGGGTTGACTATCCGCATGATGAATTGAGTCATGCATTGCGACAAAACATCTGAATCCACTTTGCCGGGTCGCTGAGTTATCAACCCGATGCCGACGCCGAACTTTCTTCCTTCGGCCAGAATCTGTTTCAACACGTTTGTCGAAACCACCGTCTGGCCCGCGGGCGCGAAGCGATGCGCTTCTTCAATCAAAACGAAAATCGGATAAGGCAGATGCTTCTCGTCATTGGGACTGGTCGCGTCGCCTTTGTGCGTAGCCATGCGCGCCTGTATCGCGCGACGAAGCAGAGTCGCAACGATAACCTGCTGCTCGTTCTGGTCTATATCGACGAGTTGAAGCACGGTGCATTGGCCCGGTCGGAAAAGTTCAGTGAGCGGATTATGCTCGCTGTCAGAAAAAATCTGATGCTTGCCGTAACCGCGAAATCTGTTGTCGAGTCGCCATTCGAGCGCGTCGATAGTGCTGGCGTTTCCGCTTCCTTTATCCTCATCGCCGTATCGCTGCTCTGCAACCGCGTCCATCAAATCCTGAAAAGTATAATGGCCATGCTTGCCTGCGCTGTTGCGCGTGTTGCGATAGGCTGTTCCGAGAGAATGCCGCATCTTTTCCGAGAGGTCTTGCAGCAGATAAGCGATGTCGGCGAATTCCAAAGAGTCGAATCTCACTTTCACACGTTCGGGCTGAAGAATGCGGACTTCAGGCTCGTAGCTGTTCGCGATGAAGTAATTTTTGTTCTCCGCCCGTTTGATTTCCTGAAGCGTGTTGTATTCGCCGTGCGGATCGATGACTAAAACAGCTGATCGATTTTCAGGTTTCATCAACTCTTCGACCAAAACGGCAGCCGTATAACTTTTGCCTGCGCCCGTCGATGCCAGCACTGCGAGGTGAGTCGAGACTATATCTTTAACGGAAAGCACGACAGGAACTTCGTCTGACTGGCGCGTGAGCAGGCTGCCGATGTGCGCCGCGCCCGTCTCGCCTTTTCGCCGGGGAGACAACACGCGGGCCAGCATCTCCGATGGGGCGAGATAGACAGCCTGCCCCGGCATGGGCGGGATGCGGGGGTTGGCGAAATCGTTCAGTTCTTCGTCGTAATAACCGATCACTGAAACTACTATTTCAAAAAGTTCGCTGACATCGCCTTCAAGCCCTATCATAGCGGCCACGCTCGCGGGCGGAGTCGAAGGGTCTGCGAGAAAGCTGTCAGGCAGCGAGCGCGCAAGCCTTCGCTCGGTGATGTTGCCCAGTATCATTTTCTCCCTGCCGGCAGCGCGTGCGCGATAGTAGACGAACTCGCCCGTGCGAGCGCGGTCGTTGTCTGCGGTGATGAAGACGAACTCGCTAGGTTTCTCGCCCGGCCCCTTGACTGTTCCCATCAGTGTGTCGGACATTTTGTTTGCCTTTTCGTCCTTTGTCATTCGTACCTTGTCCTTTGTTGAATCGAGTATGAAATCGGCGTCAATATAGCACAACGCCGCGCGATTGAAGTAGCGTAAGCTGTGAGCCTGTTTTGGAAATTATGACGAAAGAGCTTTTAATAACTCAGGCTTCGCAACTCGTGACTCTCGCTGGCCCGCCGCGGCCCCGCGTCGGTGAAGAGATGCGCGAACTCGCTATCATCCCGGACGGCGCATTGCTTGCCCGTGACGGCTTGATCGCGATGGTCGGTCGCTCTGATGAAATAGAAAGCAAGGCGAGCCGCGAGGCGCGACGCATCGATGCGCAGGGCTGCGCGGTTATGCCGGGATTCATAGATGCGCACACGCATCCGGTTTTTGCCGGGACGCGCGAAGACGAATACGAAATGCGCGCGGCGGGCGCGACCTATCAGGAGATAGCCGCTTGCGGCGGCGGCATTCGCTCCAGTGTGCGACGGACGCGCCAGGCGAGCGAAGAAGAATTATTTCAGATGGCTTTGCCTCGCTTGCAGCGGATGATGGAACACGGCACGACTACCATCGAAGCGAAAAGCGGCTACGGGCTGACGGTCGCGGACGAGTTGAAAATCCTTCGTGTCATTCGAAGATTGAATCAGGAGTCGCCGCTCGATCTCGTCCCGACTTTTTTAGGCGCACACGAAATTCCGGATGAGTATCGCGCGACGCGAGAAGATTATATTCGACTGGTGACAGATGAAATGATGCCGCGGGTCGCAGAGGAAAAACTCGCCAGCTATGCGGATATCTTCTGCGAAGCGCATGTCTTCAATATCGATGAATCGCGACTGGTACTTCAGCGGGCGAAAGAACTCGGTTTCGGCGTGCGATTTCATGCAGACCAGTTGACCGCCGGCGGCGGCGCGCTTCTTGCCGCAGAACTTCGAGCGACGACTGCTGATCATCTCGAATGGACGGATGAAGAGGGAATCGAAGCGATGCGACGCGCAGAAGTGATGGCCGTGCTTTTGCCTGGAGCGGTTTTCAATCTTGGGCTGACGCGATATCCGCCTGCGCGACGGATGATCGAAGCAGGGCTTGGCGTCGTGCTGGCTACGGATTTCAATCCGGGAAGCTCGCCCACGCCTTCGATGCAGATGATTTTATCGATAGCCTGCACGCAGATGGGCATGACTCCGGCGGAAGCGGTGACGGCGGCGACTGTAAACGCGGCTTACAGTTTGAATCTCGGCTCAAGCATTGGGTCGCTCGAAGCGGGCAAGCAGGCTGATATAGTCGTGATGGATTGCGCGGACTACAGACAAATACCTTATTTCTTCGGCGTCAATCACGCCCGAACGGTTATCAAATCGGGCCGCGTTGTGATCGATAGAATGGAACCATCAGGGGGTTAAACGGGTTAAAGATGCTGTATCGAAATGGATGTGAAAATAGTAAAAGGCGATCTTCTCGACCAGCAGGTTGAAGCGATTGTCAACGCCTGGAATCGCAACATCATACCGTGGTGGCTGCTTTTGCCGCAGGGAGTATCGGGCGCGATCAAGCGCAAAGCGGGACTGAAACCATTTCGAGAACTTGGTCGATTCGGATCGATTCCTCTGGGGCAGGCCGTATTGACCTCGGCTGGAAGATTGCCCTTTCGAGGCATCATTCATGTCGCCGGTATCAATATGCTGTGGCGCGCTTCGGAATTTTCGATTCGCGATTCGGTGCGAAACGCGATGCTCATAGTCGAGCAGCAGGATTATTCTTCAATCGCATTTCCGATCATCGGGGCAGGATCGGGCGGTTTCAAGCAGCATAAGGCATTGCAAATCATGCTCGATGAACTCGCCGCTGTGCAGTCCCGCGCGAAAGTGATAGTTGTGCAGTACGCGCGCGACCGCGACTGAATCACACTGTTGTCTGCTCGATCCAGTGAGGCGGAAGCCAACTGAAACTGACTGGAACTTCAAATCATTTCTCAAGCCGAAGCCGGAACCCAGCCCAGCCCGCCGCAGTAACAGACGATGTTCTGCTTCTCCAGCGAAACGGGATCGAAGCCTTTGGCCGCGCAGTAGGGACAATCCTTCGCGTCGGCGGGACGAGCAGGGATCAGATTTTTCAGTTCCGGGTAAGTCAGACTGCCCTGATAAAGAGCGACATTGCGCATTCGCTCATCGCTTTCCGCCTCTGCCTGAGGCTCCGCGTCTTCGTGCGAAAAGACGATCACTTCTCCGTCCGCTCGAACGGCCCAGCACTTGCCCCAGTCGACGCACAACGGCAGCGCGTTGAAGCGGGCGGCGTGAGTGCGCAGAGACAGCGGGTCTTCTTTCGATTCAGCGATGAAGTTCTTCAACTTCTCTTCGATCTGCTCGGCGAGTTTTCTATCCGTGCTCATCCTTCAACTTTTCCTCCGCGACAAGTTTAACACGCCGGATTATATTGAAAATGATTTTATGAATCCCCTGAGGGCGCAGGCCCTTAGTTTCTACACAAATCCTGTTGCGCCTGAGCCTGCAACGCAGGCGGCAGAATAAAGCCCAGGGTGCAACCCTGGGTAGAGGAGCCAATGCATGAGCGAGCCTGTGAAACAGGCGACAGACGATTGATGGTCTGTCGCCCGCTCTGCGGGCTTGAATTGATGAACTCAATCTCTACCCAGGGTTGCGCCTTCGGCTTCACCCTGGGCTTTATTCTCACACCCGCTTCGCGGGTTAAAGATGTGTAGAAACTAATGGCACACGCCTGCTGCGTGCTGGACCGTTGCAGAGAATCGAAGGCGCGCGAATCCTGAAATCAGGCAGGCAATCGGCCTGCGCTCCCGGCGGGATCGATGGACGCAGGAAAATCGCGAAACTGAAGATCATAAAGTTGCTTGTAAAGCCCTCCGCGCGCGATCAACTCTTCGTGCGCGCCCTCTTCGACTATGCGGCCCGCGTCAAGCACGACTATCCGCGTGGCCCTTCGCACGGTAGACAGGCGATGCGCTATGACGAAAGTCGTGCGCCCCTGCATCAGCACATCGAGGGCTTCCTGCACCAGTCGCTCGGATTCGGAATCGAGCGAGCTTGTGGCTTCATCGAGAATGAGGATCGCCGGGTCTTTGAGCAATGCGCGGGCTATGGCTACGCGCTGTCGCTGACCGCCTGAAAGCTTCACCCCTTTTTCGCCTACGATGGTGTCGTAGCCGTCGGGAAAATCGCGGATGAATTCGTGCGCGTGCGCGGCGCGCGCTGCTGATTCTATTTCTTCCTCGGTTGCATCGAGTTTGCCGTAGGCTATGTTTTCTCGGATCGTGCCGCCGAATAAAATCGTCTCCTGCGGAACCATTCCGATGGCTCGCCTCAGATCGGCCAGCTTCACCCCTTTCACATCTCGTCCATCGACGAGCAAAGCTCCCTGAGTCACATCGTAAAAACGCGGGATCAGATTTATCAGCGTCGATTTGCCCGCGCCGCTCGGCCCCACGAGCGCGATTATCTCTCCCGCCCGCGCATCGATTGACACGCCTCCAAGCACGGGCAGATTTCTTTCATCGGGATAAGAGAAATGGACATCGATTAGTTGAACCTGCCCGCGCACCTGTTCCAAAGGCTCGGCGTTTTCTGCGTCTTTGATTTCCGGGTGCGTGTCGAGCAGTTCGAATACACGACGAGTCGCGCCGATGGCATGATTGAACTGGCCGTAGAGTTCCGACATCCCGCCTATCGAACCGGCGACGACGAACGTATAGAGGACGAACGCGATGAGATCGCCCGCCGTAAGCTCGCCTGAAAGAACGAGGCGACTTCCGACCCATAGGACGACGACTATTCCGCTGTAGACGACGAGTATGATGAAAGCGATAAAGCCGCCGCTGGCCATCGCGCGTTTGACGGCAAGCTGCAATGCGTCGGCGATCTTCTGCCGGTAACGATTCCTCTCATACTCTTCGCGCACGAAGGATTGAACTATGCGAATGGCCGAGAGAGATTCTTCAAGGACGGAATTCGATTCGGCCAGACGATCCTGAACGCGGGTGCTGAGTCGCTGAATGTATCGCCCGTAGAGCCTCGCCGATAGGATGATGAGCGGGACTATGGCCATCATCACGAGCGTGAGCCTCGCGTTGGTCAGCGCGATGATGATGATGCCGCCTGTCAGTATGATGGTGTTTCGCAAAAGCTCGGTGAGGCTGCCAGTAGTCACGGTTTGAATGACTGTAACATCGGAAGCGAGCCGCGAGGTAAGCTCGCCGACTCGACGCGAGGCGAAAAACGAAACTGGAAGCGAGGTTAGATGAGTGTAAACCTCGGCGCGAACATCAGACACGATGCGCTCGCCCGTGTAGGAGAGCAGATAAGTGCGCAGGAAGCTGAACGCGGCCTGTGCGGCGAAGAGACCTATCAACATAAAAGCTGCGCCGTTGAGTTTATCGGCGTTGCGTTCCACGAAGGCCGCATCGATTATCACCCGCACGAGTTGAGGAAAAGCCAGAGCAGCCGCGGATGCGATGATGAGGCTCAGAAAAGCGATGACGAGACGGACTTTGTAAGGCCGCGCGTAGGAGAGGAGTCGCAGCAGATCGCGCGGCGATCCTTTTCGTTTTTCCTTTTCGTCCGGCGCGGGCGGTTGAATCCGACGAGATGGTCTCATCGGTTTACATTGAACTGAACGAGCCGCATCGGTCAAGGATCGTTTGTCGGATTTTCCGAAAGCCGACGGGCTGGAATTATCTTTCAGAAATTGGTGTAATTCATCCTGATGAAAATACAAACTCTCCCCCTCGCTCGCGCTTTGTCAGTCACACTGGCTTTCATTTTCTTCACCTCTCCGCTCGTCGCCGGTCAGCAGCGCGCGGAATTTCCGGCAAAGCTTCTCGAAGAGATGCGCCGATTGCAACAAGCCGCGCTCACGGACGATTACGCTTATCGCCAGACGGCGCATCTGTGCAACAACATCGGCCCGCGACTTAGCGGCTCTCCGCAGGCTGAGCATTCTGTAAAGTATGTCGCCGAAGAGATGCGCCGACTCGGACTCGAAGTCCGTCTCGAACGAGTGATGGTGCCTCGCTGGGTGAGAGGCGAAGAAGCGGGCTCGCTCGTCGAGTTTCCCGGACAGGCTCCTGCTACGACGCAGAAGATCGTCTTGACCGCGCTCGGCGGAAGCGTCGCGACTCCCGCCGAAGGGCTGACCGCAGAAGTAGTCGTCGTCCGTAGCTTCGAGCATCTTCAATCCTTGGGGCGCGAAAGGGTCGCGGGCCGGATAGTTCTTTTCACATATCGATTCGACAAGCAGATGGCCGAGCAGGGGCTTGCGGGCGACGCCTACCTTCAGGCGGTCGGGTATCGAGGCGTGGGAGCGAGCGCGGCGGCTCGGCTCGGCGCAGTCGCTTCGCTGATTCGATCCGTAGGAGGGGCCGATTTCCGATTGCCTCACACGGGATCGCTGAGATATGAGGAAGACGCGCCGCGCATTCCAGCCGGAGCCGTCGCATCGGAAGACGCCGATCTCATAGCTTACCTTGCTGATCAGGGCCGCGTGCGAATGCATTTGAAACTCACGCCTCAGACGCTTGCCGACACAGAGAGCCACAATGTCATCGCCGATATTCGAGGCAGCGAACGTCCTGAAGAAATAGTCATCGTTTCGGGCCATCTCGATTCGTGGGATTTGGGAACGGGCGCGCTCGACGACGCGGTGGGCGTGGCTGTTGCGATGCAGACAGCGCAGTTGATCAAAAAGCTAGGTCTCAACCCTAAGCGGACGATTCGCGTCATCGCGTGGATGAACGAAGAGAACGGACTGCGCGGAGGACAAACTTATTTCGAGAATCACTCTTCGCAAATAGCCAATCATTTCGCGGCGATCGAAAGCGACCTCGGCGCGGGCCATCCGACAGGGTTCAACGCTCACCTCGATCCGAAAGCGCAACCGCTGCTTCAGCCCATAGCCGACATACTCGCGAGTTCAGGCGCGGGCATCATAAGATTTGTGACTGGTCCTGTAGGCGCGGATATCTCGCCGCTTGAGAACGCAGGCGTCCCCGGCTTTTCTCCTCTTCAGGACACGAGAACATATTTCAACTATCACCACACGGCAGCCGACACGCTCGATAAAGTCAACCCGCGCGAGCTTGCCGAAAATGCGGCGGTCATCGCCGTGCTGACTTACGCGCTGGCCAGTCTGCCCGGAAGTTTGCCGCGGTGATTCGCTGCTCGATTGTCAGCGCTTTCAAAAAACCGCCATGAATTTCAAATGAATGAATGGCAAAGATGTTTGCTCGATCTCTCAGCCATAAATAGTTGTCTGCATCTTTGCGTTTGATTCCGTTCGCGCATTTGCAAATCGCTGTAAGAAGCATACGACGACATTTAGAATCTGCGACAACTCGTCGCAGAAATTCTCTGCACATCCGGCGGGCGATCCTCGTTCATCAGATCGAAGAAGGATTTTGACAGGAATAAAAAGACGTCGCTCTCGATTTGTACGATCAAGAGATATTTAGTCGCTGCGCCCGCTTACCCGTTTGAATACGATCAACGCGCGGTGATAACATTTCTCGAACAAAATAAAAAATAAGATCAGGCATCGGGGTCATCTGATCGCTGCGTTCACACGGGAGGCATACAAGCTGCTGTAGATCAGCAATCGCTCTTTTCTCTCAGGCATCGTCTTACTTTGAACATAATCAGGAAGGCATCAAAGATGCGCTTTCAGCCCTTTACGAGACGAACGGTTCTCGCGGTCTCTCCGTGCGGAGATGACTCAAGAGAGGGCGTCCATTCCTTTCCGCTTAAAAGAAATCACGGAGGTATCCATGTTCCACAGACTTTCGAAACTCAATGGGTTGATACGGGCGATAGTGGCGTGCCTCGTGTTAGGTTCCACGCCAGTTGCCGCGCGTCAATCGACCGGAACCATTCAAGGCACGGTGAGCGATCAATCAAATGCTACGGTCGCCAACGTCAAGATAACCATCCGCAATCAGGCTACGGGGCTTGAGCGCACAACCGAAAGTGACAGCGCAGGCAATTATCAGTTTGCCGCGCTGCCCGTGGGTCTCTATCGCATAGAAGCCCGCGCCGACGGGTTTCAGGCTCAGATAATCAATGATGTCACGCTCGAAGTCAGCCAGAAGGTTGTCCAGAATATTCAGCTTACGGTCGGAGGCGTCACTCAGGAAGTCACCGTCACCGCCGACGCCCCTGTGGTCGAATCGACGACGATGGCCGTCGGACAGGTCATCAATCAGAAAACCGTTCAGGAGATACCCCTAAACGGTCGGCACTTCGTCGATCTCGGTTTGCTGATACCCGGCTCGGTCACTCCGCCGCAGAACGGATTTCTGACCGCGCCGCTTCGCGGGCAGGGGTCGTTCGCCTTCAACACGGCGGGCAATCGCGAAGACACAGTGAACTTCATGATCAACGGCATAAACCTCAACGACATGGTTCAAAACCAGATCACCTTTCAGCCCTCGATCAATACGGTTCAGGAATTCAAGGTCGATAACTCCACCTTCAGCGCAGAGTACGGGCGAAGCTCCGGCGCTATAGTCAACATAGCAACTCGTTCGGGCGGGAATCAGTTTCACGGCGAGGTATTCGAGTTCATCCGCAACGATGCGCTCGATGCGCGAAACTTCTTCGACCCGGTCGATAATCCTCCCTTCAAGCGAAATCAGTTCGGCGGCGCTGTGGGCGGCCCCATACTGAAAGACCGGACGTTTTTCTTCTTCAGCTATGAAGGGCTTCGCCAGCGACAGGGACTCACGCTGTTTGCCAACACCGTGACGGATGCCGAACGCGCGCAGGTATCTGATCCCGTAATCGGCAGACTCGTAGCCATGCTGCCGCGTCCGACGAGCATAGTCAAAAATGCCGCGGGCCGCGATGTGGGCGTATTTCAGGGATCAGGCACCGCGCCCGTCGACATCGATCAGTGGACGCTCGACATAAGCCATAACATCGGCGGCAGCGACCGCATTCACGGCTACTATGCGAAACAACATGACGAGCGCGGCGAGCCGACCCTACAGGGCAACACTCTGCCCGGCTGGGGCGACACCAGACTTGGCGACCGCCAGATATTCACCTTCAACGAGACGCATACCTTCAGCCCGAATCTGGTCAATGAAGCGAGCTTCGGGTTCAATCGCATCTTCATCACCTTCACGCCCAACGCTTTGCTCAACCCCGCCGATTTAGGAATACGAAACGGCATCAACGAACCCGTAGGTCTTCCGCAGTTCAGCGTCGCCGGGACGCTCATCAATTTCGGCGGGCCTGCCGGATTCCCGCAGGGTCGCGGCGACACCACCTTCGTCGCTTCCGACAGAGTTAGCTGGCAGCGAGGCCGTCACTCGTTCAACTTCGGAGGCGAGTACCGCCGCTTCTTCAACAACAACTTCAATCGCAACATCGGCACGTTCGGCTTTGCCAGCATCGATGCATTCCTGGCCGGAAACGCCAACGCCTTCACCGTTCAGGCGGGCGATGTTTCGAGCAGCGTGGCCAACGGCGCGCTGGGCTTTTTCGTTCAGGACAACATCAAGTGGAAGTCGAACTTCACCATCGAACTCGGCCTTCGATATGACTTCTTCATCTCGCCTACCGAGAGGTTCGACCGCTTCGTCAATTTCTCCGAGGGGCGACTCGATCAGGTCGGTTCAGGGTTAGACAAGGTTTACGACAACACTCACAACGTTCAGCCGCGCATAGGATTCGCGTGGGATCCGTTCGGCGACGGGAGGACGAGCGTCAGGGGAGGATACGCGATACTGGCCGATCAGCCGGTGACGAATCTCATAACGCCTCTCGCTTCGAATCCTCCGCTGGCCACGCCCCTGAATTTCAACGGCGCGATAAGGCTCAACAATGCAATCGATATTGCTCGCGCGGCGGGCGCTGCGCCCACATCGGTCAACCCCGACTTCGAAAACTCCTACATTCAATCGTGGAGCCTCAATGTCGAGCGCGAGATCACCCCGACTTTGGGAGTGAAAGTCTCGTACATCGGATCGAAGGGGACGCATCTGAGAATCTCGCGCAACGTGAATCAAATCACGAACGGATTGCGCCCGTTTGCGACCATCGCCGCCGACAGCCCCATCATTCCGGGATCGCCCATCGGCAACGTCGCCCAGATAAACAGCGCGGGCAACTCCAACTACAACGCGCTGTGGATAGCGGCCAACAAACGGCTCTCGCGCGGATTGCAATTCAACGCCTCTTACACGTGGTCGAAGTCGCTGGATTACAACTCGCTCAACTCGCAGGGCGTCGTCGTTCAGGACAGCCTCAACATTCGCGGGGATCGCGGGCTGTCGGATTACGACGCGCGCCATCGCTTCGTCGCCAGCGCCATCTACGAACTTCCCTTCAGAGGCAATCGCTGGAAGGAAGGCTGGCAGTTCTCGACCATCACTCAATTGCAGAGCGGCAACCCTGTAAACATACTCGCGGGCAATCCGCTGGCAATAGCAGGCACGCCGTTCGGCAATTTGAACATAGCATCATTCACGGGGCTTGGAACTCTGAGACCCGATCTGATCGGTCAGATTCAGCAGGTAGGCAGGCGCGAGCAGTGGTTTACAAACACTGTTTGCGATCCGCGAGCGCCCGCAGGGTGTCCCGCCGGATCGGTATTCGCGCTGCCGGTGGCTATTGTCAACGGAGCGCCGCTGTTTCACTTCGGCAATCTTGGCCGCAACGTGATCATAGGGCCGGGATTCGTGAACACGGATTTTTCGGTTCTCAAGACAACGAAGGTGACTGAGACCGTAAGGGTTCAGTTCCGGGCCGAGGTGTTCGACATATTCAACCATGCGAACTTCGGCCAGCCCGGACGTGTCGCTCAGGTCGGAAGCGCCAACTTCGGAGTGATAACTAATACCCGATTCCCGACGGGCGATTTCGGCTCGTCGCGCCAGATACAATTCGCGTTGAAGGTTATCTTCTAAAGCGCGAAGTTACGATGTGAAGCTGAAGACCTGCGGGGATTATCGCATCCTCGCAGGTCTTTGACGATCTCGCTATCGTATTGCGCTCACGCCTGCTGGTGTTGGAAAATCATTTCGCCAGACACGAAGCTATGATTTTGTGAGGTAAACCATGAGTACGGCGAAAGAAGAGGTTGCATCCCTGTTGAACAAACTACCTGATGATTGTTCGTTCGAGGACGTTCAATACCATCTCTACGTCCTCGAAAAAATTCGTCGCGGACAGGAACGCGCCGTCACCGAAGGGACGAAGACGCAGGCGGAAGTCGAAGGGCATTTCAGCAAATGGCTTACGAAGTAACATGGTCTCCCGAAGCTGTCGAAGACCTTGAATCAATAGCGACTTTCATAGGGCGCAATTCGCCCAACTATGCTACGGCAGTGGTCGAGAAAATGCTGGATACGGCTGCTGGGTTAAGCCATTTTCCGTTCGCGGGACGAATGGTTCCTGAACTCGATGACGGATCGATCCGTGAAAAGCTCGTCTACAATTACAGGCTGATATATCGTGTTGGGGATGAAGATGTCACAATCATAGCCGTCATTCACGGCAGGCGACAGCTTCCATTCGATGTGGGTTGAGCAGCCAAAGATGAAACCAGCTAACAAAGCAGCGCGAAGTAATTATGATGCTGTAAGATCGATGGAACCTTTCACTTTGATTTCATAAGGCTGGGTATTTATATACCTCGGTTTTCTTAGCCCTCGAAAATCGATCTCCAGCAAAGAGCCTTTTAACTGCAAAGAGAGAGATAGGATTTGAGCTACTGTTCCGCTCGCAATCAGCCAAAAAACACACGCGATCCAGGAAATTTTCAAAAACTTATCTGAATTGCCTCCAAAAGCCTTATAAAGTTGAGGAAGAGGTGATCCTTGAATTTCTACTGCCGCGCCGATACCCCTCACAAACACTTCCTTCATAATTTCATTCATATTATTCGATTCATTGTATGGATTCTCGTTCAGTAAAAGCCTTTTCGCTCTTATTTCAGCAAAGCTGTCGGGACTTGTACCTCCTAATGCCCTTTCCATATCTGGTATAAAGTCATTTCGTTGAATATGCATATCCAATTGCCACCGCTTCGCTCCATCTCGTATGGATTTTGTAGAATCCATAACTTTGATTAATGCAACATGATCGTCATAGGCGAACATCATTTCATTGCCGACTTTGCTCAGATCATCCAAAATAGGCGCGTCCGTGGGCTCGTCGATCTCCAATTCCACAGAGGCATCTTGGGATCCCCATCGAAGAGAAATAACTGGAACATACAACATTCTAGGGTTTCTTATAGGGTACAAGAGCGCAAAAGGAGAATTGGAGCAGGTATCAACCTTTACCAGCGTTGTTTGCGGCAGCGACGATATCAGTGAATCTCCGATCTTGGATTTGCCTAGCTTTTCAAGGAACAATTTGCATATACCTTCAGCCCCCAGTTGCTTGTAGTCAAGGCTTCCTACCGTTTTAAGCAGCCCCGGTAGCTCCGCATCATCCATCAGAACAGGCAATATATATTCCTTCTTCTCCCTGAATGCCCTTGCTTGCGCACTTTGTCTTTCGTGGCTTGTCCATTCTTTTCGCAGGTAATCTTTGGAGACAAGGATTAGGCAATACTGAGCTTGATTGAGATAAATGTCTGAGAGGTGATCGTAGAGATTCTTTCCCCACAACTCTGCTTGAAAAGCGTTATCGTAAAATATCTCAACACCGAAAGCTTTTAAGCAGTTTACGATCTGTTCAGCTTCGCTTCGCTGCTCACCAGCAAATGATATAGCTACATCATACTTCATAAATACTCGGCATCAACATTCTTGAAACTACATAACCTGCCAATCAGATATGATTTACAACTTTGAGGGTCAATCATGCAAGCTCGAAATAATCTACACAATCAGGTTATTTCTTCAGCCTGCGGGGATACTTATGTCACTGTAGGTTTTTGACTTGTTATTACGCTTGCGGGAATTGAATCTGCGCGATCTTTTCTGCCATGTCGTGATTGGCCGAAAACGCAAGCTCGATGGCCGCTATACGGCTCACTCTCACGCGCATCAGTTCGACTTCGCCCTGATCTTCGCCGTCAGCGAATCCAACTATCGGTCGCTTCTCGCGGTTGAGATTTCGGAACTCGATGCGCGAGTCCATCGAAAGCACGACTGATTTCCATCTCGGAGGATGCATCACATTCGAGCCGACCATCGTCAGCACGGGCGTCTCCATCACAACGGGCGTTGCGCCCATCGAGCGCGCGTAAGCCGTCGAACCCGCGGCGGTCGCTACCAACGCGCCATCCGATACGAGCTTGGGTATGCGCACCAGATCGTTTACGCTGACTTCGATCCACGCCGTCTGACTCGTCGACCTCTCCACCCATGCGTCGGAAAATGCAAGCGTATTCTTGATTCGCCCGTCAGGGCTTTCAGTCTCGACATAGAGCAGAGGCAACTGGCGCACGATCATATCATCGGCAGGAAATCGGCCATCAACGAGGTGAGCCACGTCGTTTAGCAGAAATCCCAAATGTCCGGCGTTGATGCCGAAGAGGGGAAGTCGCGCTCTCCAGTGTTTTCTGATCGCCTGCAACATAGTTCCATCGCCGCCAATGACGAGTATGCAGTTCGCCCGCTCGGCGTCTTCCTGATCGCGAAACTGAGAGGCTATCGAATGCGCTTTCGGATTTCGCTCGTCATAATAAATCAGAAACCTCGGCTCCGCGATGCCAAGCATCGCCGACCGCCCCACCATCGTTCCGCGATAGAGGCGATAGCAATCGATATAGCGGGCGACATCTTCAACGACCAGTTCATCGACCCGCTCGCGACGAAAAGCCTTCTCGCGAATCGCGTAGCTTTCGCCGGGGGTGTCGTTGTGAATTATTTTGTGATTGGGCGGAAGGTCTTCGGGGGCCAGTTCAAAACCGGGACGCGCGACTATGGCAAAACGCAACCGCTGCCATAACTCTTCTCCCCTTTCCCAATGGCGCTGAATGAAAGACTCGCCCCGGCTTCCTCCCTGAATCAATTCCGTCCCGACGACGTGCCACGTCTCGCCGCGCGGAGAAAATATCTCGTCGAGTTTATCTGTGCGCGTGAACGTGGATTGTTCGAGGTCGAAAAGCTCGACCGTCACTTTTTCAACATCCCGAAAAGTCATATCGACCATCGCGGCGCGATAGATCGGATCGACATCATTGGTAGTCGGTTTGTCGGGTCGCGGCCCGCAGGGGACTATGATTATTTCATCGAAGTGACGAGCTAATTCTTCGGCGACTTTGCGATGATGCACTCCGGGCGGATTGAAATTGCCGCCGAAGATGGCGATGGTTTTTGGCATGTCGTCCTCCGTTCAAAGTTTTTGAAAATGTCTCTGAGGCTGCCCGACTAACCGATGCTTGCCAGACAGTTGAAATAGGGAAGAGAATAACCTCTGCTTGCTCATAATGGAAGGAATCGAATCACGTTTTCCCCACTCATTTTCGTTGCTGCAAACTACTATGATTTCAAGTTCATCAATGGCTTGCCTGATAGCCATCTTTCGCAGCACGACGAAAACGCCTGACATCCTTTCGCCCGCAGCGATTCTCTCACCTGCGTGATGAGGCATGGTTTTGCGGTCGTGGGTGACAACCACGCGGCCAGACTGAGCGGCCCAGGCGAGCAATTCAGAATCAGTCGCTTCTCTGAGACCAGACTCGTGGGCTGTGATGGCGTCCAGATCAGGGATGCGCTGCATCAGCCCACGCAAGATGTCATGATCGAAATCCTGATCGATAAGCAGTCGCAGCATGATTAACTCTTATTTTGAAAAACTTCGAGGAAATCTTCTGAATATGGGAATCCTTTCAAAATAAAGACAAGCCTCTGAATTCTCAGAACATCAGCGTGACGACCACCGGGCAAGCAACCGCTCGCGCATCTCGATTTTCATCGCCTGATACTGCGGGTCGGATTCAATCTTTTGTTGGGCTTCATCCGATTCAGCTTCCTGCTGAATCAAATACGCTTCAGCCGTCTCGCGGTTTCTGAAGTACCACGCGATCACGCAGTAAATATCCGACAGCCGCAAGGATGGAAATTTTTGAGCGATTTCTTCGGCAGTGGAGCCGAGTTTGAAATGATGAAGCACCGAATCCAGGCTCACGCGAGAACCCGCGATACGAATCGTTCCGTCCTCGGTAAGGGTGAGGGGCGCGTTTATGATTGTTTCCAGATTAGCCATAGCAGGCTCATTATAATCCAAAGCCGAAGATTGCGAAGAGAAGAAACCGCTCCGCTTCTGCTTGCCGTTTGCTCACTGATTGCTGACTACGACGAGATTGATCGTGTTCGATGCTTTGCCATTCGAGTTGCGCACCTGAACAGGGACGAGTCCGGGCGAGGCCGTTATAGAATTTTTAAGCCGCCCGACTATTTCCGTCGCGCTGGCGCTGATGATATCGAGCGACTGGCCGCCGACAAAAAGCTCCGCGCCTGCATCGATATTCGTGCCTGTGACGACGATACGGAATTTCTTCGCTTTCGATCCCGCCGTGATTGGATCGACGACGCGATCACGTTTTTTCTTGTAGACGAAAAACGATGTGATTGCGGGCGTGCCTGTCTCGCCGCCTCCGCCGCTTCTCACCGCGAATGTCTGCTGATTCGACCGCGCGCTGTCGGGGTTTTGAACTTCCAGCTTTATCTCGCGTTCGGTTGCGGTCATCGAAGCGGGAATGTCGGCGATGAGGTCGAAGCGCGTCGCGCCCTGACGGGTCACGACCGCGACGCCATCGGCAATCACTACTGCACCCGGCTTGATATGTCGTCCGATGAGATTTATGGTCGCCATGCCTGATCCTGCCATGACGGATTGCGGAGCGGGCTTTGCGATGAAGGGCAGCGAGTCGCTGCCCTCGCGATGAATGCGATAGATGATGTGGTGATGCTCGGTCAGATCGCCGTGAGTGACGGGATCGAATCGCGCGACGTAGATATCGCCGCTTACCGGATCGATAGCCACTTCAACAGGCCCGTCGAAGGGATCGATTGGATCGAACTGCGCGATGAATCCTGTGTCCTGCATTTGAAAACCGCTCACGGCATCGCCTTCGACTTTGATCACTCGAAGATCGCCGCCGTAGTTTTGAGCGTTGTGCAGGTTTTTGAACAGCGTCAGCAGTAGATAGTTTTTCAACTCGCCCGCCTGCGGCCCTGTATAAAATGCGAGCGCGGTCGGCGTGAGGTGCTTAGGATATTGAAGCGCGGGCGCGCGCGCCGTCGCGCAGTTGGGATTTTCAGGCACGGGCGTTCCTTCGCAAAACGGAAAACCATAATGTCCGCCCGCCGTCACCCAGTTGATTTCTTCAGGCGGCGAAGTGTCCACTTCAGGACAGGGCGGCAGAGAAGGAGTATTCTGGCACACTTCGCCCGATCCTCCGTCTGTGGTGAAGAGTTGCCCGTTTTCAGGATGAAAGGCCATGCCGAATGGATTGCGAAGTCCGGTTGCGAAAACATTGACCACAGGATTATCTACGTCTATGCGAAACACCGTCGCGTTGAGCGGTCGCTCCGGCGCGCGACCGGGCTTTGCATTGCCGTCGTCGGTTGATGACCCCTGCCCGACGTAGAGCATTCCGTCAGGGCCGAACTTGAGCCGGTCGGTCTGATGATCGCCCTCGCTCGGCAATCCGTCGACGAGCGTGGTTATATCGTCGGCCACGTCATCGCCGTCCGTGTCGCGAAGTCTCAGCACGCGGCCTACGCCGCCGAGTATGTTGCTAGTGGCAAAGAGATCGCCGTTCGGGTGAAACTCCAATCCGAGAGCTATGGGGATGTTCGATGCGAAGGTCTTGACCTGATCTGCGCGACCGTCTTCGTCCGAGTCGATGAGTATGAGAATTTTTCCAAGATAAGTTCCGACGAAAAGTCTGCCGCGAGCGTCGAACGCCATCGATGTCGGCCCAGCGAGCGCGCCCGCCTGACCCGTGCCGCGAAACTCCGCGACGTTGCCCGCGTCGGCAAAGAGGCTGAACTCGAATCCCGGAGCGATCACTACAGCGCGAAGCTGCGCCTTTGTGCGCACAGGAAAACTCGCCGAAGCGAGAAGCGATGCAAGGATAATTATCAGCGTGAATCTCGATCTCAAAAAAATACCTCCTCAAGCGGTGGTCGGTGGTCGGTGCTTTTTATCTTTGACGGTCACTGTTGAGCCTGATATCGGCACGTGTGCAAGACGTTCTGCTGAAAGAATCCCAGCGAATGATCACTTGTAATTTATCTCTTCACCGACCACTGACCACTGACCACCGACCACCGCTAGACTACCTTGCGCCGCGCGCATCGCGCAACGCTTCTTTAATTATCGATCACCTGAAGCGTGACGCTATTCGAACGGATGGTCGAAATCGTCACTTCGATGACGAGCGGGCCGGGATTGCGAAGCATACTGTTTTTAAGCCGCCCGACGACCTCTCCAACAAGCGCGCCCTTTGTGTTAAGCCTCTCGCCATTGATCTCTATGTTCGCGCCCGGCCCGAAGCCCGTGCCGCGAACGACCACTTCATACTTCTTGCCCTTGTTCTTCGTCGTGATGGGGTCGAGCAATTCGCCCGTCGAACGTCTCCGTACAAAGGCTGAACCTATCACAGGCGGCGGCGGCGGCTCAGTATCCTCCGGGCCTTTGATGTGATGAATGGTTCCGCCAATGCCGACGACGTAAATCTCGCCCGCTTCATCTTCGCCGAATGACGAGATGCTCAGGTTTGTGTTTAGCAGAAGCATTTGCGCGCCATTCATTAGAATGAAAATTTCGCCCGTGCAGAAATCGCCATAGAAGTAAGCGCCGAGCATGGCGGTCGAGCGCGAGCCGCGATAAACATAACCTCCCGTGATCGAGCATCGCCCGTTTGTGTGATTGTACTCAGCTATGGGCGCGGTCTGAGCCATCGAGGGACAAAGCAGCGGGTCGTTGGCGCAGCGCGTTCCCTCGAATACCCTCCAGCCATAGTTGCCTCCGCGAGTGATGATGTCTATCTCTTCTATTGCGTTCTGTCCGACATCGCCCGCGTACAACTGTCCCGTCAGGCGGTCGAAAGAAAATCTCCACGGGTTGCGAAGCCCTACGGCGAATATTTCATCGCGCCCCGCAGTGCCGACGAAAGGATTATTGGATGGAGAAGAATAAGGCGTCCCTCCGCTCGGAGTGTCTATGTCTATGCGCAGAATCTTTCCGAGAAGCTCATTGACGTTTTGCGCGCGATTGCCGGGATCGTTGGCCGAGCCGCCGTCGCCCATTGCTATATAGAGAAATCCGTCAGGGCCGAAAGCCATCATCCCGCCGTTGTGATTCGAGAACGGCTGCGGGATGGTAAGGATCGGAGTTTCGGCTGTGTCGGCGACATTCGGATTCGACGCCGATGCCCGATACTGAGCTATGACGGTCGCGCCGTCTCCGCTGCGTGTATAGTTGACGAAAAAGCGGCGATTGTTTTCAAACTGCGGATGAAACGCCAGCCCCAAGAGTCCGCGCTCTCCGCCCGATGATATCTTCGAAGCGATGTTTAAGAATTCCGTAGGCGAGTTAGATCCGGGTTGCAGCACAAGTATGCGGCCCGTCTGCTCAAGGATGAACAATCTCGCCGTGCCGTCTCCGGCGTGAGTGATGAAGACGGGCGAAGTCAGCCCCGACACCAGAGGTTCGAGTTCTATCGTGATTGCGGCAGTCTCCTGCGCGCCGGTTTTATAAAACGCCGGACTCAGCAGGCAGAGCGCGAGACAGACGAGTAAAACTTTTTTCATGGCTCTCCTTGTCCCACAATTATCATTCAAAGGGTAAAAAGGGGGAGAGATTTTTGCGGGCAAGTCCGGGACGAGGTTGCGCGTAAATAGTAACGCGCTGCGCTTGAGGCTGTCCAACGCGATCAGTTCAAACTGTCGAGCGCGCGCCGAACCGAGTTGTTATTATCGGCAAGCAATCGCTCAGCCTCATCTCGCGTGATGCGCGCTCGCGCCATCACTATAGCGACACGGAGATCATCGCCTGCTTCTTCGAATATGCGCGCGGCTTCGTCGGCGTCGAGTCCCGCTTCTTCAGCTAAGATAGCGCGGGCGCGCAGGCGAAGCTTCGCATTGCTCGCTTTAAGATTCGACATCAGATTGCCGTAGACGAATCCCAATCTGATCATCGCGCCCGTAGAGATCATGTTGAGAATCATCTTCTGCGCCGTGCCTGCTTTCATGCGCGAAGAGCCTGCGATGACTTCAGGCCCGACCACGACGGCAATGCTTATGTCGGCTTCCTCCGTCATCTGAGACGCGGGATTGCACGTCACCGCTATGCCTAACGCGCCCAGATTTTTTGCGTGACGCAGAGCGCCGAGCGTGTAGGGCGTGTTGCCGCTTGCGGAAATTCCCACGACTGCGTCGCCGCGGCTTACGCCTGCCTGCTCCATATCGCGCGCAGCCTCGTGGGGATCGTCTTCAGCCGATTCGACTGATTTGTGCAATGCTTCGTATCCGCCCGCGATTATTCCCCGCACCCGGTCTGGCGAGACGCCGAACGTCGGCGGGCATTCCGAAGCGTCAAGCACGCCCAATCTCCCGCTCGTTCCCGTGCCGATGTAAAACAATCGTCCGCCTGCGCTCATTCTTTCAACTATCGCGTCGATAACCGCAGCCACGCGGTCCAAAACTTTCGATACCGATTCGGCAACCTCGCGATCTTCATCGTTTATCAAACGGACGATTTCAATCGCGCTTTTCAGATCGATGTCTTTCGTTTTCGGATTCGCCCGCTCTGTTACCGGTTTCATGCTTTTTTCCATAACAGTAGGACAAGCTGTCCAGTAATAACTCAATTATAGAGGGGAAATGGCTTTTCATTAACATCGCGATTCATCGAGGTGACTGCCAGCGCAAAATTCTCACCAACGGTTTCAACCGTTTCGAGACGCAAAACCGTTGAAACGGTCGAAGACATGCGCTGGGTTTCATCTCACCCCGCTGAAGCAGGATGTCAATGAGAGAAGATGCCTGCTCATTTTTTCTTCCCGTAACTGAGCGATTACCTCTATCAGCTTTCGCCGAATCCAGTTCCACTTACTCAGGCCAACTGACCTGAAACCGTTACGAATCTAACGGCGCGAACCGACTCTTTCTTCGATGAAGGGCCGCGACTGAACTATGTGCAAAAGCCCGCGCGCATAAAGCCATTCCGTATCCTGATCGCGACCCGCAAACACTCGCTTGAGCGCAAGCGCGGCCCGCGCAAGCCGTCTTATCATAGCGTCGGTCAACACGGCGCGACGCTCTTCGATACGGACTTCTTTGACACCGCCGCGCTCATCGAAGACCAGTTTCGTATCTTCATCGGATCGCGTCAGCACCCGGATCGCATTCGAGCGCGGGTTGTAAATCACCTGTTCCGCAACCCGTCGGCCTTCGACCACTTTTATTCCAAGCCCGCGCTTGGCGTTGATGTAAACCGCGTCGCGATTCATCGGGTCGAAAGGATCAGTCGTTATCGCCACTCCCGCGCTGTCCGCCGCGATGCCTTCCTGAATCAGCACCGCAGGATAAACGCCGAAGTGATGCATCCCGAAACTTTCTCTCGCTTCATACGCTTCGTAATTCCACACCGAAGCCCATACCTTTTTGATCGCTTCCATCAATTGCTCGTCGCCGCGCACATTCGGCACGGTCGTGTAGAGACCCGCGCCGCTGAAATTGGCCAGATCTTCGGCATTCGTCGAACTTCGCGCAAACAGACCTTTGCCTGCAAACTGGCGACGAACTTTTTCGAGAACTGCGCGTCGGAACTCTTCATCGTGACGACCCTGTTCGATCCAACGACGAATTTCCGCGAGCCGCTCTTTTCTGTATTTCGGATCGTGAACGAATCGATCTCCTTCGACTGTCGCGCCGATTATGTCTTCAAGACCGTTGAGCCGTATGAACTGCAGATAGAAATAAAACGGAACGGTGAACCCGCCGGGGACGACTATGCCAGCGAGACGCGCATTGATTATCTCGCCGAGGTTTGCTGACTTCGCGCCGAAGCGCCGCGCGTCGCGAGCGCGTTGATCCTTGAGATCGGTCAGGCGATTGAAAGCGAGATCAGCAGGCGGGGTGATGGTGTCAGCGCGACGTATCCATTCGCGGTTGCGCGCCGCGACCTCGCGCGGGTCAGCAGGTTCGAGTTTGTAGCTTCTCTCTTCGACCTCCAATCGGACGTATTTGCCTTCAAGCCCGCGGAAAAGTTTGTCGGCATTTTTGATCGTAGCGACGGGGATGCCCCACGCTTTGGCAAGAAGATTTACGTGCGAGAGGGGCGAAGCCATCTCGGTCGTGATTATTCCCGAAAGCGGAGTGAGGTGAATGGGCGTCTCTTTGAATATGACTATCTGATTGCGGTCGATGACGGTCTCTTCCGTCATGCGGTCGATTACGCGAAGCTGTCCGATACCTGCGCCGAGGTTGAGCGGCTGATACTGTTGATCGCGCGCAAGCTCGCTCGTCGTGAGCGCGGGGATAGCGTTCAACTCGTTTGCAGTTTCTTCCTGCGCGAGCGAATTGGGCTTGAAAAAAAGGGGCGCGTAGAAAGTGCGTTTGAGTGATGCGAAGCATTCCTCAAGAAGCTCTTTAGTCAGTCGGTCGCCTTCCCAGAATTCGAAGGTGAATTTATTGACTGACGTTTGAAAAGCGAGAGTGCCGAGCAGGAATCGGCGATCAGTTTTGAAATAGTTTTCATCGAATGCGCGCCCGCGGTCGAGCGAGAGATAAGAGGCGTTGACGAAATCGCGATGAAACTGAAACCGATTCGAGTTGACGTAATAGACGCGCCCGCGGTCGCGGCGGTCGATGACGAACAGGACGTGAGGCAGAGCGTAGAAGCGGCCTCGATAATAAGTGCGCGACAGTTGATCGAACTCCGACCGAGAAGTGATGCCTTCCATCCATCGCCCGGATTGTTTTTGCCCTGCGCCGCTGAGCGCGAAAGCGAGGCAGAGTGTGAGGGATAAAACTGCGCGCATAATTTCAAAGCCTCCTCATCTGATGTGAGGATTTTAGCATCAACCTGGGAGCGCAGGCATCCTGCCTGCCTGACTCGATGATTCGTGCGCTCGATTTTTTAACGAAGAGAGAGAAGGAATGAAATCGGAATACTTTCAAACATCGGTCAGGCAAGTGAAAAAAAGCGAGTCTCGCTTTTAATCGCCCCCGGACATATCACTGAGTTCCGCCGGTCGGCTCTTCCGATTTGCCGCCGACCGTCACGGGGTTGGGCTTCCCTTCGAGGAACGGGCTTATCAGATTGGCCAATCGTTTTTCTTCCGTCTCGCGGCGCAATGAGAAATCTATCGACTGCCGCTTCGCCTCTGAATTCTCCGCGCGAAGAGCTTCTACCTCAGCCTGTCGTCGCTTGAGGTATTCTTCGGTTTCAAGCGTGATCTGCTGAATTTTCGTCAGATTGCGCTCTTCGGTCTGACCGGCTTTTTCATCCAGCATCGATTGAAATGCGTCGAGCGCGCGGTCGCGACGGACGGCATCGGCGATGGGAACTTCAGCGCCTAAACCCTTCGATGAGAGCGCGAGATTGACGGCGATGATCTTGACGCTCATCGGCTGATTGGCGACCGCGGGATTGGCCATCAGCGTTTCAAGTTCATCTACGGTGCAGGGAGCGCTGGCCAGTCCGGCTTCGCGATAAATCTGCTCGAATGGTTTTTGCGATAAATCTCCCGTCTCCGCGCCCGTCGATTTGAATTTCGGAGCAGGCTCTCCAGCAACCAGATCGGCGACCCTCGGCCCTGTTCGCGGCATCGCGCTTTGTGCTGAAGGCGACTGACGCTGCGAAGGCGCAGATGGACGCGGCGCGGGCGTCTCTTCTTCTTCGGGAACGACTTTGACGAAAAAGCCGAGCAGCGATTTGAGCGCGCCGCCCTCTTTTTTGGCAGGCGCTTCGCTCGCCGTTTCTTCCGCGTGTCCTATGCCTTTCGACATCGATTCCATTTCGCGGAGTATATCCTCGGTGCTTTTCGGTCTCGGTGGTTGCTTGCTTGACATGAGAACTTTCTCCTTGCCTTTTCGTCGGGATTTTTTTCTGCGCTTTTTCATTTCACGCGGCGCAATCGTTCACGCGGAGGACGCCTCGGCTCTTCATCTGACGCCGATTCATACTGCTGTCCGAAATTTTTCTCGGCAGGCGAGGCTTCGAGCGCCGCTATCCCTGCGTCGCTCGCTTCGGCAACCAGCACGTCTTCGTAGGCGGAGCGGAATTCGTCGCTTATGGAAAGATTGCTCAACAGATTATCGACCAGATCGGAAATGCCCGCGACGTTCGTAAACGTGTAGACCTCATCCTGAATCAGGCTGAGTGAATTTCTCACGACCTGCAATCGCGCTTCGAGCAATCGAACAAGCTCGTCGAGTTTCTGAATCCTCGCCAGCCGCTTGCGCAGTATGTTGAGGTTCTGCGCAAGAGCGTGCTTGACCTGCGGCGAGTCTTCCATTTCGACCGCTTTTTCAGCCCGCGATATTTCGTTCGAGAGCATGTTCTGGAGGTTGCGATAATTGCGGCTCGAAAGCATGTGATGCGCGCGGAGCATTCGCGCGTACTCGTAACGGAAGGCCGAGAGCTTTTCTATCACGCCCGAAAGCATCGCGTTTCCGCCCGGATCGTTCACATCGCTGGAACGCTTTTCGATCTCTTCGCACAATCGGCGAACGGAATGAAAATCATTCTGATAATTTTGCGGAAGCGCGGCGACTATGTTTTTTTCGGCGTCCTGAATCTCAAGCACCTGGCTCTTGTTTTTGCGCGAGCGGATGAGGCGCTGGACTCGGGGGTGCTGGGCGATAAGTAGCGCGCCTATCTCTCCGGCCACGAGCAGCGGCAGGAATCCCCAACTGAAGACAATCGTCAGAAAAGCCATCAGCCCGACATAGCCGAGGTTGATATCGCTTTTGATCACTTCCTTGACGTAATTGATTTCTTCGTCAGCCATCTTCCGTCCTCGCGCTACGCCTGATGCGTCATGAAGATCATCAACAAATCATGATCTTCGGTAACGTAGAGTTCATGGCAAATGATGTTGGTCTGGGTTTGGCTCGCGCCGGACATCGCCCCTTCGAGAGCCGAAAAATCGCTTGCGAAGGAATCGATTTTTCCGAGTGAGACACAGTTGATCTTCACCCCATAGCCCGGCTCATCATCGCGATAGCCGAGCGTGATGATGAGCCTCTGAGCCGACTCGATGTACTCGACCCCTATGCTCTTGGGAGCGATGTTGGCATTGCTGACGAATGCTTCGATTTCACCGGCAATCGGGCCAATGGTTTTGTCAGCCTGTAGCTGTCCGGCGAAAACTTTGAACTTACTGTGTACCTGTTCTGCAATCTGGCTCATTGCGCGTCCCCTTTCAGTTTATGAATTTCAGTTATTGCCTTCGGCGATGTGTTTCTCGACGACTGTGATAAGCGCATTCAATCGTTCATCGATATGCGCTTCATCTCTTCTGCGAGCTTCTTCCACTGAATCGATACGTTGCTTCGATGTTTGGGCAAGTTCGACGAGCGTCACGAATCCTTCCTCTACTCTGGCTATACGCGCCTGATCATCTTTTCGAACTCCTTCCATTAGCTCTAGTCGAATCTCACCTCTCCTTCGCGATTCTTCGAGCGAATCGGTTCGTTCGTCCGCCAGTCGGGCAAGTTCGACGAGCGTCACGAATCCT
>Ga0187893_10002722_pt1 | contig 38025 bp, 31 predicted proteins | sample MA1701074metaG_FD_139574 | JGI IMG/M metagenome (GOLD analysis project Ga0187893, IMG submission 139574) | White microbial mat communities from a basaltic lava cave in the Kipuka Kanohina Cave System on the Island of Hawaii, USA - MA170107-4 metaG ... | reverse complement strand
TCGCGGAGGAGCGGATCGCCCGCCGCCGACCTAGGCACGGAGGCCGCCATGTCGAGAAGTTCAGCTGACCGACCGCCGCGCGGACGAAAAGCGACGCCGCCAGCGTGGTGCGGTTTAGGATGGTCATGGCGGGCACATTCTCATCGCTTGCACAAACACCGGGCGCGGGGGAGTCCCCAATCGGCGTCGATTTCCCTCGCCGAACCAGGGGTCTTTCCCTTTCTTCGAGCGATTCATCCGGCTTCGTACGTGCCTTGCGCGTTGTTAGGAATGACCATCGGCGCCTGGGTTTCCGCCGCGTCCGGCGTCATCGGAACGGTCAGATCGGGGGGCGGACATTGCGGTTCGTGGTCCCTGGCGGGCTTTATCGTCGCCCTGGCATGGGGAATCTCTTGGCCACGCGCGCTTTCGAAATGGGTGTTTGGGTTGGGCGACGGGTGGGTCCGGCCGACGACTTTATTGCGTTCGTTCCTCACCGTGGTTGCGCGAGCCTTTCGGAATGATTCCCGCAACGTTGCCCCTTCCGGCGTCGGGAATGGCAGCCTAGTCGAAAGAGATCTCGGGCGTGAGAATCCGGCGTCGTTGAACTTGGTCGAACCGCAATCCGCCGAACCGCAACGCGATCCCCTCCTAGGGTCGGCCCTATCGGTCGTATTGCTTCTTGCCGGTATTTCCGCCGCACTGTCGCCGATCGCGCTTGGCGCCGCGGGTTCATTTCGCGACTACGTTCTCGGCCAGTTTCTGTTGGGAGGCGCGAGCCTCGGCGTCTTTCAATTTATTCTTTCGATTCTCTCCGGACTTGTTCCACTTGGATTCATGGGATTGGGCGCCTCCACAATGTTTTCGTTCGCGGATCGAATGGGGGAAACTTCAGCGGGCGTAATGGGCGGCTTGTTGGTCGGCGCTTCGATCGGGATCGGGGCCGCCGAAACGGTGCTTGCGCGGGAAACTCCCAACCTGGCGCTTGCCATAGCTTCCGCTCTTCCTCTTTTGGGCGCTGCGATCCTCGTGGCCGCAACTGGCGTAGGATGGGGCCGCGTTGCAATGGCCACTTCCGCGGAAATCATTTTGCCCCAATGGAGTGACCGCCGGCCGGCAATCCTCCGAGCGGGCGTGGTGGGGGTCGTCTGCGCGACGACGATTTTCGCATACACGGCGGGGACGCGACAAATGGCCGGAATCGACGTCTGGCATCGAATCTCGTCGGCGTCCTTGACGTACGTAATGGTCGGTTTCCTGATCGCGACCGTCGTCTCTCGATTTCTTCCGCGATCCATGCTTGGTTTCGGCGGCTGGTGCGTTTTCGCGGGAGTTTCGATGGCCTTGACCGCCCTCGCCGTGTCACGAGGCGACACCATCCTTGGACGCTCGACGCAAGCCTTCACGGGGCTCGGCTTGGGTTGGTTGCTCCGAGGCGGATGGGCCGTTATCCACGCCCGTACGGCCGTCAAAGCGCCGGCGATGACCAAATTGCTCGAGCGTTCGCTTGTCTATTCCGCGGTCACGCTGGCGTTCGTGGCGCCGGCGCTCAATGCCTGCACATTCCCGGGCGCTGCATCGTCCGTAATCGCCGGCTTTCTGCTCCTGTTAGGCGGGACGATGATCCTTTTCGAGCCCAGGAAAGCCCGCTGGGCATCCCCGCTATCCCTTGAACCCGCGGCGTCGTATTCTCGCGCGTGACCGTTTTTCGGTCGGCGTTCATCTTGCCAATGAACCGCTGACCGCTATCATGACGGTCACGGTAACCCGCGATCCCGTTATTCACTGTCAAATGCGACGGACAATCGCGGGTGGTTCAAGACCAAAACTCTCCGGAAGGGAATGTTCCATGATCGACAAAGTCATCGCCCACATTGAGGCCCAGAAGTCCGCCAACGTCGAACGATTGAACGAGTTGCTGCGCATCCCCTCCATCTCCACCGATCCTGCGAGGAAAGGGGACACGCGCAAGGGCGCGGAATGGGTCCACATGGTGTTCGCGGGCTGTGGAATCAAAAGCGAAATCGTGGAGACCGCGGGACATCCCTGCGTGGTCGCGGACAGCGGCCCCGACGGCGGCGGTCCGACGGTGCTCATTTACGGCCACTACGACGTGCAGCCCACCGGCGATGAATCGCTCTGGAAATCTCCCCCGTTCACGCCGACGATCCGCGACGGGGCGATCTATGCCCGCGGTTCCGCCGACGACAAAGGGCAGGTCCTCACGCACGTATTCGCCGCCGAGGCGTGGAAGAAAGTGGCGGGAACGCTGCCGATCCGCGTCAAGTTCCTCATCGAAGGAGAGGAGGAGATTGGCTCGCCCAATCTCGATCCGATCATTCAAAAACTCCATGACCGCCTTTCGTGCGATTACGTGGCCTTGTCGGACACGCCCAAGTTCGACATGAAGACCCCGGCGATCACCTATGGTACGAAGGGGCTTATCTACAAGGAAATCGTGGTCACCGGGCCGAAGCAAAATCTGCACAGCGGTTCCTACGGCGGCACGCTCACCAATCCAGGCAACGCCGTCGCCGTCATCATCAACTCGCTTCGGGATTCCAAGACTAACCGCGTTACGATCCCCGGATTCTACGACGCCGTTCGACCGCTGACCGAGGACGAGCGCAAGCGAATGAAAGCTCTGCCCTTCAGCGAAGAAGAGTATCGAAGCGGCATGGGAACGCCGGCGCTGACCGGGGAGGAAGGGTTCAGCACGCTGGAGCGCCGCTGGGCTCGGCCCACACTCGACGTGAACGGGATGTTCGGCGGTTTCACTGGCGAAGGGGCCTCGACCGTGATCCCGGCCAAAGTCGCCGCGAAAGTCTCCATGCGCATCGTACCGGATCAAGACCCGGAAAAAATTTCCCAGAGCTTCGACCAAGCCGTCCGTGCAGCCACGCCTCCGGGCGTGAAGGTCGAGATTCTCAATCACAGCCGGGCGTCGGCTTACGTCAGCCCGATGGACACGCCGGGCATGAAGGCCGCGGCGGCGGCTTTGAAGGCGGGTTTCGGCAAGGACCCCGTTTTCATCCGTGAGGGCGGAACGCTTCCGATTCTCCCGCTCTTCAAGAAAGTGCTCGGGGCAGAGTCGCTGATGCTCGGGTTTTGCATGCCGGATTGCAATGCCCACGGGCCAAACGAATTCTTCCACGTGGATGATCTGCACAACGGGACCAAGGCCGCGGCGCATTTCTTGGATCAAATGGCGAAAGCGCGCTGAAACACCGATTCGTGTGACTAGTGATTAAACGCGGGCGATCGCGCAAATTCCGCGCCTGTCCGATAATCAAGGTCGGCTCATGCCGCGAATAACCCGTCCCCGACTGGCCTACTGATGAATTTGTATAATAAACTTCGAAGTTCGGTTTCTCGCGTCCTGCGCCGACCACAGCGCCGGTAGAATATAGGTCGATAGACTAGCAACGACCATGCAGACGAAACAGGAATTGGGATTGATGAAATCGCGCCGCAAAATGGGGACGATTCTTTTTGCGATCAGCCTCGGGCATATCCCCGCGGAATCGACGTGGGCGACGGACCTCTGGGAGAACATCCCCTACGGGCTCGGATACGCCGGATTTGATTTCGTGGGAAGTCGCAATCCGCTCAGCGGCGGCGCGGATTTCCTCGCCACGCAGACCTTTCAGGGAAACCCACTCGACTTCGGCGCTTGGGATCTGACCCTCGAAGGACCGCTTTCGCTTCAGGTTTCGACCGGCGGACGGAATCTCTCTCAATTTGATATTACCCTGGCGACGGCGCCCGACGGCGGAACCTCCCCCACGCCTCTCAATTACGTATTGAACTACGACGTTGGCGGCCAATCCACGCAGATTTCGGGCAGCCTTTTGGTCAACGCCGACTTTTCTCTGAATGGTTTCGGCTTCTACGACCTCGACGTGACCTATTCCTCCCGGCAAAACGTGTCCCGCGATGGCACGGTCATCACCGATGATTCCACGCACGACATGGACTACGGACCCGTGCGGATCTCAGGGAACATCTTCACGGATGCCGTCGTCGCCATCCTCGATCCGCTGTTTGAACAGGCAGGGCGCCCCAATCCGTTTGAGAACCTGAGCGGCGCGGCCAAGCTGAATGAACTTCTGACCGGTTTCGGCGACAGCGCCTCGGCCCTGCTGAATCCGACGGACGCGGGGGACTTGGGTGGCGCGAATCGCGCCATCGCTTTCGGGCGGAACGCCGCGACCGGCCTGCTTGTCCCCGCAGCCGAGTTCAACCGCGCAAACGGCGTGGTGGCACCGGAACCCACCGTACTGATCTTCATGCTGCTCGGCCTGCCGGCGATCCTTGCCCGCTCGCGCTTCGGCCGCTCGACGAATTGACGCCGAAGGTCGTGGTTCGCGGGACGCCACCTATGAATCTCCGCGCCCATGCCTCGGACCGGGGATGAAATCATAGGCAAAAGATCGTACTCTTTGAAGTAAACGAATAGGATTCCGCTTCCTTGCGGTCGCGGCTCAATTCCATTCGGCGCTCCATGTTGCCCTCTGAGCTATTTGGGCGTGGGTTTGGGAAGCGTGAAACGGTCGCGGATCGTGGCGTAATCTTCTCCACCGAGGCGGGCGACCAGGTCAATCTTCTCCACGTCCACCGTTCCGTCGGGCAGAAGCACTTCGCCGGCCACGTGAAAACAGAGCACCTCGCCGATGCAGATGTTTGCCGATAGCGGACCGTTTCCGACAGGGACGATCTGAATCAACCGGCATTCGAGGTGCACCGGCGATTCCGCCGCGCGAAACGGGCGAATGAACCGGCTGGGCAACGGCGTGAAACCGGCCGCCTGGAATTCATCCACGTCCGGCGGATAGGCGTACGACGCCTTGTTCATCGCCTCGCGGATTGCAAAGGGAACCACGTTGACCACGAATTCGCCGACGACGCGCAGGTTGTTCAATGTGTCCTTCGTCGTACCGTCGGCCTTGGTGCACGGAGAGAAAATGACCGCCGGCGGGTTGGACCCCACGCCGTTGAAAAACGAGAAGGGGGCGAGGTTCGGCACGCCATCGCCTGAAACCGTGGATATAAAAGCGATGGGACGCGGAACCACGCAGGAGAGAAGCGTTTTGAAATTGTCGCGTTTCTCCCGCTCCGCCGTGACCAGCGTTTGAAAATCGGCGAAGGGATTCATGTTAAACGTGGAGGCCGCGGGGAATCAGCCGCCCGCGGAATTCAAGACGAAGTCGTCTGCAGTCTCTTGCAGAGCAGGTAGTAATCCAGCACTTTCTGCAGGCTCGTTTTTTCGCCATCGGACGCCAGCGACACCGCCTCCTGTTGCAAAGTGATCGCCCGGTCAATTCCGCCGATTTCGAAGTTCGCCCGAGCGAGAATCTCCACTGCCGCCGCCGGTCTGGGTTCTCCCGCGTCGTAGGCAGCCTTGGCGGCCTTCAACGCCAGGTCGGGAGTCCGCGTGGAAAAATCCCCATTGCCAAGTAGTGTCATCGCCAGGCGCTGCATCACCTTGACGTTTTTTCCGTGCGCCGCGATGTGCCCCTCCGCCCATTGACGGAAGTCCGACGCCCGCGCCGGTTCAGACATATACAGACCCGTCAAGAGCTGCATCGCCGAATCGTGGGCAGGGTCCATTTTCAGAATGTCGACCAACCCGTCCCAGACCACGCCCATCTGCCCCAGTTGATACGCGCGATCGAGAGCGTCGAATCGTTTGCCGATTTCGACTTCCAATTGCATGGCCGCCTTCGCCGCGTTGATGTCGTATTTTCCCGCGATCAATTCCGGAATGATCTGCTCGAGGGCCGGGTCCAGCGGACTACCGTGCCACGCGACGCGACCGTCGCGACCGACCAAATAAGCATACGGTATCCCTGTCACTTCGCCTGATCCCAGATACGCTTCCGTCGTCGCCCCGCGATCATCCATGGCCACGGTGTAAGACATTCCCTTCCCCTGACCCGTGACGAACTGCTTGATGTCCGTCGGTGTGTTGCGCGGATCGGGATCGGTGATGCCGATGATGGTCAAGTCCTTGGCGTGTTTGTTCTGATACTCGGTCAGCAGAGGCACGCTCGCCTTGCACGGCGGGCACCACGTCGCCCAGAATTCGACCATGTGAATCTTTTTCGCCGCGTCCTTCGCGAGATTGACTTGGTCGCCCCGGACCCATTCCTTGATTTTGAGCGGCGGCGCCACGTCGCCGATGTCCAGTCCCATCGCCGGGGAAATCCAAGTCGACAGGCCAATGGCCGCAACCAATCCCATGCGTCGTGTTTTCATCCCAAGCACCTCACCCCAGCCCAACCCTGTAATTTGCCGAAAATAGCGGGGGACATATAGTAACGTCGTCCAGGGATCCCGCCAAACTCAACCGTTGTCCTCGCCCATCCTTGCTTTTCGCTTCGATTATCGGACAACAGCCAGATTCCATTACTGTTATACATCTTTCTTTGCAACCTGGTTCAACATTCCCCATCTTGACTCGGAACCGAAGTGCAAGACCTAAAGTCGCGCTTGCAGGACTCCGAAGGATTATGGGGCATTGGACGTTTCTCGGACGAATCGGATCGGGCGAACCGGCTCGGTGTGCGATCCCCTATCGGCCCATGCCTAGGAAAGAGCCCTTGCCCAATCCAAGAAACAACGGCCCGCGACCGATTCTCCTGCTGGATCCGCCCAGCTCAGCCGATTTCTGCCGACGAGGCTCGCTTCGAGAAAAGGGCGACGCCGCCAACTCGCCTTTCCCGAATATTGACTTGATCCTGCTATCCGGCGCGGTTCGGGAAGCGGGTTTCCGACCCGAGTTCATCGACGCGCAACTAGACCGTCTCATCTGGTCGGAGTTGCGGGACAAGGTAAAGGGCCAGGGATGGGCCGGAATCGTCTCCCTCGTATCCAGCGGCAGGTTGGAGGAGGAAGTCGCCGAATTGGGAAGGCTCCGACAGACCATCGGCGATGTTCCCTGCTACATCGTGGGAACGATCATACTTCAGCAGGACAAGTCGAAACTCGCGCGGCTCTTGGATGAGAATCCCTGGTTGTCGGGGATCATCCTCAACACGGCCGAGCACAATTTGGCTGAACTCCTACGCGCGAACGACACCCACCCGGTCGAACCGCTGAACATCGCCGTCCAGGGTGCGGCAGGCCCCGTCATTTCCGCCGTCAGGGTTCGTTACGGCGATTCCCTTCGCATTCCCCGGCCTCAACATTCGATCTTTCTCGATCGACGCTATTGTTTTCCGCAGAGCAAACGCGGTCCGGTCACGTGCGTGCAGCTATCCTTCGGCTGCCCGTTCACCTGCGAGTTCTGCGTTGACAATCACCTGTACCGCAAAATGCTCTATCGCGACGTCGACGACGTGGTTGAGGAGCTCGCCGAAATCGACGCCCTTGGTTTCCGCGAAGTCTATTTCAAGGACCTGACATTTGGACTGCATCGCCCGATTGCCGTCGATTTTCTTACCAAGCTCGCCGCGAGGCGCCTGCGTCTGAAATGGCTCTGTACCACGCGGATCGACGTAGCCTCCGTCGAGCTTCTCAATTTGATGAAGAAGGCCGGCTGCTACGGAATCGAGTTCGGCGTCGAGCACGCCAAGGAAAGCACGCGCCGCCGGATCGACAAGCGAATCCAGGACGCGCGAATCCGCCGAGTTTTCGCCGACTGCCGCCGCCTGCGGATTTCCACGACCGCCTTCATCATGCTCGCCTTCGAAGATGACACCGAAGAGGACGTGCGGGCGACGATCCGATTCGCCCGATCGCTGCGGCCTGATTTTGTGTCGTTCAACGTCGTCAACGCCCTGCCCGGAACCGCCTACGAGGAACGGGCTCGGAGGGAGGGTTTCCTCCGCGATCAACCCAGCGACTACGGATTCGCCACCAGCAACATCCGCCACCGACATCTCACGCCCGAACAGGTGGACCGACTTCGCCGGGAAGCGCTTCGCTCCTTCTATTTCCAGCCGGGCATGATTGTTCAGAAGCTGCTCGACGTGCGGAGCTTCTTTGAATTCCGGAAACTCGTGAGGTTGGGTCTGTCCACGATGGGTTGACGCGCAGCGAAGGATCGCGGCCATGCACCTCATTTCCCTGCCTCGACATCAACTGGAGATTTCTCTCGCCGACTACGCGCGGATGTTTTCGAGTTTGGTCTGTCCGCGCGATTCGTCCGATGTCGCCGAATTCGAAAAGGAATTCGCCCGGTACGTCGGCTGTCGTCATGCCGTTGCCGTCGCCTCCGGCCGATTGGCTCTGCACCTGATTCTCGAAAGCCTCAACCTTTCCCGCGGCGATGAAGTCCTGGTCCCCGCCTACAACCTCTTTGCCGTCGTCGAACGATTCTGCCAGGCGGGTTTGGTCCCAAGATTCTGCGACATTCGCGCGAGCGACCTGGACATCGACCCCGCCTGCGCCGAGCGGTCCATCACTCCCCGAACCCGGGCGATTCTCGCCACGCACATGTTCGGGCACCCAGCCGACATGGAAGCGCTAGGTCGATTGGCGGCCAAACACAATCTGATTTTGCTGGAGGATTGCGCCCATGCGATGGGCTCGGCGATCGCCGGAAAAATGGCGGGCACCTTCGGCCGGGCTTCGATCTTCAGCTTCAGCGTGCTCAAACTAGTCACCACGTTTGGCGGGGGGATGATCGCCACGAATGACGACGATCTGGTCTTCTCAATCCGACGCCGAATCCGCGAGCTTTCGGCGCGCCAACCGCGGCCCAAGGGGCTCAAAAGAGTCCTGACCGGCGCGGCGATGGACTTCGGAACGCGCTCCTGGGTTTTCAGTGCCGCCGCCTGGCCCGCTCTGCGGCTCGCCCGTGCCGCCCAACCGGATTTCCAGCAGCGAATCATGACGGAAACACCCCATGCGGACCGCGATTTCGACCCCGCCCGCGTCCCACCGCTTCATCCCTTCCAAGCCCGTCTGGGTCGCAGTCAGCTTGGACAGATCGAACGCCTGATCGTCCGCCGCCGAATCGTCGGGGCGTGGCTGAACGAGGAGCTGGCGAACATTCCGCAGGTGCGCCTGCTCAGCGCCAGGGAGGACGCCCGTTCCAATTCGCTGTATTACGGCATCCTTGCGGAACGCGCCAATGAGCTCTGCCGCGAACTCTTTCGCCGCGGAATCGACGCGGAAACGAGCGAGTATCGGAATTGCGCCGACCTTGATTTGTACCGCGAGTTCGCCGCCGACTGTCCGAACGCCCGGCTCGTCGAGTCTCGTTTGCTTCGTCTGCCGAATTATCCAGGCCTTTCGCGCCGCCGAATAGCCCGCATCGGTCGCGTGATCCGGCGGTTTTACGATTCAAACCGAAAGGGTCATCCGTACCATCATGACGTCGTCAGGGGCAATTCGATTTGAAAGGTCGAACCGCGGCCCGGCTCGCTGGTAAAACTCAGCGCACCACCGTGGGCATGGACGATCCGCTGCGTGATGGAAAGCCCGAGTCCGCTGCCTCCGCTCTTCGTCGAAAAAAAAGGCCGCATGATTTGATTGCGGATTCGCTCCGCAATGCCCGCCCCCGTGTCCGCAACCGTGAGCGCTGCATTCCGGCCGGAGATTCCGGTCTGAAAGGTGAGCGTTCCGCCCTCGTGCATCGCCTGCTGGGCGTTCATGGCCAGATTGAGCAGCGCCTGGTTGATCAGTTTTTCGTCGACCGAAACAACGAGCGGCGTCGCGCCGTGTCGAATCTGGACCGTCACTCTCGTCGTCCGGCACAGCGGTTCCACGAACTCCGCCAGCCGATCCACTAGCTGGGCAAGGTCCGTGGGCGTCTGCCGCGGCTGAAACGGCGTGGTCAAAGTTAGGAATTCGTCGAACAGGTTCTGGAGGCGCTCGGCCTCGCGGCGAAGCGTGTTGACCTTGACCAACCCCCGCCGCCGGACATCGTGGAGCGCCGCGTCGGGGTTCTGAAGGTCCTCCGCAAGGAGCTTCAGATTGATCATCATGGTGGATAGGGGATTGCGGAGTTCGTGCGCCAAACCGCCGGCGAGCTCCGCCAATTCCATGGCCGGTGGGAAATCAGGATTCGTCGCGGCGGCAGGGACGGGATCGGGCGGTGCATCTGTCATCGTGAAACGAGTCGAAAGTCACCGGAACTCGCCGCGACGGTTCTTCGGCGGGATGATCGTGCTTCACGCGGCGCAATCGACGAAGGTCGCGCTCGTTATCGAGGATTCCGGATGATGATCGCTGTTTCAGGGTCCGGCTGTTTCATCCACGCGCCGCACGTTTCGAGCCTGCGGACCCTTGTCCGAATCGACGATCTCATACTCCACGCGGTCGCCGTCCTTCAGCGAACGGAATCCTTCGCCCGTAATCGAACTGTAATGGACGAAAATGTCCTTTCCCTCCGGTGGACCCTGGATAAATCCGAAGCCTTTCTTCACGTCAAACCACTTCACGACTCCGCTGGCCATGGCGACCTCCTTCGCAGGTCACGCCGGGACTTTCGGAAAATCGCCGTCTGGCGACCACCCATCTCAAGCCCCGCCGCGGAATGGAATGCCCATGCCCGCGGTCGCAACCCGCGCAAGAAAAAAACGGTGCGGCGAATCGCCTCTCCCCAAACGTGTCCCTACACGCCAGCCGTCGCCGCTTCCTCCAGCATGGCGGCCTTCGCGGACAGCTTCACCCGCCCTTGATCGTCGATCGCGATCACCTTCACGCGGATCTTGTCTCCGATCTTTACCACGTCGTCCGGCGACTTCACGTATTCCTTCGAAAGTTCGCTCACGTGGCACAACCCGTCCTGCCCCGGAGCGACCTCGACGAACGCGCCGAAATCCTTGATGCTGCTGACCCGGCCCAGATAGATTTTGCCGACCTTCAATTCGGCCGTAACCGCTTCCACCATCGCCAGGGCCCGTTCGGCACTCGCCAGATCGACTGACGAAATCATGATCGAGCCGTCGTCTTCGATTTCCACAGTGGCCCCGGTTTCGGTCTCGATCGATTTGATGTACTTGCCGCCTGGGCCGATGACTTTTCCGATCTTGTCCGGATTCACTTTAATCGTCAAGAGTCGCGGTGCGTGTTCGCTGATCGACGGACGCGGGGCGGGAAGAGCCGCAAGCATCTTGCGCAGAATCTCCATCCTCGCTTCCTTCGCCAGCGCCATGGTTTCCACAATGGTCGCCTGCGGAAGCCCCCGACCCTTTAAGTCCAGTTGGACCGCCGTCACCCCGCGCTGCGTGCCCGCCACCTTGAAGTCCATCTCACCGAAGTGATCCTCCTCGCCGAGGATGTCCACCACGAGCTTGCGGTCCGACCCCCTTTCGAACATTCCGATGGAAATGCCCGCCACGGGCTGACGGATCGGAACGCCCGCGTCCATGAGCGCCAAACAACCTCCGCAAACCGAAGCCATCGAACTCGATCCGTTCGACTCCAGAATCTCCGACACCAGTCGAATCGTGTAGAGAAACTTGTCCGGCGCGGGCAGGACGGCTTCCAGGGCTTTCTCCGCGAGATTCCCGTGCCCGATTTCCCGGCGGCTGGTGAACCCCACTCGCTTGACCTCTCCCGTGCACAGCGGCGGGAAGTTGTAATGCAGCATGAATTTCTTGCTGTATTCCTCCCCCAGTCCGTCAACGATCTGTTCATCCCGCCCCGTGCCCAGCGTGATGACGCAAAGCGACTGCGTCTCGCCGCGCTGGAAGATCGCCGAACCATGGACCCGAGGCAAAACACCGACTTCGCACGTGATCGGGCGAATGTCCCGCGGACCGCGACCGTCCGAGCGAATGTTCTCTCGAATGACCATATCCGCGACGATTTCGCCCTCAATCTCATCGAGGTGTGTGCGAACGGTATTCCAATTGGGGTCCGGCTTGGCCACATCGGGCGGGCAGTAAGCGGCCTTGGCCTCGTCATACACCGCCGAAGTCGCCTTTTGACGGTCCAGCTTGCCCGATATGCGACGAGCATTGCGAAGTCTCTCTGAGTATTTCGAGCGAAGATCCTTGACCAGCGCGTCTCGCGGCGGCGGCGGCGTCCAGACCTTGGAACGCCCGCCCTTCTCCTGCAATTCCTGGATCATTTCGCAGATTTCCACGATCGTCTTGTGGGCGAAGGCGATACTGCCCGAAACGATGTCGTCCGCCAGTTCCATCGCGCCGACTTCGATCATGTTGACGGCGTCCTTGTGACCCGCCGCCACCAGCTCCATCATGGAGAATTCCATTTGCGGAATCGTCGGATTGAGCACGTATTGGCCGTCGATGTATCCCACGCGGCAGGACGCGCTGGGTCCCTCGAAAGGAATGGATGAAACCGAAAGGGCCGCCGACGCCCCGATCATCGCCAGAATGTCCGGATCATTCTCCTGATCCACCGCCAGCACCATCGACTGAATCAACACCTCGTCGATGAATCCCTTGGGAAACATCGGCCGCAGCGGGCGGTCGATCATCCGCATGGTCAGGATTTCTTTTTGCGTCGGACGGGCTTCGCGTTTGAAGAATCCGCCGGGAAACTTACCGGCCGCGTACGTCTTCTCACGGTAATCCACCGTCAATGGAAAGAAGTCCACCCCTTCCCGCGGGGGACCCGTGACCACGGCCGTCAGCACCACAGTTTCGCCATATTGAACCAGAACCGTCCCCGCCGCCTGCCGGGCCAATCTGCCCGTTTCCATCCGAAGGGTCCGACCGCCGATGCTCCGCTCCACCACAACAGGTTTCATCATCAACTTGATTCCGTACTTTCCTGAATTTCATGACGCCGCCGCGCGCCCGATGCGCCCGGCCTTGCGATAGGTCTCATCACGATGGTTGCAAACATGGAATACAAATTCCGCGAAGCGAAAGGAGCCAAGTCCGCGGGAGAGCACGGGATGCGGAATTTCGACACACGAGGTTCGCCGAATGGATCGGCCGGGACGCGCAAACGGCGGACGAGCTATTTCCGAAGCCCCAGGCGGTTAATGATCTCGGCGTAACGGCTTCGATCCGTCCGCGTCAAATACTTCAGCAGACTGGACCGTTTTCCGACCATCTTCAATAACCCTCGCCGGGCGGCGTGGTCCTTTCGATTCTGCTGAAGATGTTCGGTGAGCTCGGTAATGCGGTTCGTCAAAACCGCGATCTGGATTTCCGGGGAACCCGTGTCCCGCTCGTGAATGCGGTACGTCTGAATCAGCCCGGATTTCGCTTCCGCCGTTATCGACATCTATCGTTTCCGCCCTTGTTTCCGTCGCCTACGACGCCTTTGTCCAATCGTTTGTGCGACCGTCACTTGTACTTCGCTAATCCTTTCGCTTCATCAAATTTCGGGGGACTCTACAGACTACGCTGGTGAATTGCAAGTCAACTTGCAGTTTCTGGAACGTCCGATAACTAACGGCCTTTCCCGCCGATGAAATATGTTAAGATGAGAGAGCATTTGTTGTCGCCTTTGGAGAGAATTGAAATGCTGACCCTTGCCGGTGCCACTCGATACCGTTGGAGCGAATTGCCCAAGGATGAACCGATGCCCTTGCTCGAACGCCGCCGTGTGATTGGCGAGCAGGCCATGATCTCTCATGTTACGCTGCAAAAGGGGTGCCTTGTTCCCACGCACTCGCATCCCAACGAACAAATTACCTGCTTACTTTCCGGGCGATTGAAGTTCACGCTGGGGGATGAGGGCGCGGCCTCGCGCCAAACGGTGATTGTCGGACCAGGCGAGGTCATGCACCTCCCCGGAAACGTCCCCCATGCGGCTGAGGCGATGGAAGAAACCGTCGTGCTCGATGTTTTCAGCCCGCCCAGCGCCAATACGGGCATTGATCGAAAATCGTGACCGGCGCGCAACAAACGAAGCCCGCACGGGATGCAGATCCCCCGACCCGCGCGCCGAAAGGCTTCACGTCGAAATGGGGTCTATTCGGTTCCGATTGCGGACACTCATAAGCATCCGCTGTAATCCGTGATCGTTGCGGATATTTGGACGGTTCGGCTTAGGGTGATTCGTTAAGCGGCTGGGGCGAGGTTTTTCTTCTTCGTGGTCTTCTCGTCCCGCTTTCGCTCTTTACGCGTCGTCTGCCCGGGATCCTCGATTTCTTCCCTCTCTTTTCGTTCCGCCGCCGCGGGCGCTGCCTTTTCCTCACGCCCTTTGGACGGGTCTTCCCTGCGCTTTTTTGCCGGTTCCGGGGCTGCGGCCCGCTCCTTTCGGACAGCCGGCGCCGAACTCGCCGCGGCGTTTGAGCTATTGTCGGATTCGCGGAAAACGAAGAAATAGGATCCCGCTCCCAGTGCCAATACCGCCAAGACTCCTAGGAGCACCTTTTGCTTCTGCTGTTGGTCCATTAATGAACCTCCCGGAAATTGGGAAATCTACTTACCCCACAATTCCTTGCAAATTGTAACACACTCAAGACTCATCGGCAACCCGTTCTCCGCGGGCCCGCAGGGGAAATCATGCCCGTTTTTCCGCCGACCGGCCGCCCGCTCGCTTTATTTTAGACGATCCCGGGAGCCCAAAAGTTCCGGGAAATCCGACCCCCATGATCCGGAGCTTCCTAAACAGGAGCCTTGATCAGCACCTCCAAGATAACTTTTCAGGTGACGGTGAATCTGTTACCGTTCCACGGGCGAGGCCGCCAACGCGGCCAAACGGAGCGGCGCGGGAGCCGGTGGATTCAAAGCCAAGGGACCTTTCAGAACAGGCGGAAATTCGGGAGGAAATGTCATGGTGCGAAAAAGTACGGTTTTTCTCGGTGTTTTTGCGGCTTTCACATCCTTGATCGGTGGGTGTCCCGGAGGCGGCATCACTATTCCGGTTGACTTGGACCTTTCGGGGTCCGGCTTGGGGACGTTTCAAGTCGAGGCGGGTGTAAAAACTCAGCTCTCCGGGCGTTTTTCGTTCAATGCGGAGCAAACCATCGGAAGCGGCTCGCTGAGCATCAGTAACGATGCCATCACCATCACTGAGGCCAGCACTATCATTCGCGACAAGATAGGCGGCCAACTGCAGGAGGGCCCGACATGCCTCGACGCCTGCACGGCGTCTGGCCTGGTTTCCACGGTTGTTTGTGATTCAGTTTGTAACAACCACAACTTGTTGGTGACAATATGGATCAACACCGTGGATGGGACCGATGCGGAATGCGAGAGTGGAGATCAATATGACGCCGAAGTCGCCCTGACTGAGGAAACCAACGATATTGAATCCATTTCGGTAGAGCCGAGATTCATGGGAGACTTGACAAAGGACCTGTTGAATCAGGGCGAATTCGGCATTTGCATTACCGTTATTGCCCCGATTACAGGAACGGTGGAAGTTTCTGACTTGCGTCTGAACGTTGGTTTATAAGTCAACACTTTAATCATTGGTACTCATGACGCCGCGCCAAGTTCAGGTGCGGCGTTTTTTTTCTGCCAAAAAGGCAGTATCTCGCTAAAAATAACAATGAATTGAGAGAGATTGGCAGGGGCTTCGGTCGCGTCGTTTCGCCATTCCATTTTCCATCTGCGTTCGTAAGTAGTTTACAAATAACAAGTTACGTCATCAGACCCTCAGCAATCCCGTCGAGAGATTTTGTGGCACTCTGATTGCATGAGATAGAACGCCGGGGATTGCGTCTGCGCACCGATGCGGAGACTACCCCGGATGGATCGTTGCGGGATGAATCGACGAATTCTTTTTGCACGTGCCCAGGATGCTCTCGCGCCCTTTTGGTTCAACGAGCTGGACCAGTCCCTGACGCCCTCCGGGTTTCAGGTCTGCCGAGTCCACGATGGGACGGAAACGATTCGTCGGGTCGAACGGGGCGGGCTGGCTGCGGCTGTGCTTTGGGAGGATGAGCAGATTATCGACGCCCTCTCCCTGCTGCGCATCATTCGTTCGATCACCTTGACGTTGCCCTGCTGGGTGGTCACGGACGATGCGTCGCGCCATACGATGCAAACGGCGCTGGGACTTCGGGCGGCCGGCGTTCTTTCCCGTCCCGTCGGGGCGTCCGACCTGGGACTCGCCCTCCGAAAAAGGCTAATGGATCAAGCGGAATCAAATGGAAACTGGTCCTGACAGGACCGCGGACAACCCTCGAAAGGAGAGACGAACCAACATGGCAAAGTTGAATGTGAGGCCCCTCGGCGACAAGGTGATTCTGAAGCGTGTGGAAGCGGAGGAGAAAACGGCGGGGGGCATCCTATTGCCCGATACGGCCAAGGAAAAACCCAAGCGAGGTATCGTTCTCGCGGTGGGAAACGGCAAGCTGCTCGACGACGGCACACGCAGCCCCATGCAGATCAAGAAGGACGACGAGGTCCTATTCACGAGCTACGCGGGCACGGAGGTGAAAATCAACGGCGAGGATTATCTCATCATGGATGAGTCAGACATTCTCGGCGTCGTCGACTAATTACGAAGAATGAATTGTAAATGGCGAATGCGGAAGGGTGAATTCCGCATTCCGAATTCCGCATTCAACCTTCTTTTACGGAGTCTACGTCTATGGCTGCAAAGCAGATCGCGTATGAAATGGAAGCCCGGGAGGCGGTTCGTCGGGGCGTCAAGCAGTTGGCCCGGGCGGTGAAGGCGACACTGGGTCCTTGCGGACGAAACGTGGTGATCGAGAAGTCGTTCGGATCGCCGACAGTGACGAAGGACGGCGTCACGGTGGCCAAGGAAGTCGAGCTCGAGGACGCCTATGAGAACATGGGCGCGCAGATGGTGAAAGAAGTCGCGTCGAAAACTTCGACCGTCGCGGGCGACGGCACGACGACGGCCACCGTCTACGCCGAGTCGATCTACGACGAGGGGTTGAAGAACGTCGCCGCCGGTGCGGAACCGATGGCCTTGAAGCGGGGCATCGGGCAGGCCGTCGAGGTCCTCGTCGAGGAACTCAAGAAAATGAGCACGCCGGTCAAAGGCACGCCGCAGATCGCCCAGGTCGGCACCTGCGCCGCCAATCAAAACGCCGAAGTCGGCAAGATCATCGCCGAAGCCATGGACAAGGTCGGCAAGGACGGCGTCATCACCGTCGAGGAGGGCAAGACGCTCGACACCACCGTCGATCTCGTCGAGGGCATGCAGTTCGACAAGGGCTATCTCTCGCCGCACTTCATCAACAAGTTCGAGGGTCTGCTCTGCGAACTTGAAAAGCCGTACGTTTTGATCCACGAGAAAAAGATCAGCTCGGTCAAGGACATGATCCCGATCCTGGAAAAGGTGTCGCAGTCGGGTCGGCCTCTGCTCATTGTCGCGGAGGAGATCGAGGGCGAGGCGCTGGCGACGCTGGTGGTCAACAAGCTCCGTGGCACGCTGCAGTGCTGCGCGGTCAAGGCCCCCGGTTTCGGCGATCGCCGCAAGTCGATGCTCGAGGACATGGCCGTCCTCACCGGCGGAACCGCCGTTTTCGAGGACCTCGGCATCAAGCTCGAAAGCATCAGCATGTCCGATCTAGGCAGCGCCAAGAAAATCCGCATCGACAAGGACAACACCACGATCATCGAAGGCGGCGGGACGTCGAGCGCCATCAAGGGCCGCATCGAGCAGATCAAGAACGAAATCGACAAGACGACCAGCGATTACGACCGCGAGAAGCTCGAGGAGCGGCTCGCCAAGCTTTCCGGCGGCGTGGCGCAGATTAACGTCGGCGCGGCCACGGAAGTCGAAATGAAGGACAAGAAAGCGCTCGTGGAAGACGCCCTGCACGCCTGCCGCGCAGCGGTGGAAGAGGGTGTATTACCCGGCGGCGGCGTCGCGGTGATCCGCGCGGCCAAGGCTCTCGATGGTCTCTCCAAGAAGCTCAAGGGCGACGAGAAGACCGGCGTGGACATCATCCGCCGGGCGCTGTCCGCTCCGCTGCGACAGATCGCCGAAAACGCCGGGCTCGACGGCTCCATCGTCTGGCAGAAGGTCAGCGAAAGCTCCGACACGAACTTCGGCTACAACGCCCTGACCGCCGAGTACGGCGACATGATCAAGATGGGCGTGCTCGTGCCCACGAAGGTCGAGCGCGTGGCGCTTCAAAATGCGGCCAGCGTGGCGAGCCTGCTGCTCACCACCGACTGCATCATCAGCGACATCAAGGAAAAGGAAAAGAAGGGCGGCGGCCACTCCCACCCCGGCATGGGCGGTATGGGCGGCGGAATGGGAGGCATGGGCGGAATGATGTAGAGATCAGAGCCGCGCCCGTGAGGAAGCGGGCAATCCCGACGATCAGAGCGGCGACCAACAACGCGACGAAGGCGGGAGCGTTCCGTTGCCCGGGAGGAGGTTGCCCTTGTGGCACTGGTTTCCAACCCGTGCCTCGGACTCACTGGTTGGAAACCGGTGCCACTCATTTTGCGCTGGGGGATTCGTCCCCAGGAGTAAACTCCTGGGCTAGATTCGTACGTCTCTCCGGGACGAACGATAATGGCTCCCGTGCCCGGTTAGAGTAACCCGCGTTCGGTTGGGCGCTCAGCCGGGTAGGGGTGCATCGCCGTTTGATGCACGGGTGCCTCATCCCAGCGCGGCTTGGGTGGGCGCTCGATGATGGCCGCGTCGATTCAGAACGATCGGCTATCTCATATCCATCGCAGAAACGCGACCATCGTTTCCCTATTTACAATTCATCGGGAATGTTCTGTTTTTTCTTGGCATCCGGCGTGAGCTCCCAGAGCACGTTGACGATCTTCCACTCGCCGCGGACGCGGACCATGTGCATGTAGTCGATCCAGTCGTGCATTTCGAGCTTCACGCTGGCCGTGTTGCCGAAGATGTCAAGGATTTTCACTTCGGCCTTGCGCTGATCGCTGGGCGTTTCTTTGCCGAAACCGTTGCGGGTGTACTGCACCAGGGTCATGGCTGACATGTGCTCCACGCGGCCCTTGCCCGATCGAGGGTCGGGCATCAGCACGCGTTTGGCGAGGTCGGGATGCAGCGCCCGTTCCATCCGTGTCGCATCCCCGTCATACCAGCCTTCTGCATAGTCGAGGGCGGTTTTCTTGATTCCGACTTCCGCGCCCTCCGGTCCGCCCGAAGCGATAACCGTGGAAATGACCACCAATCCAGACACCATCAATGCGTATTTCACGATTTCTCCTTTCAGGCGCCGCGTCGTACCACGTGCCAGACTTACGGTCAGTGCCCGGAAGTTTCGTCAAAGAGCCTGGAATGAGCAAATGTGCATTTGATCGCACGGGCCGAGCAACAGTTGTCTCGCGACCGCATCCGCCTGACTGCACCGCGAAGGACTCGAACCTTCGACCCGCTGATTAAGAGTCAGCTGCTCTACCAACTGAGCTAGCGGTGCGAAAGAAAACTCAATACCGCGACACCATGCAACGAATCAAGGGCGTAAAACGGCTCGCCCCCGTTACCCACCGCCAATGCCCGGGCTCAGGCGGGCTTCACGTCGCTGTGAAACTCCATGTCAAGTCGCGCAGCCCGCTGAGAAACATCACCTGCTCGCGGAGCTTTCGGCGACGGTGAAGTACGTCACCGCGAGTGCTTCCTTGCCGGTTTGCTTGTTGCGAAGTCCGCCGGCGATGGCGTAGGTTCCCGGAGCGAGCGGTGCGATCCGCTCCACGAGGTCCTGCGTCGCGCCATTGCGGATGACGAAATCGCCGCCGGGATTGAGCAGGGAGAAATCCTTGCCGGGTTGAAACACGCCCGGCTTGGAGGCGATGCCGTAGTAGACTTCGGACCCGTCGCCGGATTCCACGGTACGGAGGACGCAATTGAAATCCTTCGCGTCGCCGAGGAGCGGCTCGTAGCCCACGACGTGGATTTTCGGGGTGGCGCTGACCGGTTCCTCAATGACCCACTGCAATTGCGGCCGGCCGTCGCGATCCATGAACTTCCCGGCTTTGCCGTCCACGAAAATCCACGCGGCGGGACGGTCCTTGTCCTCCAGATCGGGCGCGCCGCGGCCCGCCAGCGTCGTGGGATTGTTCTCCGCGGTGAACGGTTTGCCAGACTTCGCCTGGCCGTCCGACGCTCCCATCTTTTTGTTATTTAACGGCGCTTCGCACCCCCAAGCCGGCAGCAGTACCGCCGCAAGCACAACCGAAATACCACGCGATCTCACCATGTCGGCTCCTCCCGATGACTGCGTTTCGTCCGAAAACGGCAGCGTATGATGGCGCCTGGCGCCTGTCAAGAATCGGCGATCGTAGTTTTGATCGGCGGACAAGAAAGCTGTCTTCCCGGCGGTTTTCGAATCGGCGCACGCCAAACCCTTTACCCGTTCGCAGCGGCGGATACAGTAGGGCGTGAAGGTGGGGAGCGCACGAATGGCTCCTCCCTGATTCCCGGGTTGGAATTCAAGAGCGCATGACCTCGAAAGAGATTCGACGACAGTTCATCGATTTTTTCCGCGCAAAGGGACACGCCTTCGTGGAGTCGTCGCCGGTCGTACCGCTCGACGATCCGACGCTGATGTTCACCAACGCGGGGATGAATCAGTTCAAGCCGATCTTTCTGGGTTCGCAGCGGGCAACGCACCCGCGAGTGGCCAATTCCCAAAAGTGCATCCGCGCGGGCGGCAAGCACAACGACCTCGACGACGTGGGCCAGGACACCTACCACCACACGTTTTTTGAGATGCTCGGCAACTGGTCCTTCGGCGACTATTTCAAGAAGGAAGCGATCGAGTGGGCGTGGGAGCTGCTCACCAAGGTGTGGGGGATTGATCAGTCGCGGCTGCATGCGACGTACTTTGGGGGATTGCATCGCCCGACGGCAGGTATTCCAAACGCCGGCGGCCATCGGGCGGACGACGAAGATCGAAGATCGAAGATCGAAGATCGAAAAGACAGTGCATCAATCGTAAATCGGCAATCGGAAATCGACAATCGACAATTCCAGTGGGAGTTGGAGCCCGACTACGAAGCCCGGGATCTGTGGGCGTCGGTGACGGACATCGATCCGGCGCACATTCATCCCGGCAACATGAAGGACAACTTCTGGGAGATGGGCGACACGGGTCCGTGCGGCCCGTGCAGCGAAATCCACATCGACCTGACGCCCGACGGCAGCGGCGGGCCCCTGGTCAACAAGGGCGACGCCCGGGTCATCGAAATCTGGAACCTCGTGTTCATCCAGTTCAACCGCGGCGGTGACGGCAAGCTGACACCGCTGCCGCAACGGCACGTCGACACGGGGATGGGGTTTGAGCGCATCTGCGCGGTGATCCAGGGGATGCGGGCCAATCGACTCGGATCGTTCAGCAATTATGACACGGACGTGTTTACGCCGATCTTCGATGCCATCCGGAAGCGAACCGGCGCGACGAAGTACACGGGACTATTGCCAAATGCTGATCGCCAGTTGCCGATTGCGGTCGGGGCGGACTCGCCCTCAATCGACAATCAAAAATCGACAATCGACAATGCTCAACTTCTCGTCGACGTTTCGTATCGAGTGATCGCGGATCATCTGCGGTGTCTGGCGTTTGCGCTCACCGACGGGGCAATACCATCGAATGAGGGGCGCGGGTACGTGCTGCGGCGAATCCTCCGCCGCGCCGTCCGCTATGGCCGGCAATACATGAACATGCACGAACCGTTCCTGTGCGATCTCGTGTCCACCGTCGTCGAGCACATGTGCGAAGTATTTCCCGAACTCCGCGGCGCTCATCGCGGGAAGAACGTCGAGCATGTCGCCAATCTCATCCGCGAGGAAGAGACGTCGTTTCTAAAGACACTGGATCGAGGTATCAAGCTTTTCAACGAAGCCGCGCAGCGCGCCCCAAAAACCTCCGTGATCTCCGGCGAGGACGCCTTCAAACTTCACGACACCTACGGATTCCCCATTGACCTCACGCAACTGATGGCCCAAGAGCAGGGACTTACCGTCCATTTTGCGGAGTATGAGCGGTTGATGGAGGAAGCGAGGGAAAGGGCCCGGTCATTGCATGCTTTCGTAGATGATGACTGGGAACACGCACGCACACGAATTGCATCCGCGACCGTAGAAGAGCGGCAGATGCTCCATCTGACAATTGGAACACAATTTTCTGGATATGACGAATTGGAGTCTTCCGCGACAGTGGTTGCCACCGTTTGGGACCGTTCCGGCAAACTGCGCGCTAATATTGGGCAGGAAATCAAAGAAGGCGAGCGCGGCGCAATTTGGCTTGATAAATCACCATTTTACGTCGAGCGAGGCGGACAAGTTGGAGACAAGGGTGAAATAGTACAAGGGAACGGAATCTTTCGCGTCGATCTGGTTGAATCAAACTCAGATTTGGCACGCCCCATCACACCACACAGCAAGGATTCATCAATTCATGAAGTAATAGTTCATTATGGAATGGTGCTTCGCGGCACACTTCGCCCGGACTCTTCATGCATCGCCAGGGTAGACATTCGTCGCATCTCGATAATGCAAAACCACACCGCCACGCACGTATTGAACTGGGCGTTGCGGGAGGTATTGGAGATTGAGGGTGGGGGGAAGGTCGATCAAAAGGGATCGCTGGTTGATGCGGACAAGACGCGCTTCGACTTCTCGCACGGCAAACCGCTGTCAAAGGACGAAATCCAGCGAATCGAGGAACTCTGCCAGGCACAAATCGACGCTGCCCTGCCCGTCTACGCGGCGGTTCGCGAGGAGGACTACATTGACCAGACAGAGGCGAGAAAAATCAAATCCCTCCGCGCCGTTTTCGGCGAAAAATACCCGGAAAGGGTCCGCGTAGTATCCATCGGCGCCCCCATTACCGAGAAGGACGCCAGGCAAACCGGCGCTGACGATTGGCTGCTCAAATCACCGGACAGCGATGACTGGATGAGTTATTCCGTGGAGTTCTGCGGAGGTACGCACGTCAAGAACACAAAGGAAATTGAGTGCTTTGTTCTAACACACGAGGAAGGCGTAGCCAAGGGCGTTCGTCGCGTGGTCGGAATCATCGGTCAAAAGGCGAGAACCGCCGTTTCCAAAGGAACTGAATTACACAACAAGTTGACGGATATTGAACGCCTCGCCACCAAGGAACTGATTCCCGCCGTGAATGAGTTTGAGAAGTTTCTCACGGCGGCGGAGATTCCATTGCAAGCGCGGCATGAACTCCGGATTCGATTGGCTGATGTCCACGCATTCATAAAGAAAAAGGAAAAGGAACAAACCGGCGCGTCCGCGAATGCCGCTCTCGACGCCGTAAGAGCGCTCCTTGATGGAGCGCAAACGGTCGGCGGTGTCACCGTCGTCGTGGGAGAAGTCCCCGGCGCGGACGCCGACGCCCTTCGCGGCGGCATCGACTACGTCCGCACCAAGAAGGGTTCATCGGCCGTGCTCCTGGCGACGGCGAGTGACGGAAAGGTGACACTCGTGGCGGGCATGAGCCGCGACGTGGCGGAGCGCGGCGTGAAGGCCGGAGACCTTATTAAGGAAATCTGTCCGCTGGTCGGCGGGAAGGGCGGCGGGCGGCCCGACATGGCCCAAGGAGGCGGAACCGAACCGGGCGCGATCGAAAAGGCCCTCGACGCCGCCCGCGCGTGGATTGCGGACAAGCTCGGCGGCTGAAATTCACTCCCGCGCCGCCATCGCCGATAGTCCCTTCGGTGTCGTATGAAGGGTGCGAGAGTCGGCGAATTCGTTGAAATCAAGACACAAGGCGGTCTCGCCTACGCACATTATGTGCTGCGGCACGGTCACAAGCCCGCGTGGGGCGACCTCGTCCACGTTTTGCCGGGACTTCACCGGACCCGGCCCGACGACCTCGTCGAGCGAGCGTATGCCCCGCACCTCTTCGTCACTTTCTTCCCCGTCGCCCAGGCCGCGCGGGAGAATTTCGTCGAAGTCGTCGGATTTGCCGAGCCGACGAAGGCGCAAGCGACACTACCCACGTTCCGCCAGCTTCAGCTATTGTGCGAGGACAGCCGGCCTCGGTGGAGTCTGTGGGACGGTCGGCGTCATTGGTTGGTCGATGCGCTGACCGCGGAGCAGCGACAATTCCCGCGTGGTCCGTCGGTCGGCAATCTTCCCGCGTTGGTCGATGAAATCCTCTTCCGCAACGGCGTGATCACCCCGGATCGCCGCGAATGGCTCGACAAGAAACGCGAAACGCTTGAGCCGATGGCCTCCGCGTACACGGAAAACGGCGACTATCCATCAGCCGCCAATCTCTACATCGAACTGCTCGACACGGCACCGGGAGACAAGGCGCTCCAACAAGCCCTCGCCGCCGCTTGTCGAAGTTTCATCTGAAAGCGTAAGAAATGGGCAGAGGGCCGGGCGACTTCATTTCAGGTGATCGGGGTCTTTGGCAAATCGGCGGGCGGTGTCCATGGTGATGCGACCCGCGGAGGCGAGGCGCTGCAGGTCCTCGTCGAGCGGGATCATTCCCTCGCGTTTTCCGGTTTGAATGGCCGATTCGATGGATTCGATTTTGCCGAATTTGATCGCCGCTCGGACCGGCTGCGATACGTGAAGGACCTCCAAGGCGAGCGCACGCCTCTCCCCCTCCTTCGCGCTGGGCAGCAGATGCTGGCTCACCACCGATCGCAGGCTCAAGCCAAGCTGGGTGCGCACGTCCTCCTGCGCGTCATGGGGAAACAGACCGACGAGGCGCGTCACCGCGCCCTTGGCGTCCTTGGTGTGCAGCGTGGTGAAAATCAGGTGGCCGGTTTCCGCGGCGCTTAGCGCCATCTGGGCCGTCTCGCGGTCTCGAATTTCGCCGACGAGAATGACATCCGGGTCCTGCCGCAATCCATATTTCAACCCGTCGAGAAATGAATCCACGTCGCGGCCGACTTCTCGCTGGGTGATGACGCTCGACCCCAGGCGCGGATGAACGTATTCGATGGGTTCCTCCACGGTGATTACCCTCTTGCCGCCGGACTGGTTCATCAGGTTGATGAGGGCCGCGAGCGTCGTCGATTTCCCCGAACCGGTGACGCCGGTGATGACGACCAAGCCGTTGGGATGCGAAATCAACCGACGGGCAAGCGCTTCCGGAAACCCCATCCACGCGAACGTGGGGATTGCGTCAGGGATGTGGCGCAGGCAGGCACACCATTGTCCCTGGGCGCAGAAAACATTCGCCCGGAATCTGCCGGCGCCGCCGGATGCATCGGTCCCGATCGAACCGTCGAAGTTTTTCCATTCGCCGACGCGCGTTCGCAGGCGATCAGGTAGAATCGTTTCAATCATCTGCCAGACCGCCCCGGGCGAAAGCGGTTGATCATCGACGGGCCGAAGGGCCCCGTGAACGCGGAGCGTCGCGGGGTGGCCCGGAATCAAGTGAATGTCCGAAGCCTCCCACTGCGACGCGAGGCGAAGCAATCGCGCGAGGTCATCTTGAATGGCTCCGCCGGTTCCGGGCTCCCGTTCGTTCATTCGCGGCATTCTACCATGACGATTCGTTCATGGTTGCGGGCGTCTGATGTTTTTGCCGCGGACTCAAGCCCGATCACTCCGCCGGATTCGAAATTGCGAAGCAGGAGTCGAAATACCGAAATTCAGGCGCTCGTAAGGATATTGAGGATGTCGCCGTCGGCGACGACGTACGTTTTTCCTTCTTTTCGGACTTTCCCGGCAGCCCGGGCGCCTTTCATGTCCTTGTGGGCCACGAGATCGTCGTAGGCGACGGTTTCGGCCCGGATGAAGCCCTGCGCGATTTCAGTGTGGATTTTGGCGGCGGCTTCGACGGCGGTGCTGCCCTTGCGAACGGTCCAGGCGCGGACTTCGTCCTCGCCCATGGTGAGAAAGGAAATGAGTCCGAGGGCGTGGTAGCAGGCGCGGATCAATCTGTCGCGGGCGGGGGCGGTCAGTCCGTATTCCGCGAGAAGGGAGGGGCGATCGGTCGGGTCGAGCGCTCCGATTTCAGCCTCCAATTCGGCGCTCAAACTGATTTGATCGACGACGTGGTCGGCTTTTACTCCGCCTTCGGCCGACAGAGCGTCATCGGAAACGTTTCGCACGCAGACAATCGGTTTTTCGGTAAGAAAGGCGAAGCTGGCGGCTTGCATCCGCTCGGATTCGGAATGAAGGGCCGACGAAATCGGAGCGTTGGACTCCAGCGCTTCACGGCATCGAACCATAAGAGCCAATTCGTGCTTCTCGGCTTCGTGCGTGGGCGTCGGTTTCTTCAACGCTTTCTCGAGGCGGTCGATGCGGGTGGTCACGGCGTCGAGATCCGAAAAGACCAATTCGCCCCAGACTTCGTCAAAATCCGCCTGGGCGTCGATGCGATCCCGATAGGCGGGTACGTTGGCGTTCGTAAAGTCGCGCACGACGACGACCAGCAACTCGGCCTGTCGGACCGTGGGGAGCAATCGCTTCCAATGCTCCGCCCCCTTGGCGTCCTGCAAGGAACATCCAGGAACGTCCACGAATTCAATCGTGGCCTCGGTGACTTTGCGGGGGTTCCACATCGCGGCGAGGTAATTCAGACGCGGCTCGGGGACGCGAACGACGGCGGGGACGGGTTGCGGCGGGGCGAAGGGATCGGTCTTTAGGCCCGTCGCGGCGGAAAACACCGTCGACTTGCCCGATTTCGGCAAACCAATGATGGCGACTTTCATGCGGATCCCTGGGACGATTCCGCGCTGGCCGGCACCGCCGCGTCCTTGGGGGTATGGAGCAAGGCGTTGCCCAAGGCGGCGATTTCAAACTCGCCCACGGCGAGATCCAAATTGAGCTCTATGCGGTCGCCGACACGCTTTCCGAGAATTCCCTGGGCGACCGGCGTTTTGTAGCTGAAGCGGCCGACGGTCGGGTCCGCCTCCCACGGACCGACTATGACAAATTCGTGAACGCCGCTTCCCTCAACGTCTCGCAGGGTCACGGCGGATCCGATCCCGACACGATCGCTCGGAACGTCGTCGGCGCGCATGATCTTCGCCCGCGAGAGTTCGGCGTCCATCTGCATGAGCCGGGCCTGAAGAAGGTCGCGCTCCTCGAGAGCGAATTTGTATTCCGAGTTTTCACTGAGGTCGCCGTGCTCCGCCGCCGCGCCGATCGCGCGGGCATTGTCGCGCATCTTTACGTTGACGTGATGGTCCCGCTCCTTGCGCTTTCGCGCATATCCCTCGGCGCTGCAATAGATGATTTCTTCCTGTTCCCATCGCTCCACCGAAGACTCCGCCGTCCGGATGGGAAATTTCCGGACGAGGTGATCCAGGAGTTCATCGCGGGTTCCCCGAGTCAGGGTTTCCAATTGATTGATCTGCGTCCGCAAGGCGCTCGCCAAAGTGGAGTCCATACCGTCGAGACAGGTGACAAAGCGCTCGCACCGGCGCGAGGTGAGGACAGACTTGGCTCGGGCCGCCATTTTCCGCACCCGGTCCTTGGGAATCGCGTCGGTCCGACGGCAATCGTCAAGAGTCCGGAGGATACGGGCAAGAACGGCGGCGGGCGCGATTCCCATTCGAACCTCCGCGTTGGCCGGTCCGTCGAAGAGCCACAACAAGGCGTCGAAGTTCGCGACAGGCGAGGCAAAAATCTGTTGCACGGCGGCACGAATCTCATCCATGCCCGTACCCGCCGCCAGCAGCAGCTCGACGGCGCGATCGCAGAACGATTGGGGAAGCCGCGGAAGCGATTCAAGAAGCTGCCGCATCCCGTCGTCGGGTCGGGCGCTGAGCAACGCACGAGCGGCGAAATCGAGCAGGACCGGATCGTCGATATCCCCAAGAATCGAGCTGAAATGGGAAACCCGTTTGAGGAACTCCTGAAGGTCGGCGCCGGGTTCCGCCGCGTCCGCCGCCAGTCCCAATCGTTGGCCGATCGTCCAATAGAGCAGCGACGTTGGACTTTCCGCGATGGCTGTCCGACGGCCGTAGTCTCGAAACATTTCATGGCAGGATCGGAGCAACTCTCGGGCGGGAGACTCGCCGCGTGACTTGCAGTCTCGAACATACTTTTCAACCAGTCCCCATCGTTCCCGCGGATCGCGAAGTTTGGCGAACTCCGCGGTCAACAAGTCGTCCTTCGACGCGGGCTGCTCGACGTAGGTCAGGAAGTAGGGCGAGCGACCTTCCAATTTTACGTTGGGGCACTTCTTGAGCGCCGTCCGGGCCTTGCTCCACCAGGCCTCATATTCCTTCAACGAAAAGACGCGAGGCACGAGGAAGAGCTCCAGGGCGTCGCTTCCGAGCTTGTTCCCTTGCGCCCGGCAGATTTCGAGAACAACGTTGACCGGATCGTCATTCAATCGGGCGCCCAAATCCTTGGGGGCGAACTGCCGCTGCACGCGATAGTCGTCGGCGGAGACGGGGTGAAAACGATCCGCCAGCGCGACCGCCCCGAGCGTCTCGATGGACGAACCCGACTGAATCGTGTATCGCCAGGCTTCAGTGTCGATGGAGTTCACTTTAGCGCAGAGATCCTCGTCCCGCGCGGCGAGAAAGCCGCCCTCGGAAAGCTCAAGGACCACCTCAAGCGTGCGAAGGGCCCTTCGAACGGGTCGACCGCCGGGGAGTCCGGCCTCGGTTAGTAATCCCTCCAAATTTGGGCGATGGGCATGAACTTTGCGGTAGAGTTCGGAGACCTGGGCCCGCAGGTCCGCGCTTTCGCCGATGGCGTTGAGAAACTGTCCGGCGATCCTCAAGGTGGATTCAGGCGTTTCCCGCACGCCGACGGCTTCTATCGCCGCCCAGGCCCACGTCTCGGCCTGCGAAGTCTTTCCGATTCGCCCCAGCTCGGACAGCACGGATTTGTATCCGACCAGCGCTTCGGAAGTCGTCTGGGGGTCTTCAATCAGGCGCATCCATTCCTGCTCGACCGTGTCCAGGTTTCCCGCCGCCGTGAGTTTGACCAGCGATTCCGTTTGCATGATTCTCCGCTCAATCGATCGCGACCTGCAGCGCTGCAAATCGCCGAGCCACGTAGTATGCACGCCTCGGACACGCCTGTCGAGCCGGGACTTTTAGACGACGGCGTCCGGTAATCCGCTTGCATCCACGGGAGATTTCGATTAGAGTAAGAGGTGTTTTGGGGGGCGGACTGGGGTCCGTCCAATAGGAATAAGGGGTCCGCTGAACACCGCGCACGCCGTTTCGTGGCGTCCCATGAATCCCGTGGGGCCGGGGAGTTGAACATTCCTTGTAATCGGGGGAGGAAAATGAGAATTCAGATTCGCCGTCCGGTCCGGATTATTGTACGCATGCATGGTACGGATAGTCGGTGGACTCACTTCCCTTGGGTGGCTTCGCTGATCGGCGTCGCCATGATTCCCAGCATGGCCGCGGCCCAGAAGGCTTCGACGGCACGGCCCGCCAGAGAAGTTGTTTACAGGGAAGCTGGCCCCAAAGTGAAATCCGTTCTCCACGCGGACGGCCGCGAGGTCGAACTGGAAACGGAAACTGTCTGGCGTCCGGTTTGCGGCAGCGACACGTCGAGAATCACGGAAGACGATCTCAAGGAAATCGCCCGCCAGGCCAAGATCGCGGCTGCCGCCCATCCCGCACCCAATGACGGCCAGGGAGTAGCCGCAGGCGGTCCCGCTCAATTCAACCTTGTATTCAATCCGACAACATCCTTGCCCGCCACCGCGGTCACCGCGTTGGCGGAGATTGAGCAATACGTCGAGGCCCAGTTCACTGATCCGGTCACGGTTACTATCAACTTCGCGTTCGCCCCCCTTTCCCCCGGAGTCCTCGGGGCCACGAGCAGCAACTACGTTAACAGCAACTGGACGATCACACGCAATGGGCTTATCGCCGGTATGGATCCGGACGACACAATCCAGTCGGACCTTCCAAGCGGTTCAACCATTCCCGTTCGATACGATGGAAATTCGTCGACGGTCACCAACGAGACCATTGTTTTTGCGACCTTTGCCAACCATCGGGCGACAATCGGAACGGTCAACGGAACGGCGGCCTCCATGACGTTCAATTCCGATTTCTCATGGGATTATACGCCTCCCAACATCAACGCAGGGACTTACTGCTTCCAATCCGTCATCATCCACGAAGTCGGACATGCCCTTGGATTCACGTCCGGCGCGGATTTTCGGTTCAATGATATGGAAATGCTCGATATCTACCGCTTCCAGCGCAGCGACGGTTCGGGCGACTACAACCCGGACACCCTCGCGGAATTCAGCACCAAGGCGCGGATGGTCGATCAAAACGCCCCGGGCACCTCGGACGACGTAAACTCCGATCTGATTTCGATCGAGTTCCAGATGTCCGACGGCGTCCCCAACCAGGCGTCGCATTTCACGGCGATGAATCCAGGCATTTACATCATGGATCCGTCGTTGAGTCCGACCGAGACGTTTTATCCGAATTACTTCCGTTTGGGCGATATGTCCATGTTCGACGCGATCGGATGGGATTTCTCGGCGATCGTCCCGTCATGCGAAGAGGCCAGGGACATCACCTGCAACGCCGCGTTCAATGCCGGGAACTCCTCGCTGGCGGGAACGCCGGATCCGCCCTTCAGCTGCGCGTCCGGTTCCGACCAAACAGGCATTCTCTGGTTTGAATTCGTGGCGACGGATACGTCGGCTCGCATCTCGACATGCAACAGCGTCGCGCAGGATTCGACGTTCGCGGTGTATGAGGGACTCTGCGGTTCGCTCGTCGAGATCGCGTGCAGCGAAGACGGCGGTTGCGGCGGTGCTGGATTGGGTTCAGTCTGCGTTTCCGGACTGACGGTCGGGCACACCTACTACATCCAGTTGGCGGCGAAGAACTCCGCCAGCCGGGGCGTCTATACCGTCAATGTCGAATGCTCCTGCACGGGGGCGTGCTGCGTGCCGGCGCCCGTGGGCTGCGACATCCTTCGCGCCTCCCAGTGCGCTTCGGTCGGCGGCGAATTCGCGGGACCGGAGACCGTTTGCCTGGGTGACGGAAATGCCGACGGGCAGGACGATGCGTGCGAAACACCGGAGGTCAAGTTCGGCCAGCGAGCGACGGAAAACGCCGAAGACATGGCTTCCAGCGTCGATCTCGCCGACTCCGACCCCAACAGAGTTCTGGCGGATGACTTCACTTCCGATGGCCGGCCCATTCGCCGCGTGCGTTGGTGGGGCAGCGTCATGGACGCAACGGTCACCCCCGACGGTTGGTTCATCGGTTTCCACGAACCGCTGGCCACGGGGCAACCCGCCGAAACGGCTTTGGGACTTTATTTTTGCTCCACGGATGTAATCGTCCCGTCTTTGACGCCGCTGTCGTCCTGTGATCCGCATGAGACGATCCTGTTTGAAGTGGAATTGTCGGACTGCTGTTTGGTCCACGCGGAGGCGGATTCGAGAAGTCTAGCCACGCCGGCCGCGGCGGACGGCTTCTTTGAGGAAGAGTGTTTTGATTACGATCTGAGCATCCAGGCCGTCGTCGGAAGTCGGTACGACGATATCGCGGGCGTGTGTGTACTCAGCAATACTCCTGAAACGGCTGCGTTGGACTTTTGGGGTTGGCATACAACGACGGAAGCCAACGTCAGTCATGCAGCATATGAGACAACTGTCGCCCTTTCCGGAAGCGATTGGCTTTTTGGATCGTGGAGCGCCGCGTCCGCCAGTTGCTCGGCCTCCAATCTTTCTTTCGAGCTTTTGACGGACGCTTCCCCCGCGGGAGATTCCCTGATTTGGAACAACGGACCGCCTGTCATCGGAAATGTCTTGAACAGCCAGTTCGGCGGAGAAGTCACCGACTGGATGACGGTGGACGATTTCGATCTGTCCGTGCCATCGACCATTCAGGGAATGAAATGGACCAACGAGGAGCAGACGAATTTCGTGTGGACCGGGCGCGTACGCCTGGAAATATACCCGGACGACGGCGCGGGACATCCGGATGAACCCGGCGGACCCAGCGTGGCGCTTTGGATTCCCACCGACTCGGGCCGTGTGACCCGTTCCGCCGCCGGCAGCGGGCAGTTCTTTCCCCGGAAGGATTATGAAATTCGTGACCTGTCCATTCCGCTCGGAATGGGAACTTGGTGGATCGGCGTCGCCACCGAAGGCGCGCCCGCGACTTCGGGGCGCACCTACTGGACAACGAGTCACCGCGAGAACATCACGCTATACTTCTTCGGTGGAGAATCGCATCGACGAGCGCCCAGTCAGGGAATTCCCAGTTTCCAGCCGTGGAGCGCGCAACTCGGCCTCGATACGGATGCGTCGTTTGAGTTGTTTTCAACGGTCGACGGCGATTGCAACTGCAACAGCGTGGACGACGCCATCGATATTGGCCCCGGCGGCGGAAGCCTGGACTGCAATTTCAACGGAACGCCCGACGAATGCGAACCCGACTGCGACGGCAATGGAATTCCCGACGACTGCGACATTTCGGCGGGAACGCTCGATGACTGCCAGCCCAACGGAATTCCCGACGTTTGCGATCTCGCCGATGGGCGGAGTGCCGACTGCGACAGCGACGGCGTGCCCGACGAATGCCAGTTGAGCGTGGATGACTGCAATAACAACGGGGAAGTAGACACGTGTGAAGTCGCCGCAGGCGCGGACGACTGCAACGACACCAACATTCCCGATGAATGCGAATTGGCCGCCAACGACTGCAACAACAATGAGGTACCGGACAGCTGCGATGTGGAACCCGGCGGCGGAAGTCTCGATTGCAACGACACAAATGTGCCCGACGAATGCGAGCTTGCGGGTAACGACTGCAACAATAACCTCATCCCCGACTCGTGCGACGTGGAACCCGGCGGCGGCAGTCCGGATTGCAACGCCACGAATATCCCCGATGAGTGCGAACTGGTCGGCAATGACTGCAACAACAACCTGATTCCCGACTCGTGCGACGTAGCCGCGGGAGGCGCCGCCGTCGACTGCGACGGCAATTCGACGCTCGATGTCTGCGAACTGGCCGGCAACGATTGCAACGGAAACAATACCCTGGATGAGTGCGACGTCGCTCCCGGCGGCGCCAGCGAAGACTGCAATCTGAACGGCGTGCCGGACGAATGCGACCCCTCGGCGCCGGACTGCAACGACAACGGCGAGCGCGACGAATGCGACCTGATCACCGGCTTCAGTCTTGATTGCAACAGCACCGACATTCCCGACGAATGCGAGCTGGTCGGCAACGATTGCAATGGTAACAGCACCCCGGATTCCTGCGACATCGCTCCCGGCGGCGGATCGGCGGACGACAATGGCGACCTCATCCCTGACGAATGCTGCGCGCCGACGGCCGCGCCGCTCGTGGACACCGTCAGCACGAAGCGCGTGCGGTTCCTCCGCATGCGCGGCGGCGATCCGGGACGGCTCACCGCCCTTCGCGTAAAGCTCGTTTCGCTGCAAGACCCCGTTCCACCCAACGCCCCGGAATCGCCTCCGCACGATTTGTCGGCGTGGGAGGGGCAGGTTCGCTGGGTCGGACCGCCCGTGGACGCCCCCGAGGGCGAATTCTCGGTTCCATCGTTCCGAACCGCCTCGCTGCAGTGCACCCCCCATTTCATGGATTGGAGCACGGAAAGCTGGATCGAAGTCTACGGAAAGGAAATCGTGCCCAGTTCCCTTTATGAGATTCAGACAATCGAGGACACCTGCGCCGGCTCGTTGGGTGATGAGGGTCTTTATTCCGCCCCCACCCAGGCACGAACGACTCGCTGGGGCGACGTCGTCTTTCCGTTCAACCCACCGGACCCGACGACGCAACCGGATTTTACGGACATATCAAGCATTGTGGACAAGTTCAAGAATGTGACGAACGCGCCGGTCAAGGCGCGGGCGATGCTTCAGCCGAGTCTGCCCGACGTCAACGCTCAGGTCAGCTTCCTCGATATCTCGGCCTGCGTCGATGCCTTCAAGGGCATCGCTTATCCGTTCTTCGATCTGCCGACCTGTCCGCCGTAGTTCGGGGTCGCCGCGGTTGCGGGGCGAACGCGCGAATAAGTTCGCCGATGCGCCCCAAGTGATAGTCGTCGTGTTCCGCGTCGAAATATGCGATATCGACGATGCGCATCGGCGTTTTCAAGCGGGGGTGCACACCGGACCGGCTCCAGTCTTCCTCGGAAAGCGATTCAATCAGGTCCACCAACTCGGCGCGGTCCCGGCGAAACGTGCTCAGCAACTCGCCGATGTCGCGGGCGTGGTGATCGGCTTCCCGTGTCGCCCGGTTCTCCATGTCTGCTGCGATCAGGCTTTCATCGCCCGCGAGAATCTGCTCAATGCGCCGCACGGGCAGATACCCCAGGTCAATAAGATGCCCGATGTTCTCCTGGATCGACCAGCCCTTGCCGTCGCGCCGGCGCGTCAGGATTTCCCTGGACAATCCGGCGACGCGCTCTTCGATCCGCGCCGGCGTGCCCCGAACGCGCTCCAGCAGATCGGGCCACTTTGTCACTGGAAAATCAAAGCAAAACTTTCGCTCGATCCAGGGCCATTTCGTCATGACGCCGCCTCTTCGATTGTCCGGATCTTCGCGGACCCGCGCTTCCTCATCAAACCGCCCGCGCGGCCGCACGACGCTGCGAAACCTTGTGGGCGCGAATATTCAGGAATTCCACCATCAGCGAAAACGCCATCGCAAAGTAAACGTATCCCTTTTGAATGTGTTGCCCCACCCCGTCCGCCACGAGAACCACTCCGATCAGCAGCATGAAGGAAAGCGCCAGCATCTTGATCGTCGGGTGTCGTTCGATGTAAGCGCTGACCGATCCCGCGAAAATCAACATCACCGTCACCGCGGCCACGACCGCCGCGATCATGACCGCGATATGCCGGGCCATCCCGATCGCCGTGATCACCGAGTCCAGCGAAAACACCACGTCCAGCAGGAGGACCTGCGTCACCACGACACGCATCGACGCCGGGCCCTTCCTCGCGCTCCCCGCGTCCGGCGCGTCCTCCAGCTTGTGGTGAATCTCGTACGTCGCCTTGCCGATCAGGAACAGTCCGCCGATCAGAAGGATCAGGTCTCGACCCGAAACCCCGTGTTGGAAAACCGTGAACATCGGTGCCGTCAGGCTCATGATCCACCCGAGCCCCAGCAGCATGAGGATGCGCATGCCCATCGCCAGGGACAGACCCAGCTTGCGCGCCCCCGCCCGCTTCGATTCCGGCAGTTTTCCGCACAGAATCGCGATCAGCACGATGTTGTCGATGCCCAGAACGATCTCCAACCCGGTCAGGGTCAGAAAGGCGATCGCCGAATCCCAGGAAAGCAGTTCCGTCATGTCGATTTTCCTTTGGCAACCTATCGCGATTCGCATTCGCGAATCGAATCATGCTCTTCATTTCGGCCAGCGAAGCAACCGGGCAGGATTGCCGTCATCGCGCAGAACCCGCATTTCTCCCGTCCCTCCGCCTCTCAGACGATGCAGAACCTGCATGATTCTCGATTCGAATTCGGCATCCAGTGATTCTACAGGCAGCAATTCGTAGGATTCCGTTTTCATTATTTCATCGACCTGACTGGGCATACAGCGACACAAGACCGTGGTGATGGCCAATACGTCGGATTCAAGATACACGTACGGCCCCATCGGAACCGGACCGTCATCCAGAACTCGAACCACGATGGCGATGGAATTGTCATTCGGGTCGCGTTCGATCGAGAATCGACGACCCGGTAATGGCGATCCGAATTGTTCCGCAGCCCGTTGTTCCAGCGCTGCCGAAACAAAAAAATACCGATATTCTTGTGCAACGTGGAAGATTTCCCAGACCAGCGGAAACCCATCCGTCCCAAGCGTCATACGGACCGCTCGAATTCGGATCCCTTCTTCATTGGTTGGGGCATGTAGGGCCGGTGGATACGCCCAAACGAAGGTCCATTGATCGTGCTCCGCGCCATGAATCGAAACCGCGGACCGCCGGTAATACACAATGGGGAGATCCGGTTCGACGACGACCGTTCCGTCCGGGAACGTGGTGATTGCGCCAAACCCGCAAGTCGTATTCCGATCTTCTTCCGATACTTCCCGAATGATAAGAGGCGCGAGGATGGCATCGAATTCCGCCGCCCACGGGTTTTCGGGTTTGCAAAAGACCGCCCGGTCAAATGTCTTTTCCGCCTCTGCCGCACCCTCGCGCGCAATCGCCCCGACCATCACGGGCACCCAAGAAGCCTGTTCGAACCGTTCTTCGACTTCTCTTGGAATCCCTTGTTTGACGTATACCTGGTGGCAGCCTGCAAAACCGGCAAGACCGAAAACCACCAGTCCCGCTGCGCAAAAAAAAGTTCGCCATCGAATTCCCAAAACTTGCGAACTAGAATAGGCCGTCAGATTTCTCACGATCGCCATTGTACGGGCTTCTTCCTGCGACGTAATTCACAGGCAAGTTCATTGCCTTCGAATTCTGTTTCATAAACCCCCTTGAATTTCGCGGATTTTGGGATTGAAATCCGGACGTGGCCGACCGAAAATATAGGTAGCGGGGTACAATCGCGCCACTGTCCGCCTCCACGTCTCCGTCCGGCGGCTACGCACGGTTCGACCCGCGTAACGGAGAGTTCGAGCATGAAGTCACCATCCGCCCGCCGAGAGCCTCCTTCCTCAACCGCACCGGACAGCACCATCCCCGATGCCTTGCATCGCATCGAGGAATTCATCACCGATCGGCCGGGCCTTGCTTTGGATGCCCTGAAATGCGACCGGCTCGGCGACGAGCTTCGTCATCTCCACGCCTGCGTCCGCGCCCATCATGCAGCCGGGTTCCTCGTGGGAACCGGCGGACCGCAGCCCGACATTCCTCCCGAACTTACGGGAGAGTCGCAGCGCCTTCGAAACGAGCATCCCCACCTGATCGGACTTGTCGATTGGTTGACCCGCCACGTAGACGCCGTCAGCGATCAATCACCGGAAGACCGCGAGATTTTCGACCTCCGCCTTCGGGAGTGCGTCGCCGTCCTTCGCCGCCACGAAGCCGAGGAGGAACGCCTGCTTCAGCTCGCCCTTTGGAACGTCACCGGCGGAGAAGGGTAATGTGGTCGCGCACGGCTCAAACCGCCGGTGTTAAGGAGTTGACCGACTTCGTAGTGCGAGCCGCGGACTTCACAACTCTTTGCATGAAACGGCGCGAGCCTTGATCAAAAGGCGTGCGTGGGACATCGGGGGCTTGCCCCGCACCCTGCGCACATCACGCTGTTCTACCCCGGCCGGGACAAAAAACCCACGCTCGATTGAAACATCCGTTCCTTGTCCAGCGCCGAGCGCATCTCCTCTTCCGCCTGTAAGTCCGCCAGGTTCGCCACACACATCGCGCATCCCACCACGTCCAGATGGAATTGCGTGTAACTCTTCCACGGTTCCTCCAGCACGCCCAGCGCGTACGACCCCAGCGTCCCGCGCTTAAGACACGTCAACCGCTGCTCTCGCCACACCCGCGCCACCGTCAAGTCCGCGTGATCCTCCGTGAGACACGCCCGCGAAGCCTCCTCCGCTTCCTCCAAATACGCCTGCAACTTCTGAATCGCCCGAAATTTGATCCCCGCGACGGCCTTCTGGTCCATGTCCAACAATTCCGCCACGTCCAGGTTGCGCTTGCCTGCGAAGAAAACCAGCTCGATCACCTGCAAATCGTCGAACGCCCCCCGGTCCCGTAGCTCATGAATCAATCGCCGCAGCATTCCCGCGAGCAGCTCCTCCTGCTGCCGACCCGCCTCCGCAATCACCGCGTATCCGCTCGGCGATTCCTGCGTCACCGGAGTCACGTGGTCCCACCAGTCCGCCGCGTCCTTCGGCTCGCCGTGTACGGGCAGTTTTTTCTGCCGAAGCAGATCGTAAATCTTGTACCGAAGAATCGTGAACAGATACGTTTCCAGCGGCCGGGTCGAATCATATCGCGTGATGGATTGAAGGAATCCGACAAACGTATCCTGCACCAGGTCTTCCGCGTCGCCCAGACTCCCCGCCCGGGCCCGCGCGAACGCAAGAAGTCTCCCCGTGTACCGATCAATAAGCTGCCGCCACCCCGCCTGGTCCCCGGCGCGAATCTGCTCCACCAGAAAAACATCAGCGTCGGCGTTCGGATCCATGTTGCTTGCTACGACCGGTTGACCGGGCGCGAATCCAATTCGGTCCAGCTCCCCCCTTCACAAGGGGGGGACACAGGGGGGTCGGCTTTCCGATTCCCGAATCCTAACCGAAATGATGCGAATGAGCATCGCCGGCCCGTTCGCTTGACCGAAGCGCAACGCTCGCTAACGTGAAGTCGGAAGGTCTCTCGATCTGCCCTCGGAACCGCGCATGTCGAAATGCCCCGTACCATCGCAG
>Ga0187893_10002721_pt1 | contig 38034 bp, 24 predicted proteins | sample MA1701074metaG_FD_139574 | JGI IMG/M metagenome (GOLD analysis project Ga0187893, IMG submission 139574) | White microbial mat communities from a basaltic lava cave in the Kipuka Kanohina Cave System on the Island of Hawaii, USA - MA170107-4 metaG ... | reverse complement strand
GGGATGGCGTTGAAGGACATCATCCTGCCCGGCGAGATGCGGGAGATCCTCAACCAGGTGGTTTCGGCGGAAAAGGAGGCGCAAGCTAACCTGATCCGCCGGCGCGAGGAGACGGCGGCCACGCGGTCGCTATTGAACACGGCGCGGTTGATGCAGGACAACCCTCTGCTCGTCCGGCTCAAGGAGCTCGAGACGCTGGAGAAGGTGGCCGGCAAGGTCGACAAGATCACCGTGGTTGGCGGGACGGGCTCGCTGCTCCGCGAGGTCGTCAGCATCGGGTAAGTAGGCCGCGGCAGCTTTTGGGCTGCCGCGGATCCGCGTCCAATTCCGCCGCAAACGAAAGAGTGTCCAGGATCGAGTCTTGGCCTTCCTGGCGGTAAGAAAGAAGCAAGAGAAGTGGCGGAGGATCTGAAGGTCCCATCAGATGGTTCAAGAAACGGATGCTCGCGAGATCACCCCACTGAAGGTCTTCTATGAAGATGACCAGCAGGCTCCGTTCTGCCAGCCGGCCGAATAGCTCCTTCAGCGCTTCCAATGCCCGCCGGCGCTTCTCGGCCGGATTCATAGTTTCACCCAGGTTTATCGCCTGACCGGCGGAAACAAAGTAACCCAAAACAGGAAATATTCGAGTCAGCAGCCGGAAGTTCCGTGGAAGGATTGCATCGACGCCCTGTTCCGTCAAACGGCGCATGTGCCGGCAGAGTGCGTCCACCAGATCGTCCAGCGCCTTGTACGGGACGGATTCGTTGTCATAGCACCTGCCCTTCAGAACCAGTGCTTCCGGACAAGCGATGCGGATCGATTCGAGGAACCGCTCGGCCAGCCTTGTCTTGCCGATGTCCGATGACTCACGAATCCTAACGGCGGCCGGACGTCCTGAGCGAACTGTTTCGACCGATTCGGTTAACGCTTGGAGCTCATGGCTGCCGCTGGCAAAGACCATCTTCGGATCCTCGAGGTGCGCCGCCGGCGGCCGGATCGTTGCTACTGCTGCCCCTCTCAGACGTCGCAGGATGTCATCGCCGTCAGGACGCTCCTCCGGCTCCCGCCTGAGCAGGTCCATGCACAGACTCGCCAGGTCCGCTGGAGTTGACTCCACGTATTTGTGCGGCGGGACCGGATCTTCCATCCGCTGATTTAACATCATCTCCAATGGGCTGCCATCATATGGACTTCGTCCGGTCAAGGCGACATACAACAGCACGCCGGCGCTGTACCAATCGCTCGCTTCCGATGCCTTTCTTTGTGTAATCTGCTCGGGGGCCAGATAACCAGGGGTACCGACAAGGGTTCTGCTGTGGCTGTCCATTACAGTTACGGTCTCGATTTGCTTTACCAGCCCAAAGTCCAGAAGTACAACTCGTCCATTTGGAGTGACCCGAACGTTGGAGGGCTTGATGTCCCGATGAAGAATCCTGGACCGGTGCAAGGCGTGGATTCCCTCAGCCAGTTGCAACATGGCGGCGCGCAGCTTTCCATAGTGCACCAGGAAGGGGCTTCGGACATATCCCAGAAAATCCGTGCCCGGAAGGAGCTCCATCGTGAAGAACCATTGATCCGCTTCCTGGATAAGCTCGTACAACTGCACCACGCCGGGATGTCGGAACTTCGCCAGCATGCGGAACTCTCTCTTGAAGCGCGCCAGCGCGGACGGCGATGAGTCGCGCAATCGCTTCACCGCTACAGCGAGGTTCAGTTTGCTGTCGAACGCCTCGTATACGTCCCCGAACCCGCCTGATCCGAGCTTCCGAATTACCCGAAACCGGCCGCCGATCGACGCTCCTTCCGCGTCCCATATCGTCACTATTTCGTCACCTTCGGCTGCCGATTCTCTCGTCTCGAGTTCCTTCAACTGAAAATGCGAATACAGAAGGACCTGGAGCTCGCGGCGAAGAAGCCTGTCGGAGCCACAGGCCTTCTCCACAAATTGGTCCAGCGAGTCCCGATCCATCGCGATTGCCGCGGAAAACAGATTCTTCAACTTCCGCCACCGCTCCGGATTGAGAGGCGCCTCTTCACTTGGAGTCACGCTAAGAATAAACGGTTTTCGCGCGGAATTTCCTTCCTCTTGGTTTGCTATTTCTTGAATTTTGGCAGGGCTATCATCGACCGGAAGCACCCCTCAGATTTCTCGCGTCTGGCGGCCAGATTTTGCTAGCGAAGAAAAGGCGAATCTGATATCATCGCCTCTGACTGCAATTTGCGAAGGAGATACCTATGAAAATCAGTGACGCATTGCTTCCGGAGTTCGACCAGGAAATGGCGAACACGCGGATCACCTTGGATAGGATTCCGGAAGATAAGCTCGCCTGGAAGCCCCACGAAAAATCGATGACATTGGGCCAGCTTGCCGGACATGTCGCGGAGTTGGCTGGTTTTGGGACGATGATCATGAAGAGCGATTCAATCAACTTCAATCCGAATGAGTTCCAGCCTCTCGTAGCAACGTCCCGCCAACAGGTTCTGGCCGCGTTTGACGAGCAATCGGCCGCTGCCAGGGCAGCCATCGTAAGGGCGAGCGATGAGCATTGGAGCCAGCCTTGGTCGCTCCAAATCCAGGGCAAGACGTTGTTCACCATGCCGCGTGTTGCGGTGGTGCGTGGCATGATGCTCAATCATATGATTCATCATCGCGCCCAATTGGGTGTCTACTTGCGCCTAAACGATGTTCCGGTACCTGCCATCTACGGTCCGTCGGCCGACGAAAACCAGTAACAGTCACACTCCAGTTTGTGTTCTAATTGTGGGTCGGGCTTTGGGTCAGTTTGAGGTGGCGCGCGCTTCAGCGTGCGCTGTGGCGCATGCTAATGAAAACATCGAGTGCAGTATTCACGCAATTGGTGGCGGTTGCGGTAGGGTCGGTCGCTGCCTTGGCACAGAGCAACGGATCCATCACCGGTACAGTGAAGGACATCAAGGGTGGAGTTGTTCCGGGCGCGAACGTTGCTGTCACCAGTCCGGCTCTGGGCTTGCGGCAAGCGGCCACGACCAACGCAGAGGGCGATTTCATTTTTGCCCAATTGCCGCCAGGGGTTTATAACCTGACCGTGGAAGCTCCGGGCTTCAAGAAGAAGGAAAACAGCAACGTAGTACTGCCGGTGGCCTCCAAGGTCAGCGTTGGTGACGTAGTTCTGGAGGTCGGAAGCCTCAACGAGACCATAACCGTGGAGGCGGATGCGGGTACGATCCAGCTTCAAACCGATTCGGGCGAGCGCTCCAACATCGTGACCAACCGGCAGCTCCGGGATATCGGGTTGAATGGCCGGAACATCGTGGATCTGATGCGAACGATCCCAGGGGTGATATCGGGGGGAGTCACCGCGAATGCGGCCTCCACGGTTACCAACATCACAGGGGGATTTACGATTAACGGCACGCGCGCGGCGCAGCACGAGTACACCATCGACGGCGTTACCAACCTGAACCTGGGCAACAACACAGGGGCACTGGTGTCGGTGAATCCGGATGCGTTGCAGGAGGTGAAGGTCCTGACGTCCAACTATCAGGCCGAGTACGGACGTTCCGGGGGCGGATTTATCGCCTTGACCACACGGGGAGGGACCAACGAATTGCATGGGGGAGGCCGCTACTTCCGGCGACACGATAGTCTGAACGCCAACCCTTTCTTCAATAACCTGCGCGGCGGATCCCCGCGAGGCTTTCCGCGGCCCTTGTACCGCTACAACTTCTACGGTTGGGATTTAGGCGGCCCGATCCACATTCCGCGCGTCGTGAATGGCAGGAATAAGCTGTTCTTTTTCGTCAGCCAGGAATACTACCGGCAACTGGTGCCGCAAGCAGCGTCGATCAACATAAGAACGCCGACCGAGGCGGAGCGGAGCGGCGACTTCTCCCGAAGCGTGGATGGAGCGGGACGGGCGATCACAATCGTAGATCCCAACACAGGCTCTCCCTTTCCGGGCAACATCATTCCCGCGAATCGTATTTACGCGCCGGGCAGGTCGGTCCTGAATTTTCTGCCGGCGCCGAACACGTCCGCCGGAGGTAATGTCTACAACTATACGTCGCAAGTACCAAGTTCCTATCCGCGGAGCGAAACGATTCTGCGCGGCGACTGGCACGTCAACGATTCCACGCGGCTGAGCCTGCGCTGGGTCTACAATCTCGACGATCAGCAGTTCGCTTACGGAACGACAACAGCGTCCTGGAACTGGCCTCTCACGATCACAGACCGCAAGAATGGCCCGGGCAGCGTGCCGACGATCTCAATGACCAAAAATTTCGGGCCCACCTTGGTGGGCGAGTTCATGTTCGGGGTCGGGCGCGGAGGGGTGACGATCGCGCCCAAGGACGACCGAGCAACCCGGACGGCAACGGGCATCAACACGCCGCTTCTGTACCCAAACGCCAATACACCTAACCTGATCCCAAGTCTCGTTTTCGGAGGGATCGGCAGCGTGGGAACGGTGGTCAACACGAGCGTGTTCGGGACTTTCGACCAACGGTTCCTGATCTGGCAGACGACGGACAGCCTCACCAAGATCGCAGGGAAGCACGTTTTCAAAGTCGGCTTCTACCTGCAAAGCGCTTCGAACGCCAGCAACTCACAGAACCGCGTGCAAAGCGATATCGACTTCACAGCCAACGCCTCGAACCCGCTTAATACCGGATACCCTTTTTCAAACGCGCTGCTGGGCGTTTACAACACCTACACGCAGGCCAGCACGAAGATCAACCAGAACAATCTTTATCACGACGTCTCCTGGTTCGCGCAAGACACCTGGAAAGTAACCTCGCGGCTCACACTCGATCTTGGCGTGCGGCTCTCCTGGTATCAACCCGTGTTCAACACCGCCGGGGATGAAAGTCATTTCGATCCCTCGCTGTTTGATGCAGGGAATGCCCAGAGAATATACCGGCCCGTGTGCGTCGGCGCCGCCACGTGTTCCTCGGGTGCGGCCACCTACCGCGCGATCGATCCGACCGTGACAGGCGCTCCCACCCTGGCTAATACGCTGCCGGGGTTCAATGTAGGCAAGCTCGTCCCGGGTTCAGGCAAAGCAAACAACGGGCTGGGCCTGGTATCCCAAGGCTATCCCAAGGGCGGCATTGAACCGCCCCTCATCCTCACCCAGCCGCGCCTCGGGTTGGCCTGGGACGTGACAGGCAGCCACAAGACCGTGGTGCGCGGCGGGTTCGGGATCACCTATGACCGTTACCAGAGCGGGCTCACGGGCAGCGGGCCAACAAACCCGCCGTTCGTCCTGAATCCCACTTTGCAGTTTGGCTACCTGCAGGATATTCAGCCGGGCGCGAGCGGCGCGCTGTCGCCATCGGTCGTCACAAGTGCGAACAGGACATCGGATTATCCTACGATATACAGCTTCAGCATTGGAGTGCAGCGGAACATCGGTTCCGGTGCTGTGATCGACGTTTCCTACGTTGGTTCCAAGTCGCGAAAACTCGCCCGCCGGACGAACCTGAACACTCCCGCATACGGGACTACGTTTAAGGCCGCGGCCCAGGATCCGACCCGGTTCGCCAACGGTGTGATTCCTGCGACGGAACCGAACTTGCCTGCAATCTACTCGGCAGCCGGCCAGAGCTTCAGTGGGGTGAATATACTCCCGACTGATTTTCTAAGGCCGTATCAGGGATATAGTGATATCACTTACTATTTCTTTGACGCGGATGCCGATTACCATTCCTTGCAAGTGAGCGCGCACCGCCGATTCTCCAAAGGTCTGACATTCGGTCTTGCCTACACGCTCTCGAGAACCGAAACCACGGTTTCGGACGACGGAACTTATACTCGGCTGTTGAATCCTTCCCAGGACTATGCCCGCGCCACGTTCGACCGGCCGCATTTCTTCGTCGGAACCGCGGTTTGGGATCTACCCAGAGGGAGCGGAGTGCTCGGTGGCGGAAAGCTCGCTCGCGGGATTCTGGACAATTGGACCCTTTCTGGCAACGCCACCATCGCCTCCGGAAACCCCTCAGAGCTGACGCTCACCGTCGCTGGCGTGGATGCCGGGGCCCGCTTACTGGGGACGCCGACCGCCGGCAACCTGTCGGGCCAGCAGCCTCGCTTCCTTACAAACGGCAGTCCGCAGACAGGGAGCACCATCAATGCTTCGGCTTTCCAGATTCCCGGAGTCAGCAACGTTGGGCCTTACTCCAGGATGTACTTGCGTAACCCCGGCATTTCGAATCAGGATCTTTCTATTTTCAAAGTCTTCCCCTTGGGTGGTGACGGGAAACGTTACCTGCAATTGCGCATGGAGGCATTCAATGTGTTCAATCATCCGCAGTTCTCGGGCCGGAATCAGACGACCAACGTCGCCAACGGCGCAGGCCAAACCGGTGCGGCGATTTTTAACAACTTCACGAATCTCGCGGTGACAAACAATTTGCGACCGGCCGGTAACGCGTCTGTTCTGGGAACGTACTTCGGGGAGTACAATGCCGCGCGCGACATGCGGATCATCCAACTCGCCGTGAAGCTGTATTTTTGATGACTTCACGGCGGAACTTCTGATTCGGATTTGCTGCCGTATCCCGCTAAGGCATTATGCACCCAGGACGCTGTGATCCGGGCAAGGTCTCGCCTCGATATACTCATAGGCGAGCGTGACGGAGGATATATGGTGATTCGCAAGCAGCAAGTGGAGGCTCTCGAACGCGCTGCGACTGAGGCTTTCGAGGATCGGACCTACGCCCACTTGAAGAAATGGTTTCCGCATCACTGTAAACTGTTGGGGGAAGATCAAGCCCGGCGCGTCATCAGACATGGATGGGAAAAGGCGAAAAGCTATGACCTTACTGCTGAGTGCTGTGTCCGGTCCTACATCGAGTTCATGTTTCTACTCGGCGGTGGTTTTGATTCTGACATCCTCTTGCCCTGGGCCGCTGAGATTTTGAACGACAAGTCGCCGCGAGACGAGGTGGCTCGTGCCGATCGGCTCTATCACAAGATTTGGCACTACATAGATCACATCGCGCTCGATTACCGGGATGCCAACGGACAGCCCACAACCGAGCGTTTCATGGGGGACTTGAAACAACTCCGCAACGGTGATGAGACCCTCACTCCGGCTGGCATGCCGCAGTTTTTGGAATCACTCGAGATGCGTTTCCATCGGCTATTTCCTGCCAAGTGCGACTACGTTGGCAGAGAGAACGTGCGGCAAGCAGTCTCCAATGGAGTAGAGTCAGCCAAAGGTTACGGGATTACGATCGAGCGGGGTATCACTCTTTTCACGGCAATGAGATTTATTCTCGGTGGAGGCTTTGACCAGGACCTGCTTCTGCCATGGGCATCCACTATTCTGACGGACCAACGAATCCCGGACCAATTCAAAAGAGTGGACAAACTGTATGCGGAAGGCGTGGGGTGTTTAAGGCGGTGGTGGGATTTATCTTCGGCGGCAGGAGACGTCAAGGGTGTGTTGGAGTAGCAAGCCACCGTCGCCGAGCGGGAGTGACGCAGGGATATGCCCGCCGGGAAGCACGACCGCTCCGTGTCCAACTCCACCGTGTCCGTCAGTGGAGATCGAAATCAACAACACACCCGCGGCCAACGATGACCTGGTGGCGCTCAAGTGCGAACATCCTGCACGGCGGACCGCAGTGAACTGCAGAATCCGGGCCGTCGGGAGTCCCGCCGCCGATGCCACGATGGTCCTTACCAATCCCGATGGGCGGCTGCGATTCCCAAACGACGGTGATACTACCAAGACGGTCACGGTGCCGCGCAGCGGGGCTTGGGTTCCATTCCAGATCTCGGGTGAAACGCCCAGTGCCGCCATCGGCGACGCCGTTATCGAGGCTCACTGCAACACCGCCACGGGCGATATTAAGGGCACCAAGGGTGTGACCGTTTTCTGGTTCGATCAGGCGGAGATCAAGATCACGCCGGGCGGCACGTATACCATTACAGGCGGACGGTACACCGCCGCATCCGGAAATGCCGTCGATTATGAAGCGAAGGCGAGAATCCGTCCGGCTGGGATCGACTGCTCAGCGCCGCAAGTAACGCACGTACGCATCGGCATCATGCAAAACGCTCTCGCCACCATCACGCGCCAAATCACTTGGGGGAGCCCTTCGATCGTGTGGGTCCCCGGAGTCACGGTGGGCACCGTGGTCACCGTACCGACGCAAATTCGGCTGACGAAGCGGCATCCACTTGTTGGAAACGACACGGCTGCCTCGGTAGCTCCCCTCTATGACCAGCCCGGCAAAGCCGAAACACTCGATGTCAACTCGCTTAAGCCCCCGGGAGGCTGTACCAGCAGCGGGACGGCGACTTCGCACGATACTCCTTCCGGTCCGGTCACTCCTACCCTCAGGCAGCCGGCTCAAAATGCAGGCGGACTGGTCGTCGGAGAGGTTACCTACACCTTCGTCAACACCGTCATGACGTATGATTTCCGGACGTGGGCTGTGGTGTTCAATACAGCAAGCAACGAATTCTGTGCTTTGCGGGAGCGGACCTGGAGCCTGCATGCGGACAGCGCCAGTGCGACCCCGCAGCAGGCCTCAGCGGCTGCGGCTGACGCGGTGGCGAGCGTCGATCCGGTGACTTCACCAACCAGCAATACTATCTTTAACGATCCAGCGAACCACTCGACTGGCCCCGTGGGGGCGGCGACAACCAGTTTTACTAAGTAGGGAGCCACATGCCCGATATGACATCTAATCAATTGATGCAGGATGTGAGATCCGTACACGACACGGCCTCTTTGCAAGTTCGCGATTACGTTGTGGCGGGGCATCCCCGCTGGGTAGTCGCTATAGTAATCCCTGGAGCCCGAAGCGGCTCCGCGACCATACCGGGTGCTTATATCGATGCCGCCACTGCTAAACTCGTTCAGCCCAACAACGCGGAAATGGTGCTGGTCGAGGAAGGAACGTGGAAGGCAATATCAGCGGGTAGAGGGAACTTCCAGACCGTAGGGGATAGTTATTCTTGGGCGAATCCGCTCCAGGAGAAGAGAACTCCGGCTCCGGATGACTTCTACTCGCCTTTCTCGAGCGGCGGCACGATTCTTTTCCGACCTGAGCCCACCAAGAGCGGAAGGGATTGGTTTGCGGCTGTCCGTCTGATTTTCGCCGACTGGGGCCGCTATGTCGAGCCCGCGTTTGTGTTCACCCAAGGGCATCCCGAACTCGCACAACCACAACTCGTGACCGGGGAGAATCCTCTGCTGGCTGCACTGGCCTTTCGCGAACTCGTCGCCGCAGGGCGCATGCCTATCGAGGCGGCGCGCGACTTTCTGATCTGGGCTCAAGGATACAGGGCCGGTACGTTCAGCTATCTGATGAGCTCTACAGGCTTCGAGCAGGAGATGCTCCATACCGTGCAATCTACCGAGGACAGATCGAAGCTGCGTCTCCTTGCATTGGGCGTCTTTGCAGCCGGACTTTTCCTGCGGGATACGGCCACGACCTCGCGAAGCAGGTCAATTCTTAGCCGTATCCGCCGGCGGCTGACGGAAACTGGTGGCGGGCAGGACGAGTATTTATTCTCTATTTTCGAGAAGGCGGGTATTCGAGGTTGACAGACATCCAGTCCGACTATACCGGTCCCGGGTTATTCGATTTTGACCGTCGGCGCGATTAAGCGCGTGTACCGGGGTATAATCGGCCCAGCATTCCATCATGGCGACCTATATCGTTCGGGCAGGCGACAATCTCTCAGTAATCGCACGGCGTCACGGCCTGCGTTCCTGGGTAGAGCTTTGGGCCCTCCAAACGGAGGAGTTCAAACGTGCCCACCCCAATCCGAATCTGATTCATCCGGGCGACGAGCTGGTGATCCCTGATAGCCCAAGCGCGCCGGCGACGCCGTCCTACGTTCTGGTACTGCCCGGGAGCTTTGCCAGCCGTCTGAGCCTAAGCCCTCGGATTCCTCTTATCCCCCGTACCTTTGATCCGGTGGCGCCCACGTGGCTGACTCCGCCGCCCGGCCGCCGGCCGAGCATCGCGACAGGCGGCGGGCGCCCATACTGTTTTGGCAGCCGGCGGGACTCGGCGCCGCCTCCGGCAGACCCGCTGTCGGGCGAACACCCCGAGCCTTGGGATGGCACGCTGGGCTCGATGGCCGGCACAGTGGGCCGCGCTCTCTGGGAGTGCCGTGAGGTTCGCGACCTCGCCGGCGAAGCAGGCGACTGGGCGGCGGATGTTTTTTGGAACGATCGCGAGGGATGGCAGCGCGGATTGGAAATCGGCGTCGGAGTGGGAACAGTGTCAACCCTGCTAGCAATCCGCGCTACGCGCGAATTTGGCCTGGGCCTTCTTAACGAAGTGGACATCCCCATAGGCCGCGCCGTCGATCTACTCCCCCGTGAGAGGGAATACTTCCGTTTCATTCGACCGATTGGATTCCAACTACTGTGGTCGGAAGAGGGAAGCCGGGGAGGTATTGTCACGTTCGACTTCACCCAGATGGAACCTTCCCGCTAAAATTGCGGCAAACATGACATTCTCTCTCCCGCAGTCATCAGGCTCGGCCGGCAAGATCCACGGTGGACTGCAATGAAATACAATGGAGGCTCACTACTTAGACTATGGCGCTGACACAGGAGAATCGCTTCATCAAGCTCGTCACCCCCCTAGGCGCAAATAAGTTGCTGGTGCGCGGTATTTCCGGCCGCGAGGAGGTCTCGCGGCTTTTCCGGTTCCATCTTGAGCTGCTCTCAGAGGATCACGAGATCCAAGCCGCGGACATCATCGGCAAGAACGTGACTGTATCGATCGAGAGAGGAGGACAGCAGCCTAGGTTCGTCAACGGCATCGTTGCGCGATTCACTTTTTTACGCCCGGAAGGTGCGCTGGCGCGATATCGCGCCGAGGTGGTCCCCTGGCTGTGGTTCCTGACGCAATCGGCCGATTGCCGAATTTACCAGAAGAAGACCGTTCCGGAGATTGTCGAAGACGTGTTCGGACGGTTTCCTGTCGCAGATTACAGCCTTTCGATTCAGGGAACGCATGAGGCCTGGGAGTACTGCGTTCAATACCGCGAGACCGCCTGTGCCTTCGTCTGCCGCCTTCTCGAGCAGGAAGGAATCTCGTTCTACTTCCGTCACGAAGACGGCAAACATACGATGGTGCTGGGCGATCACAACGGGGCCTTCGAGGCCTGCGAACCTGAGTTGACTCCCCTCGAACTTGCCCACGGAGGCCACAGCCTCGAGGAAGGCGCCATTCGGAGCTGGGAGCATCAATACGAGTTCCGCCCTGGCAAGTGGACCCAGACCGACTTCAATTTCGAACGACCCGCCACCAGTTTGTTTTCCACGCAGGACAGTGTGACTCAGATGGGAGGCAGCCAAGACTTCGAGATATACGACTTTCCGGGTGAATTCAAAACAAAAGCGCAAAGCGACCAGATGACGCGCTTGCGGATTGAAGCAGAGGGAGTTCCGCACAGCGTCGTCACCGGGGAGAGTACCTGCCAGTCCTTTGTGCCTGGCTACCGCTTCAAGATTGAGGACCACGAGAAAGCAGACGAGAATCAAAGCTACATCCATACTGCTGTTTCCCACGTCGCGGAGCAGGGTGGCTTCTACACCGGAGATCCGCATCAGAACTCATATTTGAATTCCTTCACTTGCATCCCCAATTCAGTCAAGTTCCGGCCCGCACGTCTCACCCCGAAGCCGACAATTCAGGGACTCCAGACAGCGATCGTTGTCGGTCCGTCTGGCGAAGAGATTTATACGGACAAGTACGGGCGGGTCAAAGTTCAGTTCCATTGGGATCGGGTGGGGCAATACGACCAGGACAGCTCGGCTTGGGTTCGCGTTTCCCATGTTTTGGCGGGCAAGGGTTGGGGCGCGGTGTTCCATCCCCGAATCGGTCAGGAGGTCATCGTTCAATTCGAGGAGGGAGACCCGGATTGGCCCATCATCGTCGGACGGCTCTACAATGCACTCGAAATGCCTCCCTATACACTGCCGGACGAGCAAACCAAGAGCACAATCAAGACTTTCAGCTCGAAAGGCGGAGGCGGATTCAACGAGGTCCGGTTCGAGGATAAGAAGGGCGAGGAGCAACTGTTCATTCACGCCGAAAAGCAACAGGATATTCGCGTGAAGGAGTCCACCTTTGAGACGATCGGCGCCGAACGGCACCTGATTGTCGGCGGCAGCCAGCTCGAGAAGGTGGGTGAAGACAAGCACCTCACGGTTACGGGCGACCAGAACGAAAAGGTCGATGGAACAATTTCCCGCCATGCTGGAATGGACATCCAGGAAAAGGCGGGCATGAACTATGCCATGGATGCCGGCATGGCGATCCACCTCAAGGCTGGAATGACGGTAGTTATAGAGGCCGGCATACAGCTTAGTCTCAAAGCGGGGGCCAGTTTCATTGACATCTCGCCCGCGGGCATCTTCATCGTTGGGACGCCGATGGTCATGATCAACAGCGGTGGTGCGGCGGGCTCCGGGGCGGGATCCAGTCCAGCAGCGCCAAAGGAACCGGCGGAAGCCGACACCGCTATTCCGGGCGAGATGTCCGAGTTGCCGCCGCCCGCCCCGCCGCCTCCGCCGAACACATTCGGCCCGCAAGCGACGACATTCATGCAGGCTGCTCAGAGTGCTGCGGCATTCTGCCCGCATTGACCGTCCTAGACCTGCCCGTGTGGCTGGAATGGAGTTGGAGATTCGAATGGCAGACTTGAGCGAAGAACTGAGAGCCCACTTATTTGAACCACAGGGGGCGAGCGTGTTCGCTGTCCTCGACGGAGCATCTGTACCCCGTCTGCTGGAGCGCCTCTACACTGTCGGCGCGCCGGAGTGGGAATGCCTCTACCGCGGAAAGTTGGAGCCAGATATGGCGCATGTTGCGCCGTATCTGGTGCGGCTAGAGGCCGGCCACCGCTTCTCCGATTGGGTTCTCTCCAACGGTTGGGGAAACCACTGGGGAATCTTCGCGACCAGCGAGGCTCAACTGTTTCATCTCCGGCAGCATTTCCGGCGGTTTCTACGGGTATACAGTCCGGAGGGTCAACCGCTCTACTTTCGATACTATGATCCACGCGTATTGCGGACATACCTTCCGACCTGCAACGCCCAAGAGCTAATAGAGCTTTTCGGGACCGTCATCACGTCCTATGTGATGGACGACGAAGACGGAACCAACATGCTCCGGTTCAGCAATGATTCCGGAAAGCTGAAGCGCGTAGTTAGATCGCTGAAGGGGAAAACGTAACCGGAAGTCTGCCCTAGAGCACGGGATTGCCGTCTGCGTCCACGAGCTTCAACTCGCCGAAGTTCAGCTCGCGAATTCCTTTCTCAATCTTTGCCCGGTCCCCGACCACTACCCACACCATCTTGTTGGGGTGCAGCAGACGTTCCGCTGCTGTCTTCATATCCTGGACTGTCAGCCCTCGTATCCTGGCTGGAAGCGTCTCGTAGTAGTTGTCCGGCAAATTGTGCTCAATGATGTCCGCAATCGATCCAATCACACCGTTCACCGTTTCCCGCGACCCGGGCATGCTCAGTGTTTCCTGGTCCTGGACGCGTGCCAATTCCTCCTCCGTCACCGGCCTTTGCTGCTGTACTTCTTTCAACTCTTTCAGCACTTCCGCCATAGACTCTTTGGTTTTGTCGGTCTGCACCGGCGCCGCTACGAGATACGGCCGCTGCCCCTTGGTTCCAACGATGTAGGCGCCTGCCCCGTAGGACCAGTGTTTGTCCTCGCGCAGATTCATGTTAATCCGCGACATGAACCCGCCCCCGATCACGCTATTGAAAACATCGAGCATCACCTCCTGCGGATCGGCCTTGGGAGGTGCGATGTGCCCGGCGAGAATAGTCGATTGCATGGAGCCTGGCCGGTCCAGAAGATACACGACGGGTTTGTCCCTGTGCGAGACGTTCCCGACGTTCTTCTTCGGAACTTCACCCTTCTGCCACATCGCGAACAGCTTCTCGATCTTCGGCACAATCTCGTCCAGCGTCGCATCGCCTGCAACGATCAGCGTCGCATTGTTCGGCTTGAACCACGTTTGGTGGAACTTCGCCAGGTCTTCGCGCGTGATCGACTGCACCGAGTCCTCCGTGCCCGATCCGGTCAACGGCATCCCATACGCATGTCCCTTTCCGAACAGCAGGACCGGCATCAACCGGATTCCAACACTGAATGGCTGCACCTTCTCTCGCTGAATCGCGGCCAACATCTGTTTCTGCTCGCGCCGGAAATCAGTGTCCGGGAACGACGGACGCAGGATTACATCGGCAAAGATATCCAGGCTCGCATCCAGATTCCTTTTTAGGGCCGACAGGTACACAGTACACGCATCGACGCCCGCACCGGTCCCGAGGTTTGCGCCCAGCCGCTCCATCTCGTCACTGATCTGGAGTGCGGTTCGCTTCCCCGCGCCTTCGTCGAGCATCGCCATCGCCAACTTTGCCGTGCCCGGCTTTCCGAATTGATCCGCGGCGTATCCGGCGTCCACGCGCAACTGGAAGTTCACGACAGGGATCTCATGGCGCTGCGCCAGCACCACCTTCATTCCGTTGCTGAGTGTCTTCCGCTCGAGCTTAGGCAGCCGCAAGGCCGGGGGAGGCCCGGGCTCCGGCACTTTCGAACGGTCCGTATCCTTGGGCGCCGCCGATAAGTTGGATGGGAACGGATGCACTTCAAGAACGTAGACTCCATCCGAGAGCCATTTCTTCGCGATGTCCCGGACTTCCTCTGCCGTTGCCTTCTGCCGGTTCTCCATCTCGCGTTTGTATGCTTCCGGGTTCCCGGTGAAAACCTCGCCTCGGGCCAGTTGATCCGATTTGCCGCCAAACCCGCCGATCCGCTCGATGCCCCGGACGAAGTTGGCCAAATACTTCGTCTTCACGCGTTCCAGCTCTTCGGCGGTCGGACCGTCTTTCAGCAATCTCGCGATTTCCTCCCGGACTGCGCGCTCCACCTTAGCTAAATCACCGCCTGGCCGTGCCGTCGCCTGAATAAAAAACTGCGACGCTATCTCCCGCGCATCGATCGCGGCGAAAACATCGGTGGCGATCTGATCGTCGAGCACCAGCCGTTTGTGCAGGCGCGAATTCTTCCCCGACGACAGGACGTTGGCCGCAACCGACAACAAGTCCGATTCCTTGGTAAATGCCGGCGGAATGTTCCACACCATATACACGCGGGCCTGGGGGACACGATCCTGCATCGTCTGCCGGTGCTCTCCGCTTCGTTTGGAAATCCATTCGCGATGCTTGGCTACCGGCGGCCCGGGAGCGATCGCGCCGAAATACTTCTCCACCTTCTCCCGCGCCGTTTTCACGTCAATATCACCCGCCAGCACGATCACGGCGTTATTCGGCCCATAGTAGGATTTGAACCATTCGTGCACGTCCTCGAGCTTTGCGGCGTTCAGATCCTCCATCGAGCCGATCACGGTCCAGCTATACGGATGGCCCGGCGGAAACGAAGCCTCCACCACGAGGTTGTCCACTTGTCCGTACGGCTCGTTCTCGCCCTGACGCTTTTCGTTCTGAACAACTCCGCGCTGCTCGTCGAGCTTGGCCTGATTCACCGCACCCAGCATGTGACCCATGCGATCGGACTCCATCCACAGCACCGTATCCAGCGCCGAAGTCGGGACGTTCTGAAAGTAGTTCGTGCGGTCTTCGTTCGTGGTCCCGTTCAGATCGGTTGCACCCAGCTTCTCGAGAACCTTGAAATAGTCCTGATTAAAGTGCTCGCTGCCATTGAACATCAGGTGCTCGAACAGGTGCGCGAATCCTGTTTTGCCCTTCTTTTCGTTCTTAGACCCAACGTGATACCAGACGTTCACGGCGACAATAGGCGCCTTACGGTCCTCATGCACGATCACCGTCAAGCCGTTCTTTAGAGCGAATTTTTGGTAGGGAATGTCGATGGACTGGCCATAGACGACGGTCGCCACCAGCGCCGCCGGGGTAATTACACCTATCTTCATGCAAAAAGCCTCACTTATAATCGTACCTGGAATAGACGAAACGCAGCCTGGAACGTCTCCTGACTTTATCAGGCTACTGGGAATCATGCCTCATGGTCGCCCTGCGTGGATCGCGAGAAACTGTTCGTACGTCAACCATCAACACGGCGCAAATGTGAATACCACCACGCCTACAACAAACCACAACGCCGCAAACAGCAGCCCATAGCCAAAGAACTTGCGGAAATCCACGCGGACGAGACCGCCCACTACTACGTACCAGAAGGGGGAGGTCAAGTTACCCATGTGGTCGCCAATGCTCATCGCAAGAATTCCACGCTGGACGGACACGCCCAATGCTATCGCCGCCTTTGAAGTGACAAATCCTTGGATGGCCCACTGGCCGCCGCTCGAGGGGATGAAAAACGCAAACAGAGTACTGACCGCCGCTGTCAGGAACGGGAATGTTAGCGGAGTCGAGACAGATGCCGTGAGTCCGGCCATCTTCTCGCCGACGGTGGTGAACTGGATGAGTCCTGCGACGCCCGCATACAGGTGGTACAAGACGATGACGGGCCAGGCTGAGCTAACCGCAGTTTGCAGCGCCACCGTGAATCGCCGCACGTTACTGTGCAGTAAGAAGCTCAGCAGAAGCAGAGTGGTGTTGAGCGAGTTGATATCAAGGCTGAGACCCTTCACCACAAAGTGATAGAACAGCCACGCAGCGAGAGCTACGCAAAGCGCCATCGTAAAAAGGGATCGTCTTTCGAGGCCTTCAGAGAACGTCAAACGATCGGGTTCCTTGAATGCGACTGGGTCGGCCAGCTTGGATGATTCGGGGAACGCGGAAATCGGAAGGCCGCTCCTGGGCATCAGCCGGCATCCAACCGCGATCAGGGCCAGAGTAAATAGGATTTCATGGAGGATCGCGGCGGGGGACCAAATGGTAGTCACGAGAGGGATGACGCCTGTTGTCGATTCGAGGAAGTGCCCTGGAGTGGCGACCAATAGCGGAGCGCTCGCCGACAGGCCAAACTGCCAAACCGCGTTGGCCGCCCAGATGACGGACAGAAAGAAAAGGAAGTCGATCTTGATTCCTTTTCGTTCGGCCTCCCGCGCGAAAAAGACCGCGATGATCGGACTGAGCGCGATTCCCAGCCCCCAGTAGAGATAGGCGGCAAATCCCGCCGCTAGCACCGCGAGAGCTATCACCTGATTGGATGTCTTCGGCAGGCGCGATACTCGCTCGACTGCCGTGCGAAAGAAGGGAGTAGATCCAAGAGTGGAGCTCAACACGATAATCAAGGTCATCTGCATTGTGAATGGCAGAAGCATCCATAGCCCGCGGTAGTAAGCGTCCATCACCTTCTCCGGTGAATTCCCCATTCCCAAAGCCGTGCCCACGAGCAGCAGCAGGAGGATCACGCTGGCGGTGACCGCGTCGGGGACAAAGCGTCCCATGAGCTGAGCGAACCGATCAAGCATATAGGGGCTAGTCTAACCCACTCTGGTTCTCGATTGAAAGACCGGATACCGGTTTGGCCCTCTACGCTTAAGTGATTCACGACAAATAGCTTGTGCACACTTGGAGGAGACATGACTGCCAGGTAGTTAGATTTTTAAGAATATAGTTGACAACAAGACGCTAATGTTTTATAGTTGAGTTGTAAGAAACTGATCTTCAACAGGAGGTGTTAGACATGCTGGTACGATACACACCATACGACGATATCAATGCTTTTTCCCGCCTGTTCAATGAGGCTTTCACGCCGTTGCTCGGGGAGGGTTCGAACGCTCGTCCTTGGACACCTGCGGTGGATATCCAGGAAACCGAGAATGAGCTGGTTTTGAAGGCCGATGTACCCGATGTGGGTCCGGAGCATATTGAGGTCCAGTTCGAGAATGGCACGCTGACCCTGAAGGGTAAGCGGGATTTCGAAAAGAAGGATGAGACCAAGGGCTACCATCGGATCGAGCGTTCCTACGGTTCGTTTACTCGCGCCTTTACTCTGCCGGACACTGTTGATCCGGAGAAATTAGCGGCCGATTATAAGAACGGGGTGCTGACCGTCACGATCGGCAAGAAAGAGATCGCGAAGCCGCGGGCCGTTAAAGTAAACGTCCAGGCCAATTAAGCGTTGTGGTCGCGGCGAAATTGCGCCCGGGGTGCTGACGCGCCCCGGGCGCTTTCGTGTCAGAATGAAAGTGAAGGTGATTTCATGAACGGAATCAAGACTGCCCTTCTGCTGGGCTTAATGAGCAGCGTCCTACTCGTGGGTGGCCGTGCGATTGCCGGCGAAAGTGGTCTCTATATGGGTCTCTTCGTGGCGATCGCGATGAACTTTGCCAGCTATTTTTTCTCGGAAAAGATTGCGCTTAAGATGTCGGGAGCGCAGCCGCTCACGCCTACCCAAAACCCGCAACTGTACCAACGCGTCGCGCCCGTGACACGGCAATTGTGCCAGCGGATGGGGATTCCCATGCCGAAACTATGGGTGACTCCGGAGCACTCACCAAATGCTTTCGCGACCGGTCGAAACCCGGAGAATGCCTCAGTAGCGGTTACAGTTGGGCTTGTGGAGCTGATGAACGATGACGAACTCGAGGGCGTAATTGCGCACGAGTTGGGACATATCAAGAACCGGGACATTCTGATCAGCTCGGTTGCAGCCACGATTGCCGCCGCGATCTCCATGATCGCGCAGTTCGGTTATTTCTTTGGAGGCCGGCATCACTCCGATGACGAGGAAGGTGGGGGCTCGCCGGTGGCGGCGCTATTGATGATGCTGATCGCGCCTCTCCTTGCGGGTGTGATTCAGATGGCGATTTCACGGACGCGCGAATTTAGCGCCGATGCAACAGCCGCCAAGTATACGGGTACGCCGTCTGGGCTGATTTCCGCGCTCCAGAAGCTCGAAGGTTGGTCCAAACGCATTCCAATGGAAGCCTCGCCGGCGACGGCGCACATGTATATCATCAAGCCGGCCACTCTGATGCAGCTTTTCTCGACTCACCCTCGGACGGAAGATCGCGTCGCACGCTTGCGCAAGCTGGCATGAACTTCCCGCGGGTTGCGGTGAGCGCCAAGGGCGCGCGCCGGCTCGCATCGGGCCATCCATGGATTTTCAGAAGTGACGTAACGGAACCGGGTTCGGCGGAACCTGGTGACGTTGTGCAGGTGACCGGTCCGAAAGGCCAGCTCCTCGGAACAGGGCACTTTTCTTCCACTTCACAGATCACCATAAGGCTTCTCGATGACCGCTCCATCACAGCGGACCGGGCGTTTTTCCGGCAGCGGATTCTCGATGCGAGGCTGCTACGGGACGCGTTAGTAAAGGATACGGACGCCTACCGGCTTGTTCATGCCGAAGCGGACCGGCTTCCAGGTCTCATCATCGATCGCTACGGCAATTCCTTTGTCCTGCAACTGCTCACCCAGGGAATGGATCGGGCGGTGGCCGATATCGTGGACGTGCTGAGAGAATTGTTCGCACCCGAGGCGATCGTGTCCCGGAACGACTCTCCTGCCCGGCGGCACGAGAACCTGCGCCAAGAAAAGCGTGTGCTGGCGGGTAATATCACTGGACCTGTTTCGCTTCACATGAACGGCTTGCTGTGGCAAGCAGATCTGTTCGAGGGGCAGAAGACAGGAGTGTTTCTCGACCAGCGGGAAAACTACCTCGCCGCCGCGCGCCATGCCTCAGGGCACGCGTTGGACTGCTTCACCTGCGCCGGCGGATTCGCGCTTCACCTGGCCGGTCGTTGCACGCACGTGGAAGCCATCGACTCCTCGGGGGCGGCCCTGACCGTCGCACAGCGGAACGCCGAAGCAAATAACTTTCAGAACATCCAGTTCAGAGAAGCGGACGTGTTCGATCTCTTGAAAGCTTACGCCACAGCGAGGCGGCCTTTTGACATCGTGGTACTGGATCCGCCGGCATTCGCCAAGTCTCGAGTTGATTTGGGTAACGCCCTGCGCGCCTATCGCGATCTGAACTTACGCGCTCTAAAACTGCTAAAACCGGGCGGCATCCTGGTGAGCTGCTCCTGCTCGCATCACATTGCTGAATCGATGCTGCTGGAAACGATTGCGCAGGCGTCTCTCGAGACCGGCCGGATGCTGCGGATTCTCGAGCGTCGGACACAATCATCCGACCACCCGATTCTTCTCACCGTACCCGAGACGATGTATTTGAAGTGTCTGATTCTACAAGTGGTGTAACCTGCCGCTAATCCCGCAGATTAGCCAGCAATGATGGGTGATCCGCTTGCCACGATAATACAGATACGAAATGATGGAGAGCAATGAATCTACGGACGTGGGTGGAAACCGTTTGGCAGGACCTCCGCTATGGCTCGCGTGAGCTCGCCAGAAACAGCGGCTTCACCCTGACAGCGTTGCTTTCCCTGGCGCTCGGCATCATGGCGGTGACCGCGATGTACAGCGTCATCTACGCCGTTATCCTCGAGCCATTCCCGTATAGGGACGTCGACAACCTCGTCAGCATTGCCATCCGCAATCCGGAACAGCGCGGATGGCGCACGGCCTATACCGCCGCCGAGTATGCAGAGCTAGCCAAGCATTCCACCATCTTCGAAGGTCTGGCGGCATCGACCATCTCCGACGTGCTCTGGATCTCCAATGGTGAGCCGGTTCGGCTGCGTGGAAATCACATCTCCCACAACGGATTCGACGTCATGGGCGTGCCTGCCCTCCTGGGACGCTCCGTCACCGCATTGGAAGAAGATCCCGAGACCAAGGTTGTTCTGGGATACCGGTTCTGGATCCGTCAGTTCGGCGGCAACCCGTCCATCCTCGGTGCGGCGCTTATCCTGAATGGCCGCGCGCGAACTGTGATCGGAATCATGCCTCCGCGTTTCATGTTCCGCGGCGCTGACGTCTATCTACCCATCGACTATCGCTCCGGGACAGCGCCGGAAGGAGTGAATTACGTGCACGTGACGGCGCGGCGGAAGGCCGGCGTTACTGCGGCGCAGGCGGTAGCCGACCTCGACCCGATCGTTCGCGACTTGGCCACGCGCTTTCCCGCACAGTACCCGCCCAACTGGAGGATCGAACTTGTCACTTTCAAAGAGACTTTCCCCAGCGCGATACGAGGAACGCTTTGGATCATGTTTGGAGCTGTCGGCTTGCTTCTGCTCATTGCCTGTGCGAATGTGTCCAACCTGCTGCTCGCGCGTGCCTCGACGCGCCAGCGTGAGATCGCCATGCGCGCCGCGCTGGGAGCAGGCCGCTCCCGCCTCTTCCGCCAGCTTCTCACAGAAGGCCTTCTGCTTGGTCTGGCGGGCGGCGCGATCGGCGTTTTGGGTTCCTGGCTCGGCCTGAAGGCCATCCTGGCTGTGGTGCCGCCCGGTGTCATTCCTGACGAAGCTGAGGTGGCCCTTAACCTGCCGGTGCTTCTGTTCAGCTTCGCACTGTGCACACTGATAACGCTGCTGTTCGGCTTTGCTCCGGCACTCCACGCGGCCGGCGGCGAGCTCGTCAATCCGCTCAAGGAATCCGGCCGTGCTGGCGGCGGATCGAGGCGGATGGGATGGCTGCGCAGCGCTCTCGTGGTAGTCGAGCTGAGCCTGGCGATTATCCTGTTGTCCGGCGCGGGGCTTTTTCTGCACACACTGGTACGGCTTCACAACGCGCCGCTCGCCGTAGAGATCCAAAACCGCCTCACCATGCGGCTCCCCCTCAGCGTGCAGCGTTATCCGACGGCTGAGCGCCGCGCCGCTTTCATCAGCCAACTTCTCGATCGGGTGAACACGTTGCCGGGTGTCGTGGCAGCGGGGATCAATGCGGGACTTCATCCACTCGGGAGTTGGGATTTTCCCATCGAAATACCGGGTTCTCCCAATAAGGACAACCGACCCGTCAATGTTCATCAGATCAACGCCGAATACCTTAAAGTCACAGGGATCGAGCTTCGCCAGGGACGCTGGCTGGAGACCGCAGACATCTCCTCGCGACGCCACGTTGTCGTCGTCAACGAGACCTTTGTGAAGCGCTACTTCGCCCGGCAGCCGCCGCTGGGAAGAAGCATAAAGCTGTGGCGCCTGAAGATGCCGCCATTCAACCTTGCGGACGATCATTTCGAGATCGTAGGCATCGTCGAAGACGCTTTGCATGAATTGCATAACGGCGAAGCGCGTCCGGAGATGTACATTCCGTATTCAATTACCGGTTTGGCTGAGATGCTCCTTGTTCACACCGCGGGAGACCCGATGCGCCTGGCGCAGCACGTTCAGAGGCAGGTGTACCAGCTTGACGGGTCGCAGTTCGTGGATGAAGTCCGCTCGCTTGAAAGCCTGATGGATCGATTCGTTTACAGCCGTGGCCGGTTTCATCTTTGGCTGATGGGCGTGTTCGCCGTAGTTGGCCTCGTGCTCGCTGTGATCGGCGTCTACGGCCTGCTCTCGCAAATCGTCTCACAGCAGCGGCGGGAATTCGGCGTTCGGATGGCCGTAGGCGCGGGTTTCGGTGATATTGTCCAGCTCGTGCTCCGGCGCGGGGTGCGCCTGATGCTACTCGGCCTGTCGATTGGCATCGCAACCACGCTCGTGCTGCTCCAGCGGTTCGGCATCCAACTCGGAGTAACCGATCCCTTCGACCCGGGCTCGATCACGGGCGCAAGCTTTGTTCTGTTTGTCGTCGGCATCGCCGCCTGCCTTATGCCTGCGTTTCGCGCCGGACGAACGAATCCGGTTCAGGCGCTGCGCCTGGGGTAGGACGCGCACACATCTCCAGTCGCAAAAGGGGAAGCTTGCGCTGCTTACTTCCCTTCGATCCGCATTCCGTAAAAGGACCGGTGGACGAAGAAAATCATGACCAGGAAAAATGCGACGGCGAGCGAGAAAGACAGCGCGGAGCCTTGCGTCTTGGTCATCTCGACGGCCAGCTCCACAGCCAACAACCCGAACAGAGTGGTGAACTTGATGATCGGATTCAATGCCACCGAGCTCGTGTCTTTGAAAGGATCGCCCACGGTGTCGCCGACCACGGTCGCATCGTGCAGCGGGCTTCCTTTGGCTTTCAGCTCCGTCTCGACAATCTTCTTGGCGTTGTCCCAGGCTCCGCCGGCGTTGGCCATAAAGATCGCCTGAAATAAGCCGAACAGGGCGATGGCGATCAGGTAACCAATAAAGAAGTAAGGCTCAAAGAAGGCGAACGACAGAGTAGCGAAGAATACGGTCAGGAAGATGTTGAACATTCCTCTCTGTGCGTATTGAGTACAAATCTCGACGACTTTCTTTGAGTCCGTAACCGAAGCTTTGGTTACGCCTTCCAGTCTGATGTTCGCCTTAATGTACTCCACTGCACGGTAGGCTCCGGTGGTAACGGCCTGCATGGACGCTCCGGTGAACCAGTAGATCACCGCGCCGCCCGTGATCAGACCGAGTAGGAACGGCGGATGGAGCACGGAGAGATAGCGGAGCAACTCGGGTTGAAGGCCCTTGGTCAAGTTCACGATGATCGAGAAGATCATCGTGGTGGCGCCGACCACCGCCGTTCCGATCAAGACCGGTTTGGCCGTGGCCTTGAACGTGTTGCCCGCGCCATCGTTTTCTTCCAAATGCTGCTTGGCTTCTTCAAACTTCACGTCGAAGCCGAAGTGCTTCTTAACGTCTTCCTTGATTCCCGGGACGGTTTCGATCATGGAGAGCTCGTACACCGATTGCGCGTTGTCGGTCACGGGTCCATAGGAATCAACAGCGATCGTCACCGGGCCCATGCCCAGAAATCCAAAGGCGACCAACCCGAACGCGAAGACGGCCGGGGCAATCATCAAACTGTCGAGGCCAAGCGAAGAAACATAGTAGGCAATGGTCATGAGGATCAGCATGGCCATGCCGAGCCAGAAGGAGCTGAAATTGCCGGCTACCAGACCCGACAGAATGTTGAGCGAGGCGCCGCCTTCCTTGGAGGAAGTCACCACCTCGCGCACGTGTCGGGACTCGACGGATGTGAAGACTTTCACGAACTCCGGAATGATCGCGCCGGCGAGTGTGCCGCAGGTGATAACGGTGGAAAGCTTCCACCATAGCGAAGAATCGCCACCCAAACCCGGGATCAATAGATACGAGGCGATATAGGTGATCACCACCGAAACGATGGAGGTAAGCCAAACCAGGTTGGTCAGCGGTCTTTCGTAGTTCATGTGGCTCACGTTTTCATATTTAGCCTTCGCAATGAATTCATTGATGAAGTAGGAGCCCGCCGAAGCGATCACCATCATGATGCGCATGACGAAGATCCAAACGAGCAACTGGACCTGAACCAGGGGACTCTTCACGGCGAGCAGAATAAATGAAATCAAAGCCACACCCGTAACGCCGTAGGTTTCGAAGCCATCGGCGGAAGGGCCCACAGAGTCACCGGCGTTGTCACCGGTGCAATCGGCGATCACTCCAGGGTTGCGCGCGTCGTCCTCCTTGATCTTGAATACGATCTTCATCAGATCCGAGCCGATGTCTGCGATCTTTGTGAAAATGCCGCCGGCGACGCGCAGCGCCGCCGCGCCCAGGGATTCGCCGATCGCGAATCCGATAAAGCAAGGACCGGCATAGTCGCCCGGAATGAACAGCAGGATGAACAGCATCAGAAACAGCTCCACCGAGATCAGCAGCATTCCGATGCTCATGCCGGCCTTCAATGGAATCGCATAGCAGGGATACGGCTTGCCGCGAAGAGCAGCGAAGGATGTGCGGGAGTTGGCGAAAGTATTCACGCGGATGCCGAACCAGGCCACTGCGTAAGACCCCGCGATCCCCACCAAGCTGAACAGCAGAATGATCAGGACCTTCACGGCGTCAAAGTGCTGCAGGAACCCAAAGTAGAAGACGATGATCACCCCGATGAAAATCTCCAGGATCAACAAGAACTTCCCCTGCGTCAGGAGGTAGGTCTTGCAAGTCTCGTAGATGAGCTCGGAGATTTCCCTCATCGATGAGTGCACCGGAAGATTTCGCAGTTGCTTATAGATCACCAGGCCAAAAGCGAGGCCGAGAGCGGAGACGATGAGTCCGATCATCAGAAGGGAACGTCCGCCGATGTCCCCAAAGAACGTCGCCTGGTCGAGGTTCGGGATCTCGAGGCATGCCTCTCCACAATGCTTTTCCTGCGCCAGAGCAGGTCCCGATGCCGCGATCAGCAGAAGAATCAAGAAAGGAAAGGCGCGGGCGAGCCCGGTCAGTCCGGCTCTGGCGCGGCGCATCTGTCGCATGTTGCGAACCTCCAAAGTTTTTTCGTGAACCCCTGTTTAGGGCGGCCACCGCCGTCAGGCGGGATGCCGGGGGAAGGCGGAGCAATCCTCTACGATAACAACTTAACTATTCATTATCAAGTGCTTGAGGCAGTTTATGGCTTATGCTACCGGCCCCCGTAATGGCCCCCACGAGCGAGCCATCCCTTTGCCCTTTCCGGCGAGCGCGCTGACTTCTTGTGGCGTCAATGGTTGGTAGGCGCGAACCGCCGCCACGGCCTGCTTCACCTCACCCACCGACTTCATTCCCATGATCGCAACCGACAGCCCAGGAATTCCCAGCGCATACCGCACCGCGGTGGCGTAGTGCTCAGGAGCCGAGAGCTTTGCGCCCTCGCCTTCGGCGCCACCCAGAACTTTCATGGCCACAATGCCGAGTCCTCGCTTCCGGGCTTCCTCGAAAACCGTGCCTTCATAATTGTAGGTGTGCACGTCAACGAAGTTGGCGGCGCACATCACAAGTTCGATGTCGCCGGTCTCGAGAATCGGATACGCTCGCGCCGGGCGCAGATGCGACGTCAGGCCGATGTGGCGGATCGTACCTTTCTTCTTGGCATCGCGGAGAGCCTGGAGCGCGCCATCTTTTCCAATCAGGACCTCAATGCTCGGGAACCGGTCCGTGCGTCCTACATTATGGATATGAACGGCATCGAGGTAATCCGTTTGCAGCTTTCGCAGACTCTCTTCGATCTGCCAGGTGGCGTCCTGGGCGGATGTCGTTTCCACTTTCGAGACCAGAAACACTTTGTCGCGCTTGCCTTTCAGCGCACGGCCGAGGCGCTCTTCAGCTAGCTGGTAGATCGGAGCAGTGTCGAAGTAGTTGACGCCTTCATCGATGAGGACCGAGACGACTTGGTCCACAACGGATTGGGTGATCTTCGGCGCGCCCAGCGGAGCTGAGCCCAGGCCGAGGATCGCGACGTTGAATCCGGTCTTACCCAGGGAACGGTGTGGAAGCGTTCCAGCGGCGGATGCGATTCCGGATCCGGCAAGCGACGAGGCGACGGCGGTAGCGAAGCGGCGGCGGTTCATGGCTAACATCGTAATCAAAAGAACGGCTTGAGCGCGAATCTCTACTCTGAGACCGCAACCAATTATCAATAACTTGCGGGCGCGCGCTGGCTGCGGTCTCCCCACGTTCAATCCGGCGCCAGACGGAGGCCCGGCTGAGCCGCGACCAGACGGCGGAGTATACTGGTGAAGCTCCAATTCCGGCTTGCCAAATGGAATCGCATCACGATATCACCAATCTACTGCGGCGATTTCGGGACGGCGATAGTGAAGCTCAGTCGATGCTTGTGAACGCTGTGCACGGAGAGCTGAGAATGATGGCTCGGCGCTATATGCAGCGTGAGAAGCAAGGCCACACGCTGCAGACCACGGCGCTAGTCAACGAAGCATATCTTAAGCTGGTCAACCTCAAATCCCCCCAGTGGCAGGATCGCGCCCACTTCTTCGCCGTGGCGGCGCAAGTGATGCGGCGGATTCTGGTGGACCACGCGCGCAAGCATATAGCGGGTAAGCGAGCTGGAGGCTTCGACGTGCTGCCGCTGAACGAGGAATTGGTATTCACACCCGCCCGGTCCCGCGAGATCGTGCGGTTGGATGAAGCACTCACGCGATTGGCTGAGAAGGATGGCCGTGCCAGCCGGGTGATCGAGCTCCGCTTTTTTGGCGGACTGTCGGTAGAGGAAGGCGCCGAAGTACTGAAAATCTCCCCGCGGACCGTCAAACGGGAGTGGATGTTTGCCCGCGCATGGCTGCGTGAGGAACTGGGACTGAGCCCGGACGATGGAACCTAACCGGTGGGACAGGGTCAAATCGATCCCTCGCGGACGCGGCGGAGCTCCATGGAGCTGAGCGCGCGGCGTTCCTCGAGCAGGCCTGCGCGGGAGATTCTGAGCTTCGGCTCGAGGTTGAAAAGCTCTTGGCCCAGTTCACGGAAACCGAGACTGTCAATATTTTTGCCAACAAACCCCGGCATACCTTGCAAACGCGATCAAGTGCGCGGATAACACCCGAGGATATGTGAATCCCGGCGCGATTCAAGCGCTAAGGGCTGACGCAAAAACAACTACTCACTCAGAGTCGTACCTAGATCATCACCAAGGCCTGGCCGTCCTTCGTAAGAGGTCGCCGGAACTGTTCTTACCCCTGTAATCATTGCGCTGGCAACATCCCTTACGCTGACCCGTTCGGTGTCGCGGCTGTGTTATAGTTCCGATTGAAAGGTTAAGATAGTCGGAACTATAACATTATGCGTCCCCCCTTCTTCGACCCCCAAGTCCTCCGCAAGCACCTGCTCCGCCACAAAATCGCGACCCTGCCCGAACTCAAGCGAGCCCTCGGCACCACTGCCAATCTCACCGTCTTTCGCAAACTCAAACTCCTCGACTACCTGTCCAGCTATACTCATCGCGGGCGCTATTACGCTCTACGAGAATCCGCCCGCTTCGACGACGCCGGCCTGTGGTCCCATGATGCGGTCTGGTTCTCTCGTCACGGCACGCTGGTTGCCACCATCGAGTCCTTCGTCAATCAGGCCCCTCACGGGTGGTTCGCCGACGAACTGGCCGATGCACTCCATGCCGAGGTCCAAGATCCCCTCTACGATTTGGTCCGCGCCGGACGTTTGCGCCGGACGGCAGTGGCCGGGCGCTTTCTGTACACTTCCGCCGACAGCAGGCAGTCACGGGGTCAGTTCCGCGCCAGACAAACTGCGAGCGCTGTTCTGCTGGTGGCCGATGCCTCCGCGCTCCAGGTTTCTCCCGAGGAACTCAAAGTCGCCATTCTGCTGTTCTACAGTTTGCTGGATGAGCAGCAACGCCGCCTGTTCGCCGGCCTGGAATCCATCAAACTGGGGCACGGCGGCGACACTACCTTGGCTGCATTCCTTGGCTTGGATCCGCACACCGTTGCCCGCGGTCGCCAGCAACCTGGTTCGCCTCTTCGATCGGAAGGTCGAAGCGAATGTGTCGGTGCACATTTCTGCCGGAGGAGTTGTTGACTCGCAGATAGTCGCGTTCGCCTTGACGAGCGGCCTCAATCACGGTCAGCTCCTTCAGAGTTCGATTGCGCCATTGCTCATGCGGGCCTCCCGAGAATCGCGCGACCTCCGGGGGGTTGGGAGATATGTATGCGCGATCGGGTGGTGTCGAGAATTAGGATGTAGCTCTGCCCCATCCTTACAGTACGGCCGACGTCCGCCTCGGAGAACCAGCCCCTCTGATAGATGGAATTGAACTGCTGGTCAAACGTCGCGTGCGTCATTCCACGGTGATCAGCGATCCGCCAAAGCCAGTCGTCGTGGCGGTGCTCTTTCGGCCGATCGTCGTCGTTATGGCGCCAGCGGTCTCCATCCAGAGCTATCAGTGCGTTGATGTAGAGGTCCCGATGCCCGGTGAACCGGATGGACGAGGTGGCGACGATGTCGAGCGCGGTGTCCGAAGGCAGGGGCCGCTCGGCGACCTTGCGCTCGGGGCTGTGCAGATGGGAACGTTGGGACCGCTCCGAATCGGTTGCTGTCCACAGCGAACGGTCCACCGCATACCCGATCGCATCACGGGAACGGCCGTGGAGTTGAGACCGGGAGCCGATCTTCGTTGAAAAGCAATCCGAGGGGCTGCCATGGTCGCCCCGGGCTGCCATCGCGAAAGAACGCGGACTGTCAGTGGGGATCACCTCTCCCCAGCGCAATCTGTCTCGCTAGCGTGGCGGACCCGCGTAGCTGCGGCATGCTCGCGGAAGCTCTGCAATGTTCGAAGCGGAATCATGATGCCAGCCGCATGCTGTTCAGCAGCTTAGGGAATCGCGGATCGGAGCGGAGCTTGTCCAATCGCGGGTCGGTCTTGACGTGCTCGGTCAGCCAACTCGATCGTTCCTCGAAAGCCCGGTTCAGCCATATCCATGCTTGCTCGTGGTCCGACAGACCCACGTGAATGAGAGCGACGACATAAGCGGACACGTACCGTCGCTGCGACAGCAGTAACAACTGATTCAACACTCGGCGGGCTTCGTCGTGGTTGCCTGAGACGGCGTACGCGTGCGCGAGCGACGCTAACGCGATGGGTTCGCCGTCGAACAGCTTGGCGGCTTTTTGGAACTCCGCGATCGCCAAAGCATACTTCTGCTCCTGTTCATAGACGAAGCCCTGCCAAAGCCGCGCCGGAGGAAAGTTCGGTTCCAAGTCGACCGTCTTCTGCAACTGCCCGAATGCCGCGTCGTACTGACGGGCGTAATAGAGATTGAACCCAAGTCTGGAGTTCATGACCAGCGAGAGCGGGTCAAGCTCGAGAGCCGTCTTTGCTCGTGCGATGGCCTCTTCCACCCGACCCTGGGAAAGCAATAGAATGCTGTACCACTGGTGGGCCACCGGATAGCTTGGATTGATTTCAATGGATCTCCTGTATTCGCTTTCGGCGCCAGACCAGTCCCAATCGAAGAAATGTTTTGCGAAACCTGCGGCAGTATGAGCCTCGGTGAGCATCCCATCGATGGCCAGCGCCCTAGTGCCCGCCGACCGGGCTTTCGTGAATGCCTCGCGCGGCGAAAGCGCGCCGATCCATCCGAGCCAGTTGTAACAATCTGCCAGTCCCGCGTGAGCCAGAGCATAGGCCGGATCCTTCGCTATGGCTTGCTCGAAGTGCTCGATCGCCCTCTTGCTGCCTTGCAAACCCCTCCGGTTCCAGTGGTATCGGCCCTTCAGGTATAGCTCATACGCCTCGGCGTTCTCCGTGTACCGTTTCGCCAGCCGCCGCTGATCTTCGCTACTCAGGCGGAGCCGAAGCCTTGAGGCGATCTCCCGGGAGATTTCTTCCTGAACCTCGTAAACGTCGGCCACGCGGCGATTGAATTGGTCACCCCAGATCTGGCTGTTGTTGGAGACCGCGACGAGTTCGGCGCTGATGGAGAAGTTCGTGCCCCGCTGGGTGACACGCCCTGCAAGGACAGCCTGAACCTTCAAGCGCCGCCCGATTTCCTGAACATCGCCCTGTTGACCGCGAAAGCGCGATACGGAGCTGTATGACATCACCCGCAGGCTGGGCAGAGCTGATAGGTTACGGATGATGCTTTCCGCAATGCCGTCACCAAGGTACTCAGCATCGGTTCCTCCAACTGGTCCAGCGCCGCTGCTGGCAAACGGCAACACAGCGAGGGAATCAATCGCAGGGTCTTGCCACCATTTCAGGGCGCGATCGTCCAACAGCCCGATAGTGAGCGCCGCCAGCACAACCAAACCTGCGGAAAGCGACGCCAACCGCCACCTGCGTCGCCCTCGCCGAACGGATTCTGAGGCCCCCGACTCGAGTCGCCTTCGTACCGCCTGCAAGTCGACCAGCATGTCCTCGACGTGCTGGTAGCGATCCGCGGGTGACTTTGCGAGCGCCTTTTCGACAAGGCGATCCAGGGCCAGCGGCACGCCACTGCGAAGCCCGGTCAATGGCTCCGGCTGGTCATCTGCAATGCCGCGCAACAGCGCGACTTCGCTTTCCCCGCGGAACGGCAACCGCCCGCTCACCATCTCATACAGCACGACTCCCAACGACCAGATATCCGTCCTCCGGTCCGTCGTTTTGCCCTGCGCTTGTTCCGGCGACATGTATGCGGGCGTGCCAAGCGACGCACCGGTCTTCGTGATCCGAGTGCGATCGGCCAGGGTGGCGAGGCCGAAATCGGTGATCTTGACCTGACCCTGCGGTGTCAGCAGAATGTTGGCCGACTTGATGTCGCGATGGACGATCCCTTTCTCGTGCGCGGCCTCGAGCCCCTGCCCGATCTGGATTGCAATGTCGAGCGCTTCCTCGAGGGGCAGCGGCCGCGCGGCGATCTTGTCCTTGAGCGGCGGCCCGTCCACCAACTCCATCGCCAGGAAGCCGTGCTCCTCGTCGACTTCGTAGACCGTGCAGATGTTGGGATGGCTCAGCCCGGCGGCTGCCTGAGCTTCCGTGGAGAACCGCTCCCGGAGCTCGTCGTCATCGCCGCGAAGGAACTTCAGCGCCACTTTGCGACGGAGTTTGGTGTCCTCGGCTTTGTACACCGTGCCCATGCCGCCTTCACCGAGTTTTTCGAGGATTGTGTAGTGGGAAATGCTCTTCACGATCGTCAAACTCCGAGTGATCACTCGAGCCGTACAGACCAAATGTCGGCTTCCACCATCACCAACGGAAAGCAGATCCGAAGATTGTCCGGCGAAACTGTGACCGGCCGCAAGTAATGCGGATCGACGGAAAAGAGCATGCGCTCCCTGCCGGTGCGGGTATCCAACAGGTAGACGCTACTGGATTCGAACCGCTCCTGCGCCCCTTCACCTCCGGCAGTGATGTAAATCACTCTGCGGCTGTCGGCAAGCCATTCGGGGCTGAGGCCCCGCGGGACGATATTTTCGAAGGTCCGCGATCCGAGATCGTATGTAACGATTCCCCTGCCGCGCCCGTCCGGGACATTCTGATGCCCGGCGAGCTTCCTGCCGTCAGGGGACCACGATCGAACTCGAAACGAATTCGCCGCGACCGGAGGTGGAGGTAAGGAGATGGGCGGCGCGGTGCTTGTTCCCGAAGGCGGAACCTCGATGAGGAACGCGCCGCCTTGCTGTGTGCGATAGGCGATGCGGCTGCCATCAGGCGACCATATCGAATAGTAGAGGGTCAGACGAGGAATCCGAGTGAGTTGCTGAAGGCCGCTGCCATCCGGATGGATTGTCCATATCTCGAACTTCCCGGAGCGGTCGGAATGAAATGCGATACGCTTGCCGTCCGGAGACCACCGGGGGGCCCGGTCGCGATAGGGCCCTTCGGTAAGCTGGCGCAATCCCGCGCCGTCCCTCGCGATGATCCATAGATTTTCCTGTTTGCCGATCGTACCGAATACGATCGAATCTCCGTCGGGAGAGAAGTGCGGACCATCGGCCTGCATCGAACCCCTCGTCAGGGGGACGGGCTGACCAACTACTTTTTCGGAGCGTGGATCGAAGGTCACCCGATGGAGGTTGCGCGTGAACGTCCTCTGTACGTATGCCAGGCGCCCGTCACGGCAAAAACGAGGATGGGTGCTATAAGACGATGGCGTGGTCACGGCCTCCGGTTTTCCCAATACTTTTCCGGACGTCTCATCCAGACGAACGCGCCAGAGATTCATGCTGCCACCGCGATCGCTGGAATAGTAGACATAGTTTCCATCCGGAGCCCATACGGGATTCCAGTCAATGACAGCGTCTTCTGTAATTCGAATTGGCTTAGGCGGGCTCTCGTGGACCCCGACGCTCCACAAGTCGGATGGGGAGCTACCCGCGTAGACGATGCGATGACCATGCGGGGACCAGGAGGGCTCGATCGCGTCCTGATCCAGGAGAAGCCGCTTGCCTCCGGTAGTCACGTCGATCACCCAGATGCGACTGGTAAGAGAGCGATTCTCCGCGTTTAGAAAAGGAAGTGTTGAGACGGCGATCTCCCGGCCGTCCGGCGACCAAGTAGGATGGTACCCGAAGTCCGAAACCCTCCTTACGGCTTCGCCCGTTGCTCCCATCACAAATACGCCGCCTCCCTGCCTCTCGGAACGGAAGGCGATCCGGTCCCCATCCGGAGAAAACGCAGACTGAGTATCGTCGGACGTCGAGTCTGGCGTCAGGTTAACTGGATTCTTCCCTCCGACGCGCTGGAGGAAAAGGTCCCAGTTGCCGGAGACGGCGCTCGCGTAGATCAGGGAGTTGCCATCGGGCGAGAGGCTCGGAAAGAGTTCCTGTCCAGGTTGATCGGTTAGTTTGGTGAAGCTTGGTTCGAATGCTGGTGCAGCGCGTTCCCTTGCGCGCCAGACGACGGTGATTGCCACAGCCAGCGCGACGGCGGCGCAAGCCCACGGCGCGACAGTTCGGACCCACGGTCTCGGAGCAACCCGTGCGGGAGTTCCCTGGCCGATCCGCCGCAGGTCGACGATCAAGTCTTCGACATGCTGGTACCGGTTTTCGGGAGTTTTCGCCAGCGCCTTCTCCACTACACGATCGAGATCGACTGGAATCCTGGAACGGACTCCGGTCAGCGGCTCGGGGTCGTCATCAAGAATGGCCCGCGCCACCGCTGCTTCGCTCTCTCCGTGGAATGGCAGACGTCCGCTCACCATCTCGTACAAAACCACTCCCAGCGACCAAATGTCGGTCCTTCGATCTGTCGGGTTTCCTTGCGCCTGTTCCGGCGACATGTATGCGGGCGTGCCGAGGGCGACCCCGGACTTCGTGATCCGCGTGCGATCGGACAGCGTGGCGAGGCCGAAGTCGGTGATCTTCACTTGGCCCTTCGACGTCAGCAGAATGTTGGCCGGCTTGATGTCGCGATGGACGATCCCCTTCTCGTGCGCCGCCTCCAGGCCGTGGCTGATTTGTACGGCGATGCCGAGCGCTTCCTCCAGTGGCAGCGGATGCGCCGCGATCTTGTCCTTTAGCGACAGTCCTTCCACCAACTCGATCGCCAGGAAACCGTTCTCCTCGTCGACTTCGTAGACCGTGCAGATGTTGGGATGGCTGAGCCCGGCAGCGGCCTGCGCCTCTCGTAAGAACCGTTCGCGATGCTCGGGCTCATCGCCGCGAAGGAACTTCAACGCCACGGTACGCCGGAGCTTTGTGTCCTCGGCCTTGTACACGGCGCCCATTCCGCCCTCGCCGAGCTTTTCGAGGACGCGGTAGCGCGAGATGGTCTGGCCCACCATGGCGACAATGGCAGAGGCTTTTACTGGATCATAACACCGGCACGTGTGCGTTTCTCAGCTGTACTTGTGGCTTTCCGTGGCGGATCGCGAATTTGTTCGGCTACCGGCCTGTCACGACCACACTTGGCGGCTCACGGTTGTGACCACGGTGGTCCCCTCCCCGGCATGGACGCGGCTGAATATCGAGAGAAAGCGTTCCAAATTCCCAGCAGGCTGAAGTTGTCCTAGTTGGTGCACGTTGGGTGTTGCCATGATGATGCCGATCTCCGGCTCGGCGGATCCAGTTCACTGTACTCGCCCTCTGCAAGCGGGTCAAGGGGCCTGTACAGCCGCACAAACTGTCGGCTACGTGATGCGCTTCTCAGGAATGGTTCGGTGGGAGAGACCAGGCGCTCAAGGCTCCGGCGGCAACCCGGTCAGCCAGACATTGCCGGTGAGCCGATCCTCGCTAAAAAAGAATCGGCCGGCTGCAATGGTCGTCCCCAGGCCGTACGCGAATCGCGACCGGCGGACGTCGTGGAAATGATGTACGCCGACCGGTCCCCCAACGGGCTTTTTGGTGGCCGGAGTCAGGCGCTGAGCCCAAAGGCAGAAAAAACCATCCCTTTCTAGCAACATATACAGCAGGTTCCCGTCAGGGGACCACCCCACCGGGTTATCACCACCGGCCGCTTCGACAATAGTCGCCCACTCTTTTGGCGGAACATCGTGTCCTAGGCGGAGCGGCGCGATCGAGATGCTTCTGCGATCCGGACCGATCATCTGCCGGAAAGCGATCCAACGGCCGTCGGGGGACAGCTTGCCGCGGGCCACACCGTACTCTTGATGCTTCAACAGATCGACTCGCCGCCCACTATCGACATGCACCAGGCCAATCTGCCTGGGAAAACCCCAATCGTAGACCACGCTCTTGCCGTCGCGTGTCCAATCGGTGACCATCGCGCAGTCCTTGCAGATTAGTCGCGACGCGCCGCCATCGGTGGAGATCACGTACCACGTATGGACTGTATCGCCCTCAAGTACCGAATAGGCCAGCAGTGCACCGTCCGGCGAGAGGTTCAACCGGATCTCGTCCACCGGAGTAGTAGTGATTGGGCTGAGCTTGCCGGTCGAGAAGTTCATCAGCCATATATCGCGATTCCCGGACCTGCTCGATCGAAATGCCAGCCTGGTACCGTCTGCTGAGAGGCTCGGGTATTCCTCCGTCGTTACGTCCTGAGTATGCCGCTCGGGCTTGCCCGTGATCCTGCCTTGATTCGCATCGATAGGGACACTCCAGATATCGGAATTCGAGGCGACACTGGAGAACACGAGCCGTTCATTCGCCACCGAAGCGGCACTTTCTTCCCCACTTCCGAAGGTAATCCTGCGGGGACCGCTCGCAAACCGCCAGGTCGCCGGCGAAATCTGCGCCTGCCACAAGTTGGTGCTATCTCCAAGCCGAGCCGCAAAAACCACCTGGTCTTCGTTCCAGTCATCGGGACTTGGCACTGGATACACCTGCGCTCCCATGCGCTTTAAACCTGCAAAAAAACCCGTCCTCACTAGAGGGCCACTATTGATTGGGGCTACCCACCAGTCGTACTCCTCACGAGTGGATTCCTTCCCAATTCTTGCGCCAAGGAACAACAAGTGGTTTCCATCCGGCGACCAGACCGGATCGCGCGCCGAGTAATCAGGCGCCACGACGCGTGGCTCCCCGCCGGAGGAAGAGATAACGTGGATCTGGCTGGTTCCGCCAATAACTTTCAAGACACCGAATGCCCCAACCCAGTAGGCGATCTTAGTGCCGTCCGGCGAGAAACGCGGCCGCCGGCCTAACGCCGCTAACCTCCTGACGTCGCCACCCAAAGTGGGGATCACATCAATGCCGCCACCGTCTCTCTCGGATCGAAACACGATACGGGCGCCATCAGGAGAAAACGTTGGCTGTGTCTCCTCGGCCGGATCGCTGGTAAGTCGAATCGCACCGCCGCCAGCGACCTGTTGCACCCAGATATCGAGGTTACCTTCGCCGCCGCGGTCCGAAGAATAGGCCACCAGCTTACCATCCGGCGAAAGTGCCGGATCGGTCGACAGTCCGTAGTCCGATGTGATTCGAGTCAAGATCGGTGACGTGTTTTGCGGATTTCGTGATCGAGATTTCCACAAAGCGTGCGAAAGACCAGCCACCAAAAGCGCCAGGACAGCGATGGTCGTCACGGCAAAAAGTCGTTTCGGTCGAGAGGACGGCGCTTTTAGCGCCACTGCCCGGCCGGAGTTCAGCGTTGCATCCGATAGGCGCCCGACTACCGCGCGCAGGTCGACCAGCAGATCGTCGGCATGCTGGTAGCGGTCTCCAGCCCGTTTGGCAAGGGCCTTTGTAACCACACGATCCAACTCGATCGGAACGTTGAAACGCAACCCGGTGAGCGGCTCAGGGCGATCATCCAGAATCGCCCGCGCGAGCGCAGCCTCGTTCTCCCCGTGGAACGGCAGTCGCCCGCTCACCATCTCGTACAGCACCACTCCCAGCGACCAGATGTCGGTCCGTCGATCTGTCTGGCTCCCCTGCGCTTGTTCCGGCGACATGTAGGCCGGTGTTCCGAGCAACACTCCGGTCTTCGTAATCCGCGTACGATCGCCAAACGCAGCGAGGCCGAAATCGGTAATCTTGACTTGGCCCTTCGGCGTCAGTAGAACGTTGGCCGGCTTGATGTCGCGATGGACGATGCCGTTCTCGTGCGCCGCCGCCAGCCCCTGGCTGATTTGTATTGCGATGTCGAGCGCTTCATCCAGAGGCAGCGGACGGGCTGCGATCTTCTCTTTCAACGACGGTCCTTCCACCAGCTCCATCGCCAGGAAACCGTTCTCTTCGTCAACTTCGTAGACGGTGCAGACGTTGGGATGGCTGAGCCCGGCCGCGGCCTGCGCCTCTCGCAAGAACCGTTCGCGATGCTCGGGCTCGCCGCCGCGAAGGAACTTCAACGCGATCGTCCGCCGGAGTTTCGTGTCCTCGGCCTTGTACACGACCCCCATTCCGCCCTCGCCGAGCTTGTCGAGAATTCGGTAATGGGAAATCCTCTGACCCGTCATTTCGAGGGCCACTCTACTTTCGAAATTCTGACAGCCAATTCTGCACGACTACAACGCCGCTCGTCCCCTTGGCCGCCCCTTGCACGACGACGAAGCGCTTGCCATCCGGCATGACGTCATAGCCGTCGTTGAGGCGGAACCGTTGCACCGCGCCGTCGAAGAGTTTCTCCGGCGGCGAACTGCGGAACCCACCATTGACGTCGATCTTGGCGCTCATCATTGAGCCCCTTTCCAAGAAAAACAGCTCATCGTTGCGTGGGCTCCATCGAGGCCTAGTGCCGCCGTTGGTGGAGACAATCCGACTGCTTTCGCCGGAGGGAAACGGCCTCACATAGACTTCCATGCGACGCGATTCGTTGGAAACATAGGCCAAGTACCGGCCGTCAGGCGACACCGCCGGTTGCCTTTCATCGGCAGGGCTTGTCAAAAGGGCTGATGGGAGGGCTTTTCCCGGCCTCAGGTGCCAGATGTCGAAGCTGCTGTCGTCCGGGGCTCGCCTGCCATATACCACGACATCTCCGGTGCCCCAGTGTGGATCTGCCGGTCCGCCGTCCGCCGCCGTGAGAGGCTCGGGATTCCCGGCGCCCGCCTCAGGCAGGATCGCTAGGCGAAAGTCCGTCCTGGAGACGAGCCGTTTCCCATCCGGCGACCAAACCGCCTCAAGGTCGGCGGCTGTCGAGAAAGTGAGGCGCTTGCGCCGGTCTTGCTCGAGGTCATATTCCCAAATGTCCCAGTTCCCGCCTTCGTGGCTCGGTGCAATGACCCGCCGTCCGTCGGGAGACACCCGGGGATGCCGCAGCTCCCTGTACGCTACAGACGTTGTCTTGAGGGCCTTCCCTGAACGGTCGACGACCACGAGGTGGGTCGGTGGACTTGCTCCGGTCCAAAAGGCCAACGTCCCATCGGCCGCAACACTGGGCCATGTTCCGTCGGCAGTCACCTGAAGCTGAGGCCCAATGGTGCGCAGTCCGGCCGCCTCGAAGGCCACGGCCCACACACTCATCGCGTTGCGGTCAAAGCTGAACAGCACGTGGCCTTCGCGCGAGTAAACAGGAGCCGCCAACCGTTCGTCGGATGAGACAGCAACAATCGACCTTTTCC